>Ga0247723_1000025_pt1 | contig 92955 bp, 108 predicted proteins | sample MSEWelMarce5H_FC_FD_189079 | JGI IMG/M metagenome (GOLD analysis project Ga0247723, IMG submission 189079) | Subsurface sediment microbial communities from gas well in West Virginia, United States - MSEEL Well Study Marcellus 5H_FC | ecosystem: Environmental > Terrestrial > Deep subsurface >...
CTATAGCTGCAGATCCAAAATATAAAATTGCATTCACATTTTATAGGATTATATATATGTGACCTACATCACATTAATATATAACGTTTAGGTAACAAATAGATAACGTTTGTATAACAATAATATGTTGGATCCAATCTAGGGTATAATATTTATACGCATTGCCATTTGGGATGCGAATTTAACTCGCTTAAAAGGAGCAAAATATGAATACATTAACCTGGACAAATGATCCACTGTTTATCGGATGGGAAAAGATGTTTAATCAACTATCTGATGTACATAAACTAAATAACGGAGGATTTCCTCCATATAACGTGCTAGAGCTAGAGGAAGATAAATATCTAATTGAACTAGCAGTAGCAGGATACAAAAAATCGGAACTAGATATTACTGAAGAAAATAGAAATCTAACTATTAAGGGTGAAAAGTCTGATTCTGAAGAAAAATATGTTCATAAGGGAATTGCTGGAAGAAAGTTTACAAAGACTTTTTCACTAGCAGAACACATGGAAGTATCTGATGCAAAACTAAATGATGGTATTTTATCCATTACAATTACAAGGAACATCCCTGAAGAGAAAAAGCCAAAAGCTATCTCTATCAAGTAGCTAAAAGCTATAGGTTTACCTTGGGATGGGTAAGTGTCCTGAGCAAAGACATAAAACTGCTCATCTATACTATAAAATCTGGGTGTGTTTGTTCAGCATGACAATTAGCACATAGAACATCACACTTATCTATTTCAGCTAATATTACCTTAAAGCTATAACCTGAAGAATACTTCATCAAATCAGTTGGGTTAACAACTCTACCTGTTCTAGTTCTATATTTGTCTGCAGGATCTTTATGAGCAAACTGCAAGACTGCAGGATTCTTATTGTAACCACATACTAGACAACCTTTAGATAGCTTAAAGTTGTTTAAGTACTTTCTTTGAGCATCTCTTTTCTCAGGATTAACTGGCATACCCATATTTTATTTTTCGGGGGATGTGGAAGACTTTTCTTCTGATTCAAAATCTGGTACATTCAATGCAGGTAGAGGTGACATAATATTACCTTGACGATGTAATTCCATAAGCTTTAATACATCTTCACCTTTATCTTGACTATCTGCAATTAGTACCAGGAGATCATAAATTCTACCTAACATGATATATAGGATAGTTCCTAGATTATCATTCATATTCTTTACTTCTGTGTCAATTTGTTCTTCTGACATATATAATCCTTTGTTCGTAGTTACCTATTATAGCAACTCTTTTTATCTTGTGTCAAGTTATATAGGGAGTTGGTGTTTTGTTCTCTTTTCGCCGAACGCCACCGCCGAAATTTTATTTTTTTTTGCTGTATAATGATAAGTACAATCCCAAACGGGAATAACATTGGAGAAATATATGTCAAAGTCACAGATGGCAATGCTACAGTCATACGGAAGAGCATTCCTGGCAGCAGCAATTGCATTGTACTTAGCAGGTGTTACTGAATGGCAGAGTTATTTATCTGCTCTAGTCGCAGCATTTGCACCAGTAGCAATTCGCTACATGAATAAGAACGATATTGCATTCGGTAAGGGTGCAACCCCAGAATCACTAGCCAAGCAAGCAGTTGATATTGCAGAAATGGTAGTAAAGCAAGCCCCAAAAGCAAAAACTGCAAGTGCACCAGCTGCACCTGCAAAAAAGGCAACTAAGGCACCTGCTAAAAAATCTACAGCAAAGAAGACTACTTCAAAGTAGTCTTTGTGGAAGTGTATAGACAATGACTCCAAATGAATGGTTAATGACCATTGCTGCAACAATAACTGCAATTGGAGTTATTGGTGTTGGACTATATAAAGTTACAAAACTTGTAAAAAGATTTATACACTTCCTAGATGATTACTTTGGTGAAGAACCAAGACCAGGATTTGATGGTCGTCCTGGAATGCAAGAAAGACTAAGATTTATGGAAGAAGAAATTGCTTGCATATCCTTTGAAATGAGACCAAACCATGGTACATCTATTAAAGATGCCGTTGGTCGTATTGAAGAGCGTTTAGATAAACTAGAACGCAACTAACAGAAAGTAAAGTCTTGAAGTTTGGTTTTAATAATTGCGATGGCAATATCAAGACTGGGTATGGCTATGCCACACATAAGATAATTACCAATATTGGTAAAACAGATCACAGTCTTTTAATTGAACGAGAAAACCCAGTTGAGGTTACTTTTAGCCATCCCCAATTTTATAAATTTCATGGAAAAGATTCCTACAAAATTGGATACACAGCTTGGGAGTCTACTGAGCTTCAGCCAATGTGGGAAGAATACATATCCCATCTTGATGAAATGTGGGTACCTAATCAATTCTGCAAAGAGATATTTAGTAAGTTTACAGATAAAGAAATTTATGTGTTTCCCCATGGCATTGATGATACCTGGGCTCCTATTGAAAGAAAAGTAGATGACAAAATAAAATTTCTTCATATGGGTCATCCCGCTTACAGAAAAAATTTACCAGAAACAATTAATACATTTCTTGAACTATACGCTGGAAGAAAAGATGTGGAGTTAACTGTAAAAGCCTATTCTGCATGTGAGTTTGAAATTAATGAGCCAAACATTAATGTTGTTGTAGATACCGTTACCTATTCAGAACTTGCTAGCTTTGTTGGTAAGCACCACGCATTACTTTATCCTTCTTGGGGAGAAGGCTTTGGTCTTATGCCACTACAAGCACTAGCCACAGGTATGCCAGTAGTTATGACAGATGGATGGTGCGACTACAAGCGTCACTGCCCAGAACTAATTATTAATTCTGAACTTGTATATAATCCTTGGCAGCTCATACATCCTGGAAAAATGTTTAGACCTGACCTAAATCATTTTGCCACTCTTATGCAACACACTGAAAAAAATATTGAAAGCATATTAGAGCTTCAGTCTAAAAGAGCACTAGAAGTTCACAAAGAGTGGAAATGGGAAAAGGTAGTAAGGGACCATTTAGATTCTGTTGAAGCTCGTTTAATGCTATAATCGTGGTATGCCAGATATCACATCCATTATAGTAGAAGAAGATAATCTTCTTGCATCCCTAATTTTAGCTCCAGTAATTAATGATGGAATTAGCACTATTGGATCAACAACGACATATGATTTTGAAACTGGTCAGGCTAATGTGGTGGCATCTCAAGAAAACTTTAATGTTGAGTTATCTGTAGTTGAGGCTATTAGTGCTGTAACTTCGGTTAATGGAAAAACTGGAGTGGTGGTAATTGACTATCCAGATATTGGCTCAAATCCAGTAAATCATGTTAGACATGTCCACACCCAAACCTCTATTTCTAATGAATGGACAATTAACCATAATTTAAACTTTTATCCAAATGTCACTGTCCTAGACAATTCAAGTAGAATTCTTGAAACTGACTTAGTGTATTTGAACAGTAATACTGTTAAAATTGTAATGAACAGTGCTTCAAGCGGTACAGCGTATCTAACTTAGCCCTGTTACTTCAATAGGGAAAACTGATTATCATGGCATCAAGACTGTTTACAGTTGATTTAGACCTTGGATTAAACAAGGCAAAAAGATTTATCTTTGAGGATTTTTCAACAAATCCAAACTCCGACCTAACTTCTGGTCGTATTATTTACTTTACTGGCTCAGGTGGTGATCAGAATCATCTAAGACTTTACAATGGAACTGCATGGAAGACAATCGCTTATACCGATGACGTTCCAACAATTTCTATTTCTCTAGATGCCCCAGACCTATTTACAGTATCAGGATCTCCTGCTAACGCTTCAGGAACACTAGCATTTGAATGGAACACAGCAGCAGTTAACACTGTTCTTGCTGGTCCAGGATCTGGCTCAACAGCAGCTATTCCAACATTTAGATCACTTGTAGCAGCAGACATTCCAAGTATCACATCAGGAAAGATTTCAGACTTTAGTGAAGCAGTAGCAGATACTATTGGTGCAATGGTTACAAGCAATACCGAAAATGGAATTTCTGTAACTTACCAAGATGACGATAACACACTTGACTTTGACGTAGCAGACTTTACAATTACTCTTACTGGAGATGTAACTGGTAGCGGAACTGTAACAAATCTTGGAAACGTAAGCTTTGAGGCAACAGTTGGAAATGATACCCATAGCCATGCTTCTACAACAATTTCAGATTTTAATGAAGCTGTTGATGATCGTGCTGCTAACCTAATAACAACCGCAACGCATTCTGGAATTTCCGTAGCTTACACAGATAATGCAGAAGGTTCTGGAACACTAGCATTTACTAATACTGGTGTAACAGAAATTGTTGCAGGAACAGGAATAACAATTGATCAGGCTACTGGCGATGTAACAATTACAAACGCAGACAAGGGTTCTGATCAAAATATCTTTAAAACAATTGCGGTATCTGGTCAAGATAGCGTTGTTGCAGACTCTAACACTGACACATTAACAATTGCTGGAAGTACTGGATTAACAGTAACTACAAATGCAGGAACAGACACCATTACCCTAACTAACTCTGGTGTAACAAGTATTGCTGGAACTGCCAATGAAATTGAAGTGTCAGCTGGTACTGGATCTGGTCCATACACAGGAGCTATCACAGTAGGGCTTCCTGACAACGTAACAATTGCTGGAAAACTTACTGTAACTGGTGATTTGCAGGTTGATGGAACAACAACAACTCTTAACACAGAAACTCTTGCTGTAGAAGACAACATTGTTCTTCTTAACAAGAATGTTACTGGTTCCCCATCTGTCAATGCAGGTCTAGAAGTAGAGCGTGGAACTTCTGACAATGCATCCATTACTTGGAATGAAGGAACAGATAAATGGACAGCAGGTATTACTGGATCAGAAATTGCAATTGCTAGAAAGTATGTTACAACAACAACTGGAACAACACATACCATTACACATGGTCTTGCAACTTCAGACGTAACAGTGCAATGCTGGCTTGCAGGTGCTCAGGTAGATGCTGCAATTGTAGTTACAGATGCAAACACCGTAACAGTAACAACAAATAGTTCGATTACAGATCTTAAGACGGTAGTTGTTGGCTAATGCTTCCAGGCTTTAAATCATTCAAGATTTATCGTGGAGATACCTTTGCTTTTCAAATGACATTGAAAACTGGATCGACAACTTTCTTAAATATTACTAGTTCAACTTTTATTGCTCAGATAAAAGAAAAAGGTAAGACTACAGTAGCTGCAACACTTACAGTTACAAAAGAAAGTTTGCTTGGTGGAGTTATCAAAGTTACTTTGCCTTCAACTGAATCTGCAAATCTAGTTCCAAATAAAAGTTATGTTTATGATGTTGAAATGACAAATGGAACTAATAAGACTACAATTTTAACTGGTCCAATTTTAGTTACTGCAGATGTTTCGTCTGCTTCCTAATATATAATTATATAATTAATATAAATTATATTATTAATATAATAATACTTTAAAACTATCTATATTATATAAATAACAATTATACACTACTTCCTAGTTCACTGACTAGAAATTTAATCTTTTTTACTAAATCGTTACCTAAATGTAATATTGTATTACAAGCTATGCACTTAAATACTGGTTCCTCTGATTCTGTAAACCAAGGAAGCATATACATATGATCTGGATTTCCTGGACATTTAATTTCTGGAACTACTTTAGCTGATTGTAATTTATTATAAACATGTAATTCTTGTATTGTTATCATGACTTAATCTTATCACACACCCTGATTTTGGAACTGTGACCAATATGGTGTAGAATAGAGGTACTCGCTATTCAGCGAATCAAATATTTTTTAAACGGAGATGATTTTAATGACTTATGTTTTACCCACCGCTTATCAGCAGGTAATTCACAAAACACGATATGCACGATGGATGGAAACAGAGAATCGTAGAGAGAATTGGGACGAAACAGTAAGTCGTTACACTACATACATGTTTGAAGCATTGGAAAAGCATAATGGATATTCTATGTCTGACAAGATTAAGAAACAAATTTCAGAGGCTATTTTAACAACTAGGGTAATGCCATCCATGAGAGGTTTAATGACCGCTGGACCTGCCTTAGATCGTGATAGCACATGCCTCTACAACTGCTCCTACCTTCCAGTAGATTCTCTCCGATCCTTTGATGAAGCTATGTATATTCTTATGTGTGGAACTGGTGTTGGATATTCAGTAGAGTCACGTTATGTAAATCAGTTACCAGAAATCTCCGAACATTTTGAAAAAACAGATACCACTATTGTTGTAGAAGATTCCAAAGCAGGATGGGCTCGATCATTAAAAGAACTTCTTGCACTTTTGTGGCAAGGTCAAATTCCATCTTGGGACATGTCTCAGGTTCGTCCTGCAGGTGCTCGTCTTAAAACATTCGGTGGTCGTGCATCTGGTCCAGATCCATTAGATCGTTTATTTAAGTTTTCCATTGCAATTGTTAAGGGTGCAGCAGGTAGAAAGCTTACACCACTAGAGGCACATGACTTAATGTGTAAGATTGCAGAAGTTGTGGTTGTTGGTGGAGTTCGTAGATCAGCAATGATTTCGCTTTCAGACCTAGAAGATAGAAACATGGCAGCAGCAAAGTCTGGTTCATGGTGGGAATATTCAGGTCAAAGAGCTCTTGCAAATAACTCTGCAGTTTATGGGTCTCGTCCAACGATGGAAGTATTTATGGATGAATGGAAAGCCCTATATGACTCAAAGTCAGGAGAACGTGGAATATTTAGTCGTGCTGCAGCACAAAATGTTGCAGAAAAAAATGGTCGCAGAGATCACACAGTAGATTTTGGAACAAACCCTTGTTCTGAGATTATTCTTCGTCCTTACCAGTTTTGTAACCTTACAGAAGTAATTGTTAGAGATACAGATACTTTAGAAGAGTTAAAAGACAAAGTTGAATTAGCAACTATTCTTGGAACTGTTCAATCTTCGTTTACCCGTTTTAAGTATTTAAGAAAAATCTGGCAGAAGAACTCAGAAGAAGAAAGTTTACTTGGTGTCTCACTCACAGGTCAATTGTCACACCCTGTCCTAAATGGATCTAGGGGCGTAGAAGAACTTTCTAAGTGGCTTGATGAAATGCGTGACCATGCAGTTAAGGTTAATGCAAAATGGGCTAAAGAAATTGGTGTAAACCAGGCAGCAGCAATTACATGCGTTAAGCCATCTGGTACAGTTTCACAGCTAGTAAATGCATCTTCAGGAATGCACCCTTGGCATTCACAATATTACACTCGTACAATTCGTGGAGACATGAAAGACCCAATTACATCATTCCTTGTAGATATGGGAATTAAGCATGAGCCAGACGTAATGAAGCCAAACGACACAATGGTTTTTTCATTTCCAATTGCTGCTCCAGAAGGAGCAACTCTTCGTCAGGACCTAACTGCAGTTCAACATTTAGATATTTGGCTTACATATCAAAGACACTGGGCAGAGCATAAGCCTTCTATTACCGTTTCTGTTAAAGAAAGTGAATGGATGGCAGTAGGTGCTTGGGTATATGAACACATTGATGAAATGTCAGGTGTTTCTTTCTTGCCTTATTCAGAGCATACATATCAACAAGCACCATATCAAGAATGCACAAAGGAAGAATACGAATCATTAGTTTCTGAAACTCCAGCAGACCTTGATTGGAAATGGTTAGAGATTTATGAAACATTTGACGGAACTACTAGTGTTCAAGATCTTGCATGTGTTGCAGGGGCTTGTGATATAAGTGATTTTGGTACCGCTAAAACTGTATAATGTATAAGAGGTACCTATGTCTTATTCAACTCTTATAATGCGAGATAATCCAGATACCGTCTGGGCTTTAGATGAGCCAGATGGCATATCTGATGTTGTTGCAGATGGATTTAAAGGTGCAAGTGCAAATGGTGCATACAATTCTGGTAAATTTTTTAAAGGAAGAATACCCATAACATATTCTGGAACAGTTTCTGTAAATAATGCTGGTGCTTGGAGCACAAATGATTATGCCACAGATAATAACTTATTTTATGTTCCTTCTCAAGGAATGTTTTCTGCCTCAAGTCAAAAGAAAAACCTGTCTTTTGAGTTTTGGATGAATTTAGAGCTTCCAGAAAACTTTGATAGATTAGACGAAAACATTATTTTTGGAGAATCTGCAATAGTTAAACTTCAAGGAGAAAACACCAACTATGGAAACTCAAATACTGGAGTTTACATTAAAAATTTTGAATATTTAGTTTTTAAGGTTGGAGACTACGGGAAGTACCTTTATGAATCAGAAGTCCATGTTGAAAACTTTAATGCTCCACTTCATGTTGTTTGTTTATACAGCCCAACTTCAATTCAAATTGTTGTTAATGGAAAAGCTGGAAGAAAAGTAGTAATTGAAAAAGACTTGTTTTTAACAAAACCAGGTGCAGAATCAGAAAGAAAATTTAATTTTAAATTTCCAGCACCACTAACATCTTCTGCTCCCCCATTTTTAGCAGTATCTTTTGACACAATCGCAACTTATAATTATCAGCTAACAACTGATCTTTGCAAAATACATTATGTTTATGGTCTTGGATATTCGATTAATAAAACATTATCAGCAAATTATGGAGGAACTTCGTATGACTTAACTATGCAAGCAACTGCACCAGTAAAAGCTGTTGATTATTACAGCAGTTCTACATGGAATCCTTCAACTATTTATAATAGACTAGAGTTTGTTAATGATAATTTAGTAACAAAATCTCAGCCACCAGTTAGTTTATATTTATCTTCTAATAGTGGAGTAACAAAGTCAAATATGTTTGGAACAGAGTCAAATGTTGACTATCTTCAATTTCCAGACAATGCATATTCCTATGCTGAAGTTTCAAATTACGAAAGAATAACAGATAGTAAAACTTCTGGAGTTTCTTTTAAGTTTTCAATTCCTTCAACAGGTCACGGAAGCAATGAGCAGCAACTTTTTTATATTGGTTCAAAGTCTTCTAATAGTTCAATTTCAGCAACAATTACTGGAACCATTGTAAATATTACACAGTCAATAAATGGAAATACTCCAACGCAAATGCTTTCTGGAAGTGGGGGAAGCTTTGTTTTACAAGGAAATACTTTTGTAATATCGTTATATGTTTTAAGTGATGGAAAAATAAAAGTTGGAATTAAAGACTCAAGCACTGGAATAGATCAAACAACATCAACCATTAGAAGCATTTTTCCACTTCAAGATGCCTATATAAGAGTGGGTACAGCACCAGTATTTTTTAATGAAAATATTCCTTCAAATATTACTGTTGGACAGACAAAAAGGTTTGACGGAAAACTTTGGCAAATAGATATTCACAATCAAGATTTGACTGGAATTACAAATATTTCTCAATATCCAGCTAAATATAAAACTTTACTTTACCAGGCTTATCCAATAAAAACAGAAGAAAGATTTGGAATCTCTGTCAATGGAACATTTGAATTTGGATTCTCCCTATCTGATTTAGTTGAAACTCAATTTTTAGAAACATCAGTTAATGATATTAAGGTTCCAATAGCAGTAGACTTAGGATCAAACATAGCTGACGTTAAATATACTTTAGAAAAAGTTGTTAATGGCGTTACAACAGAAATTATATCCTCTGCAAACGCAGTAGATCTTAGGTATCTTCATATTCCACATTTTGCAAGCTCTCCTCCAAAAGTTAAAGAGCTTTACTTTAACGTAAAAGGAACTTTAAAGTCTTTTGATAATGAAAGATATCCTGGTTCTTTAAATTATTTAAGAATCTATTCTTATAATGCAAAAACAGATGACTCTTTAAAGTATTTAGAAATTAATACTGATAGCAGGGGGTCAAACCCTAGAATTTATACTCAGGTATCTAGTTCTGTTCAAACTCCATTTAAAAAAATTGCAGATGTAAAAGCAAAAACAGATCTTTACAGATCATTTAATACTGGAATTCAAGTAGGGTCTATTGGATCTGGAGTTTATGAAAAATCAAATTATGTTAGCTTGCCTCTAACAACAACTCCAACAAATGGAAACTTAACTTATTTTTCTGTAATGTTTGCTGCCAGGGCAAAATCTGGAGTTACAGATATTAATTTACTAAAGTATGGAACTACAGAAATAAAATGGTCAACTAGAGAATCTGGGGTGTTGCATCCTAGCACTGGCACAGCAAAGCTTTATATCAACGGAGACCCTTATGACTCAGCAAAAACATACAACATTAATGTTTGGAACCATTATGCTATTGTATTTAATGAAGGCAATGCTATTCCAAACACAAATCCTTTAATTTTTGGATTTGGAGGAAGTGCTTGGCAATTAGATAATCTTTTAATAACAAGTGGAAGACCAACTGCAAATGCTGTAAAAAGAATTTACAGTAATGCATTTAGTATATATGTTGAAAGAAGAGGGTATGGATCGTCCAGTCAAGTTGCAATGTACATAAACGACTCTGACCTTACTTCTTCAAGAGGAACTTTTCAGCCTCTTTCAAATCAAGCTTCATTTTCTAGTCAACACATAGATGTTGCTTCAAATCAAGCATATTCTATTTCTCAATTGTCTGGAAGCAATTACAGGCTAAATTATTCTGGAATTGAAGATTTAACTAGAGTAGATGGACTTCAATTGGCTGTAGGAACGGTTGTTTTATTCAAAGATCAAGGATCCAATAATTCTCTTAATGGGATATATCAGGTTACTGCTATTACTTCTCCATATATTTTTATTACAAAACTTTCAAATCCATCAAACTTTCAGGTTGTTTATGTTGCTGGCGGAAAAGATAATAAAAACTACTATTTTATAAGAGATAATTTAAATAATTACACAAGAGATATTGTTCAAAGAAAAGTTGTTAGTTACAAGCCTACTGCCACTCCATCAGCATCAACAAGAATTCCAGAAAGATAATTAGCAACTTGGTCTTGATTGTGGTATCATTGTGGTATGTCAAAATCAAATAACAAGCTAAGTGTTGTAGAAAGCAAGTCATCTCTTGGAATTTATGTATGGATCCTGCCAAATGGAGAACCATTTATGGACAATGATGGCAATACTCTAAATGTCCCATCCATTCAGTATGATATTTCAAAAATGAAAGCACTTGCAGATGCTGCAGCATATTGGGGTAAGCCAGAAGGAACTGCAAAATTTATGCCTGGAGTTGGCAGAGCAACAGATACACAGGCTAGAGAAGATATTGAAAGAATGGCTGAAGGATTGACACCTTATGGCGATACAGAAAACTGGAGAGAGTTGTTTAGCAATGGAAGAAAATAATAGAGAAGTAAGTGGAGTAAAGCTTTTTTCAACACCTAAGGCAGATTCCCCTTGGACTGGATCAGATGAATTTAAAAAGTCTGGGGATGAAATTCTTTCTCTTTCTGGTCTTAGCCACAATTTTCGCAGATCCGCAAAGCGTAGATTAGAAAAAGCAGACAACAATGAGTTAAGTGGTCAAGGTGCATCATCTAAGCAAATGATTCCAGACAAGTACGGGTATGGTCTATTTGATGTAATTGAACCTCCATACAATTTGTCTTCGTTAGCAAAGATTTTTGAAGTATCTTCTGCAAACTATGCTGCTATCCAGGCAAAAGTTTCTAACATTGTTGGTCTTGGATACGAACTTCAAGAAACCTTGCAGGTTCAACAAAGATTTGAAGAAATGACAGATATGGATCAACTTGCTCGTGCAAGAAGAAAAATGGAAAGAGTCAAGTTAGAGGTAACAGAATGGATTGAGTCTCGCAATGACGATGATACATTTACTGCTACTTTGATGAAAGCATACATTGACAAAGAAGCTACTGGAAATGGATACCTAGAAATTGGTAGAACTTCTGCTGGAGAAATTGGATACATTGGTCACATTCCAGCAGCAACAATGCGTATTAGAAGACTTCGTGATGGATTTGTTCAGATCGTAAATGGTAAAGCAGTATTCTTTAGAAACTTTCAGGATGTAAGTCAGCCAAATCCAGTTGGTGCAGATCCTCGTCCAAACGAAATTATTCACCTAAAGGAATATACTCCAACTAATACTTATTACGGAATTCCACCAATTGTAACTGCTAAAAATGCAATGGCTGGAAACGAATTTGCATCAAAGTATAATTTAGAATACTTTGAAAACAAGGCAGTTCCTAGATATATTTTCTGGTTAAAGGGTGCAAAGTTTACCCCAGAAGCAGAGCAAAAACTATTTGAATTTATGCAAAATAACATGCGTGGTCAAAACCACAGAACAGTGGTCGTACCGCTACCTGCTGACGATGGTGTAAATAAAGTAGAAATGAAAATGGAAGCAATTGAAAATGGTATCCAAGACTCTTCATTTAACAACTATAGAAGAGCAAATCGTGAAGAAATTCTTATGGCTCACAGAACCCCAATTTCTAAAATTGGATCTGCAGAAAACATTTCTCTTGCAAATGCTCGTGAATCAGATAGAACATTTAAAGAGCAAGTATGTAGACCACAGCAGGATATCTTAGAAAAAAAGGTTAATAGAATTATTGCTGAAAAGACTGATATGTTTAAGCTTCACTTTAAGGAGCTAACCCTTACTGACGAAGATACACAATCAAAGATTGATGAAAGATATCTTAGAATGCAGGTTGTAATGCCAAATGAAGTTAGACCAAGACTTGGACTTCCTCCAATTACTGGTGGAGATGAACCAGTAGACTTAAAGCCACAACAAGCAGCAGATCAAACAGCAAGAGCAACTGGAAACAGAAGAAGAGATCAGGAAAGAACTGGTAATGCTGCAGACTCAGGAACTGGTGCAAGAGCAACCCAAGGTGAAGGTAGACAACAGCAATAGCAGTTATAATAACAAAAGTGTTATATAATAAGAATGCTATGGTAGATTTACAAAAGGCTTCATTATCTACTAATGGTCAGCAGGTAACGCTGACAATGCCTATCTCAAAAGTTGATGTAGAGAAGAGAATAGTCTCTGGCTTTGCAACACTTGATAATATTGATCGTCAAGGTGATCGTGTTTCTGCTGACGCATCTCAAAAAGCATTTGAAAATTTTAGAGGAAATGTTCGCCTCATGCACCAGCCAATTCCTGCTGGCAAAGTAGTAAATTTTAGAACAGAAACATTTTTTGACCAAGCAACAAACAAGCAGTATAGCGGAGTATTTGTAGATACATATATCTCAAAAGGTGCCTCAGATATCTGGGAAATGGTTCTTGACGGAACACTTACTGGTTTTTCAATTGGTGGAGCAGTAAAAGATTCAGACAACGTATATGATCCAGAACTAGAGCATACAGTTAGAATTATTAAAGACTACGATCTGGTTGAATTATCACTTGTAGATTCACCAGCAAATCAATTAGCAAATATTTTTTCAATTCAAAAAACCAATACCGTAGCAGAAGGAATTTTTGAAAAGTCCCATATTGACAATGTTTTTTGGTGCGAAACAGATGGTGTTGCATTTACTGGAGAGTCAGAGTCTAAAGATTGTGCACTATGCAACAAGAATCTTGATTCAATTGGGTGGGTAGAGACCATGGAAGGCGAAGACATTTCAAAGGCAATTGCAAAAGCACTAGACTCACACTTTGAAAAGTCTAATAATGTAATTACAAGTGAAGATACTCCAAAGAAGTATCCAAAACAATCAAGAAGATTTTCTGATATTCAAACTGAAGTTAAATACAAAGACAAAGATAAAGATGATGTTAAGAAATCATCATTTTCTGTTGGAGATTTTGTTCAGTGGGGATCATCTGGTGGCACCGCTCGTGGTAAGGTAACAAGAGTAGTAACTAATGGTAAAATTAATGTACCTAACTCGTCTGTAACTGTAACTGGAACTCCAGAAGATCCTGCAGTTGTTATTACTGTTTATAGAAAAGAAGGAAATTCGTGGAAACCAACGGAAACAAAGGTTGGACATAAAATGAAAACTTTAAGGTCTTGGAACGCAAAGGTTAAAAAATTCTTTGGCATTCCTACAAAAGAATTGCTGTCTGAAGAGACAGTAGATAAGGCAATTGGAACAGATATCCAAATTGAGTCAGTTGCCACCAAAAATAATGAAGGAGGTGTTATCGTGGCTGATAATGAAGAAGTAACAACTGAAGAAGTTGTTGAAGTAGACGAAGTAGTTGAAGGTGCAGAAGATGTTGTAGAAACACAAGAAGCCCCTGAAGCTGAAGAAGCAGTAGCTGAAGAAGCTCCTGTAGAAGAGGCTGCTACAGAAGAATCTGTAGAAAAGTCAGATGAGGTTGCCACTGACGCTTCCACCGAAAATAACGGTGAAGCGATTGACTTGGTAAAGGCATTGGACGAAATCAAAGATTTTATTTCTGCAACTGTACTGGAAGGTACAGCTAAAAATGCAGAATCTGTAAATGCTGTTGCAAAGAGTGTTGCAGACGTAACTAGTTCTTTTGCAACAAAGCAAGAAGAGCTGTCAAAGACTCTAGCTGAGGTTCAAGAAACCATTTCACAGATTATTAATCGTGTGGACGCAGTTGAGTCAGATACAGCAGTAAAGAAGTCTGGAGAATTGGAAAATGCTCCAGAAAATAATTCCACATTGAAGAAGTCAATGTGGGGCGGGCGTTTCCTCGGTTCCGCAGAATATATTAACTAAGAAAAGGTGGTGAAAAATAAAAAATGAGTGATAATATTTTAGAAAAGGCTGCTGCTAGCGGTACAGTTCTCTCCCCACTTGAATCTCCAGGTGCTATGACAGCACAGGGAAATACAGGTGACAATGGTGGTGTACTAAACCCAGCACAGTCAGCACAATTTATCGACTATATCTTTGACGAGATGGTTCTCGCCAATGATGGTCGTAGAGTAGTTATGCGTGGTAATACAATGGAACTCGATAAGGTTCGTGTTGGTTCACGTCTTGTTGCTAAGGCAACACAAGCTGAGGATACAGGCTCAAACGCTGCCCCAGCATTCACAAAGATTGAATTAACAACAACCAAGTTCCGTCTAGACTACGAACTTTCAACAGAATCCCTAGAGGACAACATTGAAGGTCAGCAGTTAGAAGATCACGTTGTACGTTTGATGGCAACTCAGTTCGGTAACGATCTTGAGGATATTGCAATCAATGGTCGTCCAGGAACATCTGGCAATGGTACATACAATAATACCCTTGCAGGATTTATCCGTCAGACACTTGACACAAACTATGCAGGTGCCCACGAAGCTGCAGCAGCTGCTGCAACATTGACCAACATTTGGGAGACTTCTCCTGAATCTGGTGATGGTGCTTCAACAAAGCTAACACTAGAAGCATTGGAGACTATCTACAATGCTTTGCCTCGTAAGTTCAAGGCTCGCCGTCAGGATCTGAAGTTCTACATGAACAGCAAGCATCTTCAGGAACTAATCGCTGAACTCCGTCAAATTGGACAGGGTGGCGTTCCAGAAGCAGTTGCACAGAGAGTGATCGATGGTGTTCTACCACAGATTGGTGGACCAGCAGGTGCTCAGTATCTAATCTTCGGACTCCCAGTACTAGAAGTTCCTTTGTACCCAGACAACTATGTTGATCTAACCGTACCAAGCAACCGTATTTGGGGCTTCCAGAGAGATGTTACTGTACATCGTGAGTTCAAGCCAAAGAAGGATACTATGGAATACACAGTATTCGTTCGTATGGGCGTTGCACTTGAAGAAAAATCAGCTATTGCAGTTGGTCAGCCTTCAGCTTAATAAACTTAAGCACAAAGAAGAAGGGTTACAGAAATGTAGCCCTTCTTCTATTTTTTTGTAGTATAATTAGTATTGGAGGCAGACGCATGTTCGAAAAGAAAACAGTTCTTGAGCTTAAGGCAATTTGTAAAGTACTAGATATTGATGTAAAAGATTTAAAGAAAAAGGTTGATTACCTTGGTGCCATTGAAGAATCTGGACATACTTGGGAATCATATCTAGAAAAGGTAGATAAAGACTTTACATATGTTGAAGCGGAAATTAAAGAAGAAGTAGAAGTTAAAGTAGAAACAAAAGAAAAAGTAGAAACATCGTCTCAAAGCGATGTTGTTTTAAAGATGGTTCACCCAAGAAGTGCTCTAAATGTTTCAAATATTGTGACATTTACATTTGAGCAGCCATTTCAGGTAATGTCAGCAAGCAGGGCAGAAGAGATATTAAATTTAGCAAGAGGAGAAGTTAGAAAGGCTACAACTGAAGAGATTAAGTCTTTTTATGGTATTGATTAATGAAAGAATATTTAACTAGTGACGGAGACGCTTTAGTAATTGAATATAGAGCCCCTGCTGGAACAGATAGCCTAATCTATGATGTTTATGATACATCTCTTGGAGTTTACTTAATTGCGGATGAAGCAGAAAAGAAAACTGCTGTAACCACCCCAGTTGCTTACCAGCCATTTCATATTACACTTCCGTATGATGTTGTAAAATATAATAGAAAAATTCAACTTAATCTTCAAGTAATTGATCAAGCTTCTTTTACAGAAGATACACTATATGCCTCTTTAGTGAGACCATACGCAACCGTAACAGACATTCAGGCTGCACTTGGTATAACTGGTCAAGAAACACAATTAGAAGCCTTAGAAAGAAGAGCTAGGTTTATCATTGACTCTAAAGTTAGCGATCAATTTGGATTTACCTATGAATCAATTCAGGCATATGGTCAAGGAAGCGATGTTCTAGATTTAAGAAAAAGAACTGAGTCTTTTGATAGAGTAGTTAAAGACGACCAAGTTGTTTTTGATTCTACGGAAGATCCTGCAATTAACTTATTCTTTAGACCAGTTGCAATTGCAGAAAGCAAAACAAGGCTAAAGGTTATTGAAGAGGGAGCCAACTTATTTGAGTGGGCAGAGCCAACAGTTCTTGCTAATGAGCGTGGATTTGAAAAAAACAGTCTTTACACAGTTCGTGGAGAATACGGATGGAAATTTGTACCTCTTGCAATTAAAGAGGCAACCATCATGCTTGTAGAAGATATGCGTTGTGGGGACTGGAATTATAGAAATACGGGACTAAAGTCTGTAAAGAACGATGCATTTGATTTAGAGTACAATCCAAACATTTATTCTGGAACTGGAAACCTAGCAGTTGACTCATTAATTGCACCTTACAAGAACTTTAATATGCTGGTGATTTAAATGACATGTGTCGCTAAATCAGCATATACAATGACTGCAGACATTTATGTAGCATCTATTTCACAAAACTCAGTTACTGGATCTATTACAAGAACTTGGGTATTTAATCAAACAATACCATGCATGGCAAGAGGAATTGTTAGAGCAGGTCTTGGAGACAACTCAACCACAGTAAATATTGATGAGTTTTTAAAAGTAACAAATAGTTTAGTAAAAGTAAGGGCTGGAGTAACTTTAGACTCTACAGTAAAAGTAGCAAATATTAAAAACTCTGACGGTCTTGTTATTTGGAAAGAAAGTCCTTCAACTGGAGTTAATGGTTCAACCATATTTGAGCCTCGTGGAAGCACCCCAATAGCAGATCATCGTGGACATATTGTTGAGTATGAAACAATTTTAATGAGACCAGAAGTTCAAAAGTTAAATGGAGTTTAAATGTCTAGAATTGATTCCACAAAAATTGCTTCATTAACAAAAAAAACAAAGTTTAAATCTATTAGAACTGGAGAGCTACCTCAAAAAATTGCAGCAACTGCACACTTTCAAGCAGAGTTAATAAATAGACTTTCTAATGAAGAAAAGGTAAGAATACAAGAGTATGGGCTACGACACATATCTAAATATTTTGAGTCTTATATAGATCACTTAGCAAGAGTAAATCCAACTAAATACCATCATATATATGAGCCTGGTCAATCTGGAGATCCAAGAGCAAGACTATTTAAGTCAAACGTAACCTCTGATAAAAATAAAGCAGTTTTACAATATAGCTTTTTGTCATCAAAAGTTCCTGGTGAAAGTGGTCAGGTATTTAAGTCTAAAGCACTTATTATGGAGTCTGGAACCCCAGTAACAATTACTCCAAAAAGAGCAAAGTCTTTAGTTTTTGAGGTTGACGGAGAACTTGTGTTTTCAAAGCAAAGCTATGTTACAAATCCTGGAGGCGTAGCAGTACAAAATTCCTTTACTGAAACCTTTAATCAGTTTATGTCATCTAGGGCAAACGAAGTCCTAATTGACCTTGGATTTTATGAAAGAATAGAAAGAGCAATATTATCAGAAACAAAACTAGTACTTCGTAAGATTTCTAGTGGTACAATTTCAGGTATGGCTATGCAAGCAGCAGCATCTGCAGGAAAAATTTCTAAGAGGTCAAGATAATGGCACTAGAGCTTCCAATTCACATTATTAATAAGTATCTTTATAACAAGGCAATTGCTGGAACTCAAGAGATCCATGGTGTCTGGAACGTAAAATCATTTAATACATCTCTTCCTAACGGAATTACCGATGGTTCAAGAATATTATTTTTAGAGGCTGGAAAAAGCATGGACCAAATGGTTGCTGACCTTAGGGTGGCAAATCCAAACACCCTATATCCTTCTACCTACATTATTTACGATACTATCTATCCTCCAATAAAAGGCACAATGTGGGCACTTGAAAAAGCACAAACTATCTTCTATTTTGTAACAAGCTCTGAACAACAACAAGATATTGCTAACATTCAGTATGTAAAAAACTACATTTTTGACTTAGTAAAGAAATTTGACGAATCTGCCCAAGCAATCAACAATTCATCACAGGCTAGCAATAACATTAGATTTAAGTATATTAGAGCAGATCAGGAAAGTCCAGATTTAGACTTCCTTGGAGATAGGGCAGAAGATGACAGAAAAATTTCCAGCCTTATCCTGACATATGAGTATACTAAATCATAAGTATGGTCATGGTACTATTATCTTGAGGAAACGCTGAAAAGCTAAAAAAATTTATTTTGGCAGGAGGTGTAAATAAATAAATGTCTTATAGTGCAAAAAATATTATCGTAGGTGCTGGTGTCCTTTACATTGGTAAAGATGCTGGCGTAATCTATGACGAAACAGATATCGCAAAGTCACCAAACACATTGGATTCTCAGGTAAATGGAAATACTTTCACAGATCCTTCCAAGGTTGATGATACTAAGTGGAGACACGTTGGCTATACTTCAGAAGGTGCAGAAATGTCCTTTGAACCAGATTACGGTGAAGTACAGGTAGATCAGCTTCTTGACGTAGCAAAGATCTTCAAGCAAGGTCAGCGTGTTATGTTGAACACAACATTCACAGAAGCAACTCTAGAAAACTTTCTTGTTACCATTGGTGGCAAAGACGGTGATAAAACAGGTGGATCTGCTAACATAAACGGTGCTCAAGAAACAGTCTTCCTAAATGGTGGTGCTCTTGGATACTCCCCAGTAGAAAGATCAGTTCTTGTAGTTGGTCCTGGACCAGATTCAAAGACCGCAGTAGGTGGTATTTCAGCTGGAAAGAAGGTAGAGCGTCTTTACGTTGGATACCGAGCCCTTTCCATGGAAACTGTTACAGTTGGTATTAGAAGAAATGAAGCTACAGTATTCCCTGTATCTTTCCGTCTTCTTCCTGCCTCTGAATCAGAGTACAATGCCCCTGATGGCAATCAGACTTATGGCAAGGTAATTGACCGTGTATACGGTACAGCCTAAGTTATAATTTAATAGGTTTAAGGTGGGTCTTAGGACCCACCTTATTCCATTTGTATTAGAAATGCTATATAATTAAGAGGAATCACACAGGAGGAAATTGTGGCAACAAAAATTTATGAAAGTATTGACCTAGAACTACTAGACGGTACTGAAGTAACAATCAAACCATTAAATATTAAAAACTTAAGAGAAGTAATGAAGGTATGGGCAACTGCAACTTCAGCAGAAACAGAAGATGAATTTCTTAGTGTTTTGCTAGAATGCACAAAGATTGCATTTAAGCAGTACCATCCAGTATTAGCAGATGATCCAGAAAAACTAGAAGATGCTTTGGATCTTCAGACTATGTATAAAATTCTAGAGGTCGCAGCAGACATTAGGTTGAACGACCCAAACCTGCTAGCAGCAGCTCAGGAACTAGTTGGTCAGAACTAGACCTAGCTGCTCTAGAATCAGAAGTTTTCCTTTTGGGTCACTGGAAGGATTATGAAGAACTAGAAAGTTCTCTTTCTATGCCTGAACTTGTGGCAACACTTGAGGCTATATATAAGAAAGACGAACGAAGTCAAAAGTTTTTTGCTGCATTGCAGGGAGTTAAACTTGACGAAAGTTCTTCTGGAAGTTCTGGAAGTGATGCTCCAGTATCTTACCAAGAAATTCAAGCGAGGGCAATGAAGAAATTGACAGGCAGCGATGAGGCATCAAGAGCCATGGAATATGGTTTTACCTCAGACGTTGGAATGTCATACTCATTGATAGGTGAAAGTTAGTGTCAGACGTTAGGTCTCAATTTAGTTATGATGCAAACTTTGGTCCTGCCCAAACACAAATCAGATCTCTTGTAAAAGACATTACTGTACTTAATGCTGCTTTCAAGTCGCTTGATAATGAAGCTAATAAGGTAAGAAATGCTCGTGCAGGTTCTTTCATGTCCAGCCTTGGAAATATTGGTGGATTTAATGCTCAAATTGTTGACCTTACAAGTGACGTAGAAAGATTTGGAAAAGCACTTCAAAAAAATCAACTAACTCTTCGTCAATATTACAAAGAAGCAGCACAGGCTTACAAAAAGAATAGCATGGCTAGAAGGCTTGCTGAAGATGAAGTAAGAAGAGCACAGTCCCAACTTGTAGGAATGGGACAAAACCAAAAGGGTCGTCAGCAGGGAATGCTAATTACCCCTCTTACAATTGACACAAGTGACATTAATACAAAAATGGCTATTAGCCAAAAACAATTTTCTATCTTTAATAAACTTGTAAACGATGGTGCAACACAACTTATTAACTGGGGTAAAAATACTCAGTGGGCTGGTCGTCAGCTTACTGTCGGTCTTACAGTTCCATTAACAATTTTTGGTGCAGCAGTGTCTAAAACATTTAGAGAAGTAGACAAAGAGCTTACAAGATTTGCAAAGGTTTATGGATCAGACCTAGTTGGTGCAAATCAACAAGCAACAAATACAATGAGATCCCAAGTTGAGCAATTATCAAAAGACTTTGCTGGTAAATATGGTATTGCAGCAAAAGAAACAGCAGGTCTGGCAGCAGACTTAGCAGCAACTGGACTAGAAGGACAAAAACTTTTAGACTCAGTTGCACAGACAACACGCCTAGCCGTACTTGGTGAGGTTGATAGACAAGAAGCAATGAAGGCAACCCTCGCACTTCAAGGTGCTTTTAATATGAGTACAACTGAGTTAGCAGAATCAATTAACTTCCTTAACGCTGTTGAAAACCAAACATCCGCATCACTCCAAGACTTAACTGAAGCAATACCTCGTGTTGGTCCAGTTATTAATTCTCTTGGTGGAGACGTTAAAGACTTAGCGGTTCTACTCGTAGCAATGAAAGAGGGAGGCGTGAATGCAGCCGAAGGTGCAAATGCTATCAAGTCTGGTCTCGCCTCCCTTATCAACCCAACAAGACAGGCATCAGAAACAGCAAAGCAATACGGAATTGATCTTGACGGAATTGTAAAAGCAAATAAGGGAAAGCTTATGCCAACAATTATGGCTTTTCAAGAAGCATTATCTGGACTAGATCAGTTTGCAAAAGCACAAATTATTGAACAACTTTTTGGTAAGTATCAGTTTGCAAGAATTTCTGCACTGTTTGATAACTTAAATGCTTCAGGATCACAGACCGTAGAAGTGCTAAAACTTATGGGAGCCTCTTCACAAGATCTTGCAAAGATTGCAAATGGTGAAATTAGAACTCTTACAGAGTCTTCATCAATGCGTTTCCAAAGATCTATGGAAGCCATCAAAGCGTCTCTGATTCCAGTTGGTCAAGTTCTTACAGATGCTGTTATACCATTTCTTGAAAAAACAGCAAATCTTATTCAAATGCTTGTTGAATATGCAAGTAATCTTCCAGGACCAGTTAAAAGCTTTTTAAAGGTTGCAACAGGATTTACATTAGTTGCAGGTCCTTTGATTATGCTCGCTGGTGTATTTGGAAACTTTCTTGGATATATAACTAAGTCTGCAATGTCTATTACTAAGCTTGGTGCTGCACTTGCAGGACTAAGAACAGAAAAATTTGAAATGTTAGACGACACACAGCTTGCAGCATCTAAGGCTTCAGACATACTTACAAGTGGCTACAACAATCAAAGAGCATCTCTTGACAAATTAAATATAGCTATGGAAGCATATCTTGCAAATTTAAGAGAAGAAGTTACATTAAGTAGTCAGGTATTTGTGCCTGGAACAAAAACTTCTGGAAGAGGACCAAAGGGTGGTAAGAAAGCAAAACTTGCAGAGGGTGGTCAACCTTATGTTCCTGGAAGTGGAGATGGAGATAAGGTACCAGCACTTCTTGAGCCTGGAGAGTTTGTAGTAAATAAAAAAGCTGCAGCAAAATATGGTCCACTTCTAGAAGACATTAATTTTAATAGATCACCAAGATTCCAAAAGGGTGGTCATTCTGGACCAGGATCAAACCTTACTGATTTTATTAGACTTCAAGAAGGTGGAGATACACAAAAGCTTGCAAATAAAACTATTTTAAGAATTAGAAAAAAATCAGCTAGTGATCAAAAAGCACAAGCACTTGAATCATTTGTTTTAAGAGGAATGGATAAGTATAAAGATAGTCCTTCTGAATTTAAAAAATTTATTGCATCACTAACTGCAGAGTTAGAAGCTCTTGACAAGCAAGGTAAAAAATATAATTCAAAAGCTGTTTTAGGAGAGCCAGCTAAGCCATGGGTTCTTGAATCTGGTGTAAGTAGGTCGGCAAGCAGATCAGAAACTGTTAGAGGTGGAAGTCCTTCAGAAATTAGAAGAATAAAAAGAGACCAAGCTGCATCACTTAATCCAATGGAAGATGCAATTGTTAAAAGATTAAGAGAAGCAAAATTTACTGAATCCGACATTAAAAAATTTGCTGGAGTAGAAGCTGCTCATTTATCAAAAGATAGAAAAACAATTGATGGCGTAGAGTACAAAATTTGGAGACCAAGCAATCTTTCATGGATACCAAGAGCAGAAAATAAAGCAATGGAGTATTTAACTAGAAAGGGTCCAACCCAAGGAGTATTTGAATCAGCACTAAAACAAGCTGGTGCTACTCCAAATCAGATTAAATCAATTCTTGCAGGAAACCATCCTGTGTCTGGAAGCTCCAGTAGAGATTCACTGCTAAAGGCATTTTCTATTTTAGAAGAACGTGGAATGCTTCCTGCTGGCAGTAGAGCTGAGTCTTGGGTAAGAGCAACTAATGCTTTAAATGGTAAAAGCCCTATCTATAGTCCAACTGCTGGAATCCTAGACCCAACCGATGAAAGATACAATGAAGAATATAAGAGTGCACAGTTAGGTAAAGGTAAACCAAAACCAGTAGATGCAAAAACTGGAAGACCAGCTACTAAAAGGTCTGTAGGAAGGCATCAACGTGGTGGAAGATCTGTAGTAATAGATTCCACAGAAACAGTTGCAGATAGAAAATTTGTTGAGCTTGCTGAAAATGGAATTGACGATGGAACGGACATTAAGGCACAAAGAAAAGCAGTTAGAGGACAAAAGGCAGGTGCTATTGGCGGTCTAGCTATGACTGCAGCGTTTACACTTCCTGCAATTACTGGAACCAATGAGGCACTTAACGGTCTTACAAATAATCTTCTTATTGCATCATCTGCAATTTCTGCATTTGCTACAATTGCACAGGTTCGTGGCATTGGTGGCGGAGGCATGGGAATGGGTGCTAAAGCCAGAAACTTAAAAAATGCATCTATGGCATATCGTGGTGTTGCACCACAAAGAATTCCAGCAGGAATGGAAGGTGCTGGTCGTTCTTTAAGTAGAGAAGCTGGTATTGCACAGGCAAAACAACAAGTTGGTGCTGGAAGAGTTATGGGTGCAGTAGCAACTAAAGCTGGTGGAACTGGTAGGGGTGCTGGTCTTGCTAGAGGTGCTTTGTCAACAGTAGGTCTTTTGGGTGGTCCAGTTGGAGTTGCATTAGTTGCAGCAATTGCTCTTGGAACTGTTGCGTTCGTTGCATATCAAAAAGCAATTAACAATGCTCGTAAAGAAGGTGCATCTTTATTTGCAGAGCAAACAAAAGCTGCAGAGTATTATGGAATTGAACTTAAAACTATTAATTCAGCAATGATGGAAAATGCAAAAATTGCAAAAGAAATGGGATTTGCAGGTGCAGGAGCAGTAGCATCTACTGTAGATCCAGAATTAAAGAAAGCAATTTTAGAACAAGAAGAAAATAAAAAACTTGTAGAACAACTTAAAGAGTCTAGTGACCCAGCTTCAATATTCCTTGGACAATATGGGAAAATGTTACAGCAAGGATTTAATCCAGAGCAAGCAAAAGAAGTTCTTTCTGTATTGGCACAAGCTAGTGGTCAAATGGGAGGACTCACCCGTGTTAGCAGTCAAATAAACGGAATTACAACACCAGGACAAGCAACTGCAGCAATTGGAGAATCGTTTACAAAAAATGTTGGGTCTATGTTTGGAAGCAATAGCCTAGTTCTTAATACTGAATTAGCAAATGCTGAAGGTAGATTTGGAGAGTTAATAAAAGCTGGTCTTACATCATCAGACCTAAGCGAAGGATTTAAAATTGTTGAAGATGGTATTGCTGCTGCATATAAAGAAGGTGCATCCAAGGGTCTTTCAACTCTGACTGTTGAAGAAACTTTAAATAAGTCTTTTAAGTCACAGTTAGAAGGATTAGGATTTAAAGAAGGCGATGAAGTGTATGACACAGTTAATGCTATTAAAGACTCTAAATTACAGTTAGCATTAGTACAAGGAGCAGCAGCAGGTCTTGATATGTCAAACTTTATTGAAGATTTAGATGTATCTACAGCTAAAGCAAAAGAACTTTATCTTACTTTAGCATCTACAGATGCACTTGCTGCAACTAACACACAAGCTATTTCTCAGGCTCAACGTGTAATAGATGAGATTGATAAAGAAATTCAAGTAAGAACCGCATACTTTGATCAACTTGCAGTAAACAATGAAAATGCCCAAGCATCAGAAGAAGAGCGTACAAAAAATTTCCAAAAAAATATAGAAAAACGAAATAAGGCTATTCAAAAAGAAATTAAGGGAATTCAAAAAGCTGCAGACGAACAGATTAAAACAAAAGAAAAAGAAATTGATGCAATTGAGGAAAGTTCTGATAAATACTTAAAGGCTCTTCAGTCACAAAAAGACGAGTCTTCTTTCTTAGCTAGCCAGCAACAAACAGCATTGGGTGGACTTGGTGCACTTGCAAGTGGAGATGTTATTGGATTCTTGCAAGCAAGAGATGAAATGGCTTCAGCTGCTCAGTCAAATGCTCAAGAAGAAGAAATTAAAAAAATTGAAGATCTTACAGATGCAAGAATTACGGACATTGAAAAAACAATAGATGCAATTAAAGAAAAAGCAGATGCAGAAGTTGGAACACTTCAAGACCAGCTTGAAAAGAATCAAGAGCTTATGGATAAAGAAGGAGAGCGTCATGAAAACAGAATGGCTGCTCTTCAAAAAGAAGCAATACAAATTCAAACAAATAAGTCTGCAGAAATTAAAGCATTTGATGACTCTAAGGCTGCACTTCAAGAGTTTATAAATACTCCAGTTGGAGACAAGCTTGGAAAAGATTTAACTAAGTATGCTGAAGCAATATCAAACGTTGCTGCAAATATGCCAGCACACTCAAAAAATATTATGAATGATCTTGCAACATCATTTGGAAATAACTTCCAATCCGTCTTTGATGCAGAAGTGCAAAAATCTGCAGAAGAGTTTGGTGTAGATCCAACAGACCTAAAAACTTTGGTTCAAAAATCTTTACCTAAAAATGGAGGAAGTGGAGCAAAGGCATCGGATAGATTTGCAAAGGGTGGATACGTTAGCGGTCCAGGAACTGGAACATCAGACTCCATTTCTGCTCAACTTTCAAATGGAGAGTATGTTGTTAAGGCTGACGCAGTTAAAAGAATTGGAAAAGATACGCTGGATAGAATTAATTCTGGAACTGGAGGCATGGTAACAAGAACCAATACAGTTGAAGGATATCGTGTTGGTGGAGGAGAAGCAATTACCGCAGCAGCAGCTTTTGCAGGTGGAGTTAAAACTGCAGTTAGTGCAATTACTTCAGCAAATGCTTTAGTTCAGGCAGCAGCAAGTGTAATGAATGAAGAGCCAGAAAATTCAGATGGTGGAGGAACTGGAAAGACAACATCTGTTCCAGAACAACTTGGAAAAGTTGCAAGAATTCTTCGTGGAAACTATAGAGTATCTGCAAGAGGAACGTATCCAAGTGGAAATCCTCACAGTGCAAGATATGGCACTGCAATTGACTACGCTACTCCAACGGGAACTGATGTTTATGCAATGGCAGGAGGAACTGCATCAAACCTTAACAGAGGAAATAGTTCTTTTGGAAAGTATGTAACAATTAGACATGCTGACGGAACAGAATCTCTATATGCTCACTTAGATTCACATGGTCAAGGAGGAACTGTTAATGCTGGAGACTTTATTGGTGAGACTGGAAACACTGGAAATTCCACAGGTCCTCACCTACACTTTGAATGGTCAGCACTTAAGAATGGATTTAATCCTCCAGGAATGAGAATTGGTGGAGAAACAATGTCCGATGGTCTTGCCAATTTACACAAGGGAGAACTTGTTTTAACTAAGCCACTTACACAACAATTAAAAGATGGAATTGCAGAATTAAAATTTGGAATGCCATCAATGTCTGGCGTTTCTCCAATAGATAGTGGTACAATGGTATCTAGCAGTAATACATACAACATTAGCGTTGATGCATCTGGTCCTTCAATGGATCCAAATAAGATTGCACAAAAAATTGTTACTGCTATTAGCAGAGAAGAAGATAGAAGAAGTTTTGGGAGGACTAGCTGATGGCACAAGCATATTTAAATAAAACTTTTAGTAAGCCTTCTCTTATTATATTGTCTACATCTAATCCAACAGCAGAACTATCTAGTGGAACGCCAACAGGAAGATGGGACTTTGGTTCTGGACAGGTACTTTACTTAACAGATGACAATAGGTCTGCTCTCTCTGTAACCCCACAAAGACTTGAGTCTAAAAGAAGAATGATTGATGGAACAATGCGTTCTGTTCACATTGCAGATAAAATGACTTTTAGCACTTCTTGGGAATCCCTTCCATCTAGAAAAACTAGACCAACTCCAGCAAGTCCAGATGGTCTTTCAAATAAAATTACTTCAGATGGCTTTGGTGCAGGTCAAGATATTAAGGCTTGGTATGAAGCAAACTTTTCAGATTTTTGGATGCTATTAGTATATGATGCATCGGTATCAGGAAACTCAGTAAACAATGTTGAAAAGTATAATGTTTTCTTTGATGATTTTGATTTTTCTATTGTAAAAAGAGGACAACATAATGATTTGTGGGATGTGTCTATTAGCCTGGTGGAAGTGTAATGTTAACTACAGGATTAACAGCAATAGATTCCATTTACAAAAAAGGATCTACTGTATCTTCTAAGCATAAAATTTTAGCAGAGTGGAACCACAACTCCTATTATAAAATTAACTATATTGGTTCTTATCCAATATACATTGATGCTAAATCAAGCGGTTCTAGCGATCCAACATATTCAAAAACATTTGTTGCAACGGATTTAGGTGGATGGGATAATGGCAATCTTTACAATACAGTATCTGTAGATAGCACTCAAATTCCAAAAGAAAACAAGGAAAGAAAAGACCTTTGTAGCCTATACAATGTTATTGAAGTAGATAGACCAGATCCAGGAATTATTTATGGAATTGGGTCTCAGACTTCAACAACAATTGTTGAAGATTCTAAAACAGTTAAGTCTTACAACATTTTGCAATCTCCAGTTAGACTTTATCCTCTTTCAAATAATCAGGGATTTAAGTACTGGAATTCTTTTAGATATTGCAAACCAAATTCAAGTGTTTCCCCAGCAATCACTCATGAACTAATTGGAAGATCTGGAAGTGATTTTACAATGAAGGGAAACAACGCCTTTGTTGTTTATGATGGAGTTTTAAAAACAAATAAAATTGTTGTTAAAACGCAGACTGTAAATGGTTACGCTAAGGACTTTACAATACAGGTTTTAAAAGCTGGAAGCACAACTTGGTCAACTGTATATTTTGAAAATGATGATACAAGGCTAGCTGCAGCAAAATTAAAAACGGTATCTGGAACTAGTGGGTCTAAAAATATAACCCTAACAGATAGTTCAGGAATTTATGTTGGAATGAGAGTTGTTCAATCAGGATCAACCGCAAACATACCAACCGAAACATATGTAGAGTCAGTTGGAGTTGACGGATTAGTTACTCTTAACAAGAATTTAACAGGAAACCTTAGTGCCGTTGCAGGTATTAATTTTATAGATACACCAGCACTATCTGATGGAATTGTTAGAATTACTGGTAAAAAAATTAATGGTACAGTTGTATGGTCTCTTGCTAGTGGAGCTGAAGAAGAAAACGCTTTATCGTCATTTAAGATTCCAACCGATGGAGTGTCTGGACTAGACGTAGAACTAATAACTGGCATTAGATTTTCCGCACAAACAATGTCAAAGGCAAACGCAACACTAGACATTATTGAAATATCTCCAAGAATGGTTGTAGATTTTACTGGATATACAGAAGCACTCTCTGTTGACACTACTATTGGAGATGCTTCTCTTGGATTGCCAGTAGGATCTATTGTTTCATCTACAGGATCTATAGATTTATTTAATGAAGATAATTTAATTAGCAATAAAAATGTTGACTCAATTCTTGACGACCTATTAAAGCCAAATGTTAAGTTTACAATTCTAAATGTTATTACTTCTGGTCAAATTCAAAAGTTTGTTCCAGTAAAAGTTTTATATGCAGAAAGCTGGGATGAAGAATCTAACTGGAAAGTCTCCGTATCCTTAGAAGACTCCATGCGTTTCTTAAAAGATAAACCAGCACCTGACATGCTACTTGCTGCAAGAAATGGAATTAAAGTATCTGCAATTATTAAAATTCTTTTAGACAATGCTGGATATAATAGATTTAGCTTTGTTAAAAGTAAAGAAGAGCTGGCTTATGAATATGAAGATATTCCTTTGGACTTCTTTAGATGTAGAAAAGAAGAGTCTGTTGCAGAAGTTTTAAACGAAATAGCAAAGTCTGCCCAGCTATCCATATTCTTTGATAGTTTTAATAATCTTGTTGCAATGACTAAAGAGGCGGTTGCAAACAAGACAGACCTATATGACTACTGGCTTGTAGGAGATATTGGCGAATTAGATTCAGGAGATAGCGAGTACCTTTTCTTAAATGATAAATATACAAGCAATATCGAAAGCTTTGAGGATACAATTGTTCCTCCAATTACTGCAGGAGAAGTTGCGTATGATCATTTGGGTATGGAAAAAAAACCTATAAATCTTGTCAAAGAGTCCCTTAAGAAAGATGGAAATATAGACATTCTTAATACTGTAAAAGAAAATGGATATAGTGAGGTTAACTTAAATAGAAACCTTTCATATGTGCCTCATATCGTCTGGCAGCCGTCTAACACGGACTTAGATGCTTGGCTTGCTGTTGGAGCACTACAGAAAAATTTAAATGCCTCAGATGGATTAAGTTATTTTAACACAAGTGGATATGACGCACAAACAGAGCAGGATGCCATCAGAGAGGCTTATGATAGCCTAACTGATACTCAAAAAAATGATTTAACAATTTTTATTCAAGAAGATCACCTGACCTCATCCTTCCAAAGAAAATATAACGGATATGTATCTATTGATGATGAATTAGTTAAATATAACGGTGTGCTGTATAAGGTTTCAAGAAGAGGGTTTTCTACTGACCTAGTTATTTACTTTTCCGAAGAAGAAAAATTAACAGCAATTTTAAAGGCTCCATCTGGAGCAAGCTTTATCCCAGTGGGTCTAATTGTTGATATTCAAATGTCAGTAATTTCTAGCCCAGATTTATCTAATAATTCTTATAAATATGTTGTTACTAAAACTGGCAGAGGCTTTGATGGAACAGTAATAGCAAGCCATATAACATCAAATAGCCCAGAAGCAATTACTTGGTCTTCATTTTCTACAAAGCTATATTCTTCAACTCAACCAGGGGCAAATGTAAAAGCTACAATAAACTTATTAACACAAACCAAGGTTTCAACTGGAGATGCTGCTGTCAATGAATATCTTTATGCAAATGCTGGATATGCAAAAATAATTGGACCACCTTCATATACAACTTCAGACTCTACTGCAAATTTGCCACCTAGTGACCAACTTATTATTAGAGATCAAGGTCAACAATTTTTATCTGGATTTAAAAAAGCTATAGGATTTAATCCAATAAGAATTGGAGCAAAATTAAGAATTTTAGAATCGGGATCAAATTCAACATTTGCTGGAATTGGAATGTACAATTCTTCAACAACCACAGGAACTAATGGATACTTCCTTGAAGTTTCTACTTCTGGAGATGCGTTTGAAGCAGATAAGCCAGATAGTAACAACATTAGATTTTATAAAGTTACAGGAACAGATAGAACTCCGCAACTTCTTGGTGTTGGCTTTGCAAGAGTTAATGCTGCTAAGTTTGGAAATGAATCTGCACAGCCAGCCTACGCAGCACTAGGAAATCCTGATGGGTGGAGAACTACTTTTAGTTTAGACATTGTTACATATGACTCAGCTTCCTACAGAGCATTTGATATTTACTTTGAAGACGTTTTAGTATTTACAGCAATTGATGATGCAAAAGTTGGAGAGTCTGGATATATTCCTCCAAGACAAGATGTGTCAATGTTTGTAAGAGATGATTCTGCTGCAATTTTTGAGTATTTTTATGCAACAGCAATTCCAAATGGAATAAATGTTTCTGTAACAGACCCAATTCTTTCTGCACCAGAACCGTATGGTTTTGATCAAGCAATTGACCGTGGAATCTTTAGCTCCTCAGCTAGACAAATTTTAGGAACCAACTATCAAATTTTTTACGAAGACTTTGGATGCCTTGTAAGAGAAGTTAGAAAAATTGAAGCTAGATTCCCATTCCCAACTTTTTCTGCTTCTTTGATTGAGCTAGGAAGAGTAGTGCCAGACTACATTGTTAAAAACTTTAAATATACTTCATTTGGAGGAGAATTTTGGATTTATTGCACAGCAGGTGCAACCGTAAGAATCGATTCTGAAAGTTCTATCCCTGTATACATTTCTGGAATTTTGTTGGATAAACTTGGTGGTGGAACCGTAGCCATTGACGATTATATTAATTCTTTAGATATAGAAGAAAGAAAGAATCAGGAGCTTGAAATTAATAAGCGTTTATACGGCGAGCAGTCTTATAATATTTCTGGAAGCTATATTTCAGGAGTAGAAATGGCAAGAAAACTAGCAAACTGGGTTGCTAAAAAAGCATCTAAAGAAAAAACTATTATTTCTGCAGAAATTTTTCCAAACCCACTTCTTCAACTTGGAGATAAGATAAAGGTATTTTACAAGGCTAGGGGATATTGTGTTGATGAAGATGGAGATAAGACATATGTTCTATCTCGAATTTCTTATTCCGCCACACCAGATGATATTTCTATGAACGTTGAGTTAAGGGAGATGTTGTAATATGCCAGCACAAAAGCAGGGTGGAGCAAGCAAAAAAGTTAAAGACCCCGAAACAGCAAGAGAAAATAAAAGACTTGGTAAAAGACCTGATCCAAATAGAGCAAATGCAAGAGAAGATAGAAAGCCAGTATACGTCTACCCTGGATTTGATACAAGTTCTACTTTAAAAGTTAAGCCTGGCAAAGGTGGAACTGGCAATGGTGGAAATAAAGATAAAAAAGACAAGCCAGATCCAAGAGAAATTTATCCAGTATCTCAGGTTCAGATACCATTGGGTTCTGGTCAGGTAATAACTCCAAACCTTCAAGAAGCATATATTAGAGAAGTTACAAGGCTTACTTTAAACCTCATTTCTAGTGCAGAAAACTTATTGTTTGCTTACAATTTTACTGGAATTAATAAAATTGCATCATACATGCTTGAATCAGATGATGCCAGCCAAAGATCAACTGCGGTAGTTTCTAATATTATTAGACCTAGATCAGGAGTTGAGTTATCAGAATTAGAGGTTAGAGATAAGCTTAACAATGTAATTAATCTTATTGCAAACACAATTGGAGACCTAGTTCCATCTTCTACTAAATTAAATAGTTTTGGGCAAAAAAAGGATAACTTAGATTTTATAGGAGGTACGCCAAGAATAGATAATAGAACATCATTTTATGATTTAAAGCTAGAACTTCCAGACATACAAGGGTTTGGATATGACGTTGCTTATACAATAAAATGCTATGATATTAGTTAAAATGGTATAATTTGTTTATGATGCAGGGAATTTACAGAATTTATAAAGATGGAAAATTAGTAGCAGAAAAAGAAAATCAAATGACAGTTGCAGGACGTGCAATTGTTTTAAAGGCTTTGATGGGCTTGATTCCAAGTATTGGTGGTAATATTCAAGTTGGAATTTCTAGCGTTGCAAATGGAACATCTCCTAATAGCACTAATTCAGATGGACTAATTACAGACACTAGACTTGGATTTTCTGTAAGTAGCATTCCAGTTCGTCTAGCATTTTTAGATAATAGTGGAAACTATGATGCAATGGTTTTTAGAGGAACTATCCCATCCACGGCTGACGCATTTACAATACATGAACTTGGAATTTTTCCCTCAAGCTTAGAAGAAGACAAAGCTTTATCTGAGCTACTTTTAGTTTCTGGAGAATCTGCAGATGGATGGCTAAGATCTGGAACAGGAATTGGTTCTGTTTCTGGAAATCCTCCATCAACATCTGGATATGTATCCGCAGCACCCACTGACTTTTCTGGAGGGTTTAGGGTTGGATCAACAGCTTTATTCTTAAAGCAAAATGAAGTTTTAAGAATTAACAAAACTTTTAGTCAGTTTTCATCTTCAGGTCAAAACGCATTTAATATTGAAGATAACATTTCAATAGCATATTCTAAAAAAACTGGAGATACTCCAAAAATTATTCTTAAGTTTTTAACCAATGATGCTAATTATTTTACTACAAACTTTACAGCAACTACTGGAACAACTTATGTTATTAAAGATATTTTAAGAAGTTCTTTTACAAATGTTTTAACTCCAAGTTGGGGAAACATAAATGCCATAGAAATAACAGTAGAAAACTCAGATGTAATTATTGATGCAATTAGAATTAATGACAATAACAATCTAGATACAACTTATGGAATGGTTTCAAGAACTGTGCTTGGTTCTGGAAATTTAATTACTAAAGGTGCCTCAGAAGCAGTAGATATTGAATATTATTTAAGCTTTGGCTTTAATAAGGCGGTTTAACCATGCCTGTAACTGGATATGTAAAAGGTTTAGTTCCTGGAAAAAGATACAGAATGGTTGTTAGTGCTCAGGCTGGAGCACAGCAAAACATTGTTCTTCCTTCGATTGAGTTTGTAGTCCCCTCTGCACCAGATTTAATATCTTCTTATACACCAGTTGGAACACTAACTTTTGAAGACAAAACTTATGTAGATAATAGAGTAACTCCTGGAACTGGAGCTACAACAGCAACATTTAATGTTACGCACTGGTCAGCAGCTAACAACTCTAGAACCTATACTTTTTGGGTAAATGGTAGTGGGTACAGCAAAGTAAGAGTTGGTAGCATTATTAGATTTGGTGCAAATGGAAATACATCAACTGGTCTTTCAAACTATGAAGACTCTGACTCTTACTATGATACATATGACTACCAAGTTGTTGATAAACAGTCAACTTATATGGTTTGCAATGTTAGACAATCAATCACGAGCATTGTTGGCTCTGGATCATCTGCAGAAGTTCAAACCACTAACATGTCAGATGGTGCAATTGCTGCTGCTTGGTGTAAAGGTCAAGCTGGTCACTATAGGCACCAATATACAAAAACTGGAAATGCTTCAAACAGAAGACCTTCCAGCTGGACTAAGTTTGAATTTGATGGAAGAGCATTGGGTGCTAAAAACAAAAATCCAAATACAGCAGTTGGAACAGTATATATTCCAAGGGTTCCATCAACATCTAGTAACCTAAGCATTACAAAAACTCATCACAACGTTAATATTAAAATTCCAGATAATTTTCCATTATTTAGAGATCAAAACGTTATAGATATTCCAATCTTTGCATATAAAAATAGAACTTTGGGAACATGGCATAATATGGACCACACAGCTTTTATAGCAATTGATGAGCCAAAACAATACTCTAATAGTGCTATGAATAACTTATTAAGAGGAACCTTAAATGACTCAAATACAAGAGATGGAATTCCAATAAATATAGATTCATTAAATGTAAATAATGTGGCATTTCAAGATGATGCAGGAAACCCTGGAATATTTACTGAAACAAACTACAACAAAGAGTATTACTTTACTATTGCAAGATACAAAAAGGTTGGATCAGTTTGGCAAGGAGCATGGCTTCAGAGTGAAGACTCAGAACCAAGAGTATCAGATCCTGAAGCAATTATTTGGTCACAAAAGGCAAGTGGTGTTTAATGACTAGAAATTCTACAGGAAACAGGTCTACAAATACTGGACCAACAACTACATTGTTTGGTTTTTATGACGTAGACTCTGACACCACCAAGATGATGACAGAAAGCCTAGCTTCAAAAAACTTTGATGGATTTATTCCAAAAGTAGCACTTGAAATTGACCTTTATGATTCTCAAAATGGATATTTTAATTTAGAAGTTGGTCAATACTTACAAGTTACAGATGAATATGGTCAAAATTATTTAAGAGAAGTAGTATCTATTAATTCAGATCCTGAAGGATCTTACTATGGAGCAAAGCTAGGAACTCCAGATGCAGAAAGAAGAAACAACGTTCTTGACATGTCTTATTCTTTTGTGTATCCAACTGGACATTCTTTGGCTGGAGAACCAACAAAAGTTTTTATCAACTACCGCCTTGAAACTGGAGAAACAAGAACTTTAACTATACAAACAACATTAGGTGGAGATGGCTTCCCAACAAATAAAGTTTTTGCTTCTAGAGAAATTTGGTCTCAAAGAGTAGCAGGTTCAAAAGGCTGGCTATTAAGCTCTCAAGGAAATGCAATACTTAACAACCTCCAAGTAAGAGGAGAAATTGAAGCAACATCTGGAAACTTTGAAGGATACCTAACTGTTAACGGCGGAGCAATGAGGCTTGGAGCTAACGTATCTGTTGATGGCGATGACGGAATTAGAATTGACACAAATAACTATTGGTATTCAGATGGTACTTTTAGAGCTGGTGGAGTATTAGAAGGAACTACTACATTTAGAGGTATATCTTGGGATGGAGATGAATTTTCTGTAACTGGAGATATAAGAGCAGAAACTGGATACCTTGGAGGAATTGATGGCTGGATCATTGCTGAAGGTGTTATTAAAGCTGGAGGAACTGACAGCAGTAGCAATCCCTGGGGAGATAAATACTTCTTAAAAAACCCAGACTATGTTGTAAATCCAGAAGATGCTGTTGTTCAATTTGGAGACGTATTCAAAGTATTTAAAAACGGAGACGTAAGCATTAGTGGATCGTTACAAGCAGAGTCTATTATTGTTGACGAATACCAATACTGGAACAAAAATGATGATGGTAAATTTAGAGTTGGGTCTGCAGACAAATACATTTATTGGGATGGAACTAATTTAAATGTAAATGCAATCATTAATGCTACTGGTGGAACATTTACAAATACAGTAAACATTGGTACTGGAACAAATAAGATTAAGCTAACTGGTGGAACTACAGATGCACTAACAAACATTCAAATTGGAACTGGTGGGTTTGAGTCTGCTCCATTCTATGCAGAAGGAACTGGAAAGTTTTCTCTTGGTTCTGGTCTTAGCTGGAACCCTACAGGTTCAGTTCTTAAAATTAATGGTATCCTAAGAGGCTACATTGAGTCTAGTGCACTTACTCCAGTTCCTTTGGTTACAAATGCAATGGGTGTTGGATATCACGACCCGTTATCTTCCCCTAGCACAGCAAACGGATATGGTCTTGGTGGTGTTGGTATAAGACTAGATGCAAATAATTATTGGTACTCCACAGCAAATGGATTTAAAATTGGAGACGCAACACACTATCTAAGATGGTATGACAATAAGCTAACTCTTACAGCACCTTTAATGTCTAATGCAACAATATCTTCTACAGAAATTATCGGATCTAGAATCCGTGGTTCTGATGTATTTGCAAACTCTGCACAAATTGGTGGAAATGATTTTGGTTGGGTTGCTGGCTCTGGAGGTCTTTTTTCTGGAACATCAAATGCTACGGCTTATCTGCAATCTGGATTTCATTCAAACCCAATTGAAAATATTACTCAAAGTGCACCAATTAGAGTTGGAAAACTAGTAAGTAGTCTTCCAACAGTAACTGGTAAAATTACAGCAAATCAAAGAACCAAGATTGTAACTGGAAATGGAACAAAGTTTACCCAAGAACTTAGACGAGGATATTCAATATATGTTATTGAAGGCACAAGAAGATATTTTGTTGGAAACGTTGATAGCGTTATAAGTGATACAGAATTAGCCTTATACGAAAATCCAAATATTACTATTTTTATTAAAGACCAAAACTTTTATGCTTATAAGTTTGAAACAATAATTAGAACTCAGTTCTATACAGATATTGAAAATCCAGAAAAAATTAGTTTGGCTGGAACAAATCTTACAGCAATTCCAATAGATTCGGCAAATACAAAATATCAAGTTGGAGACGAGATCAGATTTGACGAAATATTCCTTGCAAACTCTGGATCCTTTTTGACTGGAATATTGTCAAACACAACCTATTATGTTAAAACAGTAACAACTACAAGCGTAACTATTACTGCACAAAAACAAAATGTGCTATCAGATTATTCAAATAACACTTTTGCTCCAGCAGTTACATACTCTGCTTCAGGTGCCTCCCTTGTATTAAGCCTACCAATATTTTCTATTGAGGATTCAGAAACTTCTGGCTTTGCTACATTTGGAGCTAGAGTTTTACCAAGAGCAACAGAAAACACTTATGAGCTACTCACAGATTCTGTTCCAGGTCCGATACTTGGAGAAAACTCAGACTCTAATGGTGACGGAACCGTTGATGAAATTGGTGGATTTATTAATGGTGGGTCTGTTACATATGTTACTCCAACTTATTTACCAAAAACATATGTTAAAAATTCTTCATACCTTACAACTTTTGTTGGAGAAGAAAATAGTACGGCTATTGAAATATCTAAAATTGAAACAACTTATTCTGAAGATACAGCAAATCCTGGAGAATATTTTTACAACGTTTATATTTACCCTACAAACTCAACCAAACTTTCTTTGCTAAACATGGTAACTGGAGAAAACCTCTACCTATCAAATATTCCAGTAGATTCAACAAGCACAGAATATAACAAACTTTTTGAACCATTAAACGATGGGTACTTTCCAATTATTGGATTTGTTGATAATGATAGAAATATTGTAGAAAATAAAGAAGATGCAACAGGAATTGTATTATATGGAGATGGATATTTAAACTATGCTCCTAAGACTCCAGAACCAAGTCCAACAGCAGCAGCTTTTTCTAGAACCTATACCTCTTACGTTGTATCAAGTTTGTCTGCAACAGACAATAAAGTAACAATTACTACCAGTACAAATCATAACTTTGTTGTTGGAAAAACAGTAACTGTTACAGGGTTCAGAGAAACCTCCTACCTATCAGACGATTTTGTTGGAGAGTTTGAAATTATAGATGTTCCAGCATCTAATCAATTTACTTATCAAGCAGTGTTCCCAGACAAGCTACCAACATCTATAGATCCTGGAGTAGTTGCATATTCTTTCCCTAGTGGAAAAATTATAAGCTTTGACAAAAACTATTCCCTTTGGATTGGAGCCTCAAAGCCAGACGTAGCTCCAATTACTATTGATCCATACGGAAATAAGCTAAAAGTTAAAGATTTAGAAGTTACAGGAGAGGTAATTGGATTTTATTCTGATATAATTGAGCTAGATGATTTTTCTAGTTCTTTTAATGGTAGAAGAAACACATTTACGCCCAAGTATAACTACAAAGACGTAACTGTTAAAAACCCATTAAACCTAGTAGTTTCATTAAATGGAGTAATTCAGTCAGGATTTATTCAAAACAAAGAATATGTCTGGCAGTCTGGTCTTTTATCCTACAGAGGATTTACACTGGACACAGAAGGAAGAATAAAGTTTTCTGAATCCCCTCCACTTGGATCAACTATTAATGTAAGAGTTTTTCCAGGACCAGTAAAAAATAAAACAGCAAGGATATATCCGTTCAAAGCAGCGGATGTAGCATTAGGATAAGGTGGAAATAAATGGCTAAAAAGGTAATGCAGGAAACGTATTATACTTTCATACCTTCTGAGGATAAAATTATTCTCCCAAGAGTAATTCAGAGAGAAAGCCTAATGTTGATTACAAACGTAACAACAAATCAGGTAATTTATAATTTTTCAGACCCAGACTTAAATGCCACATCTTACACCGTTGCTGGATCAGCATCTTCCTCAACAACAACAATTGTATTAAATTACAACTGTAATGAAATGGACTCTAAAGACAAGCTTCAAATTGTTTATGAAGAGTACGATGAAAAAATTACACCGTCAGACCTTCTAGTTGATGCTGTTGGTAAAATGCGTGTTGCAAACCCACAGTCCTTAATTGACACAGATTTTGAATACGGAACACAACCTTCTAAATGGGAAACTGTTTCGTTGGTAGCCAACTACCCATCTTTCTTTTCAAAAGGCACTGGCGGAAACTCTTTAGCTGTAGCAGATATTGTTGGAGACGGAACCACAACTGCAAGAAAATCAAGAGTATATGTATTGACCGAATCAGATCATGGTCTTGTTTCAAATAGTGTTGTTAGTATTCAAGAAACAACAAATGATGCAGCCGAAGGAACGTTTATTGTAACAAAGCCAGCTGCACCGTCAATTACAGGTGTATCTTCTGGTGTGTTTACCGCAAATGCTCATGGACTTTCAGCAAACCAACCAATTAGATTTAGTGCTGCAAGTACTTCTGGCGTATCAACAACTACCGTTTACTATGTTAAGACAGTTTTAGCTAATTCATTTATGGTAGCAACTTCAATTGCAGGATCTGCAATTACAACGTTTACTAATGGAACCCCAACAGTTGATGTAAACAAAATGTTTACATATCTTGCAAATGGTCGTGTTGGAAATGATTCAATTAAAGACAGCAACCTTACTAGCATTTATGGTGGAGACTTATTTGATGGAGCAAATGTTCCAGGATCTTCTTCCTTTACGGTTGAAGTTGCAGGATCCGTTGCAACCGTAACAACTCCAAATCCCCATGGATTAATTCCTGGAACTCCATTCCTTATTAATGGTGCAACTACTAACACATTTTTAAACGGATCTTGGGTAGTATCTGCTACACCAACTCCAAAAATCTTTAACTTTACTGTAACTGGAGACAATGTAGTAAACATTTCTCCAGCAGCAACAGTTTCTGGATCAAAACTTTATTGTAAGCCAGATGCTTATGTTCAACACACGGCATATAATGGTGGCGTACTTTTAGCAACTGGAAACAACGTTGTAAATGTTCAACAGGTAAGACAGTCTAGAAGAACATTTAGGTATCAATCAGGAAAAGCAATTCAGTTTTCTACAGGAACCAAACTGACCCCAAGCTACGATATTACTGAAATTTATTCAAATACAACTGTTGGAGATGCTACAATTGTTGTTAAAACTGTACAAGACCATGGTCTTCAAGAAAATGCTAGAGTAACCATTAGTGGTGTGCAAGTTGTTGGAACTGATGCAAACCCATACAATGGAAGCTTTTTAGTAACTGGCATTGTTGATGAAAATACTTTTAGCTTTGAAACTACAATTCCAACAGCAATTAGCACTACAAACAGAAATCCAAGTGGAGACAACGCTCTTGTTACTGTAACAAATTGGGCAGGATCTTCAACAAGACTTGGTTTATTCAATGATCAAAACGGAATGTACTTTGAATATGATGGTCAAAAGCTGTTTGCTTGTAGAAGATTTTCTAATAAACCAATTTTTGGAACAGTATCTGTAACTAAAGACAGCTCTATTGTGACTGGAACTTCAACGCTATTTCTAAAGCAAATAGAGAAAAACCAAAACATTGTAATTAAAGGCATGACCTATAGAGTTGTAAATATTGATAGCGACACAACCATGCATATTTCTCCAGCCTATAGAGGACAAACTGTTGGAGGGAATGTAAAGGTATACAAGGTCCAAGAAGTTAGAATTCCACAAAATGAATTTAACATTGACAGACTAGATGGAACAGGACCTTCTGGATATATTATTGACCCAACAAAAATGCAGATGCTTTATATTGATTATTCTTGGTATGGTTCTGGATTTATTCGCTATGGATTAAGAGCAACAAATGGAGATATTGTTTATTGTCATAGAATTCCAAATAACAATTTAAATAGTCAATCTTATATGCGTTCTGGAAACCTTCCTGCTAGATACGAAGTTTCTAACTTTGGTCCAACAACTGTTTTAGTCTCTTCTCCAGGAACTCCATTGGCACAAACAAGTAACCCAACAGCAGCAGATGTTCCTGGAACACCTTTAAATTCTAGTCAGACTGTAATGTATGTAAAAGATATTGAAGGCTGGAGAACTACTGCACCATCTGGAAACTCAACAGATATTATTGGCTATCTTTTGATTAGTGATAAGACAAATACTGAAATTGTTTCTTACACAGCAGTTGGATCGTATAATGCTAAGGTTGGCGGATATCCAATTACAATTCAAAGAAGAGTAACTCAGTTTATTACTAGCCAAGGAAGTGTTGGGGTAGGATCGTTTAGAAACGGAACATATAGTTCTGGAGCCTATACAGATAGGATGAAGCTGTTTGCAGGAGCAAGTACAAACTTTAATACTGCTGGTATTCAGCAAGGAAATGTTATCTTTGCTGCAGATGGAACAAAACTTGGAAGAGTTGCAACATCTCTAGAGCTTGGTGGTGCTGCAAATCCTGCTGCAGATGGACAAAGCTTAACAATTTCAAGTGTGTTTAATGGAAAGACATGGGAAGTTCCAGACTCTCCAAATAAAGATTCAAACGGAACAAATGTTCCTTACGGATATACCTCTACGAATACAATTGCAACTGTTGGATACAGCATATCTTCAACAATTGCTTTGCAGGGAACTGCCAACACAGTATCGTTTAGCCCAGACTCATCTATTCAAAATGGAACTGGAACAGATGGTCAGGTTTCAGTTCAAGTAATTACACAAACCTGTGCTCCTTCTCTAAGCCACTGGGGATCTTCCGTAATCATGGACGGAACATTTGACGAAGATAAAGCTTTCCAGCTTAATGCTAGAATGAGAGGTGCAGGACTTTCAGTTGCTGCAGGTGCATCAAATGCCTTACTAAGTATTAGAATAGCACCATCTGTTGATAATGGAATTGCTAGAAACTTTGGCAAGAGAGACGTTATTAATACAATGCAATTAATTTTAAGAGAAATTCAAACATCTGCAAATGGTAGATTCCTTATAGAAGGGTTTTTAAATCCATCTACAATTAGTGATTCTGGATGGAGTTCAGCAAATGGATCATCAACACTAACATATCCAGATAGCTGGGAATATACTTCTGTAGGCTCTGGATCTTTAGCTCAAGTTTTGTATCATGGAACAGCAGCAACTATTACTGGAGGAGACAACATATTCTCTTTCTACACAGAAAATTCAGGAAGTGGATATGGAATTTCTACATATAACCTTGGTTCAACACGAGAGCTTGGAACATCTATTCTTAGTGGAAATGGAAGTATTTCAACTCCAGGATTCCCTAATGGTCCAGATGTTTTAACAATTGTTGCAACAAACCTAGAAACATCTGGTTCCAAGTTTATTAATGCAAAGATTACATGGACTGAATCCCAGGCATAAGGAGTAGAAATGTCTGCAGACAAAATTATTCATTCATTTAAAACTCCTCTTAGAACTTCAAGTATTACAAGCCAAGAGCCTTTTAAAATTCTAAGCTTTGAAAGTCCTGGCGTTGTTATAAATGATGCATCAGGTCTTACAAATAGTTTATCTATTAGTTCAAATAATTCAGGATACTATCTAACAAATAACGGACTTACTGTTGAATGGAAACAGCCTACATGGTTAGATATATCCTCAGCCAGCTCAACTATAGTTAGTGCTGTTGATAAAGCTAATTCAATAAATACTCTTGTTTCTGCATTTAGAAGAACAACAATTTCTCAGAGAGCACCACTTAGTACAGATGGACTAGATGGTGATATTTGGTTCGTGTATCAATAATGGCTGGATACATTGGAGTAAAAGATAAATGGACTCCCATTTCAACAGGATACACAAAAATAAATGGTGAGTGGAAGCAAGTAAAGTCTGCCTATGCAAAAGTAAATGGACAATGGAAAGAAGTATTTTCTCCAGCATTAAATACAATTCAAAACTTTAAAATTAAAAGCAAAACTGCAGATGAGGTAGTACTTGAATGGGATCCAAATGCTACAGCAGAAACATATTCAGTATTTGTATCTGAAACCCCGCAAGGAACATATTTAGATCCAGTAGTAACTCAACAAACAAATGATTTTCAGTTCTTATCGTCTCAAAACAAAGTTACTTTAACTGGAACTGGAACAATAGCACTAAACATCTTGTCTCCAATTGTAACAGGAACAGGAACAAGTTTTACTTCACAGATAGTTGTAGATGAAATATTGTTTGCAACTATTGGCGGAACTTCCACATATATTGGAAAAGTAAAATCTATTGAAAGTAATACAAAACTTACACTATATACGGACTGGAGTTTTGCAAACGCATCTGGACTATCTTTTATTATTTATAAAAAGAATACAAAAACTATATCAACTAACAGAGAAGCAAACTATAAGTTTTTTGTAAACTCTCTTGATGCATCAAATAATCCAGGAATATCATCTTCTCAATTAACAAGATCAACTCCAATTAGAGTTCCAGATCCACCAGCATTAACTGTTAAGTTTAAAAATGAAACAGCAGGAACAATAACAATTGCATGGACAAAAGATAGAAGAGCAACCTCATATGATATTTATAGAAATAGAACAGGGTCTTTTGTTTTACATGCCAATGTTACTCCAAGCGGAGGAATGGAAGAAACCTACACACCATTGCCTGACTCATCAGGATTAGATTATGCCTACTATGTTGTAGCAAAAAATAATATTTTAACTGTAGCACCAGATAACGATCCAGCAACGGAACAACAATCTGAACCATCAAATTCTATAAATTTCGTATCTACTCCGCCAACCCTTGGAAACATATCTTTAAAGGGTGTATCTGTAGACCATAACAGCGTTAAGTTGCAGTGGACAGACGTTGCAAATGCAGATAGATACTTTATTCAAATTTCTGGAGGAACATACGGAACTTTTAGTGATGATATATCAATAGCAACAACAACTATAGCGGATGCAAATAGAATTGAGTATACTGTAAATCTTGCAGATCAAACTGATTATAATATTAGAATTAGAGCAAGAGGTGCTGCTGGAACAATTTATGAAGCATCAAGTGCCTACTCAAATGAAATTTCAGTTTCAACAGGAAGGGCAGCAGAAACTGGAAAAAGATGGGTGGCACAAACAGATAAAAATTATACTTCTACTGAATCCACAAGACTTAGAACTACTGTATCATATTACGATCCGTATGATAGAAGAACATTTGCAACTGAAAGTTATAGCACATATTCAACTACTAAAGCTGGTGTAGGAATAGTTGTTACAACTGCAAACGTAACTAAAAGTAGAATTATTCAGGTATGGCAACCAGGAAGACCAGGGTATTGGATAACAGTTCCTGGATACTGGACCAACACAAGACCTAGAAGATGGGTTCCTCCAAGAAGAGAATGGATTCCTGGAACGCCTGGAAGGTATGTAGCAGAAAGAGTAGACTACAGTGTAGTAGAAACAACTACTAAACAATATTTTGGTATATTCTATACTCCAATTACAAGCTCAACAGATCTTCCAGCAGCTGCAAGACTTGATGCTGCAACTTTTAGGTTTTATAAAGATACTTCTACTTCAAAAGGTATAACTATCCACATTGGAACTACAGACCCAAGTTTAACTTATTTCTTTAATACTACAACAGTTGCTGGGGCTGGAACAAAAAGCTTTGTTTCTACAGCCTATTATAATTACTTAAAACTATCAAATGTAAACTCTGTAATTTTTACTGGAACAGGAGCGGTTGCAAACTTTGATGATGGAAGATTGATTGTTGAATGGTCTCTTGAGGAAGCGTATACAATAACAAGTGCCATAGCAATGAGTATAACTGGAAATAAATAGCACTTAGTGCTATAATAGAAGTCAAACATAAGGAGACATAATGTCAACAACTTTGGAACTAGTAGTTCAAGAACTACAAAATCGTATTGGTCAGATTACAAGTCAATATGAAACACAGATGGCTGTGCTTAAGGCACAGGCAACAGAAGCACTTGCTGCAAAAGATGCAGAGATCGCTTCTCTAAAGGGTGAAAGCAATGGCAACTAGACTTAGCGATGGAATGCCCATTACAACAGAATGGTTAAACCAGCTAGTAACAGAAATTAATGAACTAAGAAATACCTCTTCTGGTTCTTCTTCAGCAACTGGAGCAGCACAAAGAGTTGTTGAGTTCTATGGTCCAGGTCTTTTAGGTAACACAGCGGTTCAGGTTCAAACGGGAGTTTTTTCAACAACTGCTCCTGCAGCACAAAAAACAATAGAAGCAAATGTTAATTTTCCAATTCCATTTGCAGACAATAATGTTTTTATTGTTGTCACACCAACATTCCCTGACTCAAGTGGTAGAGCATACAAAGCTACCGCATCAGTGGCTGGAGTAAATGCTAGCTCATTTAAAATGACGGTAATGTTAGTAACGGACACAGACACATTTGGTGCAGATAAAGCCGTTAGCGTAAACTATATTGCAATTGGAAAAAAGAAGTCCTAGCAAATAGTTGACATTGCCATGTCAACATGATATACTTTTTTATTAATACAAGCATAGCCATATCTATGCCCAAACAGAAAGTTTTTAATGACAAACGATTTGAAGTGGATGCTGTCATCAGACCAGCAATTCCCATATCAAGATGATAAGATGATTGAGCTATGGTTTAAGGTAATGAGATGGTTTAAGCCAGACGTAGTTGATTATCTAGGTGATACAGACGATCAAGCTTGCTATAGCAAGTACACAGAAGGTCGCTCAGCAGAGTTTTTAAAGATGCACAAGGATGATAACGGAAATGCAATTATGCCCCTTATGCAACATGAAGCAAAACTAGCAAGAGACTTTTATACTAAGACACGAAAAGTAGCAAAAAATGCACAGTTGTTTTCAGCACTTGGAAACCACGACATTCGTGTATTTGAATACATTGATAAAAAGCTTCCAGAATATGTAGAGGCAACAACTCCAGAGGCACTATGGAATTTAGACAGCCTTGGTTACGATTATATTTATTATAATCAGCCACCTGCTCATCGCTTTGGAGATATCCATGTTCATCATGGAAATGCCATTTCGCAAAATGCAGGAGAGTCTGTTCGTAAAGATGTAGATAACTTTGGGGTATCTCTTATTCGTGGTCACTCTCATCGTGCAGGTGTTTACTTTAACACCTATGAGTTAAGAAACGGTGGACTAGGAGAAACTTTGCGTGGATACGAAATTGGTCATATGTGTGATGAAAAGTCTACAGGAATGATGTATACAAATAATCATAACTGGCAAAAGGCTTTTGCAATTGCACATATTGAAAATGGAAATTATCCCCATATTCAGCTAGTACACGTCTCCCCTGACTACTCTTGTGTAGTAGATGGTAAGTTCTTTAAGGTATAACCTTAGGCTATAATTTAATAATGTGGTGTAAGGTATGCAGTGGCAGAGTCCTAGTAGATAGAGTATTTACTACGGACTCTCACATTGAGATGTTCTGTTTTTCCTGTGGAAAAAGATGGATATTTAACAACCCTGCAAATTATGGCACATTTCCTTTATGGCTTTTAGAAAAGGAAAAGAAATTTAAATGGTACTCGTCAATGGGACAATAAAGCCTGTTAAGAAAAAGTGCTTTATAAATGGTGACGTGCACCATGTTGTTAGAATAGATAGACCAAAAGGTATTGTTTATTTGTTTAATATGGAAACAAAAACTCAAGCAACATTCTCCTACCATGACTATAAAGAATTTAAAAAACCCTGTTACAGAATAGGTGAAGCTTCAAGATCTTTAAATAGGCATCCAGATAGACTTAGGTTTGCCATGAAGAACGGTCTTGTTTCAAAACCAAAATTAATATGGTCAAATAACAAGTCTACATATTATTTTTCTACAGAAAATATATTTGAACTTAGAGAATATTTTGCTGGAGTTCACATAGGCAGACCCAGAAAAGACGGTATGATAATATCTTCAAGGGTTCCAAGTCGTGAAGAACTAGAAGCAAAATTAAATCTTAGGCAAATGCTATATGTAAGAAAAGAAGATGGAACCTATGTTCCTATTTGGAAAGCAGAGGAGTTCTAGTGGCTAGACATAAAAAAATAAAAATGACAGAACTAGAAAAGTTTATTGGTTCTGAGCTTTCAGAAGATACTGCATTGATTGGTGCAGCAGAAACATTAGCACAGGCATCAAAAATTGCAACAAAAAAGAAAGATGTAGACTCTTTAATTAATGCAGTTGAAGGTTGGCTAACACTTTCTAGATTTCTTTCGGAAGAAAAGGATTTTGACAAATCGTCAAGATATGGTATGATTGGTTTTACAAGTAGCCAGGGAGACAGTAATGAGTCAAAAGGAAACAACAACGGTTAGAGTTAACCTAAAGTTTGTTAGAAACTTAGGAAACTACGAAAGCGTACATGTTGAATTGGGTGTAGAAGACTTTGTAAGAGATACAGACGGCAACGTTGATTCAGCCATGAACAGAGTATACTCTTTTGTAGAAAATAAATTAATGGAAAAGGTTCAAGAGATAGAGCAGGACCTTAAGAAGTGACAGCGGATAAAGCAAAGCTAGCATATATTTTCTTAAACAACTATGCAAAGTTGTATGAAAAGAAATATAACATAAAGCCAAACATAAACAAGTACAAAGAAAAATGGGCAGCGGTTTCAATTATTGAAGATTACCAGTTGGACCAAATAGACAAGGCTTTAGAATACTACTTTACTTTACAGAAAGAGGGTCATCCTCTTGCTTGGTTCTATAACAATGTAGACACCATTATTTCAACTTTAAAAGAAAAAGAACGTGACGAACGCCTAAGACTAGAGCGTAGAAAAGAAACAGCAAAATTGCGTGAGGAGTATCTAAATGGGAATGCGTGAGGAAGTAGATGTTATTACAGCTGCTTGCAAGAATAAAGATATTCATGTGCTATTTGAAAACAACATTGACTCAATGCTTAAAAGCACGTCAGATGTTTGGGACTTTATAAAAGAATACTATAACGAGACTCGTCAAATTCCAGACAAGAATCTTATTGCAACTAGGTTTAGAGACTTTGAACCGTCTAATGATTCTGGACCAACGATTTATCACGTTAATAGATTGAAGGAAACCTTTCTTGACGAATCTCTTAGATCAACCGTAAAGAAGGCTGCACAACTTTTACAAGACAATGAGTCTAATAAGGCACTGTCTTCTCTTAACTCAGATATTTCTTCTCTATCAAGAATTACTGCAAAAGTAAGAGACATTGATGTAACAGATGTTGATGATGCTATTGCGTACTTCGATAAACAAAGAGAAGCAGCAATGAATGGTGACGTAGGCATTCGTTCTAACATTGCATCATTTGATGTTTGTCTTCCAATGGGAATTTCCAAGGGACAACTTGGAGTTCTTCTTGCGTATCCTGCAATTGGTAAGTCTTGGTTGGCACTTTATTTTGCTGTCCAGGCTTGGAAGAATGGTCGCACCCCAATGATCCTTTCTCTAGAAATGACAGAGCAGGAAGTTCGTAATAGAATTTTTGCAATTATTGGAGATGGTAGATGGTCACATCGTGCATTAAGTTCTGGTCGTGTAAACCAAGATGAGTTTAAGGCTTGGGCAAAAGAAAACTTAGAGGGCAAACCACCATTTAAGATTATCTCTAATGACGGTGGAAGCGAAGTAAATCCAAATGTTGTAAGAGCAAAGATTGACCAGTATAAGCCAGACATTGTATTTATTGACTACCTACAACTTATGACAGACAATTCTGGATCCTCTCAAAATGAGACTGTTAAAATAAAGAATCTATCTAGAGAGCTTAAATTGTTGGCTATCTCAGAACAGATACCAGTTGTTGCAATCGCCTCTGCTACGCCCGATGATGCCTCAGATTTGGAGTCTGTACCACAGCTTGGTCAGGTAGCTTGGTCACGACAGATTGCTTATGATGCTGACTGGGTTCTTGCAATGGGTCGTAAAGCAAATAGCGATGCTCTTGAAGTGGCGTTTAGAAAAAATCGTCATGGATTTTTGGGAGACTTTGTAATGCTAGCAGACTTTGATAAAGGAAAGTTTTCAGAAGTATATGACCCAAGTGATGACTCAACCTAATCTATAATTGAGGTATGGATTTCGTTGGACACAAGAAAATTAAAGACTTTTCTCTAGATGGTAACATCGCAGATGAGTCAGATACTATGCGTCTAAGAAAAGAATATGACATACTATTAGACCATTATATGAAGGAAAGAGGATATGTTCCACACCTGGAACTTGAAAGTGTCTTCTCTTTGTCGTATAATGGAACATCGTTTGATTTTAAAATAACTCGTTACGGAATTTATGTAGGAAAGGCTAAGGCAAAGTGTTACAAGGGAGTTTTAGGAAACAGGCTTATACCAGCGATTCATACCAGCAAGACCAGATTAGAGAAATTATCAAAGTCTGCGGAATCTCAATAGGAACTGAGTTAGATACTCACTTTCTTGTATACTGCCCTTTTCATTACAACGTACACACTCCAGCATGTGAAGTAGACAAGGAAAAAGGATTGTTTATTTGTTTTTCTTGTGGGGAAAACGGAACGCTATTAGATTTAATTATGCGTACAACATCAAGAAATTATTTTGAAGCAATGCGTGTGATCTCTGCAGCAGAAAAATCTATAGACTTTGTAGATGTAATTGACAAGGCAGTAGAAGAAAAGCCAGAGTTTGTTGAGTTTGATTTAAATACAATTGAAAGACTTCACTCTACACTTTTAGAAAATACTCGTGCAGTAGAATACTTTAATTCAAGAAAAATTAATCTAGATTCAATTAAGCATTTTAAGCTAGGTTATTCTGAAAAGCAGGACATGGTTACTGTTCCAGTTTATTCTAACACTGGAATCTGTGTAGGATTTGTTGGCAGATCAATTGAGGGAAAAACCTTTAAAAATTCTACAGGAACACCAAGAAATAAAATCTTGTTTAATTTAAATAATGTAATGTATAAAGAGGTTGTAATTGTAGAGTCCTCTTTTGATGCAATTAGGTTATGGCAATTAGGAATTCCAGCAATTGCAACATTGGGTGCAAATCTTGGTAAGATGCAAATTCAATTAATAAATAAATATGTTTCTAGACTAATTCTTGCAATGGACCAAGACGATGCAGGAAACACACTAAGAAAAAATATTTCAAGCAACGTATCTATTCCAACATCAACTATGGAATTTCCAGATGGCGTAAAAGATATTGGAGATATGACAGACGAACAAATATTAAGTTCGTATAAAACGCTCTCAGAGTTTGACATTGCTTTACAACTCTGATATAATAAAACAATAGATTCACTTATCGAATCAAATATTAGGAGAAATATATGGGTATCATTCAGGGTCTTGATGCAATCAAGAGTCACATTGACAAGCCAAAGGGATCTGACGGTCCAAAAGCCCGATGGCTAAAGCTAGAAGATGGACAATCAATCAAGCTTCGTTTTGTTAACGAAGTTGATCCAGACTCAAAGAACTATGACACATCTCGTGGATTAGCAATTGTAGTCGCAGAACACACAAATCCAAAAGACTATCGCCGTAAGGCTGTATGTAGCATGGAAGAGGAAGGTCGCTGTCATGGTTGCGAAATGCACCGCAGAGATCCAAAGGCTGGCTGGAAAGCTCGTCTAAGACTTTATGCAAACGTACTAGTTGATGATGGTACTGGAGAACAGTACACCGCAATTTGGTCACAGGGCGTTGGTCCTAAGTCAGTAACAACACAAACACTAATTGAATATGCAAGTGATACAGGTGCTATCAGTAACCTTACATGGCGTTTAAAGCGTTCAGGTACAGGTACGCAGACAAGCTATGCCTTGTTCCCACTAGTAGTAGATGAAACAGCATTTGACTGGTCATCCGTTGAGCAATATGAATTAGAAAAAACTGCAATTCGTTCGGTTAAGTATGCAGACCAAGAGTCATTCTACTCTGGTCTAGATGCAGACGATTCAGTATCTACCTCCTCTGAGTGGTAATTTGACAGACTTGGGGGCAGTGGGATATACTCTTACTGCCCCCAACTATTATTGGAGATAAATGTTTCACAATCATCATTCACACTCTTACTACAGCCTATTAGACGGCTTCTCTTCTCCAGAAGAACTGCTTAAAAGAGCAGAGGAGATTGGTATGGGTGCTATATCTATTACAGATCACGGAACTTTAAGTGGTCACAGAGATTTATTAGTGGCTGCCAAGAGCAGTTCAGTTAAGCCCATCTTGGGCTTAGAGGCATACTTTACAACAGATCGTTTAGACAAAAGAGCCAGAAAAGATCGTGCAGACGAAGAACAGATTTACAACCACTTGATTGTTTTAGCACAAAACGAAAACGGATTACAGAACCTATCAAAACTTTCAGAGATTGGTTGGAATGACGGATTCTTTAGTAAGCCCCGTATTGACTTTGAAGTACTGCAAGAAAACTCAAAAGATTTAATTGTTTTGTCTGGATGCATGAATAGTATTATTGCTAAGGCAATTCAAAATGGAAACATGGATGCAGCAAAAAGACATACAGATTGGTTTAAGCAAGTATTTAAAGATAACTTTTACATGGAGCTTCAGCCACACAATCCTGCAGAACTTAATTTGCAAATGTTAAAGCTGGCAGATGATATGGGAGTTAAAAGTACTGTAACTTTAGATTGCCATTATGCTTCTCCAGAAGATAAGATTGCAGAAGAAATTATGCTTATTCTTGGAACGCATCCAAAGGTTTTAAGAGAAGCGACATTTGATGATAGCAGAAAGATTAAAGACCTAATTGAAAGACTGGACTACCTATATGGTGATCGCTTTATGTCGTTTAAGGACCTAGACATATTCTTAATGGATCATAAAACTGTTCGTGACAAGATGATTGACCAAGGAATTGATAGAGATGATCTTTATGAAAACTCTATGGAGATTAGTTCTAAGGTTGGCTCTTACGACTTAAAAGAAAACCTAGACCTCCTACCAGTTGACCACAAAGACCCTAACTCCGAGCTTGAAAGATTAGCCATGGAAGGTTTGATAAAGCGTGGGTTTGGAGAAGACAAAGTTTATTTGGATAGGCTTAAAGAAGAACTTGAAATTATTAAGTCTAAAAACTTTTCTTCTTACTTCCTTGTTGTATCAGATATGATTGGCTGGTCAAAGAACAACAATATCTTTGTTGGTCCTGGTCGTGGCTCTGCAGCAGGTTCTTTGGTTTGTTATGCCCTAGAAATTACCGAGGTTGATCCAATTAAGTTTGGACTCTTGTTCTTCCGATTTATTAATCCAGAGCGTAACGACTTCCCAGACATTGACACTGACTATGAAGATCGTAAGCGTGGTCAAGTAAAGGACTACCTTGCTGAGCAGTATAAGCACGTTGCATCTATTGCCACATTCCTAACATTCAAAGATAAAGGTGTTGTAAGAGACGTTGCTCGTGTTTTTCATATTCCTTTGCCAGAAGTTAATAAGGCACTCAAGGGCGTTGAAACATGGGATGATTTTATTAGCGATAAGTCCACTGCTGAATTTAGACAGAAGTATCCAGAAGTAGTTAAGTATGCAGAAAGACTTCGTGGGCGTATTCGTGGAACAGGAATGCATGCTGCTGGTATTGTGGCTGCTAAAGATAATATTTCAAAGTACGCTCCAATGGAAACTCGTAAGGACACGCAATCAGATGACCGTGTTCAAGTAGTAGCAGTAGACATGGAACAGGCTGCAGACATTGGTCTAATTAAGATTGATGCACTAGGTCTGAAGACACTGACTGTAATCCATGATGCTATGGATATGATTGAAGAGCGACAGGGCGTTAAATTGGATCTAAGAAAGATTGATTTAACAGACAGAGAAGTATATGCAGACTTAACTGCAGGATTTACCAAAGGTGTATTCCAAGCAGAAACAACTCCTTATACAAACCTGCTTGTAAAAATGGGCGTGTACAACTTTGATGAACTTGCTGCTTCAAATGCTTTAGTTCGTCCAGGTGCCATGAATACCATTGGTGCAGAATATATTGCTCGCAAAAAGGGCAAAAAGCCAGTGAAATACCTTCATGACATTGTAAAAGAGTTTACTAAAGATACCTATGGATGTATTTTGTATCAGGAACAGGTAATGCTTGCTTGTGTGCATTTGGGCGGAATGTCTATGGCAGAAGCAGACAAGGTTCGTAAAATTATTGGTAAGAAAAAAGATGCTAAAGAATTTGATAAGTTTAGGGATCAGTTTGTTAAGGGGGCTTCTAAGCATATTACAGAAAAGCAAGCAGAGTCCTTGTGGCATGACTTTGAAGCACACGCTGGATATTCCTTTAACAAGTCTCACGCTGTAGCATACTCAATGCTTTCTTATTGGTCAGCCTGGATTAAGCGTTACTATCCACACGAGTTTATGTATTCTTTATTAAAGAATGAAAAAGATAAAGATACTCGCACAGACTACTTAATTGAAGCTAAGCGTATGGGAATTAAAATTAGGTTGCCACATATTAATGAATCTGACCTTGACTTTACTCTTGAGGAAAAATCAATTAGGTTTGGTCTTGGCAATATAAAATACATCTCTGAAAATATTAGCAAGAAAATTATTGATCAAAGACCATTTTATTCATATGCAGAGTTTATGGAACACGCAACAAAAAAGGGATCTGGTATTAATAGTCGTGCTGTTGATGCGTTAAATAGAGTTGGTGCAGCAGCATTTAATGATAACCAACGTACTGGAGAAGAGAATAAAAACTTTTATGAGTACCTTAACATTCCAGAATTCCATACTGACATTCCTAGATGGATTGAAGCATATACAAGACCAATTGAAGAATATGAAGAAGAAGGCTGCTTCCTTGTAATTGGAATGGTAAAGGCTATTAAGCGTGGTGATGGCTGGAGTCGTATTGAAGTTGTAGATAAGACAGGCAGCGTTGGAGTTTTTGATAGATCAGAAACTACTATTGAAGCTGGAAAGATGTACATCTTTTTAATTGCAGACAATAGAATTGGTGCCTTTGCTACACCAGAAGATTTAAAGGACACATCAAATCCTTTTATTAAATATCTAATGTCAAGAACATTGAGTCTTGGAGATAAAGAATACATGGTTATTAGTTTTACTCCAAGAAAAACAAAAAAGGGAGATAAGATGGCAAACGTAGTACTTGCTGATGAAGATAAAGAACTATACAGTGTCGTAGTATTTCCAACTGCATATGCAGAATCGCTAGTTAGGATGAAGCCTGGTGGCGTTTGTAAGCCAGTATTAAACACAACATCAAGTGGCTCAGTCACTGTGAAAGGATTTGAAAGAGTATGAACTTAGATAATTTAGCAAGAAGCGTACATCACAATGCAACAGAAAAAGGATTTTGGGACTACATGTATGAAAATGTAGAGCCAAAGGCAGACCCATTTATTTTCTTTGCAAAACAAATTGCAATGATTCACTCAGAAGCAACAGAAGTCTTGGAAGCACTTAGAAAGCAAAAGGGACAACAAGAGGTTGTAGAAGAGCTAGCGGATATTATTATTCGTGTAGTTGACTTGTACCAGGGTCTTGTAATGGCTGGAGAAGCCAAAGACTCTCTTGAGGATGTAGTTACAAAGAAGACAATTATTAATAGCCAACGTCCAAAAATGCATGGCGTATTGGGATGATATAATAGATGCTTATACAAGATGGAGATATAAAATGACAACAATGGAAGATATTTTATCAAGGCTAGATCCAAAGACAAGAAAGCGTGTGCAGCAAGCAACAGAAGTAGAAACTGAAAAACAGCCTACTCCAAGTTTAAGCTTGAATGTTGGGCTTAAGGGTGGACTGGGTTATGGTCGTCAAGTTTTAGTTTGGGGGAATAAGTCTGCAGGTAAATCTTCTTTCTGTTTGCAGATGATTGGTGAGGCACAAAAAGAAGGAAAGACCTGTGCCTGGATTGATTCTGAAGCATCGTACTCACCTGAGTGGGCAGAAAAGCTTGGAGTAGATTCAAGTAAATTAATTTATTCTGCAGCAAAGTCTGTAAACGATATGGTAGACGTAGTTGTTGACTTGATGAATGCAGGAGTTGATCTTGTTGTTGTAGACTCTATCTCAGCACTGCTTCCTGCAATCTATTTTGAAAAAGATGGCGAAGAGTTAAAGTCTCTTGAAAATACCAAACAAATTGGTGCAGAGGCAAAAGACATGACTCATGCAGTAAAGATGATGAATTATGCGAATAAAAATACATTGCTTGTTTTAATTTCACAGCAACGTAATAGTTTTGGAGGAATGCATGCAACCCATATTCCAACTGGTGGAATGGCTGTTAAGTTTTTCTCAAGCACAATTATTAAACTATGGTCATCTGAGTCAGAAGCATCTTCTATTAAAGACAAGATTGCCATTGGGGATAAGCTAATTGAACAACGTGTTGGTCGTCCAGTAAACTGGACAATTGACTATAATAAAACAGGACCACAATTCATTAGTGGGTCCTATGACTTTTATTTCCAAGGAGATGTTGTAGGGGTAGACAAGGTAGCTGACCTTGTTGACATTGCAGAAATGATGGGCATTATCGAACGTGGTGGAGCCTGGTATACTATTATGGATCAAAGATTGCAGGGTCGTGCAAAAGTTATTGACTATGTAAAAGAAAATCCAGCAGTATTTGATACTCTAGAAAGCATGGTATACAGTAAGTTATGAGCATTAACCCAGAAGATTTTATAAAGTCTTCAGAAAGACAAGCAGACATTGGTGTAGACACAATTTTTGGAACATTTATGTGTCAGGATTGTGATGAGCATTTAAGACAGGCAAAGCTTAACGAAGATGAATTAGTAATAGTTTATGTTTGTTCTAGCAATCATAGAAATGAAATTAAACTGTGAGCGAACGTGGTGAACTAAAAAGAATTGGTGCTAAGGCACATAAAAATTCTGGTCGTGGTCAATATCAAAAAGGTGACGGATCACTTGACGAGTTCATTGTTGACGTAAAAGAAGCAGGAAAAAGTTTTACTCTAAGCCAAGATGTTTGGGCAAAGATTGTAACTGACACACTAAGAACTGACAATACTAAATCTCCAGCACTGCTGTTGGCAATTGGAGAAACACAAAAGATAAGACTAGCAGTCATTGAATGGGCAATGCTAGAAGATTTAATGGAGAGAGCAAATGGAATCAACCCTTGATTATATTAGTCAGGTAACTGAGTTTAATGATATTCACGAGTTTATGAAAGACAAAGACCTTGATGAGGCAATGGCTATTGTTGTTAAGATTATGATGAAGCCAGACATTCCATCTGTTCAGGCAGTTGTTTTAATTAGCAAACTACAGGCTATGAGTGCAAAGTTTGGAATGCTTGCAACATGGTATACAACTGTAGAAAAGGGACCATCTGGAAGCATCAACAATACTAAAAAGCATGTGTACTATTCTATGCGTGATTCATTAGATAAGCTTGTAGATTCTCTAAAATATATTGCAAGGCTTGGTGCTTAATGGCTAGAAATTTAATTGGAACATTGACTAAGAAGCCAAGAAATACAAAACTAGATGCAAAAAAATTTAGACTTGCAATTGGAAAAGCTTACTTAGAAGGAAAGACTGGGTATATTCATAGAAAAAAAACTACCTTTTCTCCCTCCACAGTTGGATATGGTCACGGCAAGTGTCCCAGATATTGGTCAATTGCTTTTGATGGTGCAGACTTTAAAGAAACATTTAATGCTCAGGGCGTTGCTGCAATGGACAACGGTACAGATGCACATGCAAGGCTTGAAAAGGTTATTGCAAAGACTGGATACTTAAAAGAGTCAGAGCGTGAAATTAAATTGGACAGCCCACCAATTCGTGGCTTTATAGATTTAATCTTAGATGTTGAGGGTGAGGAAATTGTTGGAGAAATCAAAACAATTAAGGATGACCAATACACCCTAAGAAAAGATACCTCAACTGGTGCAGATAGCCATGTTGTTCAGTTGCTTATTTACATGAAAGTCACTGGTGCTGAAGAAGGATTCTTTTTGTATGAGAACAAGAACACTCACGAGATTACCGTAATTCCAATGGTAATGTCACCAGAAAACTTAGATTATGTAGACTACATTTTTGATTGGATGAAAGAAGTTCGTGCAGCTTGGGAAGAAAAGAAAAATATCAAGCGTCCATTTAAGGGAGACAAAGCTCCATGTACCTATTGTCCAGTTAAAGAAGTGTGCTTTGAAAAGTCTGACGGAAGACATAAGATTGTTCCATTAGAAATTAGACAAGCATGAAAGTATGTAAAGAGTGCAACTTAAAGTTTGATGCAAAAACTCACAATCAAAAATATTGTTCTGGAGAATGCTGTCGCATTGCAACAAACAAAAGAATTATGGAAAAGTACTACCAGAAAAAAGCAAGGCTAAGCGGTCTTGAAAGACTTTGTAGTTGCGGATCAACTTTGAGCAGATACAACTCTGATGACACTTGCTCAGTATGTGATTCTAAAAACAAAAAAAATAAAAGATACTTGGCGATGGAGGCAATGTCAAATGTCATTAGCAGTACTAAAAAAGTCTAGTGCTCATAAAGTTTTAGGAATTGATGCTTCAACTGCCTCACTAGCATTTTGTTTGTTTGAAAACGATAAGCCAGTAAAATTTGGCAAGATGCCAATTGTAGGTGCTGACATTTATGATAAGGTTAAAGATGCTCATAGAAAGTCGGAAGCTATTGCGTCACTGGTAGATCCAGATTACGTTGCAGTTGAATCTGCAATCATGGTTAGGTCAGCAGATGCAGGACTAAAGATTGCTATGATCGTTGGTGCTTCATTAGCAGCACTACTAAAACCTGAAACAAAGGTAATTACTGTTGCTCCAATTCAATGGCAGTCATTTATTGGAAATAATAATCCAACTAAAGCAGATAAGGCTAATATTAGACTACAGTTCCCAGACAAGACTGATAGCTGGTATAAGGGTAAAATAAGAGAGAATAGAAAGCAAAAAACGATGGACTACTTTAATAATAAGTTTGACATAAGTGTTACAGATAATGACACTGGTGATGCTATTGGAATTGCCTACTATGCATATAATAAACTTACGGAGAGATCATGAAAAAACTTTATCAGTCAAAAACCTGGCTTACAAAAAGATACATTATTGATAGAAAAACTATTGAAGAAATTGCCAAAGAATGTGAAACTAGCCATCAAACAGTATATAGATATTTGGTAGAGTTTGATTTAATTAGAAATCAAAGAAAGTGGTCACGATGATTGAAAAAAATATTTGGCAAACATATGAATGTAAAAAAGAAGATTTACCAGCATATGCACAAGAAGGAATAAACTCTTGGGTGACTCAAAATCCTTCTTGGGAACACAACTATATGAGTGCAGAAGATAGAGAACATTTCTTTAAATATGAATACAGTACAGAGGTTTATGATACTTACATGAAAATGCCAATGGGTGTTATGAAGGCTGGACTTTGGAGATTTGCAATTTTACATGCTTATGGTGGAGTGTATGCAGACCTAGATACAAACTGTATTAGTAAAATTTCTAGATGGTTCCCACAAGGATATGAAATGGTAGTTGATATTGAAGGAGACACACCTTGGTATGCAACACAAGTTATTGCAGCAAGATCAGGTCATCCATTCTTAAAAGATGCAATGGATTTATGTGTTGAAAGAGTAAAGCTGGGGGACTGGAGCATTCCTAATATGGTTCATTACTATACAGATGTTGCAATGTTTACAGACAGCTTAATGAACTCAATGGGTCTTCCACCACACGAAGGTGACTTGAGATTAAAAGCAGCAGAGTATAATGAGTCTAAGCTAGCACAAGAAAATAGGTTCTTTGCTTTTTCTGGAGACAAGGCAAGGTGCTTGCTTGATAGATACGTTCAGCATTTATACTGGGGAGATACTGGTCGCAAAGAAGGATACATTGCCTGGAAAGCAGACCCACTAGTAAACCAATCCTATAAAGATGGGTTTGATCCAAAAGACTGGAAAGAGTAATGCCTACAGTTGGAGTTCTTCCTGCATCAGGAAAGGCATCTAGGATTGGTGGAATACCAAAATTTTGTTTGCCTATTAGCGATGATAGATGTTTGTTGCAGTGGCATGTAAATCAAATGCTTGAGGTATGTGATGAGGTTCGTGTATCAACAAGACCTGAGTGGGTTCCAATTATTCAAAACATGGACATGAACATAAAACTTATCGTTAGAGAGCCTTCAACCATGTCTGACGCAATTGATTTTATGATAGGCGACTATAATGACACTGTGCTTATTGGAATGCCTGATACTTATATCTTAAATTCAACAAAGAACATTTACTCAGAGCTTATGAAAAATCAAGACAACGCAGACTTAGTTTTAGGAGTTTGGAATTGTCCAGAAGAACTTAGAGGAAGAGTTGGTCAGGTATCTTTACGAGACAATAAAGTAGTAGCTTCAAAAGATAAAACAAATGATTGTGACTATGAATATTTGTGGGGTACTTTACTTTTCCGAAAAAATATGATAAGATATGTAGACCCAAGTAGAAACCATCCAGGAGAACAAATTCAGGAGTGGATAACATCAAGGTTTAATATTCAAGCAGTTAGAAATGACGGAGAGTACATGGATATTGGTACACTAAAAGGTTTAAAAGATCTTTACAGAAGAATGGAAAATTAGATGCACGAGTATGAAGATAAGTTTCATATTGAGGTAGATCAAGTAAATCATCCTGCACACTACACAACTGACCCATCTGGAGTTGAGTGCATTCAAATTACACGTCATAGAAACTTTAACATTGGTAATGCTTTTAAGTATCTTTGGAGAGCTGGAATTAAGGATGACAAAAAACAAATAGAAGATTTGCAAAAGGCAATCTTTTATATTAATGATGAAATTAATAGGCTGGAAGGAAGATAATGCCCACTTATGAATACACTTGTGTAACCTGTGACAGCTCTATTGAAAAACCAAATATTAAGGTTGACGACAGAGATCATCAACAATGTGAAAAGTGTGGTAATGTTCTTACTAGGAGTTGGACTCTTGGAAATGTTTCTGTATGGGCTCCAACTGCTGGCGGATATAGGTAATGGCTAAAACAAAAACTGTAATTAAGTATAATCCAAACTGGGATGTAAAGTTTGAACACCAGCATGGCAAAGACCTAATTGTTCCAGGAACACCTCTTAAAATAAAGAATGTTCGTGGAGACTTTAAGTTTGAAAAGTATGTAAAGAACACCGATTCTGGTATGGAATGGATTGATGTTATTGGTCCCACTGGATATAGGTCCTTTTATTTGTGGGATTTAAAGGGTATAATTAAACCTAAGAAGAAAAGGATTAAGAAGAATGGCAGCGGAAATTGAGCTAGCAGAGCGTTGGGAAAGAATCAACAAGGTTGTTGAGGAGTTCCTTCGTGGAAACACAAACCCTAACGATATTGCTACAATCACTGGATTTAAAAGATCCCAAGTAACTGAGTACCTAAATGAGTGGCGTACAGTTATTCAAAGTGATAGACAGATTCAAATGCGAGCCAGAGAAGCTCTTGCAGGTGCAGATCAGCACTACTCAATGCTTATTAAAGAAGCCTGGGATGTAGTAGAGCAAGCAGACCTTACTGCACAGTTACCACAAAAAACATCAGCCTTAAAACTAATTGCTGATATTCAACAAAAACAAATGGACATGCTACAAAAAGCAGGTGTGCTAGACAACAACGAACTAGCAGAACAAATTATTGAAACAGAAGAAAAGCAACAGATGCTTGTTGAGATTATTAGAGATGTTGTTTCGTCTTGCGAAAAATGTAAGCCTCAAGTTTCTTCAAGGTTAAGTAAGATAACAGGACAAGCAGAGGCACTCTAGTGTTTGAAGATATGATTGATCTTCTTGGCGGAGATGAATTTGACGAAAAGCCAGTAAATTTAGAAGAGTTTGTAACCTCTAGAGATTACCTTGGTCTACCACCCCTTTCTGATTATCAGTACACTGCAATTAAAGCAATGAGTCAAATTTATAAAAAAGAAACTTTGATTAATGTTTTTGGTCAAGAAGAGGGAACCAAGATATCAAAACAAACTTGCAATGAGGTAGTATTGCAACTTGGTAAGGGTTCTGGTAAGGACTACATGTCAACCATTTCCGTTTCTTATATGGTATATCTTCTTTTATGTTTAAAAGATCCTGCAAAGTATTATGGTAAACCCCCAGGTGATTCTATTGATATTCTTAATATTGCTATTAACGCTGAGCAAGCAAAGAATGTTTTCTTTAAGGGTTTAAAAAATAGAATTGATAAGTCTCCTTGGTTTCAAGGAAAGTATTCCTACACTGCAGGTTCTGTAAGTTTTGATAAAGGAGTTACTTGCCACTCAGGACACTCTGAAAGAGAATCTTGGGAAGGGTACAACGTTCTCTGTGTAATCCTTGATGAGATCTCTGGCTTTGCTATTGATAATACAACGGGTCACGATCAAGCAAAAACTGGTCAGGCAATTTATGATATGTATCGTGCCTCTGTAGATTCTCGTTTCCCAGATTTTGGTAAAGTAGTTTTGCTATCATTCCCAAGATATAGAAATGACTACATTCAGCAAAGGTATGATGCAGTGATTGCAGCCAAAGAAACAACTATTCGTGAACATACCTTTAAACTAGATGAAACACTAGAGGTTGAAGATTCAAATAACGAGTTTACTATTCAGTGGGAAGAAGATCACATTAGTGCCTACAAGTTTCCTAAAGTGTTTGCCCTACGCAGACCAACATGGGAAATAAATCCAACAAGAAAAATAGAAGATTTTAAGATTCAGTTTTACACAAACCCTACAGATGCTTTGTCAAGATTTGCCTGTATGCCTCCAGATGCAGTGGATGCATTCTTTAGATCAAAGGAAAAAATTGAAGCATGTTTTAATCAGCCATCACTTGCAATAGATGAGAGCGGAAGATTTGCAGAGTGGTTTGTTCCAGATGATGACAAAGAATATTTTATTCACGTTGACCTTGCACAAAAGCATGACCACTGTGCAGTTGCTTTGGCTCACGTTGAAAAGTTTGTAAAGATTACAACCTTTAATGACTATGATGTAATTAATCCATTAGTTGTTGTTGATGCTGTTAGATGGTGGACTCCAACTGCAGATAAAACTGTAGACTTTAAAGATGTAAAAAATTATATTTTAGATCTTAGAAATCGTGGGTTTAAGATTAAGCTTGTAACATTTGATAGATGGAACTCACTTGATATTATGAATGAGTTAAAAGCAAGTGGAATGAATTCGGAAACTTTATCTGTTGCAAAAAAGCATTACGAAGATATGCAAATGCTTGTGGCAGAAGAAAGACTGGTTGGTCCAGCAATTAGATTGCTAATAGAAGAGCTTTTGCAATTAAGAATTATTCGTGACAAGGTAGATCACCCAAGAAAGGGATCTAAGGATCTTGCAGATGCTGTCTGTGGTGCAATATATAATGCTATTGCTTTAACCCCAAGAAGGCAAGGTGGAAGAGAAATAGAAGTTCATACATACAAACAACAAGCACTTGACAACAAGCAAAAAGAATGGGATAATATTCTACAGAGAGACCTTGAAAAAAATAGACAAGCCCCAGATGATATTCTTAGGTATTTAAATGGAATAGGAATGGTTTAATGGAAATTCCAGACGACTTCTCAGAAGAAGAGTATGATGAAATGATGGACTACATGCTTAGGAATAACTACATACAAAGCGTTGGAATTGATGAAGATGGTGAGCCCATCTATAAGATGACACAAGATTTAATTGAAGACTATCCAGATATTTTTGAAGCTCATATGGAATTTACAAATGATCTTTTATTTTCTGTTTGGCAAAAAGGATACGTTGAAATGACAATGACAGAAGATGGAGAATGGCTAATTATCCCAACTGATGTTACATTAAACTATGAAGAAATTCCTAACCTTACAAAAGAAGAAAGGCTTCTTTTGTGGGAGCTTAGTGAAATGAAAAAAAGAGACGATCAATAGACTTGACAAACGTCATGCCAATAGTGTAAGATAGAGGCTATGGATTTAGAAAAAACAATTGAGCTAAGATACTTTGATAAAGAAAACAAACTTTTCAAAGTAGTAAATCCAAAAGTAAAAAGAACCTGGATGGACGATACACAAAATAATGCTTACCGATGTACTCCATTAAATGTTGCAAACACTTATGGATGGTATGTCTTATGCCCAATGGACTTTACAGCAGAATGGAATGGTGGACCGCTAGAGTCAGATCTTGTTGTAACAATTATTAACCCTCCAGAAAGTGACAAAGAAGATTCACATAGAATCACTGCTACTAATTTTGGTCATGGAATACTAAGTCTAGTTCCAGATTTTATTATTAAAACAAGCCCAGGAGTTTCAACATATGTTCGTGGGATTCCAAATTTAGTTGCAAATGGCATACAGCCACTTGATGGTGTTGTTGAAACAGATTGGCTGCCATTTACTTTCACTTATAACTTTAAGTTTATTAAACCAGGAAAAATTAAATTTGAAAAAGGTCAAGCACTTTTTAGTTTTTTTCCAGTAGAAAGAGGATATGTAGAACAATTTGATCCTTTAATTTCAAGTATTGAAGATTATCCAGAATTTAAAAAAGAATATGAAATGTATAGTAGCCATAGATCCATGCAACAAATGGGAGTTACTGAAATAGATGGTCACTATGGAAGAGGAGAAACTCCCGCAAAAAAACATGAGGTCGATAATCATTTAAAAACAAGTAGGATAAAAGAATTTAAATATTAAAATTAAATAACGTAGAGTTGGGCAGGTGGTGAGCCCCTTTGACTGTAAATCAAACGCTTTGCTGTGTAGGTTCGATTCCTATCTCTACGACTAATCCCCAATAGCTCAATTGGCAGAGCGTTAAACTGTTAATTTAAATGTTCCTGGTTCGAGTCCAGGTTGGGGAGCAGCAGTATATGTTTGTCAGTTGCATATACTCCCACATGTTAAGTGGCATGGCAAACTGACAGGCGAATGTTGCATAATGGTAGTGCCTCAGTTTTCCAAACTGACGGTGAGAGTTCGATTCTCTCCATTCGCTCCCCTAATTAGCTCAGTGGATAGAGCAAACGGTTTCTACCCGTTAGGTCAGGAGTTCGAATCTCTTATTGGGGGCTTTAGAGTATAATTAAACTAAGAAACATCTAAGGAGATGTAATGGAAACAACTGTAGAAGAAAAACAGGAACGAAAGTTACTAATAGCAGATAGATGTGACAGGTGTGGTGCTCAAGCATTTGTCCTTGTAAAAGGCGTAGCAGGAGAGCTATATTTCTGCGGGCATCACTATACAAAAAATGAAGATGCTCTTATTAAATTTTCCTATGAAATCATAGACGAAAGAGACTTTATTAACGAAAGATCGTCTTCAAGTCCTATCTAGGATATAATAGATTTGGGTTTAATCCCTAATTTATAGGAAAAGAGTGATTCTAAATGGGTTCACCAATCGTGGGAGGTAAGGTTACAACACCTTACAAGAAGCTTGGAAAGATGTGGAGCAAGGGCTATCACACAGGAGTAGACTACGCTTGCAAAGAAGGAACAGACATTGTTGCTGTTGCTGACGGTAAGATTGAAAATGCATCTTGGGGTGCCAGCTATGGCACACAGTTAGTTCAAAAAGTTGAGGGTGGATGGGTAATCTATGCACACCTTTCAAAGGCTCTAGTAAAGCCAGGAGACAAAGTAAAGAAGGGTCAGCATATTGGAGAGTCTGGTAATACAGGCAACTCTTCAGGTCCCCACCTTCACTTTGAAATGAGAGACAACATTAGATGGAGTGCAGGTAAGGACATTGATCCTGCTGCAATTCTTGCATCTTAATATAACTAAATAGTAGAGCCCTTGACAATTGTCAGGGGCTTCTGCTATAATATTCCTTATGTCAGAAATTAATATAGAAAGTTTAATTGAAGAAATTATTTCTCAAAAACATGAAGAAATTCCAGAAATTGAATCCGAACATTTTCAAGCTTTTGTTAATGGGTGGAACAACTCATTAGAAGAAATAATTAAATACCTAAAACAAAAAAACGGAGAAAACATTTAAATGGGAAAACACCATGATAAAATTCTTGCAGCCTTAGAGGTTCGTAAAAACAATGTGCCACAAAGAGGTGGATACAATATGCCAGGTTCAATGAACAAAAAGAAAACAGGATATGTAAAGCGAGGAATTAAGCGATAGCTTTTTCCCAAGCCTCTTTAGCTCAGTGGTAGAGCAACGCTCTTGTAAAGCGTAGGTCATCCGTTCAAATCGGATAAGGGGCTCTCAAGAAAACAATTAGGAGAAAAATGAATCTAGTAGAATTTATTGAAGAAGTTAAGTCAGGTCAGACCCTTGTGGATTTCTGGGCTGAATGGTGTGGACCATGCAAGATGCTAACACCTGTAATTGAAGAACTATCTAAAGAGCAGGATGTTCGTTTGCTAAAGATTAATGTTGATGAAAGTCCAGAGCTTGCACAAGCACTTGGCATCAATAGCATTCCAGTTATTATGCTATACAATAGTGGAGAAAAACTAAAGCATATTGTTGGTGCTAAGCCAAAGCCAGCACTAAAGAAAGCGTTGTTTGATAATGTTTAATCGTAAATTAAAAGATGAGATGCTTGTAGAAGAACACCAGTATCGTGCTGTTATTACATATCTTCCTGAAAAGGGAACCTATAAGGCATCAGTTCAAAGAAGAACTGGGATTAACGAATGGGTTAAAGTACGTTGTGGGTTAAAGGGTATTAGCTTTGCATCTAAAAAACATGCGGAAGAAGTAGCAAGACACCACATTAGAGTACAAAAGAGCCTTGACGATAAGATTAATAGTCCTGTATCATATATCATATATGACGATTAGGAGGATGTTTTATGCCAGCCCCATATAAAGTTCGTAGAAACTATCGTGGATGTAACGGATACTCTGTTGTAAGTGCAGATGGCAAAAGCCATGGATGCATGAAGACTCGCCGTATGGCTATTCGCCAACAAAGAGCATTGTATGCAGCAACAGCAGATAAAAAGTCTAACGAAATTTCTGCTATTGAAGATCAAATTATTAAGCAATATGTAGAGGAAATTAAAAAAGAATCTGAAATTTGGAACGGATCAGTACTAAAAAAGTAACTGTGCCATACGCATAAATAGATGATAAAATAGACTTATGGCATCCAAGAAATTTTTAAACCCTATAAACCTGCTAAATTTAGCATCTGACCCTGCCAGTGCCACCGAAGGTGATATTTATTTTAACACCACCGATGATGTTGTAAAGGTATATGCCAATGGTGCTTGGGTAGCAGTTGGTGCCAATCCTACACAAGAAGATATTCAAGACCTTGTTGCCCCATTATTTACACACTCTAATCACATCAATGCTTCTGTAACTTATGAAGACGCATCTAATGAACTACATATCGATGTAATTAGTGCTCCATCTGCTGGATATACTGGCACAGTAAAACATGATGTTAGATTAAACGGAAGCATTGCAACGGGTCAAGCAGTTTATGTAAGTTCTTCAAATGGAACAAATATGATTGTTTCAAAAGCCTCAAACGCATCTGAAGCAACATCTAGCAAAACTCTTGGTCTTTTAGAGTCTGGTGGAACAAACAATGCATTAGTTAAAGTTGTAACAGAAGGTCTCTTGGCAGGTCTTAATACATCCACCGCAGGTACAGAGGGTGATCCAGTATGGCTTGGCACCGATGGAAATTTAATTTATGGTCTTGCAAACAAACCTGTTCCTCCTGCACACTTAGTTTTTATTGGTATTGTTACCAGAAAAAATGAAAACAATGGTGAGATCTTTGTTAAAGTACAGAACGGCTTTGAGCTAAAAGAAATTCATGATGTACTTCTTGAAGCTAATGAGTCAATAGCAGATAATGAAATCCTCTCTTATGATAGTGCAAGTGGTCTTTGGAAAAATCAAACTCCAGCAGAAGCAGGGCTTCAAGTAATTGTTTCTGGCGTATCAGATACTGAAATCGGATATCTTGACGGAGTTACAAGTGCTATTCAAACACAGATAAACAATAAAGCATCTTTATCTGGTGCTACATTTACTGGAGAAATTGAAGCCACTAAACTTAAGGCTACTGCAGCTGGTGGAGACGAGGGTGGAGAAATACTTCTTGGAAAACCATCCACAAATACAACCCTTGCTGGCATAGGCGTTACTGTAGATGTTTACCAAAATAGACTTAGATTTTTTGAACAAGGTGGAGATGCTCGTGGATACTACATTGACATTACTAATGGTGGATCAGCTGCGTCAACAAACCTAGTTAGTGCTGGTGGATCAAGCAATCTTGACGGTCTTACAGACGTAACAATTAGCGGAACCATAGCAGACAATGAAGTTCTTGCATATGACACTGCAACTTCTCAGTGGATTAATCAAACTACAACAGAAGCAGGGCTTGCTAAAACCACAGACCTTGATTCATACCAGCCACTAGATGCAGATTTATCAGCAATTGGTGCACTTACTGGAACTTCTGGACTTTTAAAAAAGGAATCAGCTAACAACTGGTCACTTGACACAAATACTTATATTACATCATCTGCACTTAATGGTTATGCGTTACTAACTGATCCAGAGTTTCTTGGAACACCTCTTGCTCCAACCGTTACTGCTGGAGATAATAGTACAAAAATTGCTACAACAGCGTTTGTTGCTACAAGTTTTGCTCCGATTAATGCACCAACATTTACTGGCACAGTAGTTCTTCCATCTACAACTTCCATAGGAGATGCATCCTCTACTGAAATTAGCTACTTGAATGGCGTGACTTCTTCAATCCAAACACAATTAAATAGCAAGCCTGACCTTACTTCTGGCGTTCTTAGCGAATCTGTAATCCCGATAGAAATTGCAAGAGTTAGCGATATGTCAAACTCTACAACTGGCTATGTTCCTATAAATACAAAAGGACAGCCTGACGGTGTAGCAACACTTGATGGAAGTGGAAAAGTTCCAAGTACACAATTAGATCAATTCGTTGTTGCCTTTTTAGCAGGACCAACATTTACTGGTACAGTAATTCTTCCGTCAACAACAAGTATTGGAACAGTTACTTCAACAGAAATTGGATACTTAGACGGAGTAACATCTGCACTTCAGACACAGATTGACAACAAGCTTTCAACATCATTAGCTGTATCAAACTACTTAAGTAAGGCAGATGCAATATCAGACTATCAGCCAAAAGATTTAGATCTTACAAATATTTCTGCATTGTCAACAACTGGAATTGTTGTTCGTGGAGTAGACTCAACATACACTACAGTAACTAATAATTCTTCTAATTGGGATACTGCATACACTGATAGAAATAAATGGGATGGTGGATCAACAGGTCTCAATGCATCATCTGGAAGAACATCTTTAGGTCTTGTAATTGGAACAGATGTTCAAGCTTACAGTTCACATCTTGCAGGAATTAATACTCTTGGTTCTGGTACTGGTCTTTTAAAAAATACAGCAGGAACATGGTCTTACGACACAAGTACATATGCATTAGCATCTTCTTTGTCTGGCTACCAGCCACTTGACGGAGACCTTACAGCAATCTCTGCAATTACTTCAGGTGTTGGATTATTAAAAAGACTTGGACCAGATACATGGTCTATTGATACAAGTTCTTATATAACTGGCTCTTCTCCAACAATTAGTACCTCTTTAATATCTGGAACAAGTACCTTTAATTTAATAAATGCTACTGCAACAACAGTAAATTTTGCAGGTGCTGCGACAACATTAATAATTGGAGCAACAGATGCAGGGGCAACAACAACTATTAGAACCCCAACAATACTTACAACAAGCTCAAACCTAGATTTATTTAATACAACCGCAACCACTGTTAACTTTGCAGGTGCAGCAACAACATTTACAATTGGAGGAACTCCAACAGGATCTGTTACTGCAACTTTATTTGGAAATGCTACCACAACAACAAAAACAATTAATATCGGAACTGGTGGAGCATCAGGTTCAGAAACAAATATTAATATTGGTTCTTCAACAAGTGGGGCAACTGGAACAGTTTCTGTTTACCCTTCTACAAATTTTGTTGGTTCAGTTTCTGTTCCGACACCAACATCCTCTAATCATGCAGCACCGAAAAGCTATGTTGATGCACTAGCAGCTGGTGTAGTAGTAAAAGCTCAAGTAGTCTATACTTCTTCTACTAATTTAAATGCAACCTATGCAAATGGAACTAGTGATTCTTCTGGTGGTCTTGGTGTTGGAGCAACCCTTACTGGAAACGTAGACGGAGCACTAATCCTTGATGGACCAGAAGTAGAAGCTGGTCAAAGAGTTCTTATTAAAAATCAAACCGATGCAAAGCATAACGGTATATATGTTGTAACTTTTGCTGGAGATGGTGACGATCCATTTATTTTGACAAGAGCAACCGACTTTAATGGTAACTCTTCAACTAACGGTATAGTTAAAAACGCAAACTATGTTTTTGTTACCTCTGGAACCAACTCTGCAAATGACTCTTATGTAGTTTCTCTTGCAGGAACATCAACATCCCCAAGCGGTGCAATTAAATTTGGAACAGACAATGTTTCTTTTGCACAGTACTCTGGTGTACCAAATAACATCAGCACACTTGGATATGTTACAACAGGAACTTGGGCAGCAACCCCAATTGATAAAGACTTTATTGATGTTGAAATAGCCAGAACAAACGATCCAGTATTTACTGGTCATGTTACAGTTCCGTCCCCTACAGATGATACTGATGCAGCAAACAAAGAATATGTAGATGATTTAATTTTTGCCAGTTTGCCATACCTTCCAGACATTATTCCACTGGATGACTTGAGGTATGAGTTTAACGACATAGATTCTAGATTTGTTCCAAAATTCCAAGGAGAACAGGTAGCAATTAATAACCCACTTAGACTTTTGTTAACAATAAATGGTATAATTCAAACAGTGGACTTTCCAGAATATGTCTGGCAATCTATGCTACCAAGAGAAGGCTTTATGGTAGACTCAGATGGCTACATTGCATTTTCTGAAGTACCACCAGCAGGATCAACATTTGATGCCAGGTTAATGCTTGGACCAAACGTAAATTCAATAAAGAAAGGGTATCCATTCAAAGCGGTGGATATATTATTAGGAGCATAAACAATGGCTAGAAAAGTACTTCACGAGACGAATTATACATTCACTCCGTCAACAAGAACGATTGTAATCCCAGATCACATTCCAAGGGAGAGACTGGTATTAATTACAAACGTAACTACTAACCAGGTTATCTACAACTTCTCTGACCCTAGTCTTAAAGCAACAAGCTACACACCAGCCATTGATTCAAACAACGTAGCCACAACTACTATTGTATTAAACTACAATACTGCAGCAATGTCTGCTACAGATAAACTTCAAATCACAGTTGATGAATATGCTGAAAGCTTCCAGCCAGATGAAGCCTATATGGATCCAGTTGGAAAATTTAGAGTTTCCAACCCTACCTCTTTGATTGATACCGATTTTGAATACGGAACTCAGCCTACTAAATGGGAAGTATTAAGTCTTACAAATAATAAGCCATCTTGTTTTTATGATATTCAAACTCCAATTGCTCAGCCTTCTGGAGGAACAAATACATTTGTTTCAATTACAGGAACTGGATCATCTAGACTGGTAACTGTAGTAACTACGGCAGCCCACGGTCTTTCTGTTGGGGATAAGTTCTTTATTCAAGATACACTAGACGTTAATGCAGATGGATGGTATTTAGTCAGAAGCGTTTCAACAACAACAGTTTCTAATGACACCTTTACATATTATGCAAGAGCAAATGTTGCTAACGGATCAGTTCGTGATGCAACAAAAACTTTTGCCTACAAAGCTTTTAACTACACAGGATCTGAAATTCCTATTTCAGTTAGCTCTGGTGCTGCATTTACGGCATCTAGCACCACAGTAACAGCAACAACAACACATGCTCATGGTCTTAGTGTTGGAGATTTAATTTATGTTAATGGCACAACAGCTGCCTCTTCTAATCCACCAAATGGTGCATGGGAAGTAAAGACAACTCCAACAACAAACACATTCACTTTTGATGTTATTGATGCTCCATCTGGTGCAATTACAGCAACTGCAAAATCTTTAACTGGAAGACCAGGATCCCTTTCTGTTCACAGACCTTTTGACGGTGGAGTTAAGTTTACAACTGGATCTTCTGCCCCTGGTTCAAAGATCGTAAGACAGACAAGAAGATACTTTAGATACCAGTCAGGTAAAGGCATTCAGTTCTCTACTGGATCTATGCTAAAGCCAGTATTTTCAGTTGATCTTATCACAAGTTCCAGTACAACAGTTACCGTTAAAACTAGATACGAACATTTCCTTGGAATTGGTGCACAGGTTACAGTAACTGGTGCAGATCAAACAGCATACAATGGAACTTTTGTGGTTACGGCAATTACTGGACCTAAAGAATTCCAATACACCGCATCTTCAGTTCCTTCAGCAACTCCAGCAACTGGGTTCCCTATCACGGTAGCACCAGTCGCTTGGTTTGGTGGTCAGACAAGAGTAGGAATGTTTGATGAACAAAACGGATTCTTCTTTGAGTTTGATGGACAAACACTATGGGCAGTAAGACGCTCTAGTACAGATCAAATTTCTGGAATTGTTGCAACAACTCAAGGTTCTCCAACAATCACTGGTACAGATACTAGATTCTCAGAACAACTAAATCCAGGAGACAAGATTGCTATTAGAGGTTTAACCTATACTGTTCAATCAATCACAAGTAATACAGAATTGTATGTGTTCCCAGAATATCGTGGTCAGTCAATTGCTTCTGGTGGAATTGTAAGCAAGGTGGTTGACTTTAAGGTTCCACAGTCCTCTTGGAATATTGATAAGTTAGATGGCACAGGACCTTCAGGAGTAAATGTAGATCTATCTAAAATGCAAATGTTCTATCTTGACTATGCATGGTATGGTGCAGGTGCAATTAGGTTTGGATTTAAAGACGAGCGTGGAGAAGTTGTATACTGTCACAGAATGACACATGCAAATGTTAAGTCAGAGGCATACATGCGTTCTGGAAACCTTCCTGCCCGATACGAAGCAGCAGCAGATGCACCAGTTACAAAGCTTTCAGCATCACTTTCTGACTCTGCTACCAGTATGTCGGTTGCTAGTACTGTAGGATTTCCTTCAACTGGAACTCTGTCTATTACAAAGGCTGGAAATACTGCACAAGAAATTGAATATGTTTCTTACACAGGAAAAACAGCAACAACTTTTACTGGTTTGACCAGAGCTCTTACAAATGTAATTGTTAATCCAGTTACTGGTGCTACTGGTGGAGGTAATGCAACTGCTCAATCATTTACTTATTCAGCAACTGCTCCAGTAAGAGTTGACCTGTACTCTAGACAGTATGCAACTGGAACAAGTCACTGGGGATCATCTGTAATTATGGATGGTGGATACGATGATGACAAGTCTTTCGTATTCCAAGCAGGTATGAAAACTGGTGTAGTTGTTCCAAGAAGCACAACATCAAGATCTGCTCTAATTAGTCTAAGACTTGCTCCATCGGTAGACAATGGAGTAGTTGGAGTCCTTGGAGAAAGAGAACTTGTTAATAGAATGCAGTTAAGACTAAGACAAATGGATGTTTTAACCTTAGTTGCAGGTTCTCTTGGAAACCCAGGAGCATTCCTTGTAGAACTTATATTAAATCCAAGATTTAATACTGCAACTGGAAATACTTGGGAAAATGTTGGTGGATCAAGCTTGTCTCAAGTTTGCTATCACGCAACAAATACAACCCTAATTGGTGGAGAGCCAATCTTCTCCTTCTTTGTATCTACTCAGTCTGGTGAAGCAAACGTTGTGCAACAAGATCTTGGTTTGGTTAGAGATTTAGGAAACTCAATTCTTGGTGGAGGAACAACAAATACTGGTCAAACAACTGAGTTGAATATCTTCCCAGATGGACCAGACATTGTAACAATAGCAATCAGAAACCTTTCTGGTTCTGGTGTAACGAGTGCTACAGTTAACGGAAGGCTTTCTTGGACTGAAGCCCAAGCATAGTGGGAGGAAAACGTGGGACTTAACAAACTAAACCACCTTTACTCTACTGAGCCATTGACAGTAGATTCTTTACTAGCTAACAATGACGTAACCGTATTAGATGACGTTAATGTATTTGGAGAAACCCTTGTTGATGGATTGCTTGGGCAGCCAAACCAAGTACTTAAAGTCAATTCTGCTGGAACTACAATTGAATGGGCTACCCTAGATGCTCTTCCATCACAGTCTTCAAATGCAGGAAAATACCTAACAACTAATGGAACTACTGCTTCATGGGCAACAATTACACTAAGTAACTATGCACTTTTAAATGCCCCATCTTTTACTGGAACAGTATATTCTGCTGGAAATGTTGTCTCACATATTGATACAAATGCTCCAACTTTAAATTCTGGCAATTCCTATAAATATACGTTAGTTTTGGCAGATGACGGTAAGATGATTGAAATGAATACCTCTACTGGAGTAGGAAACACTCTTGAAATCCCCTTAAATTCATCCCACGCCTTTCCAATCGGTACTCAGATATCAGTACTTCAAACTGGTGCTGGACAAACAACTATCTCTGGAGCAGTTGGTGTGACCGTAAACGCTACTCCTGGAGCTAAACTAAGAGCACAATGGTCTGCTGCAAGCTTAGTAAAAAGAGCCACCAATACTTGGGCTTTAATTGGAGATTTGACGGCATAAATTATGTTTTTATTTAAAAATCTCTCAACAATTGCATCTTCTGTTCGTAATATGTTTACTGATAATTTTAACAGACCTGATTCAGGAGAATTAGGAGATGCAACAGATCAGAGTAGATGGACAGCCCTTCGTGGAGTATTTACTATTTTTGAAAATAAAGCCAGAACAACTTCTGCAGCCAGTACATACCCAATTGCCTCTATTACAATGCCAGATTCTCCTCTTGATCAAGATGTAGTTATTTCATTAAAGGGAACAACTCCTGGAACTGGTGCAGCCCTTTGGATTACAGATAACAATAACTGGTGGGCTGTAACAACTGGTAAAGAAGTGGGAGAAAATTGTAACTGTGATACATGTTCTACATGTAATGCTGGAAATTGTAATGCTGGACCATGTACAACAAATGGAAACTGTATTGCTGGACCATGTAATGCTCAAGGAAATGCTTTTGGAAACTTTACTGCTGGAAACGTAAACGCATTTACTGGAAACAATCAAAACGCAGCAAGTGGAGGAAACGTAAACGCATTTACTGGAAACAATGCTAGATATTTTTGTAATGCTTGGAACTTTGGAAACTGCAATACTACTAACTCAGCATGTTCACAGCTAGGTGAACCAGTTCAAACTGGTGGAGGAAACTGTAGAGTTTGGAGAAGCCCCATTCCAAGATACTGTATTGGCTGGAACACTAGAAACTTTTCTCGTCCTTGTGTTGCATACAGTTGCGACACAGTAGGAAATAGATTTTGTAGGGCATCAAGCATTACAAGCTACAACGCAGCAACTGGTGGAGGAAATACAAATACATTTTTCCCTGCAACTTGGAATGCAGCAACTGGTGGAGGAAACTTTAATGGAAACACCTTTACCGTAACTGGATGGAACTGTGCTGGAACTTTTTGCTCTGGAACCTATAACTGTGCAGCATATACATGTACTGCTTGGACATGCACAAATACTACATTTTCTAGTTGTAATTGTCAAACCTGCTTTCCAACATATGTTAGGGTTATAAAGTCTGTTGCAGGAACTGTTTCAGAATTAACTAGGTGGGTGGTTTCTACCCTTGGAACACAATTAGTTAACTCTATGAGAATTACTACTAGTGGATCTCAAATAACAATTGAGCCATATGCAAATGCGGATCTTACATCAAAAATTGGAAGTGACCTAGTTTACACACCAACTGGTGTTGCACTTTCATCCAGCTATGGTATAATTGTAGAACCATCTCCTACAAGCCAAGGATTTGAAATTGATGAAATTACAATTGAAAAAATTTAAAGGATAAAATATGAGTGACAAAAAAGAAAATACAGAAGACGTTCCTGAGCTTAGAGTTCCACCTAATCCAGGACCAGAAAGATTGCCATTTGATATAGCCATGGTAATTAACAATTGTGTTTATCAGGTTTTAAATGTTGATGGCGACCATGCAGCACAGCTTTTGTCTCAACCAACTTATATTAGGTTTAAAAACGAAGAAGCTAAGCTTGGATGGAAGTACGATCCAGAAACAAAAACATTTTCAAGACCGATTTACGATTCAGAAACTGATACGTTTCACTACTAGAAAGCATTAAAAAATGAAGCTTATACAATTTACATGTGAGGATAAAACATATCCATTAAACGTTCCTATTCCTGCAAAAAAAATGATCCCACAGTGGTATAAGGATGGAGAAACATACTACATTGACAAGCACAGTAATGATAGTGGTGCTGGGCTAAAAACATGCATACCATTTTTAGATGTTTTAACTGCTGGATATCTTTTAGTTACCCCCTTTGACATATTTGTTGGTAAAAAAGAAGACGGTTCCTTGAGTATTGAATGGAACTCTCCAGATCCTTGGCAAAATTTTGTAAACCAAAGACCTTATGAGTCTGGAGCAACTATTCCAAGACCTTCAGGTCATCTAGATGCTCATTTTGTTTGGTCAAATAAATGGGGATGGAAAACTCCTAGAGGATATAGTACAATTGTTACACACCCATTCAACAGGTTTGATCTTCCCTTTACTACAATGTCTGGATTTATGGACACTGATAAGATTTCAGTAAATGGAAACGTTCCTTTCTTTTTAAAAGAAGGATTTTATGGAGTTATTCCAGAAGGAACTCCATATGCACAAATTATTCCAGTAAAAAGAAAGTTTTGGAAAATGATTAATAACCCTGCAAACATTGATTTGGTATCAATGCAAAGTGTTAAGATACACTCAGAAAAAGCTTATTATAAGAAAAAAGCTTGGATAAGAAAAGAGTATAACTAATGTCTAAACATAAAAATGGAGTAATTGTCTTAAGCACATTGGACATTATTAAGGGTTGGTTTTCAAAAAGAAAAAGATTTGAAAACAAGCAATCTCTTTTTTATAACATGATGCCTCCCGAGCCACTTGGAGAAAAAATAATTAGTATTGCTATTGTTTTGGATGAAGAGGTTCAAGAAATTATTAGAGCACAGTCTGGGCTAGCCTCATTGTTTTTATCCAATCCTTCTTTTGTAGAAATTAGTAAAGAGTTAGATCCAGAAAGTAAGCCACAAGTTGGCTGGAAATATATTGATGGAAGATTTTTTAAGAAGCATGTTCTTGTCAGGGAAAACGATGTTCTTTGGAGCGTTGATGGTGATCCTTGCGATGATCCAAACTGCGATCTTTGCCTTGGCGGTGGCAAATTAACAGCAACAATAAATGGAGAAAACACTCCAAGGCTTCCTGTTGTAAATAGAATAGAACCTAGTGAGGAAAAAGAAAAAAATGACGAATAATATTGTTTTTACCAGCACGTTTCCACAATATGATATCCCACATCCAATTCCAGCAAGTAGGGCTGTTCCAGAATGGTGGAGAAAAGAATCCACCGTAGCTGATCAGATTCATACAATGAAAAAATGTGTTCCAATTTTAGATTCTCTTACAGCAGGTTATGTCATAACACTTCCTTCTGATGTACATAGAGCAAAGGGTATGGATAACTTTGGACAACGTTCAGATATATCTTTTGTTTCTCAGCATTATAAATTGCAAACTAAAGCCTATCCACTTTCAGAAGAATTTGAAGATCAACCATACAAGTGGATAAATCCTTGGAAAATTACAACTCCAAAAGGATATAGTTGCTTATTTATTCACCCATTGAATTCAGGGGATATGCCGTTTCATTCTTTTTCTGGGGTAGTTGACACTGACAAGCATCCAGTTCCTGTAAACTTTCCATTTGTAGTTAAAAAAGATTTTGAAGGGGTTATCCTAGCAGGAACTCCAATTATTCAAGTTATACCATTTAAAAGAGAGTCCTGGAAAAGTAAAGTAATAGATGATAAAGAGTTTATTGAGGACAAATCTTTTTATAAGATATTTAATCCCCCCTATGGTCAGTATAAAAGAAACTGGTGGAGTAAAAAGGAGTTTAGATAATGAGCAATTTTGTAGAATTTATTACGGAAGATGCAAAAAATCTAAGTGTTAAAAGTAATTCTGTAGATTTAATAATTACTCAAATTCCATTTTACAGGTTAGACTTTTTAAATTATGGTGGAGACCCAACAAAACAAATAGGATCTGAAAAAAACACAAAAAAATATATTAATTCTTTATTGCAATCAATAAAAGAAATGGAAAGAGTTTTAAAGCCAACTGGATCTATTTTTATTGTTTCTCCAAGCATGGATAAAATGTACTTTGAGCTTCCTTTAAAGGTTTTAAAAAAAACAGATTTAATTTTAGCAAACTCCCCGTTGATTTGGAACTGGTCTGACCCAAAAGAGCAAGCTCAGCTTGGATCAATAAAGTTTAACTATGATCTAGTTTTTCATTTTGTTAAAAGCCCAAGCCTTTTATATAGCAATCCGTATGCAATAAGAAAACATTCTGAATCGATTTGGAATCTTCCTTGGAATAGCAGCCTCAATGATGTAATAAAAAGACTAGAAACTATTGGCTATGTAGAAAATTCTTTTACACCAGAAATTCCTAAAAGATTAATCGAAATGTTTTCCAAGCCAAATGATATTGTTTTAGACCCATTTGGAGGAAGTGGAACAACGGTGTGTGAAGCCTATAGTTTAAAAAGAAATGGTATAAGCATAGATGTTTCAGAACAGCAAACAGATTTAGCAAAAATTAGACTAGGCTTTATGAAAGAAAAAAAATAATGGAAACAATATATGTATCAACAGCAACAATGGACGACAACGAAACTGAAAGATCTATCCTTGGGCTCTTTGAAAAAGCAAAGTATCCAGAAAGAATTTATGTTGGGTTGTCTTGCTCCACAAAGCATAAATCTTTTTATAAAAAATTGCTAAAGTCTTTTAAGAATAAAAATGTAAAAATTCTTTATAGCAAAATTACTCCCAACAGCCTTGACGTTTATGGTACTGGTCAAGCTAGATTTAAAGCATTTTCCATGTACTCAGGACAGGACTATGTTCTTCAGTGTGACTCTCACACAAACTTTGAACAAGACTGGGATGAAATTTTAATTAACACATTTAAAGAAGCAAAGTCGGAACTAGGTCATGACAAAATTGTTTTAACTGCATATCTTGGACCGTATGAACATACTTCTTCTGGAATAAAAATAATTGATCCTCGTGCAAGATATCCATTTTATGTTTCTGGATTTTTTAATAATTATTTTGCTAAATGGATAGATAAACCATTATTAGGAGAAAAAAAATATCCTGAAAAGTTTTATCCATGTGTAAAATTTAATGGAAACTTTGCTTTTGGAGACAAAAAATTTGCAGAAAACCCTGGAACATACAAAGATGCATTTTTTTATGACGAAGAAATTATTCAAGGAGTAAATCTTATAAATAATGGATTTTATATGGTTTATCCAAACATTAACTTACCAGTTACCCACCTATATTCTGATCATATAAATGAATTTGGTGGAGAAAGAAAATATTTTATAGAATATGTTTCTGAAAAAACTAGCGAAGTCCTTCATAACCTTGCCCATAAAAGATATTACAGTCTTATTAACAACAAGGATTATATAAAAAAATATGAAGAGTATGCTAAAATAAATTTACGTCTAGGTTTATACAAAGACAATGATTATATACCAGAAAAATATTTTTAGGAGACAGCTGTGAGCGATGATGATTTTTTAGAAGTTCCACCACTAAAGCCAGTAAGACCATGGGACTTGTTAAATCCAAATAAAGAAAAGGTTTCAGACGAAGCACAAAAAAGAAGAATGGATATATGTAAATCGTGTCCATTTTTTATTAAAATAACAGGTCAATGTAGTAAGTGTGGCTGCCTTATGGCTGGCAAAACAAAGCTTGCGGATGCTTCCTGTCCTATTAATAAGTGGGGACCAAACTCAGCAACTCTAAAGGAAGACTAATGATAGGAAAATTTTCTGTTATTCCAGGTCGTGGAACTGGTGCTATGGCAGAGTTTGTAAATGAAAATGTTTTGCCAAACAGTATAAACTTAAAAGATTGTAACTTAATTATCTTGCCTGGAAATGAAGATCAGATAAGAAAGTATACAAAAAATATTGTTTGGTGCCATGTTCCATCTTATAAAATGCCAATAAAAGTTTCAAAGTATTTTTTTGATCCAGAAATATTACCATTTGTTGATTTGTTTTTAGTACAATCAGAGTTCCATAAAAAAGATTTGTCAGAGCACTTTGATATAGATGAAAGCAAATTTTATATTGTAAGCAATCAATTTACTCCAATTGAATACAAAGAAAAACCAAAAAATAAAGTAAACTTCATGTATACTTCTCAAAACTCTAGAGGCTTGGATGTTTTATTAAAAGCTTTTGATAAAATAAAAGACAAAAATGTTTCACTAACCCTTCATTGTTGTGAATGTGAAGAATGTCTTCAACCAGAAGATATTAGCTACGAGGCAAAGTTAATTTTAGACAAACATAATAAGATAAAAAATAATCAGTATAGCTCAAAAGAAATTTATATAGAAACATTAAATAATTCTCACGTTTATGCCTACCCATGCACGTTTGAAGAAACTGCTTGTATTGGAGTAATGGAAGCAATGAGTGCTGGTGTAAAAATAGTAACTACAGATGCTGGAGCCTTGCCTGAAACTACTGGAGGATTTGCAAAAATTATTAATAATTATCCAGTTATGGATTTTGAAGTAGAAAGATTAGAAAAAAAGTTAATAAAAATTTTTGTTAAAGAAATGAAAAAAGCAATTAAAGAAATTAGAAAAAACAAGTTTGATCCAAAGCCTCAAATAGAATATATTAATAATAGGTTTTCAAAAGAAAATTCTATAAAGCAGTGGGCTGAGCTAGATAGAATTATTGGAGAAATGCAATGAAAAGAATAATGGTAACTGGTGCAAGTGGCTTAATGGGTGTTCACGTTGTTAGACATATATTAAAGACCACTGACTGCGATACAATTATTTTGCCAGTTAGCTATAAGCATCGTGGAATTCAAGACAGACTAAGTTACATATTTAATTCTTATACAGATGCAATGAGAAGAATTAAAATTGTTAATGTAGATTTAGCACACCCAATGTCGCCAGTAACGTATGCTCAGTTTGGTAAGGTTGACTATGTAATTAATTGTGCAAGTGAAAGCCATGTAAATCGTAGCATTGAAAACCCTGCACCATTTATTATCAATAACGTGTCCCTTATGTGTAACATGCTTGATTGGGCAAGACACGCAGAAGTAGAAAAGTTTTTACATATATCCACTGATGAGGTATATGGTCCAGGATCAAAGCATAGGACAAATAAAGAGTGGAAAGATCTGCATCTTCCAAGCAATCCATATGCAGCATCTAAGGCAGCACAAGAAGACATTGCTTTGTCTTACTGGAGAACATACGGTTTACCAATTGCAATTGTAAATAGCATGAATATTATTGGCGAGACTCAAGACTCTGAAAAGTATATGGCTATGATTATGAAAAAGATTTACAAAAATGAAAAAGTAACTGTTCATTTTAACAAGGGTGATATTGGAAGCAGATATTATTTACATGCAAGAAGCTTAGCTTCAGGGCTAATGCACATCTTAGAGCAAAATTTTCCAAAATATGGGGAAGCAGATTTACCACTAAGAATGCATATTGCTGGAGAAAAAAAGTTAGATAATCTAGAGCTTGCTCAACTTGTTGCAAATGCAGCAGGTAAAAAACTAAACTACGACTTGGTAGATCCAAACATAGAAAGACCAGGGCATGATATGCATTACGCACTAAGCGGAGACAATCTTGCCAAGTCTGGCTGGACACACCCAATGCCAATTGAAGAGTCAATTAGCCGAGTTGTAAAATGGACATATGATAACCCTCAATGGCTTGACATCTAACAATTAAATTGATATAATATAAGTCCCAACTAACAAAAGGAAATAAGATGAAGAAAAGTATTATTGCTATTATTGGAATAGCATTGCTTTTGGTTATTACAGGAACCTCGGCAAAAGGAAATACCAAGCCCACCATTGCTGTAATTGATACAGGAATTGACGCTACACATAGCTTAGTGTCTGGAAAAATTGTACATGAAGTATGCATTCTTGATTTTAAAGTGTGTCCAAATGGACAAGACTTTATGGAAGGTGTTGGAGCAGCAACTTTAGATCCAGTTAGAGCTAGTAGAAATGGTTTTTATCACGGAACTCAAATTGCTTCCGTAATAACTAAAAATAATCCAAATGTTAATCTTGTTGTTATTAGAATTATTCCAATGACAGCAACTGGATTTAGAGCAAGTACGTCATTAAATACTGTACAAAAAGCATTAGAATGGGTAGACAAAAACCATCAAGCATATAATATTGTTGCAGTAAATATGAGCCAGTCATATGTTTCAAGGGATGCTTGCACGAAGCATGTTCCCATTGAAAATGCAATTAATTCTCTTGCATCAAAAAACATTCCATCATTTTTTCCAACAGGAAATGGATCTAATTATTCTAAGATAGACTTCCCTGCATGTATTGCATCATCAATTTCTGTTGGTGCTACAGACCCAGCATATGGAAAGCAAATGTCTCCAGCAATTTATAGCAACAATTCATCCGCTACAGATTTTTTTGCACTAGGAACAATGTTTGCTGCATCTCCTAGCAACAAAACTGCCAACTCTGTTGGAACATCAAACTCCAGTGCACTTATGGCAGCAAAATGGGTAGCAGTAAAAGAACTAAATCCAAGCTTGTCAATGTCTCAAGTATATGATAGAATTAAGTCCCAATCAAGATACCTTGAACATAAGCGTTCAGGAAAAATGTTTATTGTTGATCTAGTTAATTAGGAATGCTATGAAAATTTTAGTATACGGTAGTAAAGATTTTGGAGATTATCCAACATTTATGCGTGGAGTTGTAGTTGCAATTGAAGAAAATCTACACAAAAACGGCTACCAAGAAAAGCATATTAAGATATTAACCGCAGGACCAAGAAGAATAAATGGTTATACGGCAGAGTTTATTAATAGGTCAGAGGATATGTTTAAGCAGAAAAAAATCTGGACCAAGTTTGCTCGTGCTAAGTACCAAGATGTTTTAGAAAATTTAGAAAGCTATAATATTGACCACATTGTGTCATTTAATTCAAAGTCAGATCCTGACAAGAACCATGATGCACTTATCCGCAAGGCTGAACAACTAAAAATTCCAGCCTCATTCTACAGATACTAAGGAAAATAAATGCCAATAATTGGTTACGAAGAAGCACACGCTATAGTAGAAAAGAATAAAAACCTTTACTGGGATGGCTGGAACATTGTAGACTGGAAAGCAGATTCTCTTGGAGAAATGTCAAAGGGTGGAATGTTAAAAGATGGCAAGTGGGGATTTTACAAGACCTACGAACCAAACGAAAACGGTTGGGAAGTACCAGTAAAATATGTTAGATGAAGAATGGATGATGAAAGCCAAGTGTCGTGCCATTGATCGTGAAATGTTTTTTGATAAGTATGAAGAAGATCCAATACTTGCAAAAACAGTTGATGAAACTATTTGTTTACAGTGTCCTGTTATAGCAGAGTGTTTTAATCACGGAACAACAAACTCAGAATGGGGAGTTTGGGGTGGTGTATACTTAGTAGATGGAGAACCAAGCCCTTCTAAGAACATGCATAAAACAAAAGAGGTGTGGTCTATGATCCTAGATGCGGTGTCAGATGGCTAAATTTACTAAAGAAATGTCTATTGCAGTACATCAAGTAAAGCCTCCATATCCAAAACTTGTTGTAGACTTTGTAGAGTTTGATCAATACATTTCTATTCGTATTTATGAAAATCAAATTATGGAAATGAACGCTCCTCAAATGGAAACATTTATGGAGTATCTTCAAATGCTTAGAACACTTATTGAATCTTTTGGTGTCAAATGCTATTTTGACGGAGCAAAAGGCGATCCACCGAGAGGAACAAAATGACAGCTGGTAATTTAGTTTGGATACTTGATGAACAAGTAGTTGGAGAAATTGTTTCTCATGGTGCATATTTTTCAAAAGTAAAGTTTTTTGTAGATGGAATAGAGCATGAAGAGTTTGTAGACAATACTGACTTTGTTGCCTATGAGTTATACGAAGAATAAACTTGACAAACCCAGCCTGTATAGTGTATTATAGATATACCAAAAACAAGGATATTAAATGATTAAATACGAAAAAGGATTTCAGTACGACTTTTTTGCACAAGAATGGTCGCATGATTGTGGTGCCTGTGGCACAGAGCTTTATGCACCAACCAAAAAACATCTAGAAGGAAACTTTTGGATACACACACATTCAAATAACTGTCTTGGAGGATGGTAATGAACTATAAAGCTTTTAGTCAAGAGCTGTACGATGCTAATGATGATGCTAAAGAATTAGTAATAAAATGGCTTGGTGCAAATAACATTAAGTCATGGGTTAATCCTGATAAATATGGGATAGACCTTGTATCTGATGAAAAAAAATATGAAGTAGAAGTAAAGCATAACTGGCGTGGATCATCTTTTCCATTTAAAGATGTTCATTTTCCAATTAGAAAATTAAAGTTTGCAAATAAAGATTCGGTATTTGTTATGTTAAATCATGAACGCACACACGCATTGATTGTAGATGGTAAAACTTTTTTGGAAGCACCTCAAGTTTTAAAAGATACAATTTACACTAAAGATGAAAAGTTTGTAGAAATTCAAGTTGAAAATTGTACGATTGTTAAGATAATGGATAACGGCAATGAATAAAACAGAGCTAGAAACTTTAATCTACTATGAAACAGATCAAGAAATGCTGTTAATGGATGGATTTGAAAATGCTTTTATTGGTTTTTCAAGACGATGTGGTCAACCAACACTGGCAACCTATTCATTTACAAAGATGCTACAGATACTTGTTGAGCGTGATGGCATGGATGTAATGGAAGCAGAAGAATATATTTCATACAATTGTGCAGGTGCCTGGATGGGAGAACTAACTCCAGTAATTCTATATGAATATGAAGATGTGTTTTTAAAGAATTGGAAAAGCCATGCGTAGTGCAGTAATTGTAGATATTGATGGAACAGTATCTCACAGAAGCAATCGTGAAATATATGATTATTCAAAAGTTATTCATGACACTCCAGACAAAAATGTTATTGAGGTTGTAAACGCTTTGTGGCGAGCTGGACATAAAATTATATTTGTTTCAGGTCGTGATGATTCATGCTTCAATGAAACATACAGATGGCTAACATTAAACTGCCCACCATTTATTAAGCTTTACATGCGTAAGTATGGAGATTTTAGAGACGACTCAGTTGTTAAACGAGAAATTTACGAACAGCTTATTGCACCTAATCATGATATTTTATGTGTGCTTGATGATCGTCAACAGGTAGTAGATATGTGGCGTGAAACTGGTCTTACTTGTCTACAAGTGGCTCCAGGAGATTTTTAATGGCTAAGAGTTATTTAATTAAATCAACAGAAGATTTAATGGACATTTATACTAATGCCTTGGGGCATTATATTGCTGGTCGTATGGGAACAAAAGAATCACACATAGAAGATTTTGCTATAGAGGCAGCTAGCTTTGCTGAAGGTTTCTATTCTATTATTCAAGCATTGCCAAAGGACAACAGATGAAGCTCACGCATTCAGTAGCAGAGTTGCTTATTCTTACATTTGTAGCGTTAAACTGTTATGTTAATGTAAGAAGATATATTTGGGATAGGAGGAAACGAAATGGAATTTGAACTATATCATGAAAAGGATGCTGGTCCAATAGTTCGTTGGATTGCTACAAAGTTACTAAGTATTTTGCATACAATTGAAAAGCCCTTGTATGACTATGCAGATATGTATACAGCAGTATGGGACGACTATGAAGATGAAGATACTCTTGCTGTTCCACATAATCAAATGGGAATTTTTGATAACCTAGAGCCACTACCACAGTTTGAAAAATTTGAAAATCTTACGGAGGACTTAATTTAATGTCAGACGATTACTACTACTATAAAGATCAGGTTGCTGAACTCCAAGCCACTAATAACTTTGTCCGTTCAAATACAATTAGATCTATCTTGGCAAAAATTGAAAATGTTAAGAACGAGAGAGACCTTAAGGGATTATCAAATGCTGGTGTTGATGAAGTAATTATTTTAATAAAGGAAATGCTATGAGTTACGCTAGACTATCCTTTTCAGACCTGTATTTATTTATGAACATGCAGGGATACTTAGAGTGTATGGGATGCATGTTAGCACCAATAACGGTAATGGCTCATTCAACTAGTGGTGTTTCTTTTCGTACAAAAAGTACACTAGTTATGATTAAGCACATACAAGAGCATAGAGATGCTGGTCATGATGTTCCAGACGGTATAGAAGAAAGACTACTAGAAGACGATAAGGATAACTTTAAATGATACAAAAGATTTTACGATACGCAGAAAAAATTGGGCTGGACCAAGAAGAATTACTGCAAATGACAGTGCTTGAAGCTTTATTAAAAATTGAAGATACCCAGGCAATGTGGAAAGAACTATCTAAATAATCCCACCGTGATATAATAAACTTGTTAGTCTTAGACTAGCAGGGAGACTTGGGAGAGTTGAAAAGATTAAAAAAACTTACAGCATATTTTTTGGCTAGCTCCTTACTTTTTGTAGGGAGCTCTTTCTTTATAGCAACATCTTCACACGCCACGCCATTAGTATGTAACATGTCTACCGTTACTGGAGATGATGATGGGTCTTTCCCAATGACTCTTCCGTTTAGTCTTCAGTTAGGTAACACTAGCTACAATCAAATTTATTACAGCACTAATGGTCTTATGTCTTTTGGACGACCAGATGGTAATTTTTGGAGCTATCCACAGACTCCATCTGTAACTCTTGCAGGTAGAGACTGGGTTTCATTTGGTCCAGGTGCTTATACTTCATATGGATATAATCAGGACTCATTTTGTATTGAGTGGTCAGTTCGCCCATTTCCACAATCAAGCGGTCCTCTAACACAAATTAGATTAGTTGTAAATGTATTTCCTAATGGTGGATGGCATGGTGAGATTACAACTCTTGGATGGATTCCCCCAGACATTAGGCGTGGAATTGTATGGGAACAAAATGGTACACCACTACCTATTGGAGCAGCATTTGATGTAAATGGTGGAGTTCCAGTTGAAGTTGCACCTGCTCCAGCACCTACAAGCTTTACAGAGCCTCCTGCAATTCCAACTCAATGTTGGGATGGCAGCACAGTTTATGCTCCTGCTACATGTCCTCCAGTTCCACCAGACATTACTTGTTGGAACGGAGAAATAGTTCCTTGGAATGGATCATGTCAGCAGGTCCCACCACCTATTGAATGCTGGAATGGAACATCTGTAAATTGGAACGAGCAATGTCCAATTCAACCAACTCCTACGCCCAGCCCTGAGCCACAGCCGTCAGTATCACCAGAGCCAACAGTAGAACCGTCACCCCAGCCAATAGAGCCAAGCCCAATGCCGTCAGAACCTGTTGTGCTGCCTTCAGAAACTTCTTCACCTATTCCAGTCCCTTCTTTTTCAAGTCCCTCAGAATATCCGTGGCAGCCTGAAGGACCTGTTGCAGTTCCATCCCTAGATCCTGAGCCAGAGATTTCATTTCCAGAACCATTAACTCCAGATCCAATCGAGAGCTCATTTCCTGATCTAGATCTTCCATCCACTGATCTTCCATCTGATAATAATATCACAGAAACAACTGACGAAGAAACAGCATCTTTTGTTGAGGACTTTACTCAAAGCGGTTCCATCTCAGATGCTGAGACAGAACTATTAATTGAAAACTTTTTGGGTGATGGCTTTATATCTGAAGATGAAGTATCTGGACTCTCAGATTCTTTAACTGAAGACGGAGTTTTGACGGAAGATGAGAAGGAACTCTTAGTTGATGTTATCTTAGAACAAGCAGATGGTAATGCAATCTCAACTGAGTTAATTGATGAACTCGGTCTTGACTATGAAGATTTGCCAGATGACCAGCCAGTTATGTTAGATAACGGTGTAGTCCTTTTTGCAGAAGTTGCAGATGCTTTGGAAATCTTTGAAAATCCATCAGAAATTTTAGCTGCAGTATTTACAGATCCTAGCAAGGCTCTTACTGCTGTAGCTAACATTGGTGCAGATATGACACCAGAACAACGTGAAGAATCACAAACAGTTGTTGTTGCGTCCATTATTGTTGGACAAGTAATAGCATCAACTAATTTAATAACAGGGAGGATAAGATAATGAAGAAGTGGTTAAAGGATAAATTCCGTGAAACATTAAACCAAACATTCACCCTTCTTGGTATGTTCGTAGCATGGGCAGTCCTAGACGGGTCTGCTAAGACAGTAGTTGGGTGGGCAATTATGCTATGCGTAGTTGTGTGGTTGTTTTCAATGAAATTTAGGGAAGGAGAACAAGATGGTAAAGAATAATGTAGAAGAAGAAGTTATTGGCTCAACAGCCGTAACAAACATCTGGAATATCTTTTTTAGAATTGTTGCAGTATTTGCAGCATCTGGGCTTTCAATCATTGGTGCAGGTTCCTTAGTTGGAATTGACACTCTAACAGCCGTAATTATGGCTGGAACACTTGGAGTTGCAACAGTAGTAGAAAAGCTTGCTAGAGCCTTCCTAGATGACGGTAAGCTAAGTGCTAGCGAAATTAATGCAGCATTTGCTCCAGTAGATAAAAAGGCTAAATAGCATATAATAAAACTAAGTTAGACCAGGGTGATTCTCACGACCACTCTGGTCTTTCTTTTTGGTATAATGGTTATATGAACAACCAAGAACTTATTGCTATTATTTATAGGGCAATTGTTACAATAACTGAGGAAAATAAAGGTGAGGATAAAGTCCCATCACATGTAGAAATGGCTGAAAAGATTGCCAGCGATGTCTTATTATACCTCGAAAATAGTTCTAATATAAGATAAAACTAACTTAAATAACTATCCCTGTTAGGCTAGATATATAACATTGGGAGGTTATAATGAAGCTAAAAGCAATATTATCTATTGTTTTGTCTTTTACTTTATTATCATTTGCAATTCCTGCACAAGCAGGAGATAGCATTAGATATAAATCAGACTCTATTCAGACAATTAAAAAGAATAAATGGACAACTCTAGACTTTAATGGAAAGAAAACTATTAAAGGTAATGGAGATAGGTCTTTGTTTTGCTATATGGCAGCAGTTAAAATGAAAGGCAAGAAGAAGCCTGACTACATTAAACTTAGATTAGTTAGAGATAAGGCTAAGGGAGCAGATTCTACAGCCACAAATATTTATCCAGTAGAGGCAAAGCCTGGTTCAACATGGGTTGGATCTAATTGCTGGGTTATTAAAACTAATTCACCAGTAAAGGTACAAATTAGAATTACTGGAGGAAGTAAGACTTACGAGTCAGACATGAGGCAGTTCAAGATGTGGACACCTGGTGCAGACTACCCAGCTGATTTTTCAGACTTTATACCAGAGGGGGCTATTGGTTAGAAGTAGGACCTGCCAAGTTTAGATCATGCCCATTGAGATGGGTATGGGAGCCGATTGGGAGAGTTGGCAAAACTTGACAAGACCTACCTGTAACTGATAGTATAGTGCAATGCGTTTCTCAACTCTAATTATCATTCCCCTAGTAGCAATGCTCTTGGGCTCAAGCAATCAGAAAAAACCAGTATTTATTGATGCGGTACAGATAAAACAAACAAGCATAGAAGAAGCATCAGACAGACAGGAGGCAGCCTCAAGGTCCTCTAAGAGGCTTAAATTCGCCTCTCCTGCCTATAATAAAGCTTATGCCAAGAAAACTATGGCAGAAGAATATAAATGGGGCTCTAAGCAATATGATTGTTTAGTTAGACTCTGGAATAAAGAGAGTAATTGGAAAGTCAACGCAGACAATCCAAACTCTAGTGCATATGGTATCCCCCAAGCTCTTCCTGGAAGCAAGATGGGCAAGGGTTGGAAAACTGACCCACATGTACAAATAAACTGGGGGCTGGAATATATTGAGAAAAGATATAAAAATCCATGTGGTGCATGGTCAGCCTTCAGGAGCAAAGGATGGTACTAAATGAAAACAATAATTATTCTAATAACCTCTATTGTGTTTTGGAATACAGGGGTTGCTCCGTCACAAGCATCAACTGATAGGGGCAATGAAGCTGCCTCAAGAAGTGGCACCAGAACAATGGTTGGTCTGAACGCTTTAACTTTGGCTAAAGATTATGTTGGAACTAGGTATTGTAAAGGTGGAGTAAGTCCTAGATGTTTTGACTGTTCAGGTTTAATTAAATATGTATATTCAAAACAAGGTGTTAAGCTTCCTGGATTTGTAAGTGGTCAAATGAAAGCAGCAACCATAATTTCAAAAAGCTCAGCCCAGCCTGGAGACCTTGTGTTTTTTGTTACCAAAAGTGGATACCCATATCATGTTGGTATTTACATTGGTAACAACCAAATACTACACTCACCTAAGCCAGGCAGAAAAGTAAGAGTAGAAAATATCTGGAGTTCTAGGGTCAAGTTTGGAACCATATCTTAATATAATAGAAGTATGGCTTTAGAAGACTTATTAACACCAGACGAGAAGGCACTGCATGATGCCCTTGCTGCAATTGCAAACCAATATGGAAAATTTGATGAAGATGGTTCAGGCATCTGGGCAGGTTATGAATCTGCAGAAGAAAATGAAGAGAAAGTAATTGGAGTTAAGTGCTCTAACTGTGCCTTGTATGCAGGTGGTAATGTCTGCGAAGTAATTGCATTTGATGTAGAGCCTGACGGTAAGTGCAGGTTTGCAGTTATTCCTGATGGATATGTAGATATGTCTGGTCAGATGGACGATGAAGATAATGTCAACGATGATATGGATGACATGATCAAAGCTGCTAACTTAGATTTAAAACCAACATCTGGAATGAAGTCTGCTGCTGCAAGAGCGTTAGCTTGGAAAAAAGAAGGCAAGCGTGGTGGCACAAGAGTTGGTCTTGCTAGAGCAAATCAAATTGTAAACGGTACAGAGCTTTCAGAGTCTACAGTTGCTCGCATGTACTCATTCTTTTCTCGTCACGAAGTAGATAAAAAGGCTACTGGATTTAGTGCAGGTGAAGAAGGATATCCATCTCCAGGCAGAGTTGCTTGGGATCTTTGGGGTGGAGACGCAGGATACTCATGGTCTAAAGCTAAGTGGGCTAGCATACAAAGACAAAGAGAAAACAAGTCTTATGGAAAAGAAGAAGTTAAGAAAAGTTTCTGGTCAGACACACCATTTAGTGGGTTAAAGTAATGTATGAGTATCGAGTAAAGAAAGTATTGGCGGTAATTGATGGTGACACTATTGATGTTGATATTGATCTTGGCTTTAATGTTTCGTATACACAGAGGGTAAGACTAGCGGGAATTGACACTCCTGAGTCTAGAACAAAAGATCTTAAAGAAAAAGCACTTGGCTTAGAGGTTAAGGAATATCTTAAGAACAGATTGAAGGATGCCAAGGTAATTGTAATTAAAACAGAGCTTCCAGATAGCTCAGAAAAGTATGGTCGCATTCTTGGTTGGCTATATATAGATGGAGAAAAGTTATCCGTAAATGAAACAATGATTAAAGAAGGATACGCTTGGACCTATGATGGCGGTACAAAGAAAAAAGACTTTGATGTATTAATTGCTAAAAGAAAAGCTATTTAGTAATAATTTCTCCATTAAAAACTAATATGTCTATACCTTTGTTCAAATGAAAATTATTTAGTACTTGCTGCTTTGTATGTGCTATGGGCTTTCCATTTGCATTATAGCTTGTATTGATTAATGCAGGTACTCCTGTTATCTTAAAAAACTCTTTGATTAGTTTATAGTATGGAGCATTGTCTTCTTCGTTAATTGTTTGAATTCTTGCAGTACCATCAACATGAGTGACAGCAGGAATTTTTTCTGGCTGTAAAACTTTTTGAGTAAACAACATATATTTGCTAGGATCGCTAGGCTCAAACCAATTGTGTGCTTCTTCTTCAAGAACAACTGGAGCAAATGGTCTAAACCACTCTCTACTTTTAACAACAAAATTTAAAATTTCTCTTTTATGAAAGTCTCTTGGGTCAGCAAGGATGCTTCTATGACCTAGTGCTCTTGGACCATATTCAGAATCTCCAGACACCCAAGCAACAATTTTTCCATTAGCAATTTCATTTGCTAAGTAAACATATTCTTCTTCTTTTAGCTCAACACTTTCGCTTCCCATGTATGCTAAGTCTGAGAAGCTATATGTTTGTCTTGGGTAGTCAAGAACGTGGTGGGCATAGTAAAGTGCAGAACCAACACAAATTCCATCATCACCAGCACCAGGAAATAAATGAACATTGTCAAAATATCCAGTTGCTTTTACAGCAGAATTTGCATTACAGTTTAAAAATGATCCACCAGCCATACATATATTATTAATGTCTTTTGTGTCTTCAGAAACCCTGATAGTATTTTCAACTACATTTAGAATTTGTTTTTCAAAAAGGTACTGGATACTTGCTGCAGCATTCATTCCAGAAACTGTTTCAAACGGAAATACACCCTTTACCGTAGCGTCTTGAATATAATACATATTTGCATCAGGAGATCTCTCAACCTCAGTAAAAATTACATTGCTATCTTCTTTTTCCCACATTTCATAAAATATTTCTGGTGCATCTTCCCAAGCCCAAACATTTCCACTTAATCTTTGCATATAGCTTTCTTCGTACTCCAAGGCATGTTTTACTGGCTTACCATATGAAGCAAGACCCATGGTACTTCCAGCTTTATATACAGATGGTCCAAGACCAAGAAGAACGGTAAAATCTCCATATAGTTCTCCAACACGCATACCTGGATAGTTTGAGTGATTTAATTTATTTCCTTTTCCAACTGCAATCCAACTACTACTTCTTGGATCTCCACCGCATCCATCCATAGTTAAAACTACGGACTCTTCTAAGTTACTCGTATAAAAAGTAGAAGCAGCATGACAGGTATGGTGGGGTAAAACCACTACTGGTATTTTAAATCCATTTAATACTCCATCTAGTTCTAACATGTCATTTCCAAAAACTACATGTGAACATAGATCTAATTTTTTTCCAGTCTTATCAAACAGGTCTAATGTGCCATGGCTATTTGGAGCAATAAAGTCTGACAAAGTTATCACATCAATGTCCTCATACCATATTCCAGCTTTTTTAAGAACATATTCTATTGTTGCAGGTGTTACCCCATAAAACTTTTTGATCCCATTTAGTCTTTCTGTGCTAATCGCAGAGACTAATCTTCCATCTTTAACAATACAGGCTGAGCCATCGTGTCCAAAATGTAATCCTAATATATTAACCATGTTTAACAGTATACCTTTTCTTTTATAATTAACGGCGAAATTCGGCGGTGAGTAAGAACAAACCCAGCATGAAACATGCTAGATACTTAATGTGTCTACTGGACCCATGCAAGAAGGTGAGAGCTCGATAGCAGCAGACACTGCTGTATATGCTCTCTTTTCTGCAGACTTCCAGGTTTGGGTGGTGTAGAGGGAACCCATAGCAATTGAAGCACCTGATCCAATAGCCATATACTCTACCTTAGTTACTTGCCAGTCTGTGGTATCCACATAAAACAACTCCCCAGATACTCCAATTAGAAAGGAAGCATGGGCATTTTCTTTTAGGTCTACACCAGAATCATTTAGTTGCTTTCGTACAGATCCTACAAAGGTAGTACGCATAAACTTTTCTAGATTAGATCGTGGTGGGGTAGGCAG
>Ga0247723_1000026_pt1 | contig 89938 bp, 122 predicted proteins | sample MSEWelMarce5H_FC_FD_189079 | JGI IMG/M metagenome (GOLD analysis project Ga0247723, IMG submission 189079) | Subsurface sediment microbial communities from gas well in West Virginia, United States - MSEEL Well Study Marcellus 5H_FC | ecosystem: Environmental > Terrestrial > Deep subsurface >...
ACTGCAAATGCAAGAATAACTAACTAGTTCGCTAGAATTGTTTCGGGGTATAACAAGAGCCAAAGGCTCTCTTGATCACCATTTGCCCAAAGGACACTTAGCCTGTTGAAGCGTAGTCTTTAGTTTCATAAAACATCCACACTTACGGCATTGCTGCAATTTCTTATTAAGATATGGACAGGTATTGCAGATTGCTAAACGTGCATCAATTGTCTCCTGATCCGATCTAGGCTTTTCGGGGTTAAATAGATCTAAGAACTTTACGTCGTCGCTCACCAGTTCATCTCCTCGTTATAAGTAACGGAATATTCCCCTCCGAAGATCTCGGCATATGAGATTATATCCTTATTATATTTTATCACAGTATTCTTGCCAACCCTGTCAGTCATATACTTAATACCTGTGGTAAGGGGCCTATGTGGTATACCGAGGCTGGTCAGGACATCATTCATTTGTTCTATGTACCTGGCTTTTCCTAGGCGTTTGGAGACAAAGCCTTGGTTAGGATATTTTTCTGCAAGTTCTTCGATAAGTAGAGATATTTCTTCCGTAGGCTCAAATACAAGGTCAAGTTCAAGATGCCTCATCCGTTCCCACCAATTCCTCATGTTTATGCCGTAACTTTCTAAATTCTTATAGGTAGAATCGGCATAGGACATGTATGCTTGGGTTGTGGCGGATGTGGGTACTCTTGTTGCGAACGAAATTAAAAACGCCGTTGCATATGGGTATTTATCCGTATACTTATTCACGCCGTAAAAAACATTGGGATTAAAAGATTTTTCCGACATGTTGTCCCCCGAACTTAGACGCTGGTGATTTCCGATCGAAACAAAATCCGAAGTATTCATGTCGCAGTCTACAAACAAGCACTCTTTGGGGTCTACGCCCTCCGCTAAGACGAGAACGTTCTTATCGTAGGTTCCAACCACCACCGAACCGTTAAAGGCCTCTAAGAGCCGTGCAGAGGTAAATCCGTCAATATCGGGTGAAACGATTAATTCTTTTGAATGATCAAGAGTTGCAAGAATCTCTGTTTTCATTATTTAAATACTCTCTTATAATTAATATATTATGTCGTTTGAAGCATGGGTAGGAACAATAGTTGGTATCCTAACAATTATAACATCTGTGGGCCTTGGTATCAAGTGGCTAGTCAAGCATTACTTTGACGAGATCAAGGCAGAATTGAAACCTAACAGTGGGTCTAGTTTAAAGGACCAGGTTATCAGGCTAGAACGAGAAATGGAATTAGCGAATCAAAAGCGTAGAGACATGTCTAACAAATTAGATCACATGTACGAAATCTTGCTAGATTATATTGCTAACAATCAAAAACCTAAAAAGTAAAATTCGCAAAACTTAAAATCGATTATTATATATAATATATATAAACTATACTATAGTTAATATATCTTTATATATTATATATTTAATATATCTTATATATAGATATATATTATACACAATTTCTGTCGTTGTCAACCCCTTTTTATGTTACTTTTGTGTAACGATTACAAAATAAGGGTAAACTCCCTTAAAGATCGGGGATTGTGTTATAATATATTTAATAAGGCTAGTACTTTCGGTTGTCTCTCATACCCACCGTCGAAAGTATTAGTCTTATTTTATTATGTTATAATTATTGCATGGCCAATTGTTTTCAATCTAGCACGTCTTTTGGATCTTCCCCAGTGAATGTCAAATGGAACATTACTCGTGGAGATACCGCAACCCTAACCGTCCAGTTCCTTGATGACGATGAGGTCACTCTCGTTGATACATCTGATTGGGAATACGTCTCATCTGCCTATGATGCAAGGGGAGACGTTCTTGACGAACTAGAGACTACCGAGTCAAATGGCACCGTAACAATAACAGCACCAGCAGACATCACCGTTAACTGGGGGGTAGGTTCTGGCTCTGTTCTAGCGGAACTAGCCTTTGACCTAGAAATCACTATTGATGGCGACACTGTCTGGACACCCATTATCGGAACTATTGTAGTTCTTGGAGATGTGAGCGGTAGCCTATAATGACTGTTATCAAAATTACATCGCCTAGACCTGAACTGCCATCGGTCATTAAAGTAAATGGCAAAGTTTATAAAGTAAACAAATAAACTAGCATTTTAGATAACTTTTAATGCTATAATTAAGCGAGGAGTAACTATGGCATTTCCAGGTACATACAACATTAACTATTACAAGGGTGACACCTACGAGTTTCGCATCTACCCGAAAGATGCAGCAGGGGATCCGTTCGACCTGACCACATATAATGGAAGCGAAACCTTCACAATTGCAAACGTTCGTGGATCAGAGGCTACGACAACAGTTCTAGCCTATGCAAACATAGTGGATGACCATGTTGAATGTGCAATTAGGCCAGCAGACTCTGCAAACCTTGTGGCTGGAACAACATACTACTACGATGTGTCTATTGACGATACTGGTGCTAACTATGACCGAGTCTTTACACTTCTAACAGGAACAATCACAGTTACAGACCACGTATCAGGAGCAGTGTAATGGCTGATGTCCTACTATCTACAGATGATCTTCTTGTAATCGGTGGACCAACAACAATCGACCTACAACTTGACTATGGTGCCAAAGGTAGTCGTGGAAGCCAAATCTTTCTAAGCAATGGTAATCCTAATACAGAGGGCAACATTCTAGATACCCCGATTATTAACGACCTAGCAATCAATACTTCTGCAGCAGACACTGAAGAATATCTATATCTTTATCAGTACAAATATGTGGACGCTGTTTTGGCCTGGCATCCATACTTAAAACTTTTGCCAAATCAATTTAGTGCTAACTACGCCGTTGCCTTTACTGCTGGTGTTGGAACAGTTACAGTAGAAATTCCTAGCGTTGCACTACCAACCACAGGTGCACCGTATTCAGCATCTAACTTTAATATTCAAGCCACGGTTTCAAATAGCAGTCCAGTAGCGGTATCAGTAGAGATTGGAACTGTTACACCAGGAGACGTTTATACCCTACCGCTAACATTTAGAGCAGCACAGTATGCATCATCGACATGGTCGTCACTTAACACAACTAAAACAGTTTACGTGACAATTTCGGTGGTATAATGAAATTTGGTGATATGACATGACAAGAAATATTGGAGATCTTTACACTACCGTTATTCCAGAATTGGATGATAACGCAAATATTGAAGAAGCACTAACCCTATACCACTATGGCTCTACTGCTTATGATACAGAAAATACTGACCCAGCGAATCTTCCAAACCCATCGCTTGCAAGAAACCTACACCTTCTTGAAACAGCAATTGATGATGTTGACGAGAGAAGCCCTGGAACAGAAGTATCGTCATCACAGCCATCTGCATCCTCTGTTGGGTCTGGCTATATCTGGGTAAACTCTTCAACAAGAGTTGCATATATTTCTAACGGAACTGCTTGGCAAGAAATTGTCGGTAGCGGATCTCAGTCAACTAACTATACTTGGACTGGAACTCACGTATTTAATACAAACGCTGTTACCTTTAACCTTGCCCCAATTTCAAAGCATGGAATCAATAACTTTCAAAATAAGACAGCAAGAGCATCTGCCATTTCTGTTCCAGAAGCAGGAGGAATCTCTTTTATTAGAGAAGAATCTAGCGGAACTGAATTTAACCAATTAGAGTTTTATGGCACAAACAACGGAGACTCTGCAAAGTGGAGGCCATTTACCGACGCTAAACTTGCAGCAAAATCTTCTAACCACACACTGGTTCTAGCAGATAGCGGAAAGACAATGCTCCTGAGCCCATCATCAACTGATCTTGTTATTTCTATCCCAACAAATGCCTCAGTCGCCTTTAATATTGGAACAAGAATAGAAATCATTCGTGTAGGAACTGGAACTGGAAACGTTACAGTAGCAGCAATCACATCTGGAACAACGGCAATTAGAAGTAAAGATTCAAACCTAAAACTATCTAAGGCATATTCTGGTGCTACGCTGATAAAAATAGCAACAGATGAATGGGTTCTTATTGGTGATCTAAAGGCTTAGTGAGATTATGTTTGGTGCACTAGGGTTTTATTCAGCAAAGGGTATGACGGTTGTTCCAGGAGTTACTGGGCAATCTCAGTCTACCGCTCAAACTAATCTGACAAATGCAAATCTTACATTTTCCACAACAAGCCTTAACACAAATGCTGAGGAACAAAATGGGTTGGTAGGATCGCAATCAGTTGAGCCTGGAACTCTTGTAGACTATGAAACAAACGTTGTTATTGGTGTCTATTCATATACACCAACTGTGCAAATAGAAAATCCAGAATTATCTCAGGCAAGAACCAGTGCAACAACTGCGAATGTTTCTATTACTAATTACGATGCATCCGTATCGTATACAATTTCTAGCCCTGGTACTGCCACCTTTTCTGCAGGAGTATTTTCAATATCTGGAATCACATCTGACGCATCATTCTCAGTAACTGTTTTTGCAAACAAGACTGGGTTCTCCCAAGGACAAGGATCTCTTACAGTTCAGGCTTGGTCTAGTTCTGTAACCTTTGGCGGTAACTTAACAGTTTCATCTACCACAACATCTTCAATAAGTTTGTCAGCATCAATGTGGAACACATCTTCTTTTTCAACAACTTGGTATTGTCAAAGAAATGGAGTAACAATTGCATCTGGAAGCATTGCCCCATTTGTACAGCAGTCAAGTCCTACAGTAAATAACTTTACAACAAGTGGATTGGCAGAGGGCACATCATACTCGTTTACACTTTATGTTAATGGAACCCTGGTGTCTAGCACAACAGGGACTACAGGAACAACGCCACCACCAGTCTCACAAACATGGTATTGCAGAACTTGGAATGCAAACGGCCAGGTAACAGCACAATTTACATCAACAACAAATCAGAGTGGATCGACAGACTGCGAAACTACACCAACACAGTGCTCGTTGAGCGGATACCCAACAACGCCACAGTATTGCTAAATAGTGTCAATAAATCTAACGTAAGAAATCTTAGAATACTTTCCACCAAACTGAGTAACTGATTCAACTCTAGTTACCTCGCCTTTTCGTGGGGCATGAATCATAAGACCATCTCCAATATATACACCAACGTGATATGCAGTCTTGTATCCTTTGTACTTAAAAATTACAAGATCGCCAGGCTTCGCATCAGAAACTTTATATCCAGCACTTTCCTGTTTTGATGCACGATGCTCAAGAGATATCCCCATCTGACCATAAGCCCAGACAGTTAGTCCAGAACAATCCCAGCCACGAGGAGTAGAGCCACTAAACACATACCAAGTTTTGTTGACATGCTTTTTTAAACCCTTTATCATTTTGTTTATTTTTCTGGTGTTTGCATCTAATCTGGCAATCTCCATAATGTCGGGGGTTTGTTCGACAACAAGCACAGGCTTGCTAACTACTGTTTCAGCAGCAAAAACTGTATCTTTATTTGGAGATACACAACCAGTCATTACAAGCGTAAGTACGCCTATTGTAGCAATTTGTTTTAACTTTAACATTTTACTACCTCCTTTTTATTCTTTTCGTAGTTACGACCCTGTCACGGTCTTGGCAACAATATTTTTATTAGTGCGATAGCAAAAAATATTGGTTTTGGATTGTCACGATTGTCACTTTGTTGTTACGCTGTTTCATCATATTCCTCCTTAACGGAAAAACTTCCTTTTAAGGGGAAGTCGTTCTATAATTATACCACTTTTTGACAGATTTCTGAAGTCAATAAAGATGGTATAATTAAGTCATGGCTAGATCTAACCTACATGAACTTGGTGCTATTCCACCACAAATTATTTGGACTGTTGTTCGTGGCGATACCGCTTCATTTCGGGTATACGTTGCAGACGATGCAAAATTGCCATTGCTAATTGATGAATGGACAATCAAAGCAGACATCAAGCGTTCTAATACCCTAGTACTTTCTCTAACCCCAGAACAAAAAGACACAGACGGAGAAGGAGAGTTTACCGTTTCGCTGCTTGACTCAGAATCAGAAGATTTGGAAACTGGAGATGTGTTTGATATTCAGTTGTCAAACGATACATACGTCTGGACAGTTGCCCAAGGATCAATGAAGATAATTGAGGACGTGACGGATTAATGATAAGAACTACTCTAACAAGAACGGAATACCCAATTGTTAGAAAACTTACAGAATCCGAATATCCTAAAAAAATCAAGATTTCTCAGAAAAATATTCGTGTAAAACTTGATTATGATTTGCCATTTAGAGTTAAATTTTTGCCAGGTATTCAGACTGGCTCATCTCCAACAAATCCAGCACCAATTGGTGTAGCCGTTATCGGTGTCAATAACTATATTCTTTAAGATAACTGATATAATAGTTTATATGGCTAGAGTAACCCTTGCACAAGTAAAAACCAAATTTGAATCTGGTGACAGACCTACACAGGCTGACTACATAGATCTAATTGACACGCTTGTTCAACAGGCTACAGATTTGGGTTCTGCTGGAAACAACGAAAATACCGTAAACGGTATTGAGAACGTTACAACAGTGGATTCATACAGTGCAACTACTTGGAGATTCGTAAAGTATTTAGTTACAATTTCCAAAGCATCTTCAAATCAATTCTACGCCACAGAGATTTCCATACTTTTTGACGGTACGAATATAAACGTCACCGAGTATGGCACACTAGACACCAATGGGGATATTGGAACCATTAGCGTCTCTAAGTCAGGAGATACGGTATCACTTATTGTAACTCCTGGAGCAATAAAGCCAGTTACTGTACGATTCGCTCGTATGGGACTTAAGGCATAAAAACTAAGGAGATATAAAATGGCAACAGTCGATAAGGACTTTAGAGTCAAACACGGCCTGGTAGTTGAAGGAACTACAGCAACCGTAAACGGTGAAGATGTAATCACCACAGGAAGCACTACAGATGATCTTGCGGAAGGTACTACTAATAAGTATTTTACCGATCAAAGAGCAGTAGATGCAGTATCAGATGAAATCGATACAGCAGTTACAAACGCTATTGACGCACTAGATACAGACGATATTGAAGAAGGTGCTACAAACCAGTACTACACAGAAACAAGAGCAAAAACAGATGCAGCAGAACTTCTAACAGGTGCAACACTAACAAACATCACTATTACTGGAGATGGAAACGGTCTAACCATTACCGCAGAAAACGGCGGTCTTCAAGACCTATCTGGACTAGATACTGATGACCTAACTGAAGGTACTACAAACAAGTATTTCACAGACCAGAGAGCACTAGATGCAACTGCTTCAGCATATGATGCAACTGGCACAGCACAGGGACTTGTCGATGGTCTAGACACAGACGACATTGAAGAAGGTGCAACAAACCAATACTTCACTAGCCAACGTGCTCTAGATGCGACCGCTTCGGCATATGACGCAACAGGTACAGCACAAGGCATTGTTGACGGACTAGACTCTGACGACATTGAGGAAGGTGCTACAAACCAGTACTTTACTGACCAACGTGCTCTAGATGCAACTGCATCTGCGTACGAGGCATCTGGTGCAGTTTCAACTCACTCAGATCTAACTACTGGAGTACACGGAGTTTCTGGAGATGTTGTAGGAACTACCGACACTCAGGACCTGTCAAACAAGAGAATTGTTGATACCCTCCACTTCACAGATGGTGTAACAATTGCAAACGAAGGTGAAATTGCCGTTAAACCAACAACTCACGAGTTTGAGATTAAGGCTAACTTTGGAAATCTTGATCTTAAGACAGTGGCAACATCTGCTGATGTCAACATTATCTCAGATTCTGGTGACATTATCCTTGACGCAGATGGTGCAGCCTACATCGGCACTGCTGCCTCTGGCAACGAAATTGCTACCCAGAGTTATGTAGATGGTCTTGTTCAGGGCCTAAATGTTAAGGACTCTGTTCGTGTTGCATCTACTGCTAACGTTGCAAACCTAACTAGCGTAACCGCAGTTGACGGCGTAACTCTTGCAAACGGCGACCGTGTTCTTCTAAAGAACCAGTCAACTGCTGCACAGAACGGTATCTATGTATTCACCCTATCAACCACTACTTTGGCTCGTGCCGAAGACCAGGAAACTGTAGAAAAGGGCGACTACACACTAGTCACCAATGGAACCTACGCTGCTACTGGTTGGCTTGCTACTTCAGCAACTTCTTTCACTCAGTTCTCTGCTGCTAACGAATACACTGCTAGCACTGGTATCACAATTACTGGAAATGCTATTTCTGTAACTGCGGATACTTACGATGCATATGGTGCAGCAGCACAGGCACTTACAGACGCAGAAGACTATGCAGATGGACTTGCTTCTAACTACGATGCAGCAGGGACAGCCCAAGGTATCGTTGACGGCCTAGACACTGATGACATCGAAGAGGGTGCAACAAACAAGTACTTCACAGATCAACGTGCACTTGACGCAACCGCTTCAGCATACGAAGCAGCAGGTGCTGCTCAAAGTGCTGTGGACGCTCTAGACACAGATGACATTGAAGAAGGTTCAACCAACCTATACTTCACTGACACAAGAGCAGTAGATGCACTTGAAGCAGTAGTACCAAACTTCACAGATGTTGAGATTAACTCTCTTGCAAAGCAAGTAGCAGCAACATCTTCATCACTAGGAAGCGTTCCAGTTACAGCATATCAGTTTGCTAAGGCATCATACAAGACAGCAAAGTTCCTTGTTAAGATTAGCAACGGCACCGAAAATGAAGTAACAGAAGTACTTCTAACACTAGACTCAGCAGACAACATTGCTATTACAGAATACGCAATTGTTGGAACAAATGGTTCTAGAGGAGAAATCACTGCAGACATTTCTGGAGCAAATGTTAGACTACGAGTTAACCCAGTAAATGATTCAACAATTAACGTTGTTGGAACACTGCTTGTTTAATAAGCATTAACAAGATACCCCCCATGAAATATTGGGGGGTATTTTTGTTTTTAATTAATGGTATAATTAAAACTTAGGAGATGCCTTGACAACAACAGATAAAGACTTTAAGGTTAAGAATGGCCTTGCCGTAACTGACGGCGGTACGTTCGGTGGACCAGTCGCTGTTGGAACTCCTACAGAACCATCCCACGCAGTAACAAAAGAATATATTGATAGCGTAGCAGGTATCGGCGGTCTTGACGGTGGAACTCCAACAACAGAAGTTTACTCAGGCACCTTTGACGGTGGCCTGCCTTAATCCCTATTAATATATGTTATAATTAGTCTATATGCTTGGGCTAACCCCATTAGGAGATTTTAAAATATGGCAACTAGAATGCAACAGCGAAGAGGAACAGCCTCTCAGTGGGTGGCTGCAAATACTGTACTAACCGCAGGAGAACTCGGCTATGAAATAGATACTGGACAATTCAAGATCGGTGACGGAACTACCGCATGGCTTTCTCTTCCATACTTTAAAGACACTCTAGACCTAGATATTGCTGGAAAAGCACCAATCAATAGCCCAACCTTTACAGGCACAGTTGTTTTGCCATCTACAACCTCAATTGGCGACGTATCTTCTTCAGAACTAGGAGTTCTAAATAACCTAACCGCCTCAACTGCAGAACTAAACATCCTAGATGGAGTTACTGCAGATGCTTCAGAACTTAACAAACTTGACGGACTTCTAGCATCTACCGCAGAACTAAATGTTCTTGTAGGAATTACTGCTACAGCAGCCGAACTAAACATTCTTGACGGTGCAACACTCTCAGTTGCTGAACTAAACATCCTTGACGGAGCAACTGTATCTGCTTCAGAACTAAATATTCTTGACGGTGCAACCCTAACAACAACAGAACTTAATTATGTAGATGGAGTAACATCTGCAATTCAAACACAGATTAATGCTAAGGCTCCAACATCTACACCAACTTTTACTGGTAAAGTAACAGCATCAGACACAACAGAGTCTACAGACACAACAACAGGTTCTTTGGTGGTTTCTGGCGGTGCTGGTATTGCTAAAGATGTTTATATCGGTGGAGACTTGGTTATTACTGGAGACTTCACCGTTAATGGAACTACTACAACAGTAAACGTTTCAGACTTGGTTGTAGAAGACCCACTAATCTATATTGGTGAAGGAAACGAGGCAAATGCCTCAGACCTTGGTTTAGTAGCATCATTCGATGACGGAACTTACCAACACACAGGTCTTGTTCGTGACGCTTCGGCAGGAAAATGGAAACTCTTTAAGGGAGTAACAGATGAGCCAACTACAACAGTTAACTTTACACAGGGATCTTTAGATACCTTGGCTTTGGGAACGTTGGAGACTTCTGGTCTAACCGCAAGTGGAGCCGTAAACTTTACAGGTGCAACAATTACTGGACTTACCACATTACCATCACAGTCTGGAAACAACGGAAAATACCTAACAACCGATGGATCAACTGCATCTTGGGCAACTGTTAATGCCACCCCTGCACTTGACGACCTAACAGATGTAACCCTGACATCTTCTACAGCAAATGATGTTGTGTATTATAATGGTACTGGATGGGTAAACAAGTATGTTGCATCTATCCCAACATTAACTAATGCTCAATCTGGAACAACATACACACTTGTTCTTGGAGATGCTGGAAAGATTGTAGAGATTAATAATGCATCAGCAATTACTCTTACAGTTCCCACTAACGCAGGGGTAGCCTATCCAGTTGGAACACAAATCACAATTCTTCAAACAGGTGCAGGACAGATTACTGTTGCTGGACCTTCTGGCGGTACGCTAAACGCTACCCCTGGAACTAAACTACGTGCTCAATGGTCTTCAGCCACCCTTCTAAAACGTGCTACTGACACATGGGTGCTGATCGGAGACCTGACAGCATAATGCCCATTCCAACTTTCGGCCAGGTAGCAGCATCAGTTAGAAAAAGATTTGTAGATACATTTTCTGCTAGATCAAACACAACTGGATCACTTGGCATTGCTACCGATGGTAGCCGATGGGATGCTGTAAACGGAACTATTCAAGTAACAACAGGTGCAGCAACTGCAACCACAACCCCAACTGCTGGAAGTGCAGGAACAGCCTATCCAATGGCAACTGTAACTTTGCCAGTACAAAATAACTCAATTAGTCTAGCAGACACAAACGAAGGCTCTGCGGTTGCTCTGTGGGTACAAAGCAGTTCTGACTGGTGGTTAGTAAGCGTAGAAGGAACTCAGAACACAGTTACAAACTATGCTTCTGCTCAAAACTATAACTATGCATTTACACAAAACATGACCTATTCGTCAGGAACTGCATTTACACAGTCAACAAACTTCTTTTCCGCAAGTAGCCAAAACTCATTTACCTCTGGAACAACCTTTAACTCAGCAACAAGAACTACTGGTTCTCCGTTTGCCTATCAAAGATTTTGGGCATCTTCACCTGGAGGAACAACATGGGCCTTTGTAACTAACTATTTTGGAGCAACATCAAACTTTTCAGCAACAGCGTTTACATCAACTGCTGGACCATTCTCTACATTTACATCAGCAGGAACATTCTATACATATGCAGCAGGATCAACCACAACCTATAACGAGTTCTTGAGAGTTAGACAGTCTGTAGCCTCAACGGTAAGCATTATAACATCTCAACTAATTTCTACCGCAGCAAGCATCAAGTCCCTCCTGGTATCTACTTCTGGAAACCAAATCACCGCTAAAGCCTACTCTGACACAAACTTTGTTACCCAGATTGGTACAGACCTAGTCTATACTGCTTCTGGTGCCACAGTTAACACTAAGTATGGTCTAGCAGTTTCTCCATCTGCCTACAATCAAAGTGCTATAATTGGTACATCAGTAAATATTACTCGTAACTAGCAGATTGGCAAAAAATGAAGATTATTAGATTCTTCTCAGGAAAAGAATATGAAAATGCTGGCCAACCAGTTCCAGCCAAAAAAGTTCTACCAGAATGGTACAAAGATTCAGAGTTGGACTTTGTAGATCCAGCAGACCCAGAAAAGACACCACTCGCTGGCTTAAAAAGATGTGTTCCTTTTATGGACGCTATGCTAAGTGGGTATGTGCTAACAACTCCAATAGACATTTTTGTTTCAAAAAACGAAGACGGATCTTTGAAACTTGGATGGAACTCGTCAGAATTATTTGAAACCTTTGTTCACGAAAGACCAAAAGAACTTGGTGAAAAGATGCCAAGGCCAGCAGGGCACTTCCCAAACCACCTTTCTTTTAAAGGTTTTTGGGGAATAAAGACACCAAGGGGATGGAGTGCTTTAGTCGTTCATCCACTAAACAGACACGACTTGCCTTTTACAATTACCTCTGGTATTATGGATTCAGATAAATACTCAACTTCTGGAAACATTCCGTTCTTTATTAAAGAAGACTTTGTTGGCGTTATTCCAGCAGGAACACCATTTGCTCAAATTATACCAATCAAAAGATCATCATGGAAATCGATTAATAACGATCAAGGCCTGATGTACCTAGAGTTTCTGCAGGGACAAACGGTAAGAACTCCAGGGAAGAGTTACAAGAAGATGTTTTGGCAACGCAAGGATTATAACTAATGGGATTTAAAAAAGAATACAAGATCTATGGCGATATGCTATTTCAGCACAAGCCAACCATCAGGTCACTGCTACTCTATATGTTTTACAGCAAATTTATAAAAAGAGAAAGAACCAAACTTCCAGTTTATAGAGAAGACGCTGAGTTCAAAGATCCAGATAAAATCCTAGAGGGCATTGAGACCAAGTACATAGCCCTGGTATCTGAAGGCAATGTAAAAGAATTGATCAGACTTCAAAAGTTTGCAGCAGACATTCTGCTAGACAAGAAGACAAAACTAATAGAGTTTGATCCACAAAAAACAATGGTAAAAAAGGGAATGACTTATAAAAACAATAAGTTTGTAGAGGAAGAGCCAGATGAAAAAAATTAAATTTATATCTACCAACGTGTCTCTTTTGCTAGCACTGCCACGCCCAGCGTCCAAAGAGATTCCAGAATGGTATAAAAAGATAGACCGTGTTACCAATGGGGAACAGACAATCAAGGGCTGTATGCCCATCCTAGATGCCTTTACAGCAGGCTATACACTTGTCCTTGCTGCAGACGTGCATTTTAAGAATGGTCAGTTTCAGGAAATATCAAAGATACCAATGGTGGCTCTACACAGCAAAGATCAAATAGGAGAGTTTGCCCTTGCCAAAGAATACAACAATCAGCCGTTTAAGTGGCTTAATTACTTCCTGACTAAAACTCCAAGAGGGTATAGTAGTATGTTTATGCACCCAATTAACAGACCAGATTTACCATTCTACACAATGACAGGTATTGTGGATACCGACACTTTTCCAGTGCCAGTAAATTTTCCATTCTTTATTAGAGAAGACTTTGACGGTATCATTGCAGAAGGAACTCCAATTGCACAGGTAATACCATTTAAGAGACAAGACTGGAAAGCCAAGATTGACGATGACAACCAAGCAAATCCACCAGTGTCTTTCTTGAATAACGTTTTCAACCCTCCGTTTAATTTCTACAAAAGAACCTTCTGGAAACGCAAGAAGTATCAGTAGATAAAATAGGCAGTTAAGTATGGTAGAATGGACTAGGAGAATAAATGTCTAGCCCTTCTAACCTATATGCCGAGAAAATCTTTGCCGAACATCCACTAGCCCTTTGGGCATTAGATGACAGGGCTGAGTACGCAACCCTGATCTCTGAAGCACAGAGAAACATGGATAATCCACTGCAGTGGACGGTATCTGCTAACGATGTCTCTATATCAACAGAAGACTTTGAAAAGCCATTTCCAGATAGTTATCAAATAAGTCTATTAGGCAATGTGCCATCTGGAGCAACAGGCTCTGTCGTTTGCACCAGCAACGAACTATCCTTCGGACTTGACGAACTAAACCAAGACTTTGCAAACTTTTCTATTTCTTCCTACATCTATGTAAACTCTATTTACTTATCTAGTTTTCAAATTGGTTATGAATATAACAAGGTCAGCGATAACTCTTTAGTCTCTAACCTAATTACATATTCAGCAATAAATACAGGATTATGGGTCCATGTTTCTGAAACCTTCAAGATACCAGAATCTGACGCAGAGGACTTTAGGATTGTAATTAAGTTTAATTACGTTTCTGGTGGGTCAACACCAGCAGATTACGAATTTCTAGTAAACGGATTAGCGGTTGGTCAGTGGTCCGAAGAATTCTCGGCAACATCTCTTGGACAAACGACTCAGTCAATTACAGACAGCATATCTCTAACTGGACTACAAAATGCGGTACCTGCAGACGTTTACGGTTTGCAAGATAAGAATGGATACTACCTAACAAAAGACAATGTCCTGGTAGCGAGAAACTCTGGACTTCCAATGGTATATGGAGCAGAATCAACTACATACATTTACCCAAACGGAGATCTACCATCTCTAATTATCCCTGGATTTGGATTCCTCAACAAGGTTGGAGAATACCAGACATTTACATTTGAGACATGGCTAAGAATAAACCCTAAAAATGTTATTCCCAGAAGAATCATAGGCCCTATTGAATCAGAAGACGGAATCTATGTCGATCAATCGTTTATTGTTTTGAAGATTGGAAACGCTGTGGCCTCTCACTCAATTGGCGAGTGGTACAGACCCATGCTTCTTGACTTCAGATACTCTAAAGACGAGGCATCGCTACTTATCAATGGAGAGCAAGTGGTCTCCCTAGCACTAAACGGTGCAACAATAACGCTTCCAGAAAAGTATAATAACTCTAATGAAGATCAGGACTGGATTGGCTTTTACTCATATGACGACATTACTAGTTTTGAAATAGACTGTCCAGCAATTTATTCATATCAGGTTCCCAAGGTTCTTGCTAAGAGAAGATGGGTATTTGGGCAGGGAGTTGAATACCCAGAAAACATTAACGCAGCCTACACAGGAACTTCTGTTTATGTAGATTACCCATTCTCAAACTATTCAAATAACTATAACTATCCAGATCTTGGCCGTTGGAATCAGGGCATTGTGGAAAACTTGTCTACAAACGCCAACATCCTATCTATGCCAGACTACGAACTACCAGCGGTAGTCTTCGAAGACGGAACGTCTTACAACTCCTGGATTACCGCAAACAATGCCCTACAAACAAATGAGCCATACTTTGTTAGGGTTAAGCCAGACTCAGAAGATAGCCCAGAGGGCTACATGTATTTTGAAAAATTAAATGTTTTGACCCAACCAGTAAAAGCGTTCTTTGGAGTTTTTCAGGAATACGTAAGTGCTGCAGACCAAACATTGTTCTATATTGAAGATGAGTTAACGAATAACTACTTTGAGATTAAGATATCTGGCTCGGAGATTGACTATAACCTTAAGTATGGTTCGTCAACTCAGACGCTAGCGACAATACCAAGACCAGCACAAGGACAACAGTTTGTTGTGGGTATCGACATAGACAGTTTCTCGTCTATCTTTGGAGGAAATGTTTCATCTTTCTTCAATAGAATGAACTCGCTTAGTTTGTATGTGGGCGGTAGAAGAACCTTTGAGAATACGACAAAGGCAAACATTCTTAAGGTTGGGTTCCTTAATCAAAGAAATCTTGCAAAAGTTAGAACTGCATTCCTAGACAACGGAGTTGCCTATCCAACATTCATAGACGGTGGAACACCAAGCCTTACTGGAACCACAACAGTAAACGGCGGTACTCCAACAACGACAACGTGGCAAAACTTCTATGACGGTGGCGGTGTTTATGAAGAACTATTCTATCACATAGCAAGTTACACCCTAATCCCAAAGATGTATCTAGACGAGTTCTCGCTAGATATTGCCATTGATGCATATTGGGAAGACTATGTTCCACTAAAGTATTTTGCCAAGTATGTAGATGACTCATCAAATAACAAGGTCTATTCACTTGACTTCATTCAGTTTAATATGCTATATCCAAAACTAGAATTGTTTACTCAGGGGGTATACGACACAGCAAACTCTATCGTAAAGTCTTACATATCGTTCCAGTATCTCGCAACTGGTGCAAACTATCCAGAGTCATCATTTACTGAAAAGATTCCCCTGTCAAGCACTAACGTTGTAGACCCAGGATCGTCCTGGCAATACAAGAAATACGAAGTTCTTAATGACACAATTATCTACCCACCAACAGGCGTAAACTTTGAAAACCTAGCAATCGTTGTTCACCTTGAAATTGTGGTCAATGGAATGACGACATATCCACTATCAATTAAGACCCTACAACTTGCATCACAATCCTTGAACTACACTAAGCCAACTGCCATTGGAACAAGGTTTGGAAAAGAAATCTATCAATACACAAAGAGTGGTCTATCTACTAATTACAAGGCAAAGAATCCATATATCATTTACAAGAATTCTTCTCCATACCTATTCCTTACAAAAAACAGCGGTATTCAGCCAATAGGCACATTTAGTAGTGGACTTAGTCGTGGTATAACAATTCCAGTCAACACATCCCTGACACCAGAATTTACTATAATTGCTGCCCAACTGTCAATAAGGTCAAACGCAGAATCATTTAGCACCCAGCCAGTACAGATATTTGAAATTCAAGGTAAGACGAAGTTTACTCAGTTTTACATGGTCGCAACAGATAGTTCTGGCATCCGTGCTAAGATCTACGCTATTGACGCATCAACTGGCAGACAAGACTCTAACATATCGTTTTACCTAAATGGAAAGTTTGTGCAGAATCCAGTTATAAGCCTCAAGGACTGGTCTGTTCTTGGTATAGCCTGTACAGAACCAATGTCGTTTAACTCATATGTTGGTGCATTTAGACTAACAGGACCACTTGTGTTTAACAATATATCTTATTATGAAAAAACAGATATTCAGCAGATTACCCTACAGGTTGGTAGGCCATGGTCAGAAGTTCTTCAGCCAGTTACCTCTCCAGTAGACTGGACATATTGGGATGAATCAACATGGAAAGAAGTTCTGAATCTTCAGTCTGTTACAGAATTCGACGTAGATCCATCAAATATTTATAAAGCATACACAGGAACAAACAAGTTTATAGCAGAAGATGACACAGTTTTGTCGTTTGAAAAGTATGAATATTTCGCATATAAAGATATTTCTTGGCAAACTCAAACAATAAAGCCTGTATAATATGGTATACTAGTGGTTATGAGTGCTGAAAAATTTACCGTACCTGGTCAGATCGGCCAAACAAAAGTTCAAGTTTTGGACAAGCAGTATGACTGGGGTATCTATATCTGGAAAAAGGCTAACGGCAAGCCATTTACAGATGGTCAAGGTAACGTATTAAACGTACCGTCTCATAGGGGTGACCAACTTCAGATTCAAAAATTGGTAAACGAAGCCAAGGCTCTAGGCCAGGGAGATGGATCGTATGAGTTCTATCCTGGAATGGGCAGGGTATCTGACGAAGAATACTCAGAGCAAGTAGATAGAATGAAACAGGGACTTATCCCAAACCTTAACGATCTTGGTGCAGTCCAAGCAGCCAAAGACACTATCGCTATGTATGGAAGTGATGATTAATGTCAGAAGAGTATGAATACAGAACTCCGTATATCCGTGATATCGGAATGCCAGAGTTTCAAGAAGAAGTTAATGTCTTTAAGTCGCATGACCCATTTGCAAAATCATGGGATGCCCTTAAGGGCTTTTCTGGCATTGAAAAGAACTTTAAGCGTAGAACAGACAGAATTGAAAAACTCAACAACGACCCAGTTGTAGAATCAACTCTACAATACAACAACGTTGACGTAGTATCTAGAGGATATCAAGACAGTGCACTATCAAACCAAACAGGTATTAATGGTGCACAGTCAAAAGAAATCAACCCTGGAAAAGTATATAGAAACGGCTACGGCCTCTTTGACGTAATCACTCCGCCATGGAACCTATACGAACTATCAAACTACTACGACACCTCGTTTGCCAACCACGCAGCCATTGACGCTAAGGTAGCAAACATTGTTGGCCTTGGATATGAGTTCCACCCAACAGACAGAACCCTGATGGCCCTAGAGGCATCCGACAACCCAACAGCAGTTGAGAAGGCACGTAAGCGTATCGAACGTGCCAAGGTAGAGGTTGGAGAGTGGTTCGAATCACTAAACTCAGACGAGTCTATGACATCTATTTTTATGAAGGTCTGGACAGACTATGAATCTACAGGAAACGGATACCTTGAAGTTGGTAGAACGATTACTGGAGAGATTGGCTACGTAGGACACATTCCTGCAACAACCATGCGTGTGCGTCGCTTGCGTGATGGATACATTCAGATCATTGGAAACAAGGTTGTTTACTTCCGTAACTTTGGAGCAAAGAACGTTAATCCAATTACTAATGACCCAAGACCAAACGAGATTATCCACCTAAAGCAGTACTCGCCACTAAACTCATTCTATGGTGTTCCAGACATCCTATCTGCAGTTGGTGCCCTACAGGGAGACGCACTTGCATCGCAATACAACATTGACTACTTTACCAACAAGGGTGTTCCTCGTTACATTGTAACTCTAAAGGGTGCAAAACTTTCAGAAGAGGCAGAGGACAAGATGTTCCGCTTCCTACAGACAAGCCTAAAGGGGTCTAACCACAGAACGCTATATATTCCGCTACCAGGAGATACAGACACAAACAAGGTAGAGTTTAAGATGGAACCAGTAGAGACTGGCACACAAGAGGCATCTTTTAACGAGTACCGAATTCGTAACCGTGACGATATTCTTGTAGCACACCAAGTTCCACTATCTAAGATCGGTGGTGGCGACTCTGCTGCTATTGCTGCTGCACTTGCACAAGACCGCACCTTCAAGGAGCAGGTAGCCAGACCATCACAGAGAAACTTTGAGAAGGTTCTTAATAAGGTTATCAACGAAAAGACAGACATCATCTACTTGAAGTTTAATGAACTTACACTTACTGATGAAATCGCACAGTCCCAGATTCTTGAACGCTATGTCCGTAACCAGATTATGGTTCCCAACGAAGCCAGAACCGTTCTCGGCCTTCCACAGGTTGAGGGTGGCGACGAGCCTCTAGAACTAAATCCTAGACAGGCAGCAGACGCTGCATCAAACACTAGACAGAATAGGGCAAGAGATTCTGAACGATCAAACAATTCTTCGGACAGTCCTGCAACAATTTCTGGAAGAAATCCGCAAGGGGAGGGTAGAGCCACAACCTAACATGTTATAGTAAAGTAACAAAGTTAAAAAAAGGCTCTATAATTGTACTAGTATGACTATTTCAAAGGTACACTGGAACACCGAAGGCGACAACGTTCGACTTTCGATGCCGTTCAGTAAAGTAGATAAAGAACGAAGAATCGTTTCTGGTTTTGCAACGCTTGATAACGTTGACCGCCAGTCTGACATTGTCACATCTGAAGCCTCTATGAAGGCATTCTCAAAGTTCCGTGGCAACATCCGTGAAATGCACCAGCCAATCGCTGTTGGCAAGATGGTAGCGTTCAAAGAGGACAAATATTTTGACCCTGAGACAAAGAAGTTTTATAGTGGAGTATATGTATCTGCATATGTTTCAAAGGGTGCACAGACAACCTGGGAGAAGGTGCTTGATGGTACCCTTTCAGGTTTTTCTATTGGCGGTAAAATGAACAACTGGGACGATGCCTATGACGAGAAGATGGATTCTCAAATTCGTGTTATCAAAGACTATGATCTTTTTGAACTATCTCTAGTAGATACCCCAGCAAACCAATTCGCAAACATCCTATCAGTTGAAAAGGTTGACGGTGTTCAAACTCTCAATGGAGAGTCTGTAAACGTAGAAATTGAAAATGTATTCTGGGATCCAGAATCAGGTGTCGTAATGATGTCTGAAAATGAAGTTGAGAACAGCCCAACATCTGGACAGCCAATGCAAAACATAGGTTTCGTTGAGAAAAACGATAACGAAAAAACAAACATGATAAAGTTCTTAGTTGATAGTGCTAAAGGCATTAGTACAATTGAGATAAACAAGGAGGTAAGTCCTATGACTGACACAACAAATGAAGTAGTTGAAGTGGTTGCTGAAGAAGCAGTCGTCGAAGAAACTACAGTTGAAGAATCACAGGTCGCTCCAGAGGCAGAAACAAGCGAAGAAGTAACTGAAGATGCAGACGTTGAAAAGTCTGTAGAGACAACTGTTGTTCCATTGGAAGAGGCCATGCAGCCTAAAGAAGATGGCGACACTAGAATGTCGGAAGAAGAAGTTATTGAGCCTGTTGCTAAGTCAGACGAGGTTCTTGAAACTGCAATCGCAGATGTCAAGGACACCGTTACAAAAGCCTTTAGCGATCTAACTGCAGTAGTTCAGGCACAAGCCGAACAAATTGCAGAACTACACAAGTCAATTGCAGCAGTAAAAAATGAGGTAACTGCTAGCAAAGACGTGTTTAACGAATTTGGAAAGAGAGTGGACGCTGTAGAGGCAGACACCGCTTTCCGCAAGTCTGGCGATCTCGGCGAGATCGTACAGGAAACTGAACCAGAACAGGTTCAGAAATCCCTATGGGGCGGTCGTTTCCTCAAAACTGCCGATTTATTCAAATAAATTAAAATCACTTTAGGAGGTGAACAATATGTCGGAAAAAGAAATTATTAAAAATCAACCAGGAACTTCTGGTAACCTAGGAGGAACTGCTCCTGGTCTATACCAAGGACAGGGTGCATTTGCATCAGGTTCAGACGATGGTATCAACGTTCCAGGTAATTACGCAAATGACGGTGCAATCGGAAACATTCCAACTGCACTGACAGGTGTGACAAATGGTGCAAACGCTGTCAACCCTTCGGGTGAAGCAGGTAGCGGTATCCTTCGTCCAGAGCAGGCAAGACGTTTCATTGATTACGTATGGGATGCTACTGTACTCGCCAAGGACGGTCGCCGTGTGACCATGAGAGCAAACACTATGGAACTTGAAAAAGTTAACGTAGGAGAGCGTGTTATTCGTGCTGCTGCACAGGCAATTGGTGACTACACCAACGCTGGTGCATCATTCACAAAGGTAGAACTTACAACCAAGAAGATTCGTCTTGACTGGGAAGTTTCTGCTGAAGCACTAGAAGACGGTATTGAAGGAGGTGCTCTTGAGGACCACCTAGTACGTTTGATGACAAACGCATTTGCGAATGACATCGAAGATCTAGCGATCAACGGTACTGGTGACTCAGGAGACGGAGCGTTCCTAGGAATTATGGAAGGTTTCGTAAACCGTGTTCAGACCAACGGAGATGCACACGAGTCAGTTGTTACTGTAAGCGACAACGCTTGGACCCCAGAGGTCATGCAGGACATCATCTTGGCAATGCCACGTAAGTACCGTGCACTTAAGAACAACCTTAAGTTCTACGCTGGTACTGACGCATTCCAGGGAATCGTAAAGCACAACGGTACACTTGCTGACGCAGTTGCTGAGGCATTCGCAGGAATGACCCCAGGATCAACTCAGCAGAACCGTCAGTCTTACCTAGATGGTACTGGACAGACATTCGGTGGAGCACGTACAACTCGTGTTCTCGGAATTGACGTACAGGAAGTTCCTTACTACCCTGCAGGTTATGTAGACCTTACATTCCCTCAGAACCGTATTTGGGGATTCCAGCGTGACATCACCGTAAACCGTGAGTACAAGCCAAAGAAGGACACAATTGAATACACAGTATTCGTCCGTTTTGGTGTACAGTGGGAAGAAGAGGATGCAGTAGCATTCGCTGACGCTGCTGGTTCAGACTCATAATCTGAAACACTCTTAAGAGGGGGCAGGGCTTAGGCTCTGCCCTCTTTTTAATTTTTATCTGTTATAATTATTGTTTAGGAGGTTATTATGTCAGAAATTAATAACAAAGAAAATCCTTTTTCATTTTTGTCAGAAGACAAGCAGGATCTAGATCTATCGTTTGTAGATGAAAGTGTAGAAAGCGTACTGGCCGAATTAGACCAAGAGGCAGCAGAAGAAAACAAGGAAGATGTAGTAACTCTTCCAGAGTCAAAGGCAGAAAAGACAACAGTAGAATCAGTTGAGAACAATGTCGTAGGAACATCTACAAAGCCAACAAAGACTGCAAAGAATCCAAAACTTACCACAGTAAAGAAAGAGGGCAAGCCAGAAAAGGTTGCCATTCACTCTTCAAAGAATGCTTCTTGGAATGGTGTTGGATCAGTCTATCGTGGATACAACATTGTTTTGCCAGAACACGCAGAAAAGTGGCTTACACGCAATCACATCCGACCTGCAACTCCAGAAGAAGTTGCCAAGGAGTTCGGTCTCTAAATGGAAGTAATGAGAGTTCCACCCTATCCACTAACAACAACCTGGAATTTGCCAGACAACAACTATGACTATATTGTCTATGTTGAGGATTTGGTGGACCACTCATTCGAACAAACAACGATTACTTCTAGTTCGACAGGTGTTGTAACTTACGTAGTCCCTGCAGATAAGGTGCAGTTCGACAGACAGTTTCTAATCAGATTCTATGACGAAGAGTTTGAGCACATTATCCTAGAATCAAACCTTGACATCATTAGACCATACACAGACCCTACTACATTAGGAACTACCGCATCAGAAATTGCGGAATACAAGAAGTGGGAACTCATAGCAAGATCCTTAATTGACACATATACAGGCATTGGTTTCTACAATCACAAGTCTATTTTGCAGGTACTTGGAAACGGACTAGACTACATGCCAGTATGGCGTGACGCAAACCGTGTCCTAAAAGTATATGAAAACAACGCTATGATATTTAATGGCGAAGACACAACAATTTTGATCACAGACTTTCAGACAACAGGAACAGACACCGTTATAGAAACAGATAGGTCTCACGGATATGAGGTTGGAGACTCCGTAACTCTTGCAGGATTTACCGACACAGAATACAATGCTACATATTCAGTCCAAGAAATTGTATCTCCAACAGAGTTTAGAATTATTACCATGACAGAGCCAACACTGAATGGCCTAGAAACAGTAAAAAGAGTGTGGGCATACAATTTTAAAGTAACCCTAGATAACTCTGCAATTGTAAAAGAGTTCACAGGATACACAAACATTATCTCTACAAACTATCCAAAACTTCCAGTAGGTAGAGGCGATTATGCATATGACGATAGAAACTATGGAACATTTGCGAACAATGCAGACTATCTGTTTGTTCTTGACGAAGGATTCCGTGCTATTCCAGCAGACGTTCAATATGCAACAGAGATGCTCATCGACGACCTAAAGTGTGGAAAACTTGATTATTACCAGAAGTACATTACATCGTACAACACGGATCAGTTTAGAATTCAGTTTGACAAGAAGATGCTAGAGGGAACAGGTAATATGGTAGTAGACAAGATACTTGATAAGTATATGAAGTCTATTACTAAAGTTGGGGTGCTATAATGGCTGCCTGCGAATCAACTGACTTTGTTTTCCCACTACTTGCAGACGTATACTACCCCCTGACAGAGCAGGGTGCTTACGGAAACGTAAAAAAGACCTGGGTGCTAGATAGAAGCATTTGTTGTAATTTTAATGCTACTGGTAACGCAGGTGGCGAAGATGTTAAGCCAAATATCAATATCACCAAAGAAATGATACTTATTGGCAGAACTAAGACCGACGTTAGAGTCTCAAGCCTTGACGATAGAAACGCTATCACAAACGTAATTATTACAAACATTAGAACTTCAGATGGCACCCATATTTATAAAGAAACAGCAGGCCCACGCTCTGGCCAGTCTACGATATTTGAGGTAGCAGCCTATGATCCATTCGTTGGACCATTTGGAAGAATTGAGCACTACTCTTTGGTAGTTAGAAGATCAGAGAATCAGGGGGTAGACGTATGATTAAGGTAAAGTTAGACTCAAGAAAGTTTATGAAAGAAATGAATAACGTTATGAAATACTCTATTGGATTTCTTGACGGAATACAGGCTGGAAAAACTATATTGTTAAAGAATATAGGAGCACAAACTATAGAAATTTTAAAGCAATATGTAGATGCTAATGCTAGGGCTAACCCACAGATGCTTCATCACATCTACGAATGGAATGCCACTGGAAGCCCACAGGCAAGACTCTTTGACTTTGACTATACCATAAGCAATCTTGGACTCTCGGTGCTATCTTCTTTCAGACAGTCAACGTCAGTCAAGAATGGATCAAATGTCCCATTTTACGATAAGGCTAGAATCATGGAAGATGGAGTGCCAGTCACCATTGTTCCAAGAAAATCGAATGTTCTTGTATTTGAGGAAAATGGAGAAACTATATTTTCTAAGGGACCGATTGAGATAGACAATCCTGGTGGAGACTATGTTCAAGGCTCATTCGAAAAGACTGTAGATGAATTTTTCAATAGATACTTTACTCAAGCATTTCTAAGAACCAGTGGTATAGGACAATACCTAGAAAATCCAGTAATGTTTAAAAACAATTTGCCAAAGGGTAAGAAACTCGGAAGATCTACTGGTGTTTCTACAGGCTACAGATGGATTGCTAACGCAGGAATAGGAGCCATGTAATGCCAATATCATATCCACCAATTTTGATTAACAAGTACCTACAGCAAAAACTCGGTACCGCTGGATTTGGTGCTGTGCCAATGTTTCCAACATACCCAACAGACTTTGACATCTCTCAGGGGTTTTCTATAGAAGACCTCACATCTGGAACAGGCGGAAGATTCTACTTTGACGGTCAGGCAGCGGTATATGACAGAATGTTTAAGTTTAGAAGAAAGCCTTTCCCACACATAAAGTCAGAGCAACTACTCTACTACTTCTACGCACTTACAGAGCAGGCAGTAGAAAATCTAATAGAAATGACCCAGAGGGTACACGACCACCTAGACAGAGAAGATGAGTCTGCTCAAGACCTAAACGACTGGGTACAATCCCAGGTAAACACTCAGACAGGCCTGATCACATATGAGGGCAAAGAGTTCTATCCTGTATTCTTCCACAACATGAGAGTCTATCACCTAGAAGAAACCAGAGACATCGTTGACTTTGGTACAGCGAGAACTTTTGCAGGCAATAAACTAATCATAGACTACGACTACCACACAGTAGGCTACTCAGATAGCAACTATAACGGCACTTCCTTATAATTGAAAACAATGCTATACTATAACTGAGGAAACACCCCCACAAAATTCATAAAGAAAAAAGAGGTGAAAAATATGGGTACATACAGCAGAGGTACAAACGCTAACATTATTGTTGGTGCAGCAGCCTTGTTCACATACGAAAATGGTGAACTTACGGACGCAGCACTGCCAGCATATGTTGACGGTACATCTTACAGAGACACGCTAACTGACTACGACGGTAACGACGCAGGATCTGGCTTTGACTTCCGTAACGTAGGTTATACTATGAACGGTCTTGAACTCCAGTTCCAGCCAGACTTCGGAGAAGTCCAGGTAGACCAGTTTCTAGACGTTGCAAAACTTTACAAGCAGGGAATGCAGGTTAATCTTAACACTACATTCGCTGAGGCAACTCTAGAGAACTTGCTATTCTCGCTTGCAGGTAAGGACGGAGACCTAACCACAGTGTCAGGAAATCCAACACTTAACTTGTCAGCAGGAGACATTGGAGAATGTCCAGTAGAGCGTGGTCTTGTTGCAGTTGGTCCAGGTACAGGTGACTGTGCTCCGACCGAGCAAATCGAACGTGTATACGTTGCATACCGTGCACTCTCAATTGAGAGCGTTACAGCATCAGCGAAGCGTGACGAGGCAACCATGTTTGAGGTGTCGTTCCGACTACTTCCAAACAACGATGCGTCTTACGGAAAGATCGTAGACCGCACAGTCTAATAACTAAATATTGTGAGACTGCTCAGGTATTCGTACCTGGGCAGTTTCTTTTTGGTACAATAGAGTAATGGCTACTACAATATATAAAAGTGCAAACATCTACCTTGTGGATGGAACTGAGGTCTACATAACCCCTCTAAAGATCAAGTACCTAAGACAGTTTATGGATAAGTTTGACCAACTAAAAGAGTCACAGGACAATACCGAAGAGGCGAATAGGCTGCTGATGGAGTCTGCTGTAATAGCAATGAAACAGTATTATCCATCGATCAAGACGGTTGAAGACCTAGAAGATAACCTAGACATGCCAAACCTTTATGTTTTTCTGGAAGCCTCTGCAGGCATAAAACTAAAGCCATCTGAAGAAGACAAGCAGGAGTCAGTAGACGATGAGAACAGTTGGGGAAAGTTAGACTTAGCAAAACTAGAGGCAGAGGTATTTTTGCTCGGCATCTGGAAAGACTACGAAGAACTTGAGGCATCGCTATCTATGGCAGAACTAACAGAAACCCTGAACGCCAAGCGTGAAGCAGACTATGCAGAAAAGAAGTTTTTGGCTGCAATGCAGGGAGTAGACTTAGATAAACATTCTGGTAAAGAAGATGCTTGGGAAAAGATGAAGGCTAAAGTGTTTAGCGGTGGCCAAGCAGCAAACTCAAATGATATTCTAGCATATCAAGGTGCAAATGCATCAAAGGCTGGCTTTGGCATCGGCATGGGCCTAACCTACGAAAAACTCTAGAAGTCTAATAGCCTTTTGTGTTATAATAATAGAGACCTTTAAGGGAGGCAAAAATGACAACTACCATCAACGAAGCAAAGACAATCAGTCTTATCGATGGAACAACTATTTCAGTTAGACCGCTGAGAATTTCTCTACTCCGTGATTTCATGGATAAGTTTGAGAAGATCGCAGAGGTTGCTGAGGACAATGCAAAATCTATGAATCTTCTTATGGAGTGTGTACAAATCGCTCTAAAGCAGTACAAGCCAGAGATTGCAGATGACCTAGCAAAACTGGAGGATCTTCTAGATCTTCCGACCGTATACAAGATTGTCGAAGAGGCTTCTGGTATCAACCTAACCGATGCGTCAATCATCGGGGTTAAATAAAAATAAAGAAGGTGTTTATGGATGGCTGACATTCAGTCCAATATTAATGTTAATATTAATACGTCTGAAGCCCTAGCGAATGTTAGGACTCTGCAACGTCAGATATCAGCCTTCTATGAATCCATGGCACGTTCGGGTGCTGCAGCAAGTGCTGCTGCATCCAACATGCAAAGCAACTTAATAAACACTATCAACCAGACAGGCAAATTCTCTGCCTCAATCAAAACAATAGCAAGCACCACAGAATCTTTTACAACCGCACTTGAAAAGAACAAACTGTCTATGGGACAGTACTTCAAGTTTGCTGGTGGTGCTTCAAAAACTTTCGGTAAGTTCTTTAAAACTGAAATGGATACCATTGACAAGGTAGCCAGAGAACGTGTAAAAACCCTACAGACACAATACGTCAGACTCGGTCGTGATGCTAGCGGTGCACTAAAGTCTATTGCAATTAGACCACTATCCCTAGACATGCAAGATCTAGGAACTAAGACAGCAATCGCTGCCCAGAAGCAACAACTAATGAACCAACTGCTAAAGCAGGGTTCTACAAATCTTCTAAACTTCGGTAAGAACACTCAATGGGCTGGTCGCCAGTTGATGGTTGGTTTTACCATTCCTTTGTCAATGGTGGGTACTGCTGCTGCTAAGACCTTTATGGCAATGGAACAGCAGGTAATTAAGTTCAGACGTGTATACGGTGACTCAATGACACCAACCGCTGAAACAGATGCAATGATTAATCAGATCCGTGATCTTGCTACCGAGTTTACAAAATACGGTGTTGCTGCTGAAAAGACCATGGAACTTGCAGCCACCGCTGCTGCAGCAGGTAACCAAGGAGCAGACCTAACAGCACAGGTTAGAGAAGCAAACCGTCTAGCAGTTCTTGGTCAGGTAGAGCAGCAAGAGGCTCTTGGAACAACGATATCTATTACAAACGCATTTGGTATTGCTGCATCAGATCTTGCAAAAAAGATTGACTTCCTAAACGCAGTAGAAAACCAAACAGTAACATCTATTGAGGACCTAACAATTGCGGTACCAAAGGCTGGTCCTGTTGTCAAGCAACTCGGTGGTGACGTAGAAGACCTAGCATTCTTCCTAACAGCAATGAAGGAAGGTGGAATTAACGCATCAGAAGGTGCTAACGCACTTAAGTCTGGTCTCGCAGCCCTGATTAATCCAACAGGAAAAGCATCAGAAATGCTTGCTGGATTTGGTATCAACGTTAAGGAAATTGTAGAAGCAAACAGGGGAGATGTTAAGGGCCTCGTAATAGACTTTGCAAGTGCCCTAGACACGCTTGACCCACTAAGCAGAGCAAGAGCCATTGAGCAACTATTTGGAAAGTTCCAGTTCTCACGTCTATCTACACTATTCCAAAACGTAATTGCAGAGGGCACCCAGGCATCACGTGTTCTTGAACTAACTGGTAGAAGTGCTTCGGACTTAGCAGCCCTATCATCTAAGGAACTTGGAACCGTTGCTGCTTCATCAATGTTTAAATTCCAAAAGGCAGTTGAAGAATTAAAGGTTGCTCTAGCCCCTATTGGAGAAATCTTCCTAAAACTTGTAACTCCAGTAATTGAGTTCGGAGCGAAGATACTAGAAAACTTTAACAAACTTGATGCTGGAGCAAAAAACTTTATCATGGGACTTACTGTTGTAATTGGTGGTCTTGGTCCAGTTCTAATTATGACCTTTGGTCTTCTTGCTAACGGTATCGCAAACATTATCAAGGGGTTCATGCTTGTTAGAAACATCTTTACTAAGTCTGGAAACTCGTCCAGATTCCTAGGCGATCAAACAGAATACATGACCCAGCAGCAACTAGAGGCAACCAGCGTTGCTGCATCTCTTGAGCAGGTACACCAAAGACTAGAACAAAGATTTACATCAGAAGCAGTAGCGGTAGATAAACTTACACAAGCACTACAACGTGCAAATAATGCAAACTTAACATTCCAGGGTAGAGGTGCTTCTGCTGCTACAATGCCAAAGAAGTATGCAAAGGGTGTTGTATCTGTTCCTGGTCCAAAGGGTGCTGGAGATATTATTCCTGCAATGCTTGCTCCAGGAGAAGCAGTTGTTCCAGCAAAGCAAGCAACCAAGTATGCTGCATTAATTCAGGGCATTGTTGCAGATAATATTCCAGGATTTGAAGATAGCAACGTTGACACTAGAGGCTATAATTCTTTTAGAACATATACAGATTTTACAGCACTACTATCTAAGCAAGCAAACAGTCAACTAAACGTTGGTCAAGCATCGCCATCTGAAATTGCTAGACAATTTTCTCAAAATCCAATAGATATTCAGGGACCGCTCCTAGTTGCCCTTGCAGAAGAACTTGGCGGTGCAACAACTCAATCTAAGATTGATCAATTTTTTAGAAGCAATCCAGAAGTTCTTGACTACGGAAAACAACTTAGCCTTGGAATTGCAGAAGAAGTTTCATCCATTACAGCAAAAACTATGGGAGACAAGGATCTTTACAGAGCAGTAGAGGCAGCAAGACAAAAGATAAAAACCTCTCCAGAAATAAAAAAAGCGTCTGACCTTATTGCAACAAGACCAACCACCTATGAAGAAGACACCATTCAAAGACAAAGAGGTTCTGGTCGTCTTATGGCTCTTGGTAGAGAAAGACTTACAAACCTTCGTGGAAGATTTACAACAATAGCAAATAGAGGTTTGGCATTTGCAAAACGAAGAGGAGCACAACTTGAAGAACCAGTAGCAGCACACATGACAGCACCATCCACCATGTCGCTAGCACAGGCAAAAATGTTGGATCTTAGTAGGCAAGCACAAGAAGCACTTCAAAGAAAAATAAATGAAATTAAAACAATTAGGTTTGGTGGAAAGAGTGTTGATGTTCCTGCAAATGCTAATTTGGAACAATCAAGATCGGCAATGTCTGCTGCAGGTATGGAAGTCATTTCTGGATCTGTCTCTAGCACAATTGTTGAGGGAACTAAGAGAGGCACCAAAAAGGCCACAGCACTAACTGCTGCTGCCATTGAGCAAGGTACTAACGAAGCAGTTCAAAGAAACTCTCCACCAAAGAGAGCAATTCAAATTGGTAGAGATTATGGATTTGCTTTAAACGGAGCCTTACGTGAAAATATTCCAAAAGTCAGGGTAGCAGGAGAGGCATTTGGACTAGCAGCCACCACAGCAATGACAACTATTACCCCTGCTATGAGCCAGCACCTAAAAGACGTTGCTGGAAGAATAGTTAGGCCATATCTTGACGCTCAAGGCAGCCTAGTTCCAATAATGAAGCAGAGAGTGCAAATTCTTGAAAAAGAAGCGATAGCAGCAAGAGCAGCAGCAGTCGCACAAAATGCAAACCTATTGGCAATGCAACAAACTGCAACTATGGGATTCATAGGCCCTCTACAACAATCGCTCCTATCGGACAGACCTGGTAAAAAACAAAGGCGTAAGCAAGAAACACCAGATGCTGATGGAAATACTGGCAGACTAAACAAGACTATGGGTGTGATAAGAAACACATCATTCGCACTGACCTCCCTAGCAGCAGCAGGAACTATGGCAGGCGGAGCAGTTGGTCAAGTGTCTACTGCAATCATGCAATTTTCTGGAGTATCTTATGCACTGATAACCGTTATGGATCTATTGTCAATGGCAACAATGAAGGCAAAGGGTGGCATACTTGCTCAAATAGGAAGTTTCCTAATGTTTAGTAAGGGTGGTGCTGCAGCAAAGGCTGCAGGTGGACTAGGCTTTCTAGCAACAATGAAAAAGGCTTTCCTACCAGTTTCTACCGCATTTAAAGCAGCAGCACCAGGCATTAAAGGATTCTTTGGTGCACTGAGAACGGTTGGACCAGCATTGCTAGCAATGGTCAGGGGGGCAGTTAGTTTTATTCCAGTGATTGGACAAATTGCTCTCGGAATTACAGCATTGGCAATCGTTGTTGATCAGGTAAATAAAGCAAATGAACGTGCTCGTTTAGAAACAGAAGGTCTTGGCGATGCATCTCGCATAACCGCTAAACAAATCAATGCAGTTGGCGAAGCGTTTGGAAAAGAAGAGTTTGTCTCGTCACTAGACACAATTGGAAGCGGATTCTCCGCAACGGCAACACAAGAAGATATTTCCTTTACTCAGCAATTGCTAGAAAATCAAAACTTCCTTGACGAGTACAAATCTACAATTGCCGATATGAGGGACGCATCACAAAGAGATTTAGCAAGTATTCAAAACACTGTTGCACTTAGGCTATTGGCTACTGGTCAATTTACCAGGGAAGAAATAGAGGCCACAATCAATGCCCTACAAATGGAAGCAAAGAGAACAGACGTAAAACTAGATTTTGCATCAATTGATATAACATCTAAAGATCCTGCAAACTTTAAAAAACTAATTTCTGGACTTACTGCAGATATAAAAACTGCAATGGAAACTCCAAATAAGACCAACTCAAAAAATACTATTATTGGAAGATCTGAACAACTTAATCAGGCAATATTCTCCCTAAGAGATGCCCTTAAGACTAGCCAGATTGATCAAGAAATGTATTCTGCAAGAATGGAAATAATTAGACAACAAATTACCGCCTTGCCAAATCCACTTGCCACGACCGCACAAATGTTTACGAATTTTAAAAAGACATTGGCTAGTGGAACAGACGAAAATAAAGCATTTGCAGCAGAACTAGAAAAGAACAATATTCAAGGTTTTGCAAATCAAATACTATTTATGGAACTAGCAGCAGCAGGAGCAATTGGTGATGTTGCGGAACTTACTAAAGTTATTCAAGCAATGAATATCATTACTCAAAATACTGCACCTCCAAATATTATAGCAAATGCAAAAGCATTTATTGCTTCTCAAGTAGAAGAAATGAAGGGTATTAATAAAAAATTTGATGAAATTTATGGAGCAAATCAGCAGACAGGTACCGAAGGTACTGGGGAAAAGTCTCCATTCCAGATAGCAACAGAACAATTAAGAACAAATATTTCGGAGATAAATAATGCATCTTCTGCTTATAGCAAGTTATCAAAAGCAGGAATGTCGGCAGCAGATGCGTTTAAGGTTGCAAAAGATCCAGCCCTTGCCACTGCTCTTGCTACTACAAAGGTTGGAACAAAACAATGGAAACAACTGGTATCTCTTACAGAGCAATATATAGCACTAACAAAGACAAACACTCTGAGTGATGCAATCAAAAATCTAACAGGAGAAAATGCAAGACTAGACAAATTAGAAAATCTTTCAAGGTATTTGCAACAGACTGGCCTAGACGCAGAGCAAGTTCAGTCAATACTGAATGACCCAGAGTTAGCCGATGGACTGCTGTATGCAACAGGAGAAGGCGTAAAAGGCTTTAAAACAATTAACGAGTTGGCTCAAAAAACCAAAGACAATGTAAACCTCAAGTTTAGACTTTTGCCACTAGAAGACCAGTTTAAAGAAAGAATGCAGAGCGTTTCTGAGTGGTTTAGCAAAGAAGAAAATGCCTTAGAACTAAAGTTTAAAATTAGCACAAAAGTAGATCAGGATCTAATTAGACAGCAGCAAGCAATCGTTAGTGGTCTTAATTTTCAGGCAGATGACTATGAGGCAGGGCTTACGAGACTTGAGGATGGCGAAAGTGCCATTAATGAAAAGTACGATAACCGACTTGAAGCCCTAGATAAGATTATTGCTGCTAATGATAGAATTGCAGATCAAAACAAGGAAGAACTAAATATCTTCCAAATGGTTTCTAGAGGAGACATTGCAGGTGCAGCAGCAGGTATTGCACAGTTGCAACAACAAAAGGCTAAGAACGCACTTGAGGCTAAAAAAGAATCCCTACAGGCTCAAAGAACAAATGAACTAGAGTCTTTGACAGTAGAGGTAATGGTTAATAACCAAAAAGTTAGAATGACTCGTAATCAGATTGAAGACAATCTAAAGAACATTAAACAGCAAATTTTTGAAATTGAGGAAAATACTTTAGAGCCAGCCCAGAGAAGAATTGACCTTGCACAAGAACAACTAGAAAAAGATAGTGCAGCCTTAAACGTTCTTGGTCAAACAAAAGATCAGTGGCTAAATATTGAAAACAATATAGGTTTGGCAAAAACAAAAACTACTGAGTATATTGCAAAACTTCAAGAGGCCCTAGACATTGCAAAAAAGATTCCTGGTGCACTAAGTGGAGAAGATGTTTCTGTAAAGCCAGATATTATAAAACCAGAAGACTTCGCTAGCAACAAAAAACTGGTTATTGTGCCCAAGACCAAGCCTACCCCAACACCAACCCCAGATAAAGGTAGCCCTCAAACAACAACATTAAATACAAACATTCCGTTTTTAACAGATAGATCAAAAAATATACCAACTAAAGAAGGTGAGTTAGGAACCTATGGATTGCCTACCCCATCTAAGGGAAGTTATGTTCTAAATCGTTTTGGTAAATATATTAAAAATCGTTCATCTGGTGGAATGATTAAGCCTGGATATTTTGCAATGGGTGGAATGGTTATGCCTGCACCAGAGCCACCACCAAAAATGATGGCTGCTGGTGGAATGGTTATGCCAAAATATCTTGCAGCAGGTGGTTTTGCAATGGGAACAGACACAGTTCCAGCCATGCTAACCCCAGGAGAGTTTGTAGTAAGCAAGTATGGTGTGCAAAACTATGGGGTAGATAATCTAAAGGCTATCAATAATGGAACAGCAGGAGCCAACTCAGTGTATAATGGATATAACATTAATGTTAATGTCAAGTCTAACTCAAACCCAGATCAGATTGCAAATGCGGTTATGACACAGATTAGACAGATTAATGCACAACAAGTAAGAGGTAGTAAGTTCTAATGTCTTCAGCAGCGTACATGTCGGGTAGAAAGAAATACCAGAGACCACAAGCAATAATGTTTGCCAACAATCCAGGAACGCTAGTCAACGGAGTATATATTCCAGAAGGCTACGAGGTTGGAACTAACCCATCCGATATTGAAGACTCATCTCTTGCCAATAGTTTTCTAATCCTTTCTGACAACAACAGGGGAGAACTGTCATTCTCAAATAACCGTATTGAAAAGCGTGAGCGTATGATCAATGGTCGTATGCGTTCATACCACATTGCCGATAAACTAAATCTATCTGTACAGTGGAACATGCTTCCATCTAGAGCCTATGGAGCGAATGCAAACTTTGATACCGATACTGGAAAGTCTCCATATGTTGGCAATGCTGGAAGACCAAACTCTGCAGATCTTGAATTCACCACAGATGGTGGGGCAGGCGGTGTAGAGTTGCTAGACTGGTACAACAATAACACTGGCTCATTCTGGGTTTACCTTGCCTATGACAACTATAAAAATTTTGAAGGCGTTGAGGGAACCTACGGTCGCCTAGGACAGTATAACGAAATTGTTGAAGTATTCTTCTCGGCCTTTGACTACTCTGTACAAAAGCGTGGAGGAACAAACTACGATTTCTGGAACATCTCTTTGTCTCTGGAAGAGGTATAATGTTTTACGATAACCAACTGCAAAATCACCTAGAGACTGCATCATCATTAAAAATTGATTCAGCAGTCATTACTGAGTGGAACATGAACTTCGCAGAAAACATTGATAAGGTTGGTAACTATCGCTTTAGACCAGGGTATTATCCAAACCAGTCATCAGTAAAATACGGTATTATAAACAATACCTACGACCCACAGGATAGTGGATACTTCTATACAGATGCCACAGACGCAGACATTGTTGTTGACGGTGGCTACGAAGACGAGAATACTAAGGGCACACCATTTAAGACAGTTAAAGAAAAAGAGAAGATGTTGTTCTCGCTTGAAGACTGCTTTGGAAGATTTAGACCAAGATCGGGTATCAATAAACTAAGATTCTTTAAGAATACCTATACTCACACAACCAACATTGACATGGCTAGAAGGCCAAGATACTACATGGCCCACAAGAACGACAAGTTTAAATACTGGTGCTCATTTAGAACTGCGTCTTTGTTTGGAGAACTACCTGCTGGACAGGAAGTTCCATCAACCGTATATGAACGAGGCATTGCAAACAGAACAGTAAATGGAAAGCACTACATTGACGACGCTGCCCCATTCGTAGTGTATAAGGACAGAGTGCCTGCCAATAGGCTTGTTGTAAAGATGCAGACACACATTGGAGACATTGACCTAGGATCTTTTACTAACAGTTCTGGCAACTATGATGACCCATTTTATGGAGAAGAAAATAAAAGAACTCCAGCCAGATGGAGTATTCAGTATCTAGAAGATAACAGTTGGACAACAGCAATTTCTTTTAATGAGAACAGTACACGACCAGACGGCTCACCAATCATCGGCCCAGACGGATACCTAGAACTCCAGTACGGCCTGATCGTGCCAGAACAACTAGCAGACATATTTCTAAACGTAGGCTCATACACCTCAGAAACATTGTTGCCAACAAAGTCAACAAATGGCTATGGCTATTTTGTTAAGAGCAATTCAGAAACTCGTGGCAAGTTCTATGTCTGGCTAGATGATCTAGATGGCTACTACGAGTTTGTTCCACAGTATGGTTGGGCACCATATGCACAAGAGGTAGGAACCAACTCAAGTTTTGTTACAGACTTTACTAATCCAGACTACTTTGTGGAAAGCGGAAAGACGGTATACCGAGAATTTGACTACATCAATGGAGTTAGAATTGTTGTAGAAACCATGAACAAGGAAGGTTCTACATTTGACCTTATCGAAATGTCTCCAAGACTTGCTGCAGACATTACCGAAAGAACAACTAGTTTTAATATCAAGAAGCCAGCATCAGATCTTGGTGTCAGCGGTATGCCAGTAGGAGACCTTCTAGTTTCTACAGGAAGCGTAGACATCTTTGACTTCGACGATGCGTTCAATGAATTGAATACAAACAGCATTATTGGTAAATACTCAAACCACAACCTACAGATTAAGTTCTACGAGCAGGTAAAGGATGTGCCACAAATTGACGGTAACGGAGATGTTGTTGGCTTTGCAAGTTACTTTATCCCTATGAAGACTATGTATGCAGACGGATTCCCATCTATAAACTCAGAGGACAGAACCGTAAAGATTGAACTTAGAGATATGTTTATAAAGTTTGAGTCAACCATAGCCCCAGAAGTTGTTATTAGAAATGCCTCTGTAAGTTATGCAATTTCTCTACTTCTTGACAACATTGGATTCTCTAACTATATCTTTAAAAGAAATGCTAACGAAAAAGAAGTTACTATTCCATTCTTCTTTATTCCACCAAACACAAGCGTAGCAGAAATCCTAAAGTCTATCGCTATTTCAACACAGACAGCGATGTTCTTTGACGAATACAATAATTTTGTGATGATGTCTAAAAACTACATTATGCCAACACGAGAAGAAAGATCTACTGACGTTACTCTTATTGGAACAAATGACCAAGAAAAGAGCGGTATCGTAAAGAACAAGTTGGTTGCTGGCAAAACTAAGTTGGCAAACATTGTGCAACTTGCCTCAGAAGAAAACAAGATCTATAACAATGGAAACATTAGTTACACAACTAGATACATCCAGAAAGAAAGAAACATGCTTACTAACCCAAGCATTATGGAAAAGGATTATTCTTGGAAGTATAAGCCAGTCCTTCTCTGGCAGGTAACTCCAGAAAACTCTAGGGTATCTTATAACGATGAGTTAGCAACTGAGTCAAGTTATGCACTTGCAGCAGTGGCACTTAAGAGTAGTCTTGCAGCACAAGTTCCAACTGTGGCAAACAATGTACTACAAAACAACGTAATTGACTTGGGAGAGTCAGTCTCTAACCTATTGAGATATTCTGGATATTTTTATGCAAATGGTGAGATTATTAGATACGATGCAATAGAGTATTCCATTACAGGAAATGAAACAGGGGATGCGTCAATGTCTCCATCTTATAACATCTGGATTGCAGACATTCAGGATTATCAGAGAGAGTTTGCAAGACTAAAATTTAATGGCAAGATGTACCCAACAGGGCTAGTTAGAATATACACAGAGCCATTTTATGAAACAGATACCAACAATCCGTCTATCGTTAAACTAAAGAATGGTGCTGTAGCCAAGCATGGACGTGCCCAGTTTGGAACACCGCTAGTAAGCCACACAGCAGGACTTGATACATACTGGAAAGAGTCTTCAACAATGGCTGGTTGCGAAATGCAATCACAATATATGTTTGCAGAATCAGTCTTTTCTGGATCGACAACCTACGGCGTTGCTGGTAAAACAGGTAGCGATGCCCTTGCAAGAAGTGCTGTAAGGACTGGTATTCTAAAAAACTATCAGTCAACGGCAAGCAAGTTAGTTGAGGAAAACTCTTACAAGCAGGAGATTCCAGGATCTGGATTAGTTCAAGCATCCGCTTTTGTTCTGTCTGGTCCAAACTTTTCTAACTCATCAATTAAGCCAATCAACTTTATTTCTTATGCACACAAAACATTGACAAACAAGTTTACCCACTTTGGAACTAGGGTAAGAATTGCTGGAACTGTTGAGAATAGCACAGATAAGATCCAGTCAGCAATTGGATCGTCAACTTATTATGATGTTTTAAATGGCTCTAAGCAGGAAGCCCTAAGCGTTTCTGGAGGCTCTGGGGGTCTTGGAATCCTTGTAAACCCAGCAACAAATAGCGGATACTACTTTGAGTTGGCTGCCCTATCACAAGAAAACTCTCTTAAGGATGCAAACAATAACGCCATATCACTTTCAGACATGTTCTTCTACAAGATTAAAAAAGATTCTGCCAACTCAAATGCAATTCCAGTTGTGCTATGGGAAGGCATTGGAAACATTGTTATTGGGGACGACAACTTTGTCAATGCTGGCAGGGTAACAGAAACAACAGTGCTACCAGACTATGACATATCTGTAGAATATAAGCAGGTAGGTTCTGCACTAAGGTTCTATCTATATATAAACGGAAGACTGCTAACCACAGTCGATGACCCAAGCCCAGAAACAGACGAAGACGGAAATATTAAACTATACAATAACGTGGCTATGTTTGTCCGAGGCACTGCAAAGTGTGTATTTCAAAACCTATATGCTCTAGGAAACAACTACAGCGATAACACCATGCAAAAGATTGACACTCCAGTAAATAGCGTATTTGGAGATACAGATATAAACACTAGCGAAGCACTAAGCAAATATGCACTTAGCGGTTTTGTTCAGTCGGTATACTTGTCAAGCCTTGATCCCAACACGCCACCAAAGCAAAATATCTACTTCGAAGAGTTTGGAACCATTATGCGAGAAGCAGCCTACTTCGATATCAAATACGAAAAAGCATATCCATCATTCAGGTCTTTGCTTGTGCCAACAATTAACCGTGTAAAGAGTTATGTTATTTCAAACTTTATGCCAACGGCATATGGAGCAGAGTTCTTAATCTTTAATGCAACAGATAGCACAATTAGCCTTGCAGATGACTCTGTAAACTACCTACAGATATCTGGCATAACTTTTACTCAAGGATCGCAGAACCAACTGACTGTTGACCAATACTTTAATAAAAAGGGAGAGTTGTCAAACACGCAATACACAACCTCAACAACTATTGAGTCGCCACTAAAGATTAAGCAGTCATTCAATGATATTAAATTTAGTAGGCAAAAATATGGAATGCTAGAATTTTCTCTAGATGCTCCGTACATTCAATCACATGACGACGCAGATGACCTGATGGGATGGCTGCTTTCAAAAGTTACTACTCCTAGAAAGGCAGTAGGCATCGACCTATTTGGAATGCCAACAGTTCAACTAGGAGATATTGTTGAGGTAGACTATACCAACAACGATAGCAATGAGGTCATTTCAAGTTCTTCAAGATTCGTTGTGTACAACATCGAATACTCTAAGAGTGTGCAAGGACCATCAATGACGGTATACTTAAGTGAGGTGATCTAATATGGGTGCAGGATATATGGGGCCAGGATTTGGATTAAGATATCCAGTAGAAACCATTGGCAGCGATGACGACTTTAGAAAAGATGTTAAGCCCAAGCCAGATCAGGGCACTGTTCAAAACATTGCAACAACCACAACGGTTGTTTCTAGTGGTGTAAAAATAGCAACACCAGAAACCTATGAACTATACCCGACATCGCCTTCTGGCATTGTTGCTGCACAGATGTTTTTAGAAATGCTTGGCGGTAACGAATTGATTGAGTTATCAAGACACGATCTTATTAATGGATTTAACACTAAATATCAGCCAATTAAAGATGCCCAGATCATTGCTAGCCAATTTAACGCTTTCAACATTATCCCACTACAAGACACCCTGCCAAACTATATGGACAACTTTCCCATCAAACTGGAAGAAAGACTTCCAAACATTGCAGCAGGAGAAAGCAACGTAACCATCGATGCTAATGGTATAATTACTATTGAGTTAGTTAATCTCAAACCAGATGAGACGGTAGAAGTAGAAATACTCTACCAAGGCGAGATACTTAGTGATACAATATATAGTGATACAGGAGAAAGTTCGTGATTACAAATACAGGCAAAAACATTCTAAGCAAGTTTTTGATTAGCCAAGCACCAGCGTATGCATCGTTTATTGCTATTGGCTGTGGTCCAAAGCCACTATCTAAAATAGACGAAGAGCCGTTTGGAGACTATTCAAACAAGGAAACCCTAGACTTTGAGATGCTAAGATTGCCAATTTTATCTAGGGGGTATATTAGTGAGTACAACGAACTTACTGATCAAAATGATGAAAAGATTGTATTTACAGCAGAACTTCCAACAGAAGAAAGATATGAAATTACTGAGGTTGGTGTTTATTCAGCAGGAGGCAACCCAAGTGCAGTAGGCTTTGATAGCAGAATGCTATACACATTCTCTGAAAATGAGGGATGGGAATATGTAGATGTTGGTGGATCAACCACCGAAGAAATATTGCTAGAAACAGAGATTAGTACAAGCAACGTAATAACAACCACCTCGCCAGCATTCTTCTTTACTAGCACAAACATATTGTTTGGAAATGCAAACAGAATTGCTAGATATGAAAGGCCAAGAATTTTAAATGGGTCTTTAGCAATTGTTGGAGGAAATGCTACGCTTTCAGATACTGGACCTGGAACAGAAATGACTGCAGGCCTTGGATCAGACTACATAAAACTAACAGGAACCTCCGTAAATCTAAATAGAAATGCACCAACAGATAAACTAAAATTAGCATTTTCTGTAATGAATAAGGATGGAGACGAATCGGCCGATATTCCAGACCTAATTGAGATTATGGTAAGGTTTGCATCATCAGCAAACCCATCTGTATATGCAAATATGCAAATAGCAATTCCTAACGGAACAGGTGAAGGCCAGCACGACTTTGCAAATAACAGATATGTGGTAGTAGAACAACAACTTCAAGAACTATTTTATAGAACTGGATTTTCTTGGGGAATCGTAGATCAAATTGAAATATACACTTCTGTAACAGATTCTGGCTCCTCATCCTCCGACTACTACGTAGCCCTTGATGGAATTAGGCTTGACAACACAACGACTCAGAATCCGCTATATGGATTAACTGGCTATACTCTTTTTAAAACAGCCAACGGTGAAACTGTAATTAAAAATCAGAATACTAAGAACTACATAGAGTTCAGGTTTGGAATTAACGTAGGGGTTTAGAATGGCTGATGTTGTAAAAAAGGTTGTTGTTGAAAATGTGCCAAAGATCTTTGGATCTGGTTACACCATTAGATACAGGGTTGTCTCAGAAGACCGTAACAGAACATCACACTGGTCACCAATGCACACATTTCAAAAAGATATTCCTACAGAAGAACCGCTATCTGTAGACGGAGAGGTTGTTTTTATATCTGAAAGACAAGTATCAGCAACCTGGGCAGAAACAAATACAAATACAGTTTACGAAATATTTATTAAGTGGGACTTTGAAGATAACTATCTTAACGATACTCTAGGGTGGACTTATGTTAGAACAGTTTCTACACCAACATACAACACTTTGGTTCCAATAGACCCAGATACAAATTTGCCAGCACAAGGGGTAAGAATTTGGGTACAACAGCCAACCTCAAATCAGGTGCACGAACCATTTGCACTAATATTTGAAGGTCAAGATCCTGTCCCATCATAGACGTTTTAGTGATATAATAGACATATGCCACAATTACAAGACCCACAACCAGGACAGCCACTAGACCTTGACTACGTGTCAACAATCGTCAAGGCTGTTAACTCAATGCTTGATAAGCAAGCAGCATCTGCCTCAGTAGGAAACTCTACAGTTATTACTTCAACAGGTCCAGAGTCTTCTAAAACATCAGACCTAGTTTTTGTCGGTGGCTACAAAGAAATTTTTGGTACAGCACAGGCAGTAACAGCAGGAACCACAAAAGACTTTTCGCTAGACTTTCCGAATGGAGTTACCTTTAAGGTGCCACCAATCGTTACCGCTACGCCATATACTTTAAACTCAACTGACGCAGGTAGAAATGTAACCGTCATCCTAAAATCTATAACAACCAGTAAGGTAGAAGGAACAGTTATTTTTAATGCAAACGGTAACGTTTCAATCGGAGTAAACCTTATTGCTGTTGGAGTCCCTAGGTCTTAGTAGGTCTATCATGGCTGCCAACCAATCAAATTCTATTGACAAAAATAGATATAACGATAAGCCTGTTATTCCAGGTAATAAAAAGGTTTGGTTCTTAAACGGAGATCTTGTAAGAGTTCACCACCTAAACAAATCTAATGGCATTATGTCTGTTTATAATATTATTCAGGACAGAATTGAAAGTTGTCTTATTAATGATTTTAAAAAGAATAGAGAACGAGCCTTCACAGTTGGGGAAACGGCAGACCTTGTAAACAGACACAAGAAGTATATGCCAGACCTAATGAAGCGTGGGGTTATCCCACATCCTACAGGATCTCAAAAAGGCGGTAGCACAGGCTGGCAGGTAAGAAGTTATTACTCAGAGTCGCAGGTTCGTGAGATTCGTGATATACTTGCTTCCTACCATATTGGAAGACCAAGAAAAGACAAACTCATTACCAACGACATGACTCCCACAAAACAAGAGTTGACTCGTAGGATGGGAGATGGTATACTTACATATACAAGGACCGAAGATGGACGGTTTATCCCCATCTGGTCTGAATCGATTTAATTGTTCTTGAAAGGAACAGGGTATGAATAACGAAGACACCAAGGTAACCGTTGGGCTAGGCTATACGCTCAACCTAGGCAATTTTCAGTCATTGAGAATTGACATATCTGTAACAGATAGCAAGCGTGATGGTGAGAACACCAACGAAGCATTCGATCGTGTATACTCTTTTGTTGAGGCCAAACTTCAGGAAAAGGTAACTGAGGCCAAGGGCGAGATCGAAGGCAAATAATGGCAGAACGCAAAGACCGAATGGCTTTGCTTTCAAGATACTCTAAACTACATACCCAAAAGTTTGAGGCAAAGCCATTATTGAATTTAAACGTAGAGCAGTGGGCAGCAGATGCTCTAATCGAATCTTACACTTTACCTTTCTGCTATGACCTGCTACAATATTACTTTGATGTTGCACAAAGTCCAACATGGAAATATTTTGCAAACTATGCTCACGACATAATTACTAAACGTGAACAACTAGAACTAGACAACAAAGAGAGAGCCGAACGCCGTAGACTGGCCAAGGAATGGTTAAACAATGAGTAATACAGAGGCTAGACTATTAACAGCAGTCCTACAAGACAAACAGGTTCACGTATTGTTGCAGGCAAACGTAGAGAATCTTTTGCGTACCCACAAAGACATTTGGCAGTTTATCAGAAACTATTCAGAGGCCAACTCCTCTGTGCCACCAATATCCCTAGTGATCGAAAAGTTTCGTGACTTTACCCCAGCCGAGAACATTGGTGCTACCAAGTATCACCTAGAAGAACTTCAGAAAGAATTCCTGAACGACAGCGTTAAAGAACTTCTTCGTAATGCTGCTGCAGATGTGCAGGCTGGACACAGTTCCGATGCCCTAGAAACAATCATTGCCAAGACTTCAGAACTAAAGAAGAACACCGCAACCATCCGTGACATTGATGCCACAGATCTTGACTCAGCGGTAGCATACTTTGAGAACCTAGCAAGACAGCAAGCACTTGGCTCAATCGGCATCAAGACTGGTTTGCCAGGCTTCGACAACTACCTACCTGCTGGAATTACTCCAGGACAGTTGGGTGTCTTCCTAGCGTATCCAGGTATCGGCAAGTCTTGGTTTGCCCTTTACATGGCGGTACAAGCATGGAAGCAGGGCAGATCTCCACTCATTATCTCTCTTGAAATGAGCGAGACAGAAGTTCGTAATCGTGTATTTGCGATTATGGGTGAGGGTCTTTGGTCACACCGTAAACTATCTAATGGTCAGGTTGAGATTGAAGACCTAAAGCGTTGGCACTCTAAGGAACTTGCTGGCAAGCCAGAGTTCCACATCATCTCAAACGATTCTGGTGGAGAAGTAAACCCATCAGTTATTCGTGGAAAGATTGACCAGTATAAGCCAGACCTAGTTATCGTGGACTACCTACAGTTGATGTCGCCTAACCAGAAGTCAGACAACGAAACGGTACGCATGAAGAACCTATCTCGTGAACTAAAACTTATGGCTATTAGCGAAGAGATTCCTATCATTGCTATCTCGTCTGCTACGCCAGATGACGTTACTAAACTAGACACAGTTCCTACCCTAGGTCAGACCGCATGGTCTCGTCAGATCGCCTACGATGCTGACTGGGTGCTAGCACTAGGCCGTGCCACTAACTCAGACATCCTGGAGTGTGTCTTCCGTAAGAACCGTAATGGCTTTATGGGCGAGTTCTTGGTGCAGGTAGACTTTGACAAGGGCTGGTATAAGTACAAGGATTTTGAAGATAACTAAAAGAAAATTGGTTATAATAGAGTGTGGAAAATTTACACCATAAGCCTATTAAGCGGTTTTCATTTAGTGGAGAGATTCACGATGACTCAGCAATTCCAAGATTAAAAACAGAATACACTAGGTTGTTAAGACAACAAATGAGAGACTCTGGATATGCTGAAAGGCTTGACATTGACTCAGACTTCACGATCAGGTATAATAGAAAAACAGAAACCTTTATATTTAAAATATCAATATACGGAACATACATAGGAAAGAAGAAGATTGAATGCGTAGTGGGGATAGACGGCACAACAGTGATTTATACACAGCCGAACAAATCCAGCGAATCCTTGTTGGATCGGGAATCGACATTGAATCAGAAGTAGATTCTGATTACATTATCTTTTGCCCATACCACAACAATTACCGTTCGCCTGCTGGAGAAATCGACAAGGTAAACGGAACGTTCTTTTGCTTTTCTTGCCACCACGTTGCTAGCCTACCAGAGTTCATCATGCACACATCTGGAAGATCTTACTTTGAGGCAATCCGATATATCAAATCTAAAGAAACAGAAACTAACATTGAGCAGATAGTTAGTAAGGCTCTGGTCACTAAACCAGAATACACGCAGTATGACCAAGTTTTGATTAAGCGTTTAAATCAACAAGCATTAGATTCCCCACGTGCCATGCGTTACTACTCTGGCAGACTTGTCTCAGAAGATTCCGTAAAGAAGTTTGGCCTAGGATTCTCTGAAAAGCAGGACATGGTCACTATCCCAGTCCACTCGCCCGATGGCACAGAGGTTGGCTTCGTTGGAAGATCAATCGAAGGCAAAGACTTTAAAAATACTCCAGGACTTCCAAAGAGTAAAGTCCTATTCAATCTACACCGTGTAAAGACATCAAGCAAGGTCTATGTTGTCGAATCATCATTCGATGCCATTCGTCTTGACCAGTGTGGCTTTCCAGCGGTAGCGACATTAGGTGCTAACGTATCTAATTTCCAAACAGACCTACTACAAAAATACTTCAATAACATTATCGTTATTGCAGACAATGATGAAGCAGGCGGTAATATGAAAGACAAGATTATAGAACGTCTTGGCTCACGTGTTACTGTTATCAAACTAGATAAACAATATAAGGATATTGGCGATATGTCGGATGACGATATCAAGAATCTTGACGAATCATTTGACAAGTCTATCGCTGCTATGCTACAATAATAAACCAATATAAAAGGAGAACAACATGAGTATCATCAGAGGGCTAAAAGATATCAACGCAATACTAGATAAGCCAAAGTATGAAAGCAATGGACCAAAGGTTCGTTGGGTAAAACTAGCAGACGGACAGTCTGCAAAAATTCGTTTCATTGAGGAACTTGATCAGGACTCGGCTAGTTACAGTGCTGACCGTGGCCTTGCAATCGTAGTCAAGGAACACACCAACCCAAAGGACTACAAGCGTAAGGCTGTAGACACCATGGACAGCGAGGGTCGTGACTGGGCAGAAGAGATGCACCGCAAGGACCCAAAGGCTGGCTGGAAGGCTCGTCTTCGTTTCTACTGCAACGTTCTAGTTGACGACGGACTAGAGCCTCCATATGTAGCCGTATGGTCGCAGGGCATTTCAAAGCAGTCTGCATTCAACACTCTTCGTGAGTATGCACTAGAGACTGGTTCAATCTCAAACCTTGAGTGGAAGATCAAGCGTAATGGTCAGGGAACTGAAACCAACTACACGCTTCTACCAACCAAGCCAGACTCAGAGCCATTTGACTGGACTGGCATTGAGCCATTCAACCTGGACACTGTGGTTCGCCACGTTCCATATGCAGAGCAGGAAGCATTCTATCTTGGCTTCGACTCTCCATCAGTCACTTCAGCAAATATGGACTGGTAATAATTAACACTTGTGGGGGTACTTCGGTACCCCTACATTTGTTTTATGGTATTGACATCGCCACTAAAGTATGTCATAATTTTTACACATCAAAACATTAAGGACACTATGAGTTACGCTGGACTTCACGTTCACACACACTATTCGCTTTTCGATGGAATTGCGACACCGCAAGAATATGTAGACAGGGCTGTCGCACTAGGTATGCCAGCCATCGCCATCACTGATCACGGATCACTATCTGGACACCGTGAAATGTACCGTGCTGCCAAGGCTGCAGGTATCAAGCCAATTCTAGGAATTGAGGGGTACATTGCAAACGACCGCTTTGACCACGAAGACAAGAAAGACAAGAACGACCCATTAGACCTCAACTACAACCACCTTATCATTCTCGCTAAGAATGCAAAGGGTCTAGAGAACCTTAACAAACTAAATGAACTTGCTTGGACAGAGGGTTTCTACAAGAAGCCTCGTATGGACTGGAAGATTCTAGAAGAGTATAAGGAAGGCCTTGTTATTACATCTGGCTGCCTTAGCGGATACCTAGCCAAAGCCATTGAGTCAGACAACCTGGCTGCTGCCAAAACCCACCTTCAATGGGCACAGGAGACGTTTGGAGACGATTACTACATAGAAGTGATGCCACATAACCCCCAAGAAATTAACGAGGTTATATTGGCACTGGCGGATGAATTCGGAATCAAGCCAATCGTTACCCCAGACTGTCACCACTCTGATCCGTCTCAGAAAGAAATCCAGGAACTTAAACTAATCCTAAACTCATATTCGAATAAGGCTGAAAAGGGTGCTACCTATGAGGGTTCTACAAAGCACGAAAACCTTATGGACAAACTGGACTACCTCTATGGTGCAGACCGTCAGATGTCTTTTAACAAGTTTGAGATTCACCTGCTCTCTGACGAAGAGATGCACAACTCTATGGGTGCTCAGGGTATTACACGTCAAGACATGTACGACAACACGCTTGAGATTGTAGACAAGATTGAAGACTATGATATTCAGGACCACATCGATCTTCTTCCAGTCCAGTATCAGAATCCAGATCAGGAACTATATACTCTAGCATTGGACGGACTTCGTGCAAAGGGCTTGGCAGACAAGCAAGAATATTTAGACAGACTAAACGAAGAACTTGGTATCATCAAGGACAAGAACTTTGGTCCATACTTTCTTGTTGTCCGTAGCATGATTGCTTGGGCAAAGAAAGAAGACATCATGGTTGGGCCAGGTCGTGGATCTTCTGCAGGTTCGCTACTTTGCTACGCACTTGGCATTACAGACATTGATCCTATCCAGCACGGACTTCTATTCTTCCGCTTTATTAATCCAGAGCGTAACGACTTCCCAGATATTGATACTGATATTCAGGACAACCGCCGTGAAGAAGTAAAGGACTATCTCGTTCGTCAGTATCGTCACGTTGCATCTATCGCTACGTTCCTTGAGTTCAAGGGCAAGGGTATGATTCGTGACATTGCTCGTGTGCTAAACATTCCACTACCAGACGTAAACAAAGTTCTTAAACTCGTTGACGACTGGGACGACTACCTACGCTCAAAGCAGACTGCAGAGTTCCGTGAGAAGTATCCAGAGATTGAGTTGTATGGTGAGCAGTTGCGTGGTCGTATCCGTGGTACTGGTATTCACGCTGCAGGTGTTGTTACATCTAAAGAGCCTATCTTTAAGTATGCTCCACTAGAAACTCGCACAACGCCAGGTAGCAAGGAACGCATTCCAGTAGTTGCCGTAGACATGGAAGAAGCAGAGCGTATTGGTCTAATTAAGATTGACGCACTTGGCCTAAAGACTTTGTCTGTTATTCAGGACACTCTAAAGATTGTTCAGGAAAGAACTGGCAAGAAAGTTGATCTTCACAAACTAAATATGGAAGATAGCAACATCTACGACATGCTTTCTGACGGATACACTAAGGGTGTCTTCCAGTGTGAAGCAACTCCGTACACCAACCTGCTAGTAAAGATGCGTGTCAAGAACTTTGCAGAACTTGCAGCGTCTAACGCTCTAGTTCGTCCAGGTGCCATGAACACCATTGGTAAAGACTACATTGCTCGTAAGCACGGTAAGCAGAACATCTCTTACCACCACCAAGTTATGAAGGCCTTTACCGCAGACACCTACGGATGCATCTTGTATCAGGAACAGGTTATGCAGGCTTGTACAGAACTTGGCGGTATGTCAATGGCAGAGGCTGACAAGGTTCGTAAGATCATTGGTAAGAAGAAAGATGCAAAAGAATTCGACCAATTTAAAGATCAGTTCGTAAAGGGTGCATCAAACTTCTTGCGACCAGAAGCAGCAGAAGAACTGTGGCACGACTTTGAGGCTCACGCAGGGTACTCGTTTAACAAGTCTCACGCCGTAGCATACTCAACGCTATCATACTGGACAGCATGGTTGAAGTACTACTACCCAATTGAGTTTATGTATTCATTGCTCAAGAATGAAAAGGATAAGGATGCTCGTACGGAGTATCTGATTGAGGCAAAGCGTATGGGTATTCCAGTTCGTCTGCCACACATTAATGAGTCAGACATTGACTTCAAGATTGAGGGAAAGGGTATCCGCTTTGGACTATCAGCCATTAAGTTTATTTCAGACAACATTGCTAGTAAGTATATTGATGCTAGGCCTTTTGCTTCGTACAAGGAACTTGAGGAGTTTACTTTTGGTAAAGGTAATGGTGTTAACTCTCGTGCTCTTCAGGCTCTTCGTCTTGTTGGTGCTGCTACCTTTGAAGACAATCCACGAAACGATGATGAAGTTCGTGAGAACCTTTACGAGTATCTCAACCTACCAGAGTTCAACGTATCCATCCCACAGCACTACCACGCATTTATAAACGAGGTAGAAGAGTTCGAAGAAAAGGGATCGTTTATCTTGATGGGAATGATTAAGGATATCAAGCGTGGCAAGGGCTGGAGTCGTGTAGAAATTCTAGACAAGACTGGTAGCGTTGGTATCTTTGACGAAGAACAGACTGCTATTGAGCCTGGAAGAACTTATATTATTCTTGCTAGCGACAATAGAATCGTTACCGCTATTCCTGCAGATGAAACTAAGGGAAACGAGTCAGCATTGATTAGGTTCTTAAACTATCGTCAACTTCCCTTTAAGGATGATGAGATGTTTGTGGTATCATTCAAGTCACGTATTACAAAGGCTGGCAAAAAGATGGCATCGCTAACGCTAGCAGATGCTGGTAGAACACTGCACCCAGTCACAGTCTTCCCTACAGCCTACTCAAAGGCATATATGAAGATCGACGAGGGTAAGACATACAAATTTACTTTTGGTAAAACAAAAGACGGAACAACAATTATGGAGGATGTAGAAAATGTTTAGTCAAACACTAGATACTATGGCACGTGAAGTGCATGAAGTAGCAACAGAAAAAGGTTTCTGGACCATCATGGATGGTGCTACGCAGGAACAGAAGGATATCTTTGTCACCAAGCAGTTGATGATGATTGTGTCAGAGGCCGTAGAGGTTATGGAAGCAATTAGAAAGTCACGTGGCCCAGAGGAGGTAGCAGATGAAATGGCTGACATTATCATCCGCACACTAGACCTATACGCAGGTTTGCGTGAGCACGAGTATGTAAACGAAAATCTTCAGATGGCTTTTAACAAAAAGACAAATTACAACACTACACGACCAGAACGCAATGGGGTGAAGTTTTAATGACCACTATGGAAGAAGCCCTAGCACTGCTAGACCCAAAGATTCGCAAGAGACTTTCTAATGGAGTAGGATTTAAGACAGAGTTTCAGAAGACTCCAAGTTTTGGTCTAAACCGTGCACTGTTTGGTGGCTTGCCACTCGGTAGGCAGGTTCTTATCTGGGGATCTAAGTCGTCAGCAAAGTCATCGCTATGTTTACAAATGATTGCTATTGCACAGCAAGAAGGCAAACTGTGTGCATGGATTGATGCCGAGATGTCATACTCTGAAGACTGGGCACAAAAACTTGGGGTAGACACAGAAAACCTAATCGTATCTCAGGCTCGTACAATCAACGAGATGGTAGACGTAGGAACAGCACTGATGAATGCAGGAGTAGACATCATTGTCATTGACTCTATCACATCACTTCTACCTGCAATCTATTTCGAAAAGGGAACAGACGAACTCAAGGAACTAGAGAATACCAAGCAGATTGGTGCAGAGTCTAGAGACTTTAGCAACGCATGGAAGATGATGAACTATGCCAACAACAAGGTAAAGCCAACCATGCTGGTTTTGATCAGCCAGTCTCGTAATAACATTAGTGCTATGTACACCAGCCAACAGCCATCAGGTGGTCAGGCTACCAAGTTCTATAGTTCGACTGTAATTAAACTATTTAGTTCTGAATCAGACAATCAGGCCATCAAGGGCAAGATTGCTGTTGGAGACAAACTCATTGAAGAAAAGGTTGGACGTAAGGTTCGTTGGGAAGTTCAGTTCTCAAAGACATCACCTGCATTCCAGTCTGGCGAATATGACTTTTACTTTAGAGGTCCAATCATTGGAATTGACAGCGTTGGAGACCTAGTTGACACTGCAGAGATGATGGGCATCGTAGAGCGTACAGGAGCCTGGTACATCCTACCAGACGGCTCTAAGGTCCAGGGTAGAGAGGCATTTGTCAATCGTGTAAGAGAAGACCTTGATCTTCAGGATGCCATTAAGGCCAAGGTAAATGGCGAAGTATAACATTTACCACGGAACCTTTCGTTGCCACAAATGCAAGACAGAGGTTCTGACAATGCGTTTTTATGCAGAAACCAAAGAACTAACATGGATGTGTCCAGAAAAGCACATGTCCACAGTAAACCTAAACACAAAGAAGACAAAGAAAGACTATGAGCGAGAAGAGCGAGAGTAAGCGTATTGGTGCCAAACAGCACAAGAACTCAGGCAGGGGAACCCACAAGGGGGATGCCACCTGGGAGAACTTTACCGTTGACTTCAAGGAAGTTGGCAAGTCTTTTACCATCAATAAAGACGTGTGGGCCAAGGCTGTTACGGATGCTATACGAAATAACAATGACCCTGCTATCGTTGTGGTTATTGGCGAAGGTAATTCAAAAACTAGACTAGCAGTCATCGAACTATCGCTACTTGAACAAATCCTCTCAGATGATGTATAATAGATGTATAACCTTTAAGGAAAATAATGGAGCAACAGAAAACAACAATTGATATGGTCAACGGTCTAAGTGAGATCGCTGACTACATGAATGACGAGGAACTCACTGAGGCCCTTACATTTATTGCAAAACTAATCATCAAACCAGATATCCCACTGAACGTAGCAACCGTGGAGATTGTCCGTCTACAGGCTATTGCAGCCAAGATGGCTTTCAAAGCAACATGGATGGTAAACGTTGACAAGGGAAATAGAGAGAAGAAAAACATCTACTTTACAGCACACGAGGCAATCAATGATCTTGTGTCTGCTCTAAAGTATATTGTTAGGTAAACACTATGGCTAAAAACTTTTTACAGGATGTAATGATAAAGAAGATGGACCAGGCTTCATCGTCTAGGCCATCGTTTCTTGACAAAGACGCTTTGATTGAAAAGATCAACTCTGGATATACGGTTAACCGTGTAGACAAGTTCACGACAAAGAAAACATTTGCACCAAGCACGATTGCATTCTCTCACGGAGAGTGTCCTCGTTATTGGTACTTGGCATTTGAAGGTGCTAACTTTGTAGACAACGCAGATGCGTATGGTGCTGCTAACATGACAGCAGGAACAAAGTCACACGAAAGAATCCAGGAAGCCATGGGCAACGTTCCAGGCCTCCTTGTAGATTCAGAATTTAAAGTTACTTATAACGATCCACCAATCTTTGGATTTGGTGACGTAATGCTCAACTGGGACGACACGGAGTTGCTTGGCGAAATCAAGACAATGCCGAATGATGCCTTTGAGTATCGCAAGATTTCGGGTAAGCCAAAGACTGGACACTTAATCCAGTTGCTTATCTATATGAAAATTCTTAACAAGAGCAAAGCAGTAATGATTTATGAAAACAAAAACAATCACGAACTGCTAGTCTTTCCTGTTGAGTTAAATCAATACATGTACGAGTGGGTAGAGAACACGTTTGGATGGATGAGAGAAGTTAGAAAGGCCTGGGAGGATAAGACCTTGCCTACTAAAAACTATCGTTCTAATTCAAAGATTTGTAAGACATGTCCAATCCGTGAGGCTTGTGACTTGGCTGGTTCTGGAGAGATCAAACTTAGATCCTTGGAGCCGTTAGATGAAAAACAAACACTGTGATTGGTGTGACCACACCTTTGAAGCAAAAGTTTCATACCAAATATACTGTTCAGCAGAATGCAGAAACGCTGCAACAAAAGAAAAGATTGCTGCAAGGTATCTAGTTACCAGACGCACCAAGCGTTCTGGAAAAGATAGAAAATGTAAGTCCTGCGGAACACCGCTATCGATATATAACGATGATCAGATTTGTCAGTCATGCATTATAAATCCTAGCGATGTTGCCAAGGCACTAAGAGAAATAAAGAATATAGCAAATGGTAAAACTGAGTAACTTTAGCAACAAGCCAAAGAACATCCTTGCCATAGATGCAAGCACCACCAGCCTTGCCTTCGCTATCTTTTCTGACAACAAGTTGTTGTCTTGTGGTAAAATTAAATTTGAGGGGAACAATGCATATCAAAAACTCGGAGACGCTGCACTCAAAACTTTGCCGTTCCTTAAGCAGTTTGAAATTGACGCAATTGTTATTGAGCACACTGTCTTCATTAACAGTCCAAAGACTGCTTCTGATCTTGCCCTAATCCAAGGTGCATTATTGGGTGCTGCAAAACTAGCAGGCATCAGAACAGCAGGCTCTATCAATCCTATTACGTGGCAAAGTTATATTGGCAACAATAAACTAACTGCTAAAGAAAAGCAAGACCTGATGGCAGAGTTCCCAGGGAAGTCAAAGAACTGGTATCAGAACAAGTCTAGAGAAATCCGTAAGCAAAGAACCATCAACTTTGTAAATACATATTATGACAAAAATCTGGCAGACGACGACGTTGCTGATGCAGTAGGCATTGGTCACTATGCGATCAATAACTGGGGAAAGATTGACAAGTAGTATGGTATAATTTTCTTATGGGAAGAAAATTTTATAATGGATACAAGCAGGGTCTGTGGACCATAATTGACTATCCAGCCAAGAGCAAAAAAGCACTTATGAGATGCGACTGCGGATATGAAGCATGGAATTTTCTGTCTAATCTGTCTTCCCATAACTCCCAAGGTTGCAGAAAATGTATGTTCCAAACTCCAGCACATAAAACATATCTCTTGGTACTAAGAACAGCAAGCAGAAGATCGATAAAATGGAACATCTCTGAGGAAGAATGGATTAGTATTTCTAAACAGGATTGTTTTTATTGTGGATCAAAGCCATCAAATATTATTACAGAGTATGGCTATCCGTACAATGGATTAGACAGAGTAGACTCAAATGGAATTTATGAATTGACTAATGTAGTTCCATGCTGTAAAATTTGTAATAGGTCAAAAAGTGATATCTCACAACAAGAGTTTTATGACTGGATAAGGAAAGCATATGAGCAAATTATATCAAAATGAAAATTGGCTTCGTAAACGCTACCATCTGGACAAGAAGACTCCAGAAGAGATTGCAAAAGAATGTGGGACAAGCGTGGAGACTATCTATGTTTATCTTGCTAAGTTTGGATTGAGGAAGTCTAGAAGATGAGATACGTAAACCACTTTGTTAAAGTTGCTAAAGGCTACCTAGCAAGAATCGGATGTAAGCACGAAGAGACTTACTCGGCATCCTGTCCATTTACAGGATTAACATACACCAATTGCAAAAAATGCTTGCAAAGAACAAGAATTGAGAAGACAGTATAATGCGTCAGAAAAAGACTTCCATCCTTCCACCAACCAAGTTTCACAAAGAGCCAACGGTAGTCGTTGACGGATTTGAAATCACTGAGGGTGATATAATTAAGATACAGGGTGAGCACGGAATTAAGTTTAAGTTCTCGGCCTTTGTAACCAATACAGAAACTGGCGTACAGTGGGTGGACTGCCTAGAACTTGATCGTGGCGTTGCAGGAGGAATGCGTTCATTCTATCTTGAGCGTGTAAAGAGAGTGCCAGTTAAACGAAAGAGAGCAAAACGTGTCGTTTGAAGATCTAACAGTAGAACACCTTGACGAAGTAAACAAGGTTGTTGAAAAGTATCTAGCAGGAACTGAGCCTACTCAGATTTCTAAAGAGTTGGCTATGCCAAGACAAAAGGTTGTTGCCTACATCAATGAATGGCGAACCATGGCTGCAGACAACGCTGCCATTCGTGCTCGTGCTAAGGAAGCATTGGTTGGTGCAGACACTCACTATACTAAACTAATTAGCAAAGCATACGAAGTAATTGACGAAGCAACTACTATTGCTAATCTAAGTGCCAAGACTGCAGGCATCAAGTTGGTCATGGACCTAGAAAAGACTCGCATTGAGATGCTACAAAAGGCAGGACTACTTGAGAACAAGGAACTTGCTGAAGAGATGATCGCCATTGAAAACCGTCAGGAAATTTTGGTCGGTATCCTAAAAGACATTGCAGCAGAGCATCCAGAGGTAAGAGACAAGATTATGCGTAGGCTATCAGATGCATCTAAGGATAAAGAAGTAATCACCGTGGTGGTAAGCAACGATGTTTGATGATTTCTTAGATGCACTTAAGTCCGACAACTTTGCAGAGCGTCCTGTAGACGCTAAGACATTTGTTGAGGGCGAAGCGTATCTAGGACAGCCACCACTATCGCAGGTTCAGTATGACATCGTTGAGGCTATGTCACAAATTTACAGACTTGAAGATGTAATTGATTTGCTTGGCGACACAGAGGGTCGTAGGTATTACAAGAAATATACCAAGAATGAAATCATCTTGCAACTTGGCAAAGGTTCTGGTAAGGACTTCACATCTACAGTTGCTTGTGCCTATATCGTATACAAACTGCTCTGCCTAAAAGACCCAGCCAGATACTTTGGCAAGCCGTCTGGTGACGCTATTGATATTATCAACGTTGCTATTAACGCACAGCAGGCCAAGAACGTTTTCTTTAAAGGATTTAAAACAAAAATCGAAAGGTCCCCTTGGTTTGCAGGAAAGTTCTATGCCAAGGCAGACAGCGTTGAGTTTGATCACTCCATCACAGTTTACTCTGGTCACTCGGAACGAGAGTCTCACGAGGGTCTTAACCTTATCCTTGCGGTACTGGATGAGATTTCTGGATTCGCTTCTGAGGTTGCAACTGGTAACGACCAAGGTAAGACAGCAGACAACATCTACAAGGCCTTCCGTGCCTCTGTAGACTCTCGCTTTCCAGATCTTGGCAAGGTAGCACTACTATCCTTCCCTCGTTATCCTGGTGACTTTATCTCTCAGCGTTACGAAGCGGTAATTGCTGAAAAAGATATAGTTACAAAACAGCACAGATTTGTTATGAACCCAGAGTTACCAGAAGACCAAGAGGGAAACTATCTTGATATTGAGTGGGAAGAAGATACAGTTGTGTCTTACAAGTATCCAGGAATGTTTGCTCTTAAGCGTCCTACCTGGGTAGTAAACCCTACTCGTCAAATAGATGACTTTAAGTTGGCGTTCTTTACAGACATGGGTGATGCTATGCAACGCTTTGCTTGCGTACCTACCTTCTCGTCCGATAGATTCTTTAGGCAAGAAGATAAGATTCGCAGTGCCATGAGCATTCGTAATCCTTTAGACCAGCACAGAAGGTTCGATCCAGGATTTGCTCCAGACCCAGACAAGACCTACTACGTTCACGCTGACCTTGCACAGAAGCATGACAAATGTGCGGTTGCAATTGCTCACGTAGACAAGTGGGTTAATGTTCAGATTGGTAAAGATTACCAACAGGTTATGCCCATCGTTGTAGTTGATGCGGTAGCGTGGTGGGAGCCAAAGGTAGAAGGCCCAGTAAACCTATCAGAAGTAAAGCAGTGGATTCAAAACCTAAGAAGACTAGGATTTAATCTCGGCATGGTATCGTTCGACCGCTGGCAGTCATTTGACATCCAGAACGAGTTAAAGCAGGTAGGCATTAGAACTGAGACTGTTTCTGTTGCCAAGAAGCACTACGAAGACATGGCTATGCTCGTATACGAAGATCGTCTAGTCATGCCATCAATTGACCTGCTATTCGAAGAACTTATCGAACTTAAGATTGTTAAGCAAAATAGAGTTGACCACCCTCGCAAGTCTTCTAAGGACTTGGCAGACGCTGTCTGCGGTGCAATCTTTGGGGCAATATCACACACCCCAAAGGACCAAAATTTGGAGGTAGAGATTCACACTTTCAAAGACAGGCCTAAGTCTACCCTTGACATGGACAAAGACAATGTGATACAATATAAACCTATGCCAAAAGAGGTTAAAGAATACCTGGCTAGATTTGATCTAATCTAACTAATATAAGGAGAAACAAATATGACTTCATTCAAGAAGCCACTAATTGCTATTGTATCTGCAGTAGCACTTGCCACCACTTCGCTGTTGGCACTACCAGCAAATGCTGCAACCACAGCACTAACTGTTAACGCTGTTGCAGTAACTACTGCACCAACTACCGCTGCTAACGCAGTATCACTAGCAGTACCAGCAAATGACGTTGTAAACGCAACCAACACCTTGAAGATTGCTCTTACAAGCGTTGCTGCAGGAACAAACGTAACTGCAACCGCAGTTGATGCCGTATTGCTAACTTCGCTAACCAATGCAACTTCTGCATCTGGTACAGCAACCGTAAACATCGCTACAGGAACTGGAACTACTGCAGACCTATTTGTATTTACAAAGACTACAAAGACTGGCTCTGTTGCAGTTACCGCCGATGGCGTTACAACAACCTACTTCGTAAAGGGAACCGCTGGTGCTCTTAACACAATCAAGGTTGATGCACCAACTGCTGCTCTAGGAACTACCGCAAAGGTATCTGTTACTGGAACTGACGTATTTGGTAACGTTGTATCGGGTTCTGTTGTTGCACTTCAGGTTGTAAGTTCAAATGCAAGCAACACCTACTCAATCACTTCAGACGCTACTGGTGTTGCAACCAGAGAGTTGACTGGTCTAGCAGTAGGCAAGTACGACCTAATTGCAACTGCTACTGTAGCAACTGCTGTAACTGGTCTTGCTGCTCCTGTGGGCTTTGTCCGTGGCGAGTTGAAGATCGTTGACCTTGCTGCACTAGTTGCAGAAAAGGATGCACAACTTGCTGTTGCAAATGGCAAGGTAACTGAGGCAGAGGCAAAGTACGCTGCTCTCGTAAAGCGATTCAACGCTCTTGCAACTCAGTACAACAAGTTCGTAAAGAACAAAAAGGTTAAGTTGATTAAGTAATTCGACCATAGATTTAGGGGAGAATGAGAGGCTTCTCCCCTTTTTCTATGCCTGTTTCATAAAACAATAAACTCTTTAAAAAATTTATAAGGAGAGTTTTGCAAAATCTAAAACACTATGGTATACTTTATACCTATCCCACTTTGAAAGGTCGGTTGATTACATGTCTGAGTTCTTCTCATTTAAACTTCCAGACGACTTTGTAGAAAAATACAAGGCACTGGAATCCCCATTTGGTTTCGTAGACGCAGGTGGAAACTCTCTAGGAGAGATCACTTTTGTCAGAACCTATTCTAGAATCAAAGATGACGGTACCAAGGAACGCTGGTACGAAGTAGTAAAGCGTGTCATTGAAGGAATGTATTCTGTACAGAAGAATCATGCCAAAGAGTCACGTTTGCCTTGGAATGACTACAAGGCACAGAAGTCTGCACAGGAAGCATTCGACAGAATGTTTAACCTAAAGTGGACACCACCAGGCCGAGGTATGTGGTCTTTTGGTACACCACTAACAATGGAAAAGAGAAACTCAGCAGCACTACAGAACTGTGCAGTAGTATCTACTAAGGACTTGGACAAGAATGATCCAGGTGCATTGTTTGCTTGGGTTATGGATGCCCTAATGCTTGGCATTGGCGTTGGCTTCGACACACTAGGACAGGATAAGAATTTCCAAATCTATGCTCCTACAGAGCCAGCAGTGTCTTTCCAAATCCCAGACGACCGTGAGGGATGGGTAGAGTCTACTCGTCTATTGATCAACTCATTCCTAAGACCCAACCAGCCTGTACAGGAATTTGACTACTCTTTGATCAGACCTTACGGTGCACCCATCAAGGGCTTTGGTGGAACCGCTTCTGGTCCAGACCCACTAATCAAGATGCACGACACTATCCGTCAGGCAATTGGTTCACGTGCAGGAGAGAAGTTTGACTCACGTGCCATCGTGGATATCATCAACCTAATCGGTACTTGTGTGGTTGCAGGAAACGTCAGACGTTCTGCTACGCTTGCTTTGGGTGTAGATGGGGACGAGGACTTCCTAAACTTGAAGAATGCAGAGGCATTCCCAGAGCGTAACTCATACGACCCGAAGAATCCAGGATGGGCTTGGATGTCTAACAATTCTATCTCAGCAACAGTTGGAATGGACTACTCAAAGTATGTTGACCGCATTGCAGATAACGGAGAGCCAGGCTTTATCTGGCTAGACGTTGCTCGTCAGTACGGTCGCTTGGCAGATCCAGCAGATGGAAAAGACTACCGTGTTGTAGGCTTTAACCCATGTGCAGAGCAGCCACTAGAGTCATACGAACTATGTACTCTAGTTGAGGTTCACCTAAACCGTCACGAGAGCAAGGAAGACTTCCTACGCACTCTAAAGTTTGCCTATTTGTATGGTAAGACTGTTACACTTCTTCCTACACACTGGCAACAGACCAACGGTATCATGCAGAGAAACCGCCGTATCGGAACATCTCTAACAGGTATCGCATCGTTCTCTGACGAGCATGGCCTACCAACTACTCGTGAGTGGATGGACGAGGGATACAACAAGATCCGTTTCTATGACAAGAAGTACTCAGAGTGGCTATGTGTTCGTGAGTCAATCCGTGTAACCACAGTCAAGCCATCTGGATCAGTATCTATCCTATCTGGTGCTACTCCTGGTGTTCACTGGGGACCAGGTGGAAAGTTCTACCTACGTGCAATTCGCTTTGGTAACTCAGACCCAATGCTACACTTGTTTAGAGCAGCAGGGTATAAGATTGAAGATGACCTAGTATCAGCAGGAACTTCAGTAGTATACTTCCCGATTGCATCTGGACAGAAGAGAGCAGAAAAGGGTGTAACATTGTTTGAAAAGATGGCTCTTGCTGCTACAGCACAGAAGTATTGGTCAGACAATGGTGTCTCGGTAACACTATCATTCGATAAGGAAACTGAGAGACAGCACGTAGCATCTGTTCTAAACATGTATGAAGGTCAGTTGAAGGCCGTATCGTTCTTGCCTATGGGTAACACGGTATATCCACAGCAGCCTTACACAGAGATTACAGAAAACGAATACGACTACTACATCGGTCGCATTGCAAAGATTGACTTCTCTGCAATCTATGATGGGGTAGACAACCTTGAGGCACAGGGTGAGGCATACTGCACCACCGATTACTGTGAGATCAAGATTCAGGACAAGGATGTAAAATAATGAAAGAACTAATTCATTTCTCTGCTACCTGGTGCCAGCCTTGCAAGCAAATGCAGCCAACCATTGACAAGTTCTTGGAAGACAATCCAGACATCTCGTACGTTAAGTATGACGCAGATAAGGATGTTAGCAAGTTTACTGAAAACAAAATTACTGGTGTACCTGCTTTTGTGATTAAGGTCGAAGGCCAGGAGCCAAGGTTCCACAAAGGACTTGCAACAGCAGAAAAGTTTGCCTCTCTATTTGAATAAAGGGCAATATGGGAAGGGGGTATCTTCGGATACCCCTTTTCTTATATTTAAACAATGTTATAATTGTTTTGTTAGTCTTAACAACTAACAAGGAGACCCCAAAAATTAAAACCCCAAGATTTTTAACAGCAATTTCAATGGTATTCTTGCCATTGCTTTTTGCCCTGCCTGCCTCAGCAACAACAATGACCCTACAAGAAGCACAGGCTGCTTTAGTGGTAGCACAACAGGAAGTTATAGATGCCACAGCAAGCCTTCAGACGGCCTCAGAAGCCGTTTTAGCAGCAACAACGACCAGAGATACGGCTCAAATTGAATATAATGAAGCACTGGCAGAATGGGAAGCCACAAGGGTGACCATCGCTGGCACAACATCCACAGGCAGCCAGAACGTTGTGCTAAATGGAAACTTCAATGACGCATCAAACTGGACAAACATTGGCATGGGGTCCAACGACACGATCTTAAACTCAAACATCCCTCGTGTTTACAATGGCGTTCTGATCGGTTCTTATATCTATCACTTTGTACTCCAGACTGGAAACTTTCCATCTCCAACCAGACAGGTCACATTCTCGTATGATATGTCTAACAATAATTTTAATGATGGCAACCGCCCACAAGCAGACGGCTATCGTGTAGAGTTCCGCACTTATAATGCATCTAATCAGAGACTAAACTATTATGACACTGGCAATCGTACCAACACATTTCCTTGGACAAACTTTACCGCCACATACAACCTTACTGACGACGCAGTTCGTTGGGACATTGGCTTCCGAATGGTAGACAACGGATTTTGGAACGGTAACTTTGCAGGAAGCATTGATAACGTATCCCTTGTAACTCAGGTGACAACCACATCACCAGAAACATACTCTTATGGAGAGGTAGAGACAACAGCAAAGAACTCTGCCTATCAGGTATTAGGATTAGCCCAGACATCCTTGAGTCTAGCAACTGCAGAAAAGTCTTTGGCAGAAACAAGGCTTGCTACTGCTAATGCAGAAGTTATAAGACTTACTCAATTGGTTGCCGATCTAACCCCACACCTTGACGCACCAACTAACCTTGTTGCAACTATCGTTGGAGATAATGTAGAACTATCTTGGTCTGCACCAAACCCTAACCTATCTGGAGTTACACCCGAACGCTATGGTGTGTTTTGGTCTACAACAAACTTTACTCAGAACGGCTGGGCAGTCGCAAGCACTACAACCTCAATAACACTTCCACTCTCAACACTGTACTCCACAGCACCACAAGGAAGCACATTTCAATTCGCTATTCGTGCTGACAACGATACCCTACGTATCTACTCAGATAGATCTACATACGCATCTGTGACTACAGAAGTACCACCATGGTGGCAAATTCAGTTCTGGGAAGGCGAAGCAGTTACTATTAGTGCACCAGAAGGTTTTAAGTTTGGAACTCCAGTTGCATGGTATGGGTCACCAACAGATCCAACCTGTGGTGCAACAGTTTCTAACATCCTAAATGAAATCATCAATGGCAGAACTACTGCTACATTCTCTGCCGATAACGGACTGTTTGGAGACCCTTGTTCTGGTGTCGTAAAGGTATTAAGACTTAGCACTCCAGTAGACAGGATTATTTTTCCTACCCCAACACCAACTCCTACTGAAACACCAGTTATAATAGTACCAGAGCCTACGCCGTCTCCACAACCAGAGCCAACAGTAGACCCTACGCCAGAGCCAGAGGAGACAGTTGAGCCAACTCCAGAACCAACCGTTCCACCTACGGAAGAGCCAACACCTTCACCTTCGCCGTCCGAGGAATCTACTGAAGAGCCAACAGAGAATGTCGTGGACCCGACACCAGAACCAGAGCCAGAGCCAACCCCAGAAGAGCCAACAGAACCTGAGTTACTAGAACAAGAAGCCGTTGAAGAAATTGAAAACCTTGTTTCAATAGATCCAGAGTCTCTCACAGAGGCACAGGTAGAAGAATTGACAGCAGCAGCCATGGTTGTTTTTGAAACAGCAGAGCAAGGTTCAGAAGCCTACAATCAAGCACTTGAGGCCTTGGCTGCAGTAGCAGAAGCAGACGACCCTAAGATTCCTGAAGAACTTGCAGCGATCCCCTTGCTAGGAGATGCTGCTGGAGCAGCCTTAGAAGTATTAAATAATCTTGGTAACGTTGGTGCTGACATGGCACCAGCAGTTCGTGAAGAAGCAGAGAAAACAATTATTGCATCTGTTATTGCTACAGGAGCAGCAGTTCAAGCAACTGTTGCAGCAGCAACGGCAGCAGCAACTACAGCAACTTCGACATCAGGCACTTCGTCTGGTGGCGGTGGTGGAGCATCAGGTGGTTCATCTGGTGGGGGAACAAATAGGAAGGTGAAATAAATGAAAAAATTTCTAAGTGATATTCTTGGTCAGGCTTGGACACTCCTAGGTATGTTTGTTGCCTGGGTAGTTCTAGAAGGCTCTGCCAAGACAATTGTTGGATATTGCATCCTTGGGACCTTGGGTCTCTGGGCAGCAACATATCCATTAAGAAATCCAAAGGAAGGAGATGAATAATATGGTAAAACAAATCGCAGACATATTCGCAAGAATGGTAGCAGTCTTTGTGATCTCGGCACTTGGAGTTCTTGGTGCTGGTGCTATTGCTGGAGTAGAAGTTCTACAGGCAGTTCTTATGGCAGGTCTACTTGGTGTAGCACGTGTCCTTGAGGACCTGGCCAAGTCATTTCTTCAGGATGGTAAACTTACTCAGGCTGAGATTAACTCGGCATTCCGTAAGGAACACAGCCGTGCTGAAGAAGAAGCAGAGAAGTAATAGCAAAACCCCTTGACTACCCTCTCCATATAGTGTAAAATAGATACACTACTTAGAGAGGGTTTTCACATGAGTGAAATAAACGATAACGAATTTGGAGAATGGCTCCAGATTGGCATTGACAAAGGCTGGGTATCTAACCCATTCTGCTACACCCATGATGGCGATCCATACATGACTGAAGAAGAAGAGCAGCAGTGGGAAGAGGGCGGAGATCCTTGTGCCCCTGTAATTAAGATTTTGGACTAATGGCTGATTTATTTTTGAGTGGCCCATTTGACTTTAAGGGCAAAGGCTGGGGGTATGCACATTACTCGTATGGCTTTGCCATGGAATCATTTATCGACATTGCAAAAAACACAGACAACATTATTGATACATTCTCATATCCTTTTAATGTTGGAATAGTAAAGGCATCAGTTCGTAAGTCAAGAAGTCCTATTAGTATTTCTTTCTTGCCACCAGACGTTTCACTGTTTGCACCCAACTCAAAAAACATTTGTGTTTTTGCTTGGGAGTTTGACAAACTACCACCTAAGAGTGTTGGTTCAAACGGTATCTTTAAAAAAGATTACGAGAGAATGCTAAAGAGATATGACTCGGTCCTCACCCTGTCATCCTACTCAAAGAAAACTCTTGGCAACTATGGCATCAAAGCACATGTCCTACCTTCGGCGGTATCTAAAAAGATCATAGAGCCAAACGAAACCATTAAAGATGTAGTCTGTTACAACTTTACTACCGTTCCCCATGCCTACGAGGGCAATCCTGGAATGCCTCTACAGGACATACTAGACAACTCCCAGTACGAGCAAAGATTCCTCTACGTGTTTAACCCAAACGACATTAGAAAAAACTTTGGCAATCTCGTAACGGCATTTACTAGGTTCACCGAAGAATATCCAAACGCAGTCCTGATCCTAAAGATGACAGCAAAGAATACACTAACAAAACTACAAGAGATTGCGTTTAAGAGAGAGTTTCCATCTTTCCCAAATACAACCTTCAACAATGTTTATGTTATTCCAGACAGGTTGAGCGACAGTAAACTTCAAATGCTCATGGATTCTTGTCAGAACTATGTGTCTCCAACCAGAGCAGAGGGGCAGAACCTTCCACTATGCGAAGCAATGCTTTCTGGAATGCTGTGCATCTCACCAGACCACACATCAATGGCAGACTTTGTAACAGACAAATCAAACATCGTGCTTGAGTCATACCCATGGGTTGTGGACAAGGACACTCACAAGTATAGCGAGTTCTGGGGATTTACTTGGCATGGTGTAAGCGAGGACTCTATTCTTCAAGGACTAAAAACCGCCACGTCATTGACACCAGAGCAGAAAGATGCTATGATAAAAGAAGCCAAACAGAATGTAGAAAATTTTTGTTCACCAGAATCAGTGCTCAAAAAGTGGCAAGATATTAAGTTGCAAATAGGCATCTGATCCTGTATAATTGAATAGTATTGGTCCATAACTCAGTTGGCAGAGTGTTCGGCTGTTAACCGAAATGTCGGAGGTTCGAGCCCTCCTGGACCAGCGATAGAAATATCATGCGTATGTTGCATAGTGGTAGTGCCCTATCCTTCCAAGTTAGAGGTGCAGGTTCGATTCCTGTCATACGCTCGGGTGACACCCAAGCATTACTCGTAAGATCAATTTCACAGGGTGTCACTTTTGGCTTCGTAGTTCAGTTGGTTAGAACGCCACCCTGTCACGGTGGAGGTCGTGGGTTCAAGTCCCATCGGAGTCGCTAACGGTTGCCTAACCGCTCTCAAGGGTATGAGATAAAATAGGCGATGCCCCTGTAACTCAGTTGGTAGAGTGCAATACTTGTAATATTGAAGTCGCAGGTTCGAATCCTGTCGGGGGCTCAAGTGGTATAATTAGATATACAAGGAGGTCATAACTATGGCTAAAGCACAACTACCAATTGACGGTAAACTCGGAAAAGATTTTAAAGTCACATCACTAATGGGCATGAGAATTCACCCTGTAACAAAAGAAAAGAAGCACCACAATGGAACTGACATTTGGTCTTCACACGAACCATGCTGGATTGAAGCACCTTATGACGGTGTTGTTCTAGAATCAAAGAAGTCAACAAGTCCAGGCGGAGGCTTTGGAAACTACGTAATCCTTCTTCACAAGATCGGTGGCAAGCAATACACAACCCTATATGCACACATGCAGGATGGCTCTGTTAAAGTTAAGAAGGGCCAGAAGGTTGAAGCAGGAACTCCTCTAGGAAAGATGGGGACTACTGGTATGTCAACTGGAAAGCACTTGCACTGGGAACTTCGTCTAGGCAAGCAGCACATCTGGGACAAGATGGGCAAGAACTACATCGAACCAATCGCATTCTTCAAAGCACTTATTGCACAAGAGGCTGCTATTGCAACCGCAGGTGTCGTCGCTACAGACGACGACCCAGTAGCACCAGCACCAACTCACGGTGCAAAGAAGCCAGCACCAGTAAAGCCTGTGGCTGCTCCAGCAACTCCTGCCAAGCCAGCCAAGCCAGTTCTAAAGTCTACCCTAAAGGTAGGAGCAAAGAATGGTCTTGTAAAGTATTTGCAGAACGCACTAAAAGTTCCTGTAACTGGAGTATACGACCAAGCAACTGTTGCTGCTGTAAAAAAGTTACAGACCGCTAAGGGACTTAAGGCCGATGGTCTTGCAGGACCTCTGACATGGGAGCACATTAACTAAATGCCAACATACGAATACGCTTGCAGAGAATGTGAAACTATTTTGGTAGAAAAGCGAAGCATTCACGACCCATCACCAGATCACTTTTGTGACAGGTGTGGAAAGATTATGACACAGGTTGTGGGTAGCCTGGGTATTCAATTCAAGGGTAGCGGATTCTACAGAACGGATAAGTAATGGTAGAGACAAAAGAGTGGGTTCTTACTACCGCAGATCGCTGTGATGTCTGTGATGCACAGGCGTACATCAACGTCAAGGGGGTATCTGGAGAGATTATGTTTTGTGGTCATCACTACGACACTTCTAATAACGACAAACTAAAAGCATTTGCATTTGAAATCATTGATGAACGAGAACGCCTAATTGAGAACAGGCTACAGGGAGATAACTAATGCCTATTAGTTTTAAAAAGAATGTCTCTAGATTTTTTAGACATGACACAGATATCACTCGTGTTATAGAGACAAACTTTCCAGAAGGAATTAGCAACCATTTGCCATTTTGGAAAGGCCTGCACACAATAAAGGTATCCATAGATGGCGATGGCTTTAATCCAAACAAGATATCAGATCTAGAACTAAATGAAAAGACTGTGGTTAAGGGATACCTGGAAGCAGACAATGCCAAGGTTCTACATCTAATTGGTCCAAAGAAAAAGTTTATTAAAAGGATTGTGGCAAGTTATTATCACGCTGTGGCTGACGATCTTGCAGAAATTGTGTATGCTATCAACAAGTATCCAGACCTAGAACTAATAATCGACCTCACAGAAGTACGTGGAGCACTGACAACACCAGAGTGGGACTTTATTGGATACTTCCTAAAATGTTTAGACAAAGAAAAAGTAAAGTACACCCTTGTAGAATTAAAAAAGTTTGACATTGTTTACATTAACGACTTTACGCTGCTAGCGTTTCCATTTCACTCAGGTGCAAGACTTGACGTGCTTGCTGAATTCTTTAAAAAGCATGTCACCAATCCTAAAGAAGAAGCACACAAAAAAGTTTTTGTTAGCCGTGGAAAGATGAACTGGAGAGATCCGCTAAAGGATGCCGTAAACTTTTCCTACGTAGACGATAATAGGATAGACAATCATTCTGAAATTGAGCAGGTATTTAAAGACCTTGGGTTTGAAGTAGTTTATCCAGAAGACTTTAAAAATTTTCAAGAGCAGGTGGACTACTTTTATAAAGTAAAGGTCATGGCATCTCTGACCAGTTCTGGAATGGTCAATGGCGTTTTTATGCAGCCAGGTGGAACCATGATCGAATTGGTAACACCACTAATTACTCAGTCCCCTGTTGTTAGTAACGAGTACCTTAAAAACAACGGCATTGATCCAAAAGAATATGAACTAGACCTAAACACAGTTCAAGAAATTCATATGTTTTATCACAATCTCGCATTCTTTAAAGAGCACACCTACATTGGAATTCCTAACTACTTTAGAAGTTCAGACAAGGTTCGTAAGTTTATTGACGCAAACCCAGGACTAAAGGAAATGCTTCAGAAATGAACAGGGCAATAATCTTCGACCTAGACGGAGTTCTGATAGACAGCAAAGAAATTCATTTCAATGCCCTCAACCTTGCCCTAGCCAACGTAGACAAGAAGTATATTATTTCTAGAAATGATCAGGATACTACCTTCGAAGGCCTGACAACATATTCTAAACTAAATATATTAACTTATACAAGAGGGTTGCCCAGATTGCTACACAAAAATATTTGGGAAGAAAAGCAGAAGTTTTCTACTGCAATGTTTTCTAGTGTGTCTACGGATGCAGAATTAATTAATCTACTTAAATACATAAAGTCGCAGGATATCCTAATAGGCGTTGCAAGTAATAGCATTAGGGCAACACTGAATGGCTGCCTAAAGGCCTTGGGCATTAAAGATCTGATTGATCACTCACTGAGTAATGAAGACGTAAACTTTCCAAAGCCAAGTCCAGAAATATATCTAAACTGCATGACAGATCTAGGAGTTACGCCAGACAACGTAATTATATTTGAAGACAGCGAGATAGGCAGAGAGGCAGCGAGTTCGTCAAATGCCAAACTAGAGCCAATAGAAAACAGGTCTAGCCTAACGTTCGACAGGATTCAGAAAGCGGTAGAGTATTTAAATGCAAAAGATTAATATACTTATTCCAATGGCAGGTCTGGGTAGTCGCTTCGCTGAAAAGGGATACAGTAAGCCAAAGCCACTAATCGATGTTGATGGTGAGCCAATGATTAAGAAGGTCATTGATAATATTAATATTGATGGTCACTACATCTTTATTGTCCAGAAGGAACACTCTGTAAGGTATCACTTGCAAGATGTGCTAGACGAATATGTGCCAGGATGCACAATTGTTGAGATAGATGGAGTGACTGATGGTGCTGCTAGAACAACCCTACTTGCCAAAGATTTTATTGATAACGATATGCCATTGCTAATCGCCAATTCAGACCAGGTAGTTGTATGGGATAGTTCTGCGTTTACCTCTCAGATGGCCTCTGGTGACGTTATAGCACTATTCAAAGATGACAATCCCAAGTGGTCATATGCCAAGATTGATCAGGCCAGGGTAGTTGAGGTAGCGGAAAAGAAAGTTATTAGCAACAATGCAAGCGTGGGCATCTATGGCTGGTCCAAAGGCTCTGACTATGTAAAGTATGCAGAACAAATGATTGCTAAGAATATTAAAACTAACAATGAATTTTACATCTGTCCTGTCTACAACGAAGCCATAGAAGATGGTAAAATAGTAGTGCCACACTTTGTGCAGGAGATGCACGGCATTGGCACACCAGAAGACTTGGAGATCTACCTTGAGAAGAATCGCACACAGAGGGAATACGAACGGCATAACAGCCTACGAGAATCAATTATGGTATGCTCAGACCGCAATTGACAAGGGCTTTGACGTAGAGATAGATGTGTGGATGATTCGTGGAGTGCTCTGGGCAGGGCACGACTCAGCACAATACCTAATCCGTGAAAAGTTCTTGACAGATAACATTGACAAACTTTGGATTCATTGCAAAAACTTTGAAGCCCTAGACCACTTTGCTAAGTTGGGCAACTCCTACAACTACTTCTGGCATCAGGACGACGACTTTACGATGACCAGTCAAAACTTTATTTGGACATATCCAGGAAAAGAAGTTGGAGATCGATCTGTAATAGTTGACTTAGAGGGCAAAACAGAGTATAATTGTTATGCTATTTGTAGTGACTATGTCGCTAAGGAGGAACAAAATGTATGAATATTTTGTAAAAGCAGTAACCAACGTAGTAGATGGGGATACCATTGACGTTGTAATCGATCTAGGGTTTGACATTAGTTTTACTTCACGTGTTCGCTTGGCTGGTATTGATACCCCAGAATCACGTACCACAAACAAAGCCGAGAAGGCACTTGGTCTAGAGTCAAAGAAGTACCTCGCTGACCGCATCAAGGCAGCAAAGAATGTAGTTATTAAGACTGAGAAGATGGACTCATCTGAAAAGTATGGTCGCATCTTGGGATGGCTATACCTTGACGGAGAAGGTAATTCAATCAATCACGAGATGATCGAAAAGGGTTTCGCTTGGGGATATCTTGGAGACACCAAGGTAAAAGACTTTGAAGCACTTGCCAAGGCAAGAGCGAAGTCTAACAAATAATTTTACCTAAGTCATAGTATAATTAATTTGGGTGATTTTATGGAATATCTAGTTGGCTCTCTCGCCACCATCATAACTGCTCTACTGAGCAGGCTGTTCTTTAAGAAGAAAGAAACTCGCAAGGTTAGCGTAGAGATTCGGGAATCGCAAGCAATCAGATTTGAAATGATTAAAGATAGCGGTGCAATCTACGAACTGCTTCATCCAAAGGTTAAGACACAGGCAACAACGCACCACGAAAACAATCTTGTTAGGATTATCTTTGTGGAAAGCCAGGCCTACTGGATCAGAAGCAACGTCTTTTACACTGCAGACCTAGACGAAATGGGGCTTGTTGATTTTGATTCTACAAGAGCAGTTGACACAATGACCATGAGTAAGGTACAATTAGATAAGATGAGTTTTATTGTAGAAAAACTAACGGAAGGAAAATAGTATGCTCGTAGCAATTCAAGGTACAAGAACCTTTGACGATTATGCTGTTTTCCTAAGAGCAATGGGAACAGCACTTGGGAGTATTTCGGATCAGGACACAGAGTTCACAATCTATTCTGCAGGTCCAGTAAATATTAATAAGTTTGGTCTAGAGTTCTCTAACATATCCGAAAGAAGTCTTAAAGCAAGAGGCATTAAGATTAGATTTATTAAGGTTCCACCGTCTTGGTTGGAAACTAATATAAAGTCTATAGACTACTTTGCATACTTTAGCAAACCGAAGGAACCAGTATCGAAACTGGTTGACCTAGCGGATGCTAAGGATGTTGAAGTAGGAGTCTATAGATATTAATCGCACAAAACAAACAGAGCAGGGAGTGAAATGTTAATCAAATCACTTGAAACAATGGAAGATATTGTCAAGAATAACGACAGCCTTTCATGGGATGGCTGGACAGTCATTCAAACAAAAACCAGTGAAGACGGCATGATGTCTAAAGACGGAGCATTCGTTGACGGCAAGTGGATCGTACAGAAACGTTACGAGGCAACTGCTAATGGTTGGGAGATTCCAAACAAGTTAGTTGGCTAAAATGGATAAGCATGAATGGAAAGATAAAGCCGAATGCTTAGGCATGGAAACCAATGACTTCTTCGACAACTATGAAGAAGATTTGGAAGTAAGAAAAGACATTGACGCTGTCTGTGCAAGTTGTCCAGTCGCAAGACAATGCTTTGCTGTTGCTGTTTCAACCAAGGGTTGGGGAGTGGCAGGTGGAGTTTACTTTGAGAACGGAAAAATCTCAAGGGAATTCAACAAGCATCGTAATAAGCAGGACTGGGCAAAAGTTTGGGAATACCTAACGATTGACAAAGAATAATGTTATACCAGAAAGAAAACAACAATGTACACTGATGCAATGAAGATAGCATTTAGATCCTTGGACCACTACGCTCCACCAGGATTTAAGTTGCAAATTATAGATCACGATACTTTTATTACCGTTAAGGCTAGTGAGCCACAGTTTATGGGGCTACTTGACGAAGACAGGAGACGTGCTATAGAATATATGGTAAGGGTCAAAAAGGCTTTTGAGGAAAACGGAGCGATCGTGCTACTAGTACGAGAAGGGGGCAAGGAACAATGATGTATGAATATTTACTATACGGTATCCTTAGCGTCATCTTTATTTCATTTGTAATATCTACAATTGTCTTAAAGAAAAAGAATAACAAACTAACCGCAAGCATCATAACGATCTTGTTAGAAAATGCAAACAATAAGTCTGCATCTGAGGACAAGAACCTAAATACAAATGAAGGTTTTGTCAAGTTCCTATCGGACTCTCGTGACTGGGCATTTGCCTATATCGAAGAAGTTCAATCTGTGCTTGGCAAATTTATTTCTGAGGTTGGCCCAGAGATTGAGTACTACAGAAACTTTGGTCAGGCTGTTGACAGTCCGAACAATGAGTCTTTAGACAAGATCTCTAAGGCATACTCAGAACTTGAAAAAGTTTTACCCAAAGATAAGAAAAACAATGGGTAAATATAGGTCTCTAAACAGAGACAAAGGAGAATAAAATGACACCACAACTAACAGCAATGCTGGCTTCATACGGAAGATCAGTTCTATCTGCAGCAACGGCACTATACCTTGCTGGAGTAACTGATCCACTAGACCTAGTCTGGGCACTTGTAGCAGCAGTTATTCCAGTTGCTCTACGAGCAATCAATCCAAAGGACAAGGCGTTTGGTCGTGTCCCTAGTGTTGAAGAAGTAGACAAGGCACTGACAACTGCAAACGTTGCAGATGGCAAGAAACTTGCTAAGAAAGTAACCGACAAGGTTGCTCCTGCAAAGAAGCCTGCTGCAAAGAAGACTACACCAAAGAAGTAGTTAAAATAAAAAGATAGCCAGGGGAAACCCTGGCTTTTCTTTTATCTAAAAGTGTTCGTGATAAATCTTTGCCGTGTGTATGATGTAGATTTTATCATAACCAAGTTTGTGAAAGTTTTGGCAAACAACAACGGTATCGCAATCAAAATCTTTAGTCACAGGATTTATATATCCATAACGAGCACCTTGTCTAAAAGGTTCTGCACGATACAAACAAACACCATTTGACGTAGCATAGTACTTGTCGTACGGCTTTGACTTAGTATCATAAAGCCTAACTTCTTCGTGACTTGTAAACTTTGGACCCTTGCGAGTAGCCCAACTATCATAGATAGGGTGGTTGTTTACAGTAAGACCAGAAACAATATCAAAGTCTGGTTCTAGTTTTTTAAACTCTAAGATCTGCTTAATGACATTCATATCAAATCTCATGTCAGACTCAACCATCATAATGTAGTCAGCCCTATTTAAAAAGTCTTTAGCCTCTATGGCTTTGTTTCTGGCAATAGAAAGGTTTTTAACCCTATCCTTTGACTTGACTGACCCATAGTTCTGTGTTCTAAGGGTCTCGGTAATAAAAGAAAAGTCTGAAAAGAATGACCAGTCCATTGCTGCAATCATTCTGGGGGTACCGTCATTAGAGTCATTCTCATAGATTGACAAGATAAACTCATATTCTGGGAAGGTCTTTACCATTTCCTTCAACTGGGCGTGATATCTTTTGAGATACTGAGATTCATTTCGAATAACAGAATACACGAAAACAACTGGCTTAGACATAAAATCCTTTTCTACTTACAACAATTATAGCATGTACAGGAGAATCTTCACATTTCATGCTATAATATAGGTATGCCATATAAAGTAGGAAAAAAGGGATCATACGGATGCGAGGGTTACCCTGCCCTAAAAGATGACGGAACCGTAATGGGTTGCCACGCAACCGCTAAAGAAGCAGCAGGACAAATCTATGCAATCAATCGCTCTGAAGGAAACATTGGCAAGGCCATGGTTTCGGTTGGCGATTTTGTTATTGCAAACTGCGATGATGAGATTTACATTGGTCGTGTAGAACACGTAATGGCCGAAGGTTCTGTAGGAATTCCAGGATCGGAATACTACATGGAAGCCACAGCAGACACTCCAGCAGTCGTAGTTCGCACACTAGAGTTTGAGTCAGATGGTGGCTACTGGGAAGAAACCAGTTACCTAGTTAACGTAAGTTCTGACGAAGTTGTTGCAATTGCACCACTACCACTAGACGCAGAAGCAATCCTTGTTGACGGAGAACTGGTTCCAGAGATGATGGACAAGGCTGATGGATGCTGCCCAGAAGAAACACTTACAAAGGCAGATCCATGCTGGGAGGGCTATACTCAACGTGGCATGAAGCCAGGAGAAAATGGAAGAATGGTTCCTAACTGTGTTCCAGTTGAAAAGGCCGATGACATGTTTGAAGATGACGATGACGTTGTCTATGAAACAGATTCAGTTGAAAAGGCTGAGGGATACTCTCCACCAGCAGGTGCACGTGCAGCAGCAAGACGTGCAATTAAATTTAAAGAAGATGGCAAGGCCACAGGTGCAGGAACAGCGGTAGGTTGGACAAGAGCAGGACAACTCGCAAGAGGAGAGACTCTATCACTCAGCACCGTTAAGCGTATGTATTCATACTTCTCACGTCACGAAGTAGACAAGAAGGGTAAGGACTGGGGCAACCAGGCTAACCCATCAAACGGATACATCATGTGGCTTGCATGGGGCGGAGACGCAGGATTCTCTTGGTCACGCAACATTGTAAGACGTGAAATGGACAAGGCTCTATTCTCTAACTTGGGTAAAGATTACACAAAGCCAGTTGGTCTTCCAAATCTCTGGAAAGACTAGTAATGAAGAAAGCATTAATTACTGGCATTACTGGCCAAGATGGTTCCTACTTAGCAGAACTTCTACTTAACATTGGCTACCAGGTTCACGGTATCGTAAGACGATCATCAACAGACAACCTAGTTAGGCTTAAAGATATCCTGCACAATGATAACCTATTCCTTCACCAAGGCGACCTGACAGATTCTGCATCTATCACAAACCTAATTAAGTTGGTTGAGCCAGATGAGATTTATAATCTTGGTGCACAGAGCCACGTGCAGGTATCGTTTGACACAGCAGAATTTACAGCAGACACAGACGCTCTTGGTGCACTACGCATCCTTGAAGCAATTAGAGTGCTAGGGCTAAAAGACAAGACTCGCTTCTACCAGGCCTCTACCTCTGAGATGTTTGGCAAGGTACAAGAAGTGCCTCAAAAGGAAACCACTCCGTTCTACCCAAGATCTCCATATGGTGTAGCAAAACTATACGCACACTGGATTACAAAGAACTATCGTGAATCTTATGGCATGTTTGCTACCAGTGGAATTCTGTTTAACCACGAGTCACCTAAGCGTGGTGCTAATTTTGTAACAAGCAAGATTGTTTTGTCTCTTAATGCTATTAAGAATTACAAGATGGATACCCTTGAACTTGGCAACCTGGATGCACTTCGTGACTGGGGACACGCTAAAGACTTCGTATACGCCATGTGGCTAATTCTACAGGCAGAGCAGCCAGACGATTACGTTATTGCAACAGGAGAACAACACTCGGTTCGTGAGTTCGTAGAGATTGCTGCTAAATACTACGGCTTTGACATTGAGTGGCAGGGTACAGGAGTAGACGAGATCGGTATCGACAAGAACACAGGCAGAACCATCGTAAAGGTAAACCATAAGTTCTTTAGACCAGCAGAAGTAGAGACCCTTCTAGGCGATCCTAGCAAGGCTGTTAATGATCTTGGATGGTTCCGCAAGCGTTCGTTTGCTGACCTTGTAGAAGACATGTGCGAGAATGCACCAAAGATCTTCCCAAATTATTCAGCAGAATAACTTGACTCTAAGCCATATCCTTGGTACAATTGATGTCTAAGGTCCCATAGTTTATCGGTTAGAACGTCGCCCTTTCACGGCGGTAGGAGGGGTTCGATTCCCCTTGGGACTGCAAAATCCCCTTTGGTGTAATTGGCAACACTACGGTTTTTGGTGCCGTCATTCTTAGTTCGAATCTAGGTGGGGGAGCGATAGGAGAGCAATGAACAAACCAGACTGGGCAGATCGCCTACAGAGAACATTTAAAAAGAAGTATCAACAGGGATTTGATGAAGGATATTCTAAGGGTTATGGCGAAGGATTCACGACTGGATCTAAAAAGGCTGTCAATGAATCAAGAAAAGTCTTTGTAAAAAGAATACAAAAGGAATTGACTTCCTTGCCAGAAAATGGTAAACTTGAGTATAGAAAAGGCCTACAGGCAGCAATCGAACTAATTAACAGGAGAAAGTAATGCACGAGCATGAACACGAGGGCGAGAGCCTTTTTGACACAATCATTGAAATTACATTTGGCGTAGAACATATGGTATCAGAGTTTTTCTGGAATGCCGTATTCGTTTTGGTAGGCTTTGCTATATCAAAGGCGGTAGCACTACGCAAGATCCACAAGTATATTGATGACAAGCACGGTGTAAAGCACCAAGAAAGCGAGTACTAAAATGATTAAACCTTTAGAAGATAAGGTAGTCGTAAAACCAATTGAAGAAGCAGAGAAGACATCTGCGTCTGGTCTTATCATTACAAAGATAGAAAAAGAAAAGCCAACTGAGGGTATTGTTGTTGCCGTTGGTTCTGGTGCAACGTTCGCTGATGGAACAAAGATGACCATTGACCTACAGGTTGGGGATAAGGTTATCTATTCTAAGTATAGCGGTACAGAAATTGAGCACCAAAACGAGAACCTCGTAATCCTTCCATACCGTGACATCTTTGCGGTGATTACAAATGATTAGCATTGAACTAGACAACCTAACACCAGAGCAAGAGATTGTTGTTGCATCTCTAGTTCGTGAGGGTATGCTAACCGCATACGACAAAGTAATATCTGTATTCGTTAAAGAGTTTAATGAGACAGCAACAGAAGATCCACACTTCTCTTACTACGTAAAGCACGTTATCAAAGTGGTTCAGGAACTTGCTGAAGAAGCCAAATCAATCTAATAGGAATGTTATTTAAATGATCATCGGACTTAGCGGATATGCACAGACTGGCAAGGATACAGTTGCTAACTATCTTATTAGTAATTATGGATATAAGCGTGTAGCGTTTGCAGATCCCATTCGCAAAGCCCTATATAGACTGAATCCAATTGTCTCTCTTGGAGAGTTTGCAGGAGTGCACCTGGCACAGGCAGTTGACGGACTAGGTTGGGAAGAGGTAAAGCAAGCGTCTCCAGAGGCTCGTAGGCTGCTTCAGGTAATGGGCACAGAGGTAGGCCGTGAAATGTTTGGGGATGACTTCTGGGTTAACCAGGCCATGCGTGGAGTATCTAAATTCGACAAGATCGTCTTTACTGACGTTAGATATCCCAATGAATACAAGGCTATCAAGTTGCAAGAAGGCCGTATGATAAGACTAACTAAACCATCAGTGATTGCTGTCAATGACCACTCGTCTGAAAGTGCCCTTGACAACCATGGATTTGACGGTATAATAGTTAATGATGGTTCCATAGAAGAACTTCACAGGAGCATCGACCTATTTATGAAGGAATTATGATGGCAGTTACTAGCGTTAAAATTGGACCACAAATATTTGAGATTGAGTTCCGCTCAACTCGTGAAGACGGAATGTTAAATGACAACACATACGGATACACTCTTGATCAGGGCAACTTAATTGTTGTAGCATCTGACATTAGTGAAGATAAGCAGAAGGTAACTCTCGTTCACGAGATACTACACTGTGCTCGTATGGTTCTTGAGGGTTCTACGAAACCAAAGAAGAAAGCAGAATACGATGAATGGGAACACCACTTCATTGGTATTTATGAAAATGCTTTCATTATGATTATGCAAGACAACCCAGACCTAGTCAAGTGGTTAGTAAAATAGTTTACCACGAAAGGGTATACAATGAGTTATAAAGAAGACATCCTTCGCCTAAGAGCAGAAGGAAAAAGTTATGGAGAGATCAGCAATGAGTTGGGCTGCTCTAAGGGAACAGTAGCATACTACCTTAAGGGCGGTACAGAGGATATTGTTCTCATGGATACATTTAAGGACCCAGAGTTTTACAACAAGGTTCTAACTTACATAGACAACTTTAAAGAAAAGCGTCCATGTATTTCCTGTGGGTCATACTTTCACAAGAGCCAATTAGATCCTCGTGATAACGAAGATGTCATTAAAATTGCTGAATCAGTATTTGACAAGAAGTCTTTTGAAGATGCAAAGAGACGCATATCTCAACTAAAGTTTATTTGTGCTAACTGTGGTCGCCTTCGCCAGTTTAAGATAGAGAGCAAGGGTAATTAATTACCAAGCCTCTGTAACTCAGTGGATAGAGTAGGAGCCTTCTAATCTCTTAGTCGTAGGTTCGATTCCTACCAGGGGCACTTATTTTTCGTATCGTGATGGCTCTGGAAACTGGGCATTTAGAAAGTCTTTCATCTTTATAAAAGACACATCGTGAGAAGACAAGAACGGCAAGTCGCCATTTATATAATCGTAAGACGATACAAACGTTCTATCTAGGCCATCATAGTTCTTGACATCCCTAGGTAATTCTATGGCATCTGTCACAAACTTGTTCCCATACAAAGATCTTTCTAAAATTCTGTTATCAATAATACTATTTAGTTTGTTTCTGTTCATAGGCATTGGGACATGCACTTCATAGTTCAGCGGATTATTATAGCCAAGAGATACAAGGTATCTATCTACATCAACGATCTTCCTGTGGTATGTACCAACCTTTTTGCCAGTAGATATCTTGTTGGCCAGGGTGCCAGAGTAGTAGGGCTTTAGTTCTGGCATATGACTAACTATATAGATATCGTCATGCATAAACACAAAGTCTTCCGATATCCTGCTTGTATTGCAAACAACCTTAAGAGCCTTGCGAATGTTATCAAACTTATTAGATGTATCAGGCACAGGAATAAAGTCTCCGACATACCAGTCAGGCTTGTATCCCACAACCCACACACGGCTCTCTGGCAGGTTTTTAACTACCGATCGTAGCGAATACCGCAGTTCTTCGTTCTGGCCTCTACGGCAGATATAAACTATGTCCATTGGTTGCCAGACTACGATGCAGCAATGTAGGTACCATTAACATAAATTTTGCTAATGGTTGATAGTGTTACTGGAGTACCCTGAATAAACAGATCTTCTCTAATTGGAGAGTTGGCACCACCACTTTGCTTAAGGTAGTGCAAGTCTAGCACATCAGTAACTCCTGCTGTATCGGCATTAAGAATTGTGTGACCAGTTCCAACATCTGGGTCTACGTTTGGATCAGCCCAAATCCAACCAGAGAAGTGGTTGAAGCCAAACTGCGGAGTAAACGGTAGTTGAAGTTTGTATTGACCAGTTCCAAAATTTGTCACGGTAGATAGGTTAACCTCAATAACAAAACTAACTAGTTTGCCTGCCTTAACATAGTATGAATTATAGGTAGGGTGTGTTGCACCTGTTCCAGTAAATGTTAAACCAGTTGCAGTAAATGTTGGTGTGTATCTTGTCGAAGTTTCTAGACCAGAAGTTCCGCTTGCACCATCAGCACCTGGGGCACCTTGAGGACCTGCAATTGAAATAGATAGTGTAACAAAGTCTTCATTACTTATTGATCCATAGGTACTAACCAGCGTTACGTTAAAGATTACATAACTTCCGTCTTCAGTTTCATTTGTAACTGTGCCATCTACGCAGGAAACTATTTCAAAAGTTGCATACGATGAAGGATCACTTTGTGAAGTTACAGATAAATAGCCATCCTGAATGCTTAAAAATAAGTTATGCAGAGTTGTGTTTATTCCGTAAGGGTTATCATCTACTCTAATCTGTGTAGATGAAGTAAAAGGGTCAGCATTAAAGTTTAAGTAGTCATTTCCAGGGTCAGCGTCTGATACGCTTGTGCCTACTTTGTATGTCCAAGACAGTGCACTAATTCCACGCTCACCATCAGCACCATCAGCACCATCAGCACCATCAGCACCGTCTGCTCCGTCAGCACCCTTTGCTGCAAGTAGATCCCAATAGGTGTTTCCAACACCAGGAGCATACCCAGCAGATGTGTAAACATTTCTGTACCACAATTGTCCATCATATGTAACAACTGCTCCAGCACCGTAAATTGTGCCTCCGTTATATTCTCCAAGATAATCCCAAAGTGCATCGGCACCATCGGCACCATCTTCTCCGTCTGCTCCGTCTGCTCCGTCTGCCCCATCGGCACCTGCTGGTAAATCAAAGTGTTCATTGTCGTCAATAACCCAACCAGTTGCAGAGTTTGGATCTTCACGAACTACATAAATTTTATTTGGGTCGGTGTTGTCTTTTACAAAAGCCCACCAGTCCCCTTCAGCCAGGCCTACTGGACCACCTTGATACACTGCAAGAAATTCAGTTACGCTATTCCATGTGCCAAGAAATAAAGAGTCTAGACCATCAGAGCCGTCAGCACCTGGTTCTCCCTGTGGCCCTGTACCTTCGCCACCACCAACACTGCCAGTAAATCTAGCCATTAGTTGCCATTCTCCAAATTAGTTTTAAGGACAGCAACTTGCGTTCCATTGGTGCCACTAATTGCATACAGTGCATCTCTTCCTGGAAGTTCAAATGAGATTGCGTTACCAGCAAGTAGTCGGTAGCCATAGTTGGATGAAGTAACACCTTCTCCACCGATATAAACGGTAGCAGAAGCGTGTACGTTTTGTACAGTAACGTCCATTCCAGAGTGAAGCCCTAATGGTGTGAGTCTGGTAGCAGTAGAGTTGCTAAGGGTAGTGAGTGAGTGAGTAGTCATAAGACTATTATACATTATTATTCAGCAAGAAGTTGGTAAGCCCAGTTTAAAACGTCAAGGGCGATCTGGTCATTAGCCATATCTTTTTGTGCCAGAAGGGCACGGAACTTTTCAAAGAAGAGGATTCTCTGGTATCCCATAGACAGATCAAATATCTGCTCACCAGCAGGGCCAACAACATTAATTAATCTAGTTAGTTCTTGTAGAATTTCTTCAGAATCCATCTTATAATTATACCAGCCTATGTTATAATTGATGTATGAATAATTGTACACTTTGTAATGGTGAATTGGTAAACGTAATTTATGGCTACCCAACACCTGCCCTAATTGAAATGGCTAAGACTGAAGGCATTGTCTTGGGGGGTATCCCAACAGGATTCAGGCCTACCCACTACTGTCATGCGTGTCAAGAACAGTTTCCTCGCCAGGAAATTCTATTTTCAGATCCTGAGTAGTTCTCTCTAAATAAGGGTAGACATTGCCTCACATCATTGGTATAATAGAACAATGAATAAAACACAAATAACCCTAGCCCTTTCGGCCATCCTCGCCCTATCAGTATCTGGTAGTTCTGTTGCTGACACAAACGATACTGCAACCACTGTAACCGTACAGGCTGCTCCACCAGAGTTCAAGCCCAAGGCCACAGTCAAGAAGCCTGAGGTTAAGAAAAGGCTGTCTGCAGTGGAACTAAAGAATCTTTTGCACAAGGTAGGCTTTCGTGGCAAGGACCTCGTAGAAGCGTGGGGTACTGCAATGAAAGAATCAACAGGCAGGCCATTCGCACACAATCGTAATAGCAACACAGGAGATAACTCATACGGTCTATTCCAGATCAATATGATTGGTTCACTAGGACCTGCAAGACTAAAGCAGTTTGACCTAGAGAACAACAAAGACCTGTTTGACCCATACACCAACGCCAAGATCGCATTTGAAATGTCTAACGGTGGCAAGGACTGGTCAGCATGGCACGGCCTCACCGAGAACACAAAGTCTTGGATGAAGAAGTTCCCACACTAAGGAGTATCATGGACATCAATAACCTAGTAAACATGCGTCTATCTGACTTTGAGCAGATCGGCAAGGTAGAATATAACAAAGGCTTTAAGGCTGCACTGGAGACAGTAATTAAACTATTAGACAAGCAGATATGCGAAGACTACATGGCTGACAATGCCTGTGACCACGATGGCTGCAGTAAGTTCTCGCAGTTGGCTGATGGCATTTCGGGCGTAAAAAATAACATCGCATAAAGTTCGGCGGTAAATAAGAGAAACATAGCCTTGACACAAGGCCTATTCTCCTGTATACTGGACATATCCAAATATCCCACAATAAGGAGCATAATGCTTGTAGAACTAAAAACTGAAGGCTTTTCTGCCGTCGTACCCTATCTCCAGACACTTCCTGCCATGCTCGTAATGTCTGTATCCGCAACCAATAACCCAGCAGTCCAGATGAAAAGGACTATGGAACTTCTAAGGGACAACATTGCACCCGATCTTGTTGATGAATTTGAGCAACTAAACTCTATCCAGATGCAAGATCTTTTGCAGCAATGGCTTGACAACGCCCTTGTATAAGGGTATAATTAATATATAAAGTTTCCGTTAAACAAAGGACAAACATGCAAACTTTTCTACCATACAAATCATTTGTTAATACAGCCCGAACTCTAGACAATAAGCGACTCAATAAGCAGATTCTAGAGTGCTACCAGATCCTCAAGGTTATCTCGTCAAACGACCCACACGCTGGATGGCGTAACCATCCTGCTGTTAAGATGTGGCGTGGCTACGAGAAGTCACTATGGAACTACACTATGTGTATGGTAGATGAAGCGGTTATCCGTGGCATCAGGACAGATGGGAATATGCGAAACTTGTTAGCCCTACGTGATGAAGTAGGACACACATGGGCTTCTGGAGATCCTAAGTGGATGGACGACAAGACCATCATGGCACGTGTCACAACCACACACAAGGCTAACCTATATCGCAAAGACCCAGAGCAGTACTTTGACTTTGCAGATGCCGTCGAATCTAAGAACAATCTACCCTGCTGCGACAGATGCCAGTACTATTGGGTAACACACAAGGAGACCGTATGAAACTAATTATCGCAAAGGCTGTGTACTATTCTAGCCTAGTGCTTCTGACCGCTGGTCTGATTACTGGGGTTGTCCTAGTCTTCTACTGGCTACTATCTAATCCACTAGCATTCCAGTTGTTTGTATCGCTGATCGGACTTGGCCTAGGCTTTATCGCTGTCGGTCTTGCATATGGTTGGTCGGAGAAATATCTGGAAAAAAAGAAGGCCTATCGTAATGATTAAAGTAGAGAGTGATATGCTCGTATTGGATTCGTCTTTCAGTAAGCAAGATGTCTTGGCTATTAATGAGTTTGTAGAGATTGCCAAGAAGCAAGAACGTGACCGAATGATCAATCTAATTGAACGTCGAATTTGTTTTGATGCCCTAGAGGATGCCGATGGGCGTTGCTTGCATCACGGTGGCAAGTGCTACGACCTACGACAACTGATTAAGGGAGAGAAATGATTAGAGACTATTGGGAATCGTTCAGAGAATGGCTAGCGTTCAGTATTTATCCAGAGTTTAACTTCTATAACAAGGTAAGTAAGGTTATGGGAGAATTGAACGAGAACGACAGAATTGTTGAACTCATTGAACAGTCTGCTTTTAAGAACAAGAAGGCCATCATAGACTTGATTGAAACTAAGTTCACACCATTGAACGATGTTATAGAGAGACTAGACGACGCTTCTGAGGATCGAAAATCTTAGGCTTTTTCTTAGAAGCCTTTCCGTTCTGACGGTCTGAGTTGCGAGAACCTTTAACTTTATTTTTCATATAGAAAGTATACCACAAATGACACTAACAAAAAACGAAGACGGAACATACACCTGTAACGAATGCCTATTCGTATTTGGTCAGGGTACGCTAAGTAAACTTGGCGATGGGTTCGGAGAGTATCACACAAGACTACATGCCATCGTAATGACTAATAAGGAAAACAACGTTCCTGAACGATTTAGAGATATAAGCAACGGAGAATAATGAAACTGCCAAAGATATTCAAATGGCGATTACGCCTAGTCCAGCAAGGGTATGACCTTGGCTGGGAACACGGCTATGAAGCAGGTATGGAAGAAAACCAGAAGCAAATCATAGACCTATTGAACAAGCACATTCACGATGTTGACTGGCTCAAGGAAGATCCATACACACGTAAGGAACTTGTAGAGGTAGTCAAAGAACACGCAAGAGACAAAGAGCCAGTAGGATGGGAGAAGTAATGGAGCCAAGAGATCCAGGGTACAGTATCTTCAAAGGTACAAAGCCAGAACCAAAGGTAGTATACGAACTACCAGATGGAACAACAACTATCTGGCTTAGTGAATACATTGATGCTATGGTACAGGCAGAGCAAGATCGCATTGTCAAACTGTTAGAACAATACAACACGTGTGCTAATGAGTTGGGGCATGAGTACGTTCCAGATTGCTATTGTGAGGCCATCGCTCTTATCAAGGGTGAGATATGAGAGAAGTGTCTCCTATTGCCTATGTAGTGGCAGTTACCTATATTGCTACGTTTATATACCTGATACTCATCTGGAACAAGGATGACAGGAAGAAGCGTTAAAATTTTCGGGGAATTTAAAGTGTGCTTCGTAATCCCTAGTATAAGATATAATTAATACATGAAAGACAAATACAAGTATATGATCTTCCCAGATAGAACCTATGTCCTCACATATGAGTTTGGCTCAGTAGAAATAACAGGTGAGGATATCCTTGCTATGTTTCGTAGAGGTGCACATCTTGATATGATATTTGATGAGTTATCAACAGATAATGACTATCTTGACATAGGCGAATTGTAAGCATAGACCCCCATTTTTACACAAAGTTATGGCTACGCCTAGGTCTGTTTTACACAGACTTATCCACAGAAATAGCAAAGTTATCCACAGATAGATCTTACTGTTGATAATGGGAATTGTCACCAAGAGATATAAAATATTTATGTATGGGTAATAGAGCACATGTATCTTAAGCCTCTTAATCATTTTTCCCCCAAATCCCCCTATACCACACATATCCACCTTTGTCAAGTATGCATACTATGCCCAATTTGTCAAGTATTTTGCCAAATATTTTTTATAAAAATGTGACAGATTTGGGCAAAAATATATATCTTTCGTAATCTTTTTTATGATAATATGATAACTTTCTGGGATTTTTTACAAAGGGTTCTTAATGTATTTATACTAGGGGGAATTGTATCAAGAGATGTTATCCATACCCTGGCTCTGCCAGCCCTTCGGGGGTATTTAAAGAAGGATCGTAATATCCCTATAGGTATATATACTATACTAGGGACATATGCCTGATACCCATCTATAACAAATAGGTTATATAAAGATATGCATGATTTGGGGATATTTGTTATAGGATCGTAATGAAACTTTCTGGGATTTTTTGGAGATGATCGTAATACAATTGTTATATGGGGCTATTGACAAATGTTTGCAAAGGTGGTCGGCCACACTTTCCCCCAAATGTCAACCATCTAGGGGATCGTGGGATAACCGTTACTTGTTGTCTTCTGCCAAGCCTAACATCTCGTCAAGGTTTTCGAAACCCTCGTCTTCGATTGCTAGTCCTGCTACTAACAACTCAAATGTTTCATTGATGAAGTTAGTTGCGATTGGAGTTGCTTCTACAATACCTTCCGCAATTGCGTAAGCAAGTGGCAAACCTAAATCATTGTAGACGATGAAGTCTTTGAACTCGTCATCTGCTTTGTAGTTTAGCCACAGGTCGCTAAGTATTTCACACTTAGTCAAAAAGGGTGTAGGTGAAGTTGCTTCGGTCATTCATTTTCTCTTTCTCGTAGTCCATTGCTTCTGCGATAATCTGTAATCTCATTGTCGAAACATTCGGTGCTAACTTGGCTAAGTAAATCCCAACCAAATCTAAATCCAAACGAACATCTGCGACTATCTTTGATAATTGCTCTGCTATCTTTTCTTCTTGTGTTTTGTGTTTTCTCATTATGTTCCTATTCAGTTATACTTTCCAATTGTATCAAAAATGTGGGGGAAAGTCAATAGCAAGAAAGAAACTACTGACCTTCCCCCTGTGTAGTACGATAGGCAACCCCTCACCTATTTTCGTACTACGGTCCCTAGGAGTAATCTCAACTAGGGAAGTTTATCTACCCTGGCATACATCTCCTGGGTACCTATCTCGGGTAGGCCTCCAATGTATTCCTTCAGGATAGTTGGAATAGTCTTGGCAATGTTATAGAAGGATTCTAGGCCAATGAAGAAGTCGCTACCCCAAAAGTCTATAGGGAAGTCTGGCTTCAACATGCGAGTCTCAGACAGGTCCAACGAGATCGAATCAAGGTAGTAGCGTGTGGTCCTACCGTCCTCATACTCAACGTATGCTGATGCCTGCACCTTGTACAGGTCATCCTCCTCTTGAACATCTTCGTCTGGTAGGAACAGGTTAAGGTCATACTCTGCATAGGTTACGTTATCCGACAATGTCCTCGTTGTCCTCTCCATAGATTTGCTTTAGGTCTTCTACTGTGTCGCAAGAAATGTTGACTAAACCTTCGTTGCACTCTTCACAGTCAGGGTCATAGCCATCCGAGTATTCCAAGATACCATCCTGAACACGCTCTACGCAGTCGCACTCACGCCAAGCCCAAGTAGGAATTTCAGTCCATTCGTCATCCCACGGCTTCTCGGTAATGTAGTAGTTGATACGATTGACGAAGTGCCAACCTGCGACAATGTAAGTTCCGCTATCGCCATCCACCTCTGTCCAAATGTGGTGGTTGTCTTGCAGTTTGACATACTCAACTTCCTCACCATAAGTTTCGTAGTGAAGTGTGTCGCCATCATCAAGTAGATGATTAGTCATTGGCTTGAAGTTATCTACCCAGTAATCGTAGGTCATAAATTTAGACATTAGGGTTCTCTCTCTTAGAAGTGGAAATCTACATATACAAGATACCAGTTTTTGTCGCCTTTGTCAATACTTTCTAGCATAAACTTTTGACTGACTGACTGGCTGTGCATATCGAAGAAGTATGAGTTGTAGTTCCATTTACCTTGCAACATATCAATCATCATACTGAGGTCGTATAGGTCTAGTGAGTAGTCTGTGCTACCGTCATAACTATCTAACTTAGCATTGATGTCTACCGCTCTCTCTTCGTAGTATTTGCGGTAGCGATTGAACTCATCTACACGAGACTGCATAGCCACAGCAATCTCACTAATAAACTTATCAGGCTCTTGCTCATATGAGATAGTCATGGCGTTGTCGTCTTGGTATTGGCTATCGGGATTAGGGTTCCACCTGCCACCACCTGCTACGAACCAGTCATACCAAGCATGGGATGAATAGTCGTTGTTACCCATTTCTTGTTCTAGGGTGTCCTTTACTCTTGCAAAGGCTTCCTCTTTGCTATCTGCCTGAACGGCAATCATTTGCAATACATGCATTAGGGTTTCTTTCTCTTAGGGTTATGTATCTATTTTACAGGATTAGGCGGTAGGTGTCAAGGCTTTCCAAGCATTTAGATAAGCCTCTTCGCTAGGAAGTTCATCAAACTTGAAAGTGATCGTGTCACCATTGAACCAAGAGATGAACTCTCGTGTCTGGTAGTTTAGCGTGTATACACCTTCGCAGAATAGACCGTCATTCTCAAATGAACTCTCGTCTGATAGTTCAACATACTCATTAGAATAAACAATGACCTTTAGGATATCCGTAGCGGTGTCTCTAGAGATACTTGGAAAGGCAATGCTAAGACCATTCATACCATTGCGAAGTTCTTCGAAGTCAGTTAGGTTCTCATACCTGAAGTAGAGGGTGTCAATTTGCTTCTGGTCAATCCAACGGCACTTAGCCAATGACTTCTCAATTGTCTCAAGCATACCGTATTCAGAGATAAAGGCAAGCATAGACTTGCCCTGACCATCTGGGTATCCATCCCATTGACCATACTGTGCTACTCGGAGTGTTCCGTCTTTATCAATTACTTTAGTTAGGTTGCGTGTTCCCATTATGGGCCTTTCTGTTAGGGTTATATATAATTATCTCAAAATCTGGGGAATTTGTCAAGTGTTTCTTAATGCTAATTTCTGAATACGTTGTAGCCACTCATGCCAATGAGATCCACAGCATATCTCTGGGCCTTCATCCAGGCTGTCTCTCCAAAGAAGTACTTAGGCTTACCACCCGAGGGTACTACTTTGTAATAGTCATAGAAGTTGTCAGCCTCATAGACAGCAATACCACTGGTGTGGAAGAAACGTGTCCATGATGTTACTTCAGATACTTTAGGTTTCTTGTCTGCATATACTTGCATGTTATTCTTTCTCTAGGGTTTATGTATCTATTATCCCACAGAAACTGGGGAATGTCAATAGGGATCGTAAAGATTTTGGGAAAATTATCTAGATCATCGTAATGCGATTTGATCATTGCTTGTATTATGTAAGGTGGGTCGGCCCCCCTTTCGGGGACCCTACCTAGAGGAATTCAATCGGGTCTCGGTCTTGGAAGATTTCCTCAAAGTCAGCAAATGAATACTGCTCGGGGTTTGCGTAGTAGTCTTCCAACGCTTGACGAATCTCTTGTGCTTGCTCATCCATTAGTCTTCCTCGTCAATCAAATCGTAGTCAATGCTATCCCAAGTTGCGTTTGGGGTTTCTACCTGACCTAGCAGGTCTAACATATCGTTTAGTTGCTCTTCTGCTTTGGCTTCATTCTTGGCAGATATCTCGGCGGTGAATGAAACTGTGTATGTGTATCTTGCCATTAGTCTTCCTCTTCCTCATCTTCATCTTCCATTACCGCTTCGACATCAACAGAGTAAACTCCGTCATAGCCTAGTTCCTCTCCCCAAGCGGAGAATGCCATTTGCTCTGCTTCATCTTCGCTGTTCGCTTCAAGGTAGCCAGAGAAGTCCACACGAACCTCAACATAGTATTGTGCCATTATTCCTCTTCCTCTAGTTCTTCAATTATACTTCTAGCCTCTGACATCCAAGCCCTGAAGAATTGTGATGACTCATCACCGAATGAATCATTGTTCATTAGGTAGTTAGAGATTTGATCAAATTCATCTGCAAAGTATGGCGTGTATTCCTGAACCATATACTGAAATACAATTGGTTCATCTAGTTTGTGATTGCGTTGTAGTTGGTCAATCAATTGTGCTACCGTTGACATTAGAGTGCCTCGCTTCCGTAAGTTTCAAATTCCTCTTCGAACAAATCCCAGTCGCCATTCTCTTCTGCTTCTGCGATTGCTTCGTCAAGGTTCGTTGCCATAATTGTCTGCGTAAAGTAAGTGGTGTATCTCTTGACTACTACAAATTCTTTCATCAGTATTCCTCGTCTTCATCTAGTGGTTGAAACATTATTGATGCTTTGATTAGTGTGTCATATTCCCAAGTGCGAATTACTTCCCACATCTGCGGTGTTAGTTTGTCTAGGTTCACTTGTATTTCCTCTTCCTGATTATTCTCTTGACCCAATTGTCGTTTGCCATTGCTTCTATTCTGTCTAGTTTATCAATGACCTCTGACATTATGTCCTTGACATACCATTCGTCTACATTGCCGTCTAGGTTCATCCACTCGGTATGTAGTTCAGCACTTGCCATACCAGCATACTTAGCAATCCTTTTATGCTTCTTCATTGCTCTCCAAAATATCTACAACCTGTTTATACAAAGTTCCAATCGCAATCCTGTCAAAGACAGACATTGGGTTATCGCTATCTAGCAACTCGCCCAAGTATCCCGACAACACTTCTGCGTGGTCATCACTAATAAAAACATTCTTATTCATCTTCTTCTCCAATTGGGTCGTGTCCTTCCAAAATGATGTAAGCATTACGCAAGCCGTAGTAATACCCTTCGGCTTCGCCACGCTCAATAGACAAGATAGCGTCTGAATAACCTTCATCTTCTTCTTGCTTTGCGATTTCTTCCCAAGCGGTCTTGGCTTCTTTGATTTTCTCTAATAGTTCTTTCATAGTGTCTATTGTATCCTTACCCACCGACATTGATTAGTCGGTCTTTGCCAATAACGAAGTTGTGCTCGTTGCGTAGTATCAGGTCAATTGTGGCCTGGCGTTCCTCAAGGGTAGCGATAGCGGTCTCTAGTCCCTTGTATTCCTCAATGTATTCTGCGATTACATCTTCATTTACATAGTCATTCATTTGTTTGCTCCTAGTTGGTATCCGTAGTCAAAGGCATTGCGACAAGTCTGGCAAAATTGTAGTTCATCTGTTTCGTCTGTTTCATAACCACAGTTTTTGCAATTACTCATTAGCCATTACCTCTCTTAGTTGTTCGTCTGTTAGTGATTCAATTGTATCAAGACCCTCTGACACGATAAGTTCGATCAGTCTGCGGTATTCATCAATACCATTACTCATCTAATACCTCCACATTTATCCAATCCCAAAAACGCACAGACCCATCTGTAAGCATTTCATAGAACTCGTCTTTGACCAACTCAATTAGTTCGTCAGGTGTCCTGTGGTTTTCTGCTAACTCATCTTCGTCAAGCATGTCGAAGTCTGATTCAAGCAGACCATTCTCGTCAGGGTAGATTGCATATTCAATTACTGCTCTGTATACCTTAGCCATTATTCTCCTTTATATAAACAATGTCGCCTGTGTCTTCGTTGTATTGCATCTCACAACCATCGGGACAATACTCGCCATTGCCCTCACAGATTGAACAGAATGAATTACAATCGAAACTGCCCTCATGGTTGGGGCATTCTAAGTGTTCGTGTGTGCATATCATAGTGTCCATTATAGGACTACCCACTGACATTGGCACAATCAAGGCAGCCAAAGAATTCCAACAATGCGTCTGCTGGATTATCGCTGGTAAGGTCGCAGGTATTACATTTGTAAATAGTCTTGTTAGTCAAGTTCATCAACTCCATAGATAGTAGGGATTAGGTTGCTTGGAACGCCAAGCATTCTTAGGACACTCTGGCTTCGTTCGATACAGCCTTGTAGATAATCTCCAAAGCCATCAATGTCGCTTTCGTGTTCGATTTGTCGGGGTATCATATCTTCGATATCAGCAATAAGGTATGCGATAATCTCTTCATTAGTTTTCTTCATACCCACTATTATACAGACACCCACCGACATTGTAAAGATTCGGGAGATTTTAAAAGATCTTCGTAATCGGTTTACAAGACTAACAATATTATGTAAGATTGGGTCGGCCACCTTCGATCAACTTTGTCAATAGAAAAACCCCTACCGTTTCCAGTAGGGGCTAATCTATTTTTATGCTACGCCATTACGCTTTGCACAATTTTCATCAAGCGGTTTTTCTCTGCGTTGATTACAGGGTCAAAACCACTTGCACTTGCATAAATGCTTTCGTTGTTTCCACCACGAGCATTGCGATACCAATCCAAACGCTCTGTTAGTGCATTGAACGCACCCCAAGCAGTTCCGCTAATTGTGTTGTTGTATTGTCCAACATAAATGTCGTGCAACAAATCAATCTTGCCTGTGTGCTTCTTGATTGAACCCTTAGCGTCTTTCTCTGGTGCAGGGTAAGCGAGTTCAACAATCTTTGCAAACTGAGCGTCTGTGATTTCAGTTTCAATCATCTTGTTTGCAATGAGAGAAAACTCGTCAATGTATTTGTGAGC
>Ga0247723_1000027_pt1 | contig 88080 bp, 103 predicted proteins | sample MSEWelMarce5H_FC_FD_189079 | JGI IMG/M metagenome (GOLD analysis project Ga0247723, IMG submission 189079) | Subsurface sediment microbial communities from gas well in West Virginia, United States - MSEEL Well Study Marcellus 5H_FC | ecosystem: Environmental > Terrestrial > Deep subsurface >...
GATTATGAAGGGATAAAACGACTTTATAATTGGAGAATGGGGTCGGGTCTGAAAAAGGCGCTCTAGACCCCAATCTCTTTTTCTTCTTCCTATAAGTCGTATATCAAAGGACTACAACTGTAAAGGCACTCTGGCTGGATCTGGTCTATACTAAGGGTACCAGATATTTGACCCATGTTCAGAGTGCTTTTATAATTGGAGTTCCAGAAAAAAATCCTGCAAAATTTTTTGTATCGCTGGAAGTCGCAATAGATTTAATTGACATTTATTCACACTACAGGTATAATGAACGCATGGATATAATACTCACTCTATTTGCTTTGAGCAGTTCTTCTTGGGCACTTGAACCCTCACGTCCGATCACTGAGAATGCACTAGTGTATAAGTATAAGGTATATGAGGAAACCGATCCCCATAAAGATATGTACTCACCTGATTGGATATATAAAAATGACCAAAAAGAAACTAAAAATTGAATTTGCCCCAGGATGCTTCGATAACTTCGATGGCACTCAGGAAGAATTAGACTCACTCATTGCTCAGCTTACACAGCAAGTGGAGAGTGGAGAACTCATGGAGAAGTCTACCCCTGTTGATTGGGATAACCTTGACGATGAAACCCGAGCCAAGTTGGAAGCATGGGATGAGGGTAATGATGGCGATTCTAGGAGTCTACAATGAGTTACGCACGATGGGGTGAAAGTTCATGGTATGCCTTTGTAAGCGTACGTGGTGAATTAGAGATGTGGCGTTCCATTGATGAGGAAGGTCGTCTATGCTATTCTCTTGGATATTGTAGAGAATTTTTATGCCAAGATGCCCCTAGACAGCAAATGGAAATATGCGAAGCCACAGGGTGTGGACCCGAAGAGGCGCAAGAAGCAATAGGTTTTATAAAACGATTCGTAAAGGAGCAAGGCTATGAAGTTTGAACCATGGGGCTACCACCTAATGGCTAACCTGAAAGGGTGTAATGATAACGTGAAGGATGAGGAAGCAATTCTTGCCTTCAATACCGATGTGGTGGCAGCTGCAGAAATGATTGCCCATGGTGAGCCAGTGGTCACTTACTTCGGTGAACTGGGTGAGAAGAATGGTTATACACTGCAACAACTCATTACCACGTCCTCACTTACAGTGCACTTCTGTGATGATGGTAAGGTGTTCTTTGATCTATTCTCTTGTAAGAAATTCAATGAAGATGCCGTTCTTGGTTGTCTTCACTATTACTTCCATCCTAGCGATCTAGATTACGATGTCATTGAACGAGCAATTTAGTCAGGATATAGTGGAATGGATCGATGCGTTAAGTGCGCCTAATGATGCGTTGGGTGGCATGTCAGTATGCCCCTTCGCAAAAAGAGCCAAGTTCAGCGTGGTCCATGTGAATGGCGAGGTGGCTGTTCCTGAGAATTTAAACTTTGAGTTGGTGATTTATGTGTTCCCTGATTCGTTGAGTCAGGAACATCTACATGTAATGGCAACGGATCTAAACGCAACCCATCCTGAGATGGTGTTCCTTCCTGACCACAAGGATCGAGTTACTCATATTAATGGTGTTGTCACCAACAACGGCAAACATAACCTTCTCCTCTGTCAACCTAAGTATAAGTTAAGAGATGCACGTGCTGCTCTCCGACGCACCAGTTATTATTCCCACTGGGATGAGCAATATTTAAAAGAGATACTTGGAGAAGACTATGGCAATATGGACTGAGTACGATCCGCTAACTGAAATCATTGTTGGCACCTGTCCCCCTGAAGATTATTATGACAATGTCATTACCGATGAGCGCAGTCTTCCGCTACTACACACAATTCTAAAAGAAACACGGGAAGATCTCGATGCCCTTTCGCTTCAACTAGAAGCCATGGGTGTAAAGGTTCATCGTCCCAGAAACTTACCCTTCGAACGTAAGATACAGTTGGCAGGGTTTAACATAAACAATCCTGTTGCACCAATCGTACCACGTGATCAATACATGGTCTATGGTGAGAAGATTGTTCAAACCTACACCAGCATGCCCGATCGTTATCTAGAGTCGTTGGCTTACTATGATATATTCCGTGAACTGTTTGAACAGGGATTTGATTGGTGCAGTATGCCACCGCCATTGCTTGAAAACTTTGCCGACAATAGCATGTGGTACAGTGATTCAGTGGGTCGCTATCATAACATACTTGCCGATCGTTTGCTATGGCACACCGCCACCATGTTCAAGTGTGGCGATGCTCTCATTACCAACACCAAAGGTCCAGGTAATAATCTCGGTCTAGAGTGGATGCGGAGACAGTTCCCCGATGCACGTATCCTAGAAAACAAAGGCACTGTTCAAGAAAACCTTGGACACATTGACCATGGTTGGTTCATGACAGATGACAATACCGTGTTCGCCGAGAAAGAATTTTGGGCACCCTACTATCTAAAGGGTAAGGAAATTATCTATCTACATGACGTGGTCGATACACCTGACTTTGCTCAATATGATAGTGCGTTGACACAGTCCACTGGTAAGTTTTCCTACGATTATCTAAATATATGGATGAGCGAGTGGAAGGGTTACATTCAAGAAGTTGCCTTTGACTTCAATGTGCTAGTGGTTGACAGTAAAAATATTTTCATTAGTAATGCGCAACCAAAGCTACAGGAGATGCTGGATAAACGTGGCATTACTTGTCATATAGCACCCATTCGTCATAATCATTTTTGGGATGGTGGTATACACTGTCTCACACTAGATGTTAAACGAAACGGAAACCGTAGAAAGGTAGTATAAAATGTGGATAGATTCTGATAGATATAAACATGAGAACGTGCTAGAGGAACTCACACGCAGATTGATGTTAGATCTTAAGAATCTGCGTGCCACTGGCTATGATCCAGAAAAGAGTGCGTGTCAAATTTTAAAGTTTGAGTATTCCGATGTGTATCCTGAGTTAAGTAATGCGACTGATGTTGAGTATCACAAACCTGAACAGTTTAGCGATAAGCCAAACCCAAGAGAAATATGGTATGCTGAAGCACTTTATCTTGATGGTGAACTACATGAACGATTCAAACCCAATTGGCCATTGACCTCTGAGTACGTTGATAAAATTCCTGGACTGCTTCAAATGATTGTTAACTTTATAAAACCAGGAGGAGTGCTTCCTTACCATGACGATCGTGGTGGATGGGAACGCATTGATACATGGACAGGTGATCTTCAGCGTGGCTTCACAGTTTCTATTGGTGTTGATATTCCCACCGATGACCCTGCAATTTGTGGCTTAGAATTCGAGGGTGAACGCAGAGGATGTCGTACTGGTGAGTGGGTAATATTTGAGGGTAGAAACTTTCATCACAACTGTTGGAATCATTCGAATGGTTGGCGCATTGCAGGTGTCGTAGATATAAAAGCATCGGAGTTTAATCTAGAAGGATACGAAGAAAAGTTAAATGCTGTTTGGAAAAAAGAGGCACTTCTCTATGTTCGTTGATCCTAAAAATTATAAACACTACGATATGTTAGTGAAGATGGCAGATGCACTTAAACTTGATTACGATGAGTTTATCGTTGACCATCCTGATCCGAGAAAACATGTCTGCGTATTTAAGTTTGAGTATCCAGAATTAGAATCTCAGAAACTAGACTATGAAGATGACTGGTGGGCAGTTCCTATTTTCGTTGATGGACAAATTGACAACACAATGTATCCGAATCATTGGTTAAGAACAAAGGCGATTACTCAAACATTACCTGGACTCTATCAACAAATCATTAACTTCATTCGTCCCAATGGTGGTAAGCTACCATGGCACAATGACTTCGGTTCGTGGGAAAGAATTGGTCAACACTTCCCAAACCCAAAGGGATATACTGCTGCCATTGGCATTGATATGCTTGAGCCCATCGATACTGAGAAGCAAGGTATACAATTTGGTGATGACATTCGTTCCTATGTCAACAAAGAAATTACTGCCTTCGATGGTAGAAATTATGCACACTACGTATGGAACTTATGCGACGCATGGCGAGTGAGCAGTGTTATAGACCTGTCCGAGAAGGAGTGGAATAATGTGGTTGGGTGATCCCCTACAATATAAGCACTACGATCAACTACAAAAGTTGATGCAGTGTATGCTAGAAGATTATGCTGAGTGGAAACTAAAGTATGACATCGACAGTAAGTGTGTCGATGCTGCTACACGTTATGAGATGCCACCAGAAAATGCCAATGGCTTTATGGCACTGCCAATAATTGACGCAAGAAAAGTTCAACAGCCATGGGCTGATGGATGGGAAAGAACAGTTGCGCAAGCATACGAATGCCCAGGAATGATTGATATGTGTATAAATTTTATTCGTCCTGGAAAAATGTTACCAGTGCATCATGATGGTCATGTTTGGTCATGGATACGTGGGAGCATGGGAAAACACGTAGAAGGGTTTACTACTTCTTTTGGTATACACATCCCCGATCCAACAAATCAATGTTTAGTGTTTGATGGCGAATCCAAAGTTTGGAACACTGGTGAGTTTCGAACATTTAATGGTGAGTTCACACAGCACTACATGAAGAATCTTGGAAGTGACTGGCGTATCACTGGTGTCATGGAAATCGAGAAAGAGCACTACGTTCTATAACCCTACACTTTGTAGGGGTTTAAATAATCCTTTACTTTAATTATGATTGAGAGTATAATAGTCTTATGATAGATAAAATGTTTGCACCTACTTTTGAATGGATTCGTAATGATTGGAAATCTAACAAACCTCGTTTCATCGTTGAACTTCTTGCTTGGGCTATTAGTATTGGGTGCAGTATCACTATGGCTGTTACTGTTCCCTCTCCGCCACTACTTGCTTTATATCCTGTCTGGATTACTGGTTGCGCTATGTATGCTTGGGCTAGTTATACTCGGAAATCGTTTGGCATGTTGGCTAACTACATCTTGCTAACTGCTATCGATACGTTTGGTTTGATCCGTATGATTATGTAAGGAAGTAATATGAGTGTTGTTCGTTTCATTGAAAATGTGAGTAAGTCCGATGTGGCATCTGGTATGCATATGGACGCAGGAACAAACTCTATGCTCATTCGCATTCAAGATCCCGCAACCTTTTTTGGTTGCGTCAAATATCCCTTCAAAGAAGTTTATCAATTTGAATTTTTAGATGCTGAAGACAACGATCCCTATGAGGATGAATGTAAAATTTCCGATGAGCAAGCTGATCAGCTTGTGAAACTTCTGCGTCGCGCACTTGATAAGCACATGAATGTAGTTGTTCAATGTCATGCTGGTATTTGTCGCAGTGGTGCCGTTGTCGAAGTTGCTGAGATGATGGGCTTTACTCCCACCGATCGCTATCGTCAACCCAACCTACGTGTTAAACATAAGATGATGAAAGTTTTAGAATGGACATATGACTTAGATTCATGTCGTCCTTCCCACCCCGAGTATGGAGATTTAAAATGAAAGTAGCACTTTGTTCTGATGTGCATTTAGAGTTTGGTCAATTGGTATTGGAGAATACAGAAAATGCGCACGTCCTTATTTTGTCTGGTGATATTTGTGTGGCTCGCGACCTCATGCTTCCCGACCCCCATAATATTGTGGACTTTGGAAAGTCTAAGCGGTATCATGAGTTTTTCAGCAACTGTGCTAGTAACTTTCCTCACGTGGTTTATATTGTTGGTAACCACGAGCACTATCATGGTGATTTTGCTGATACGATTCCTCACCTCAGGAAATGTCTTGGACACCTTACGAACCTTCACATCCTCGATAAAGAAACAGTTAAGATTGACGACATAACATTTATCGGTGGTACATTGTGGACTGACATGAATAAGGAAGATCCATTGACACTTCATGGAATTCGTAGAATGATGAACGACTTCCGTTGTGTTGAAAACAGTAATCGTGTTGTTAACTTTAAATCGTACGATGATCCTGAGAATCCAGATCACCCAACATTCAGAACTCGAGCAGCAGTATTCTGTCCAGAAGATGCTGTTGAAGATCACAAGAAAATGTTAGACTACATTAAAACTGTTGTTGAGGGTAAACATGATGATAAGTTTGTTGTGGTTGGACACCACACTCCGAGTCACAAGAGTTGTCATCCAAAATATAGCGATGATCAAATAATGAATGGTGGATATCATAGCGATCTAAGTGAGTTTATTATGGATCGCCCACAGATTAAACTATGGACACATGGTCATACGCATGAGTTGTTTGATTATATGATTGGCGATACACGTGTTGTTTGTAATCCAAGAGGATATATAAACTACGAAAAACTTGCAGACACTTTCCTTTTAAAGTACATCGAGGTATAATATATCTATGAGTGAATATATTCCAGACAAATGGGTAGTCGTCAAGATTACCGCAAAACATACCTCACCAATCCATAAAGTTTTCGCTTGCTGGTATGGTGGGTGGGCTGGTTCAGATTCATGGAAACTGAACAGTGGCATCACGAGAGCGTATGAAGAAGGGCAGTGCTTTATGTTTGATGGGAGCAGTGGTTCAACCTATGCTTGCCATAAAGCATCTTATGGCACGAACATGTATGGTGATGGAGTTCTCTCTAATATGATTACTAATGCTGCATCAGCTGGTATAATTATTGAGATTCTTCCTGAAGAAACAAATTGGTTGGAGATAAATTATGAGTAAAAATAGTTGGTTACTTGAAGTCGAGCAAGCTGAAGATGGTGAATACTTTATTCAACTCACTGATGAGATGCTAGAAAAATCTGGCTTCGCCATCGGTGATGAACTTGATTGGTTAGATAACAAAGATGGAAGTTTTACACTTATGAAAAAAGAAAAACCTAAGACTGTGTTGGTTATGGTAGATGCGCTACAAACATATCGTATGCGTTATCTTGTTGAAGTCCCAGCTTCTAATCCTGAGTGGGCATTAGACACTGTTACAATGAATGAAGCGAAAGAGTTTTCGCAAGAACCATTACCCGAACTAATTTGCAGTCATCGTGTAGTGACTAGAGAAGAAGCGTTGGCTATGTGTGATGTAGATAATCACTACGCTAAGAGTTGGACAGACGAAAAAAAGATGGAGGTGTTTTGCACTCCCGATGGTTATAAAGCGCAGGAAGATCCTCACCACCACTTATATGGAAAATAACATATGAAAATTTATACAAGCAATTATCGCTATCACTGGATTTCTCCATACACAATTATGGAGAAAGTTCTCTTTTGGAAAAAATGGACTGATCCAGAATTTGACTTATACGATGACAAGAACGACAAGTATACTGACTGGTTAGTTAAACCTATGCAGGTAGTGATGAAAGTTCTTGACTTTATTCACCCAAAAATCACTTATGTGAAAATTGATAGATGGGATACATGGAATATGGACAGCACATTGGCATTGATTATTTTGCCTATGCTTAAACAACTACATGCTGAGAAACATGGTGCGCCATGCGTAGATGATGAAGATGTTCCTGAAGAATTAAAATCTACATCAGCACCCGCAAAAGAAAATGATTGGGATACTGACGACAATCACTTTAAGCGTTGGGACTGGGTGATGGAAGAATTAATCTGGACGTTTGAGCAACTACATCCCGACAATGATTGGATGGAACAATACTGTTCTGGTGAACATGATACCGTATGGGAAAAGACTGAAGATAATCCAGAACTGTATGAAATGAAAGATGGACCGAAGCACACTTTCAAAATGGATCATGATGCGATTAAACTGCATGATGAACGTATTGCTAGAGGACTTAAACTATTCGGTAAATATTACAGAGGACTATGGGATTAATATGAGCAAAGTATTTACAGATGTTGCAGTCTTTTTAAAAGCGTGTGGTCAAAACTATCCAAATAGACCAGATCCTAAAGTTTCTGATCTTGCCGAGTTATATAAGAAACTCATCAAAGAAGAAGTCGATGAGTTCTGGGAAGCGGAAGCAGCAAGCGATGACGCAGAACAATTAGATGCTTGCTTCGATATGATATGGGTTATTGTTGGTTACATGCATGCACGTGGATGGAATCCTAGTCTTGCTTGGGACGAGGGTGCTAAATCTAATTTGTCAAAGATTGATAATAAAACAGGGCAGGTTATCCGTAGAGAAGATGGTAAGATCCTTAAACCAGAAGGCTGGCAACCACCAGACTTCACCAAATTTGTGAGGTAATCATGATTGATTGTATGATTGTTGGAGATAGCATCGCAGTGGGAACATCATACGCAAGACCTGAATGTGTTTCCTATGCCAAGGGTGGATGGAATAGTTGGCAGTGGAATAAAGACTACTTGGCAAAAGCATCAGAGAAGCCAGCAAAGACTCTAATCATTTCGCTTGGTGCCAATGACCATAAGGGTGTAAAGACTGAAGCTGAACTTCGCAAGATGAGATCTACTGTTAAAGCAGATCGAGTGTTTTGGATTAGTCTCGGTAAAGATAGAAAACAAGAACAGATGGCAGTGATCACAAAGATTGCTGCTGAATATGGTGATGTAATTATCCCAAGACCTGAAGCGAATATGAGTCCCGATAAGATTCATCCTACTGGTAAGGGATATAAGATTATAGGTGAAGCAACAAAATGATTACGATTTATTTGGACATGGATGGGGTTGTCTGCAACTTCATGGAAAAGTTTGAAGTGTTCAAACCAGCTGCTGTAAAATACGACAAAGCCATTTTTGCTAAAGCAGTTATGGATGGTAAGATCTTTGAAGATCTAAACTGGATGCCAAACGGCAAACGATTGATTGACCATGTTCGTACTATTCGTGGTGTTAAAGTTGAGATGCTAACATCAGTGGGAACGCAACGCACAGAACAAGGTGCTGAGGCAGCACGGCAGAAAACTGTTTGGCTAAAGCGTCATGGTATTGACTATCACCCAAACTTCGTAAAGATGTTTAGTGAGAAAAAGAAATACGCTAACCCAATGTCTATTCTTATTGACGATAGACCTGATTGCGCATTACCTTTTACTGAAGCTGGTGGACACGGCATCCTTCACGAAGATACACATATGAATAAAACTCTTGCGACATTAGATAGTATTGTTTTGCAGTTGAAAGCAATTAATGCAGCAAAGATTTAGAATGTGGTTAATATGGGCAAGAGCCACGGGACATCTGATGGGTCACAGTGATGATGACAAACCAGATGTTCCAATTTTAACTTTGCAAGAAGCAAAGATAGCATTGCTATTAAAGACGTTTTGGGTTATAATTCATGTAGTGACTTGTATTTTTATTATTGCAAATGTTATACATAATTGGTGAAGACTATGAATATTTTTTATCTTGATAATGAACCAAAGACTTGTGCTCAAATGCACCTAGACAAACACGTTGTGAAAATGATTCTTGAATATGCACAGTTGCTATCAACTGCACATAGAATCCTTGATGGTACACAATATGAAGCATTGACAAATGCTGGTCGTAAAATTCAAAGATGGAAATTAGATGACCATAATCTAGAAACACTTCTGTTTAAAGCATCGCACGTAAACCACCCATCAGGTATTTGGTGTCGTGCCAATGTTCAAAACTATATGTGGCTTGCTGAGTTGCTTGAAGAGACCTGTGTAGAATATACCTTCAGATATGGTAAAGTCCACAGCGTAGAACAATCAGGATTAATGCAAGCACTGAAGAATAATTTTCCAAAAAATTTACCAATTGGTCCATTCACTGAACCAACACCTGCTATGCCTGTTGATTGCAAAATCCCAGGTGATTCTCTCGCATCTTACCATAAATACTACTTAGAAAAGAAAAGATTATTTGCTAAGTGGACTAATCGACCAATGCCATTATGGTTCGCAGATGGACTAAATAAAATAGATGAGTCTTGTTACATCGTAAATGATGTCAAGAGAAATCGTTTCATATCAATGTCAACTGAATTAATGTAAGGAGAAATATTTGCCAACGTATAGTTTCAAAGATAAAACAACTGGTGATGTGTTCGATAAGTTTATGAGCATGAGCGAACGTGAAACTTATCTAAAAGATAATCCTAACATTGAAACTGTTTTAACATCTGCAGCTATTTGTGATCCGATAAGATTGGGTGGTCTAAAACCTCCCAGTGGTTTTAAAGAAGTCTTAAACAACATACACTCTAGATCTCCTGGAAGCGTTTTAAAGAAAAGTGGAAATTTAGAATAAGGAAAACTAATATGGCTAGACGTGCTCAAGCACCATCAGATCAAGAATTTCACCCTGAGAATACGAATCAAAAACCAAAAACAGTATCTTCTAATTCTTTGAAAGTTAGATTAGATGATTTAAAAAGTTTTCCCCCTCTTACTGATAATCAGAAAATGTTTTATGATGCATATAAACGTGGCGATTATTTTGTAGCACTTCATGGTGTAGCAGGAACTGGTAAAACTTTCATCGCACTATATAAAGCACTTGAGGAAGTTCTCGATAGAGGAAATCCATTTAAGAAAATTATTATTGTTAGATCGGCTGTCCCATCAAGAGAAGTTGGACATCTGCCAGGAGACATTGATGAGAAAACCGATATCTATCGTCAACCATACAAACAAATATGTGAAACACTATTTGGGCGCAAGGATGCTTACGATAGATTAGAAGAACAAAATTATATTGAGTTCATATCAACATCATTTATTCGTGGTATGTCTTTTGATGATGCTATAATTATTGTTGATGAGATGCAAAACATGACATATGAAGAAATTGATACTGTCATGACACGTGTTGGTTATCGTTCCAAAATTGTTTGGTGTGGTGACTATCGACAAACCGATCTTAATAAAAAGAAGAACGATATGTCTGGTATTTTGAAATTCTTTGATATCGCCATGCATATGAATGCATTCACACGTATCGAATTTTTACCCAACGATATCGTGAGAAGCAGTTTAGTAAAAGAATATATTTTAGCAAAACTAAAATATGAAGATCATACAGAAAACAAAAAGGACTAAGATGAAACTTACAGCCGACCTCATTAAACAAACTTGTAAAAACAATAAGTCACCAGATGCTCTTGCTGGTGCTCTTAACAAAGTTATCGACAAGTATGAAATTAATACAACAAATCGACTAGCAGGTTTTCTTGCTCAGTGTGGACATGAGTCATTGGACTTTACCGTACTTAAAGAAAATTTGAACTATGGCGCAAAGGGTTTGATGGGTACATTTAAAAAGTATTTCCCCGACGAAGCCACTGCGTTGAAGTATGAACGCAATCCAGAGAAGATCGCCAATAAAGTTTATGCCAACCGCATGAACAATGGTGATGAAGCATCTGGCGATGGTTACAAATATCGTGGTCGTGGTGCGATTCAGTTAACTGGTAAAGATAACTACACAAGATTCGCAACAGCAATTGGTAAATCTATTGACGAAACTATTGCATACCTAGAGACAATTGATGGTGCCATTGAATCTGCTTGCTGGTTCTGGAAGACAAATGGTCTAAACGAAATCTGCGATAAAGACGATATCGTTCTAATGACTAAGCGCATCAATGGTGGCACTATTGGTCTTGAAGATCGCACCAATCACTACAAACATAACAAAGCAGTTCTTGGTGGCGACCATGCTCCTGCGCCAGCTGATGATTCGGTAACTGAAGTTGTGTTAGAACTTTGTAAAGTTGGAAGCAAGAACGCTACAGTTAAATTAATCCAAGAGAAACTTGGTTTGACTGCTGATGGCGACTTTGGTCCAGGAACAGAGAAGGCTGTTAAAGCATGGCAATCGGCAAATGGTTTGACTGCTGATGGAATTGTTGGACCAGCAACTATTAAGAAAATGCTGGGTTAAAATTGATCACTCATATACATCATGATATTCCCAAACTTGAACGTGCTACCGCTCCCGATGGGTCAAGAGTATACGCGACCCCATCGGGTCGAGCCTATCCTTCCGTCACAACGATTACAGGATTACTCGGAAAAGAAGCAATCATCGCATGGAGAAAACGAGTCGGGGAAGAAGAAGCGAACAGAATCTCAACAACTGCCGCAAATAGAGGAACTCGCATCCATTCACTTTGCGAATCGTTCCTCAACAATGAGCCAGTCAAGCCAGATATGTTTGACCACTACACGTGGGATTCAATCTTACCTGAGTTGTCAAAGATTGACAACATCCATGCACTCGAAACACCACTTTACTCTGATCATCTAGAAGTTGCTGGAACAGTTGATTGTATTGCAGAGTATGAAGGTAAACTTGCTGTCATTGACTTTAAAACATCAAAGAGGGTAAAATCAAGAGACGATATTCATAATTACTTTATGCAGTGTGCAGCATATGCTGTGGCTTTCGAAGAGAGAACAGAAATCCCTGTTGGGCATTTGGTTATTATTATGGCAGTCGATGATCACGAGCCAATTATTTTTAAAGAAAAACGTGATACATGGATAAATAAGTTTATTGAAGTAAGAGAGCAGTACCGAAGAATTAAAGGACGCTAGTAAACTTATGGACAAAACATACAAAACAATTTTTATAAGTGATGTCCATCTTGGTACCAATGATTGTCAAGCCAAAAAGTTAAACAACTTTCTCAAACACAACACCTGTGAGACATTATATCTAGTGGGTGATATTATTGATGCCTGGAAAATACAACAAAACAAGTGGCGATGGAAACAAAGTCATACTAATGTAGTTCGTAGAGTGCTTGGCCATGCCAAGCGTGGAACCCGTGTTGTATTCATAGCAGGTAACCATGATGAGTTCTTAAGACCAATGATACCATATGGGTTTTCTTTTGGTCTGATAGAAATTAAAAACCAAACAGAGCACATTGGTGTGGATGGTAAACGATATCTAGTTACACACGGAGACTTGTTTGATGGTATTACTAGACTGGCACCTTGGATAGCATTCTTAGGAGATAAAGCGTACGACATTGTTCTTAACCTCAACAATAAATTTAATTGGGTTCGTCGTCGCATGGGTTTTGGGTACTTTAGTCTTAGCAAGTTTCTTAAGCACAAAGTCAAAAAAGCAGTAGACTTTATGTTTCAGTTCGAGCGCAATCTTGCAGCATACTGTAAGAAGCGAGGTTACGATGGAGTTATTTGTGGGCACATTCATCATGCTGAAATTAAAGAGATTGATGGTGTAACATATATGAATGACGGAGACTGGGTTGAATCGTGCACTGCTCTTGTTGAGCACCATGATGGACGCTGGGAAATAGTAACGTGGACAAAGGAGACAGACAATGAAAGTGAAAGAGATAGTGAAGAAGATGTATCTAGCATGCGTCAATCATGATAGAGTAAAAGAAAAGAAAATGTGGTTAAAAGCATTAAAGAAATCATTGAAACATAAACGTACACATGTCATTAAGTAATAAAATAACAATTGTAGTTCCTTGTAAAAACGAAGAGAACTATATCGCGCATTTGTTAATGCATCTGCGCCAGCAATCAATAGGTGATACTAGAATTATCATCGCAGATTGTTCTACTGATAACACCCGAGAAGTTATACAAGTAATGAAGGGTGATTTGAATGTAGAGATTATCGATGGTGGTCCAGTTTCATTTGCTAAAAACAGTGGCGCTAAACTTGCCACCACCCCATACATTTTATTCATCGACAGTGATGTGAGATTTTTCTCCGACACTGTTATAGTCGACGCAGTAAATGAACTAGAACAAAATAATTTGGATTTAATCGGATTGCGTGTAAAGTGCTATGATGGTGACGTAAGGGCGCAGATCGGTTTCATGATATTTAATTTCGTAAACAGCATTATGCAATATAAAGTTCCATTCGCTGTCGGCGCATTTATGTTAACCAGAAAAACTAAATATGAAGAGTTCGGTGGCTTTGCCGAGAAGTATGGCACCAGTGAAGATTTCTTTTTGTCTAAGATGTATGACACCAAGAAATTTAAACTGATGAAACATTACTTCGGTCAAGACAGCAGAAGATTTCAGAAGATGGGATATTTTGGAATGGCATGGTATCTTATTAAAAACTTCTTAAACCGAAATAATAAACAGCATTGGGATAATGTAGATTATTCTAAATACTGGAAGTAATTGTTGTAATCCCTTCAAAGCGAAGGCATGTTGGACGGGAGTTCGATTCTCCCCACCTCCACCAAAAGTATTTTGCACCCAGCAGATAAGACTGGCTCTGTTCGTGAAAATAAAATACTTCTGATGGGGGTGACTAGGTTTCGACAGCGTGAGATAGTAGAGACGGCAACACGGTAGGCGATGACCGTAAATCAAGCAAAATCAATAACTGCAAACGATGAGTTATTTGCTATCGCTGCCTAAGCATAGCTGAGGTTTCTCCGACTGTCCTTATCACCAAATCAGTCGGTCTTTTTTATTATAGGTAAGCATGAACGCAAATGGATTAATATTTACATCTCTCGGTTGGCAGACAAGTCTCGAAAGATCTCCTGGCGCATATAGAATAGCGCATTACCTAAGACAAACTATGGGTATTGATGTTGAGGTAATCGATCGTTTGACTGCTTGGTCAAATAAACAATTAGTTGAACTAATAGACTCAAGAATTTCCCAAAATCAAATTAAGTGGATAGGTCTTTCCATAACTTGGTTATCTAGATACGAAACATACAAAGTCATAATCTCTTTCATTAGAGCAAAATATCCAGACTTAAAAATTTTACTTGGTGGTCAGGACATTTACTATAAAGATCTTGATGCTGATTATTTCATTAATGGATACGGTGAACTTGCTGTTGTTGAAGCACTAAATCATGCTTTCTCTAATGGTAAGATAAAAGGTATCCCACTCAACAAAGGTTGGGTAATAAATGCACTTCACATGTATCCAGCGTATCCACCAGAAACAGTTGGTGGGTCATACTCAATAGAATATCAAGAAAGAGATTTCATACTACCTTCCGATGTGTTGACTATTGAGTTAGAACGAGGGTGTAAATTTAAATGTAAATATTGTTCATATCCGATCCTTGGCGTAAAGGGCGATACCTCAAGAACTGAGGAAGACATGTATCGCGAACTGCAATCAAATTATGATAAGTGGGGTGTTACAAATTACGCGATCGCAGATGAAACTATTAACAGTAATGAAGAGAAGTTAATAAAGTTTTCATCAGCTGTAAAACGATTATCATTTAAACCAAATTTCACTGGATTCGTTAGACTAGATTTACTTTACAATAATACTCGGGATAGAGAATTGTTGCTAGAGTCGCGCATCTGGGGACAATACTATGGCGTGGAAACATTCAACCATGAAAGTGGAAAACTGATTGGTAAAGGATTGCACCCAGATAAGAATAAACAAACAGCATTAGAAATGAGAGAGCTGTTCAATAAAGAACTTGGATTATATGTATCAACTATGTCTATGATTACAGGGTTACCTAGAGAATCTTATGAGTCGCTTGACAATACTGTAAAATGGTTTAAAGAAAACTGGATGGATCAACATTGGGTATTTTTTCCACTGACAATACATAAAAAAATATCTGATCAAGATGGGGCGATTAAACTCTCAGCAATGGGCGAAGATTTAACTAAGTATGGATATAGAGAAATTCCAGCAGAATTAGACATGGAAGATTTTAAGCATAATGGCGCATATCCGTACAGCGTTAATTGGGAAAACGAATATGGGAATAAAGACAAAGCAGTTGCTTGGTCTTGGGTAAATACTGGCGACCAACAAAATGCATATCTAGATTCATGGGATGTTTGGGGAGTTGCATCATATAGTGGTCTAGATATCCAAACCATTAGAAATAGTGCATTTACAAGGCAACATGCTGATGATCTTGTCTATAGAATTGCGCCACTTGAAAACGAATACATAAAAAAGAAACTTGCTTTATATTGAGCAATCAGGTATTATATAAATAATGATACACAGTGGGTTGAAGGATCCCAATAAAACCTTCATTACACACAACTCATAACACACAAGGAGTAAAACATGAGTAACTTAACCCCGTTCGAGATTCGCCTAGAACTTTTAAAAATGGCGAAGGATATGCTTTCCGAGGAATACTACGGTAAGCGTGAAGTAATTAGCAACGACTGGCAAACTAAAGTCGAATCCGCTAAAATCAATGGTGGCACGATTCCTGATCATCCAGGATTCCCTGCTTATCCAATCGAAAGCGATATCATTGCAAAGGCGCAAGTCCTAAATGGTTTCGTTTCAAACGTCCCCCAAGATACAACAAAGACTATTAGCAAGAAGTCAACCTGATACGGGATCGGGAAGGTATGTTCACGCATACCTTCCTTTAACTAATTAAGGAGATAAAATTGCATAAGACAATTTTTTTAATCATAACTACAATAATATTTTCAATAACAACAATAGTGCTGGCAAATAACAACTCACTATTTCCTATTCGTGTAACAGCTGATCAATTAACTAATAAGGCTAGAGCGGAAGTAGAGTGTTTAGCAGATAACATATTTTTCGAAGCAGCATATGAACCAATCGAAGGTCAAAGAGCAGTGGGTATAGTAACCCTCAATCGTGTTCGTTCTGGACAGTTTGGAAACAACATATGCTCTGTTGTGAAAGAAAGAAGCCATAGAACATGTCAATTCTCATGGTATTGCCAAGATCGCGAAAGATCTATGGCTTATAATAAAGAACGTCTTTTTTCTGATAGACAAAAAGATGTGTATGAAAAAGTATATAATGTGGCATTAGACCTATATGTAAACTCTCATACCATAAAAGATAATACAGGAGGTGCTCTGTTTTATCACGCTGATTATGTGAACCCAAAGTGGAACCATCTAAATAGAACTGTTAAGATTGGTTCACACATTTTTTATAAACATGGAGAGAAGTATGCCCACCAACATGATGCAAAAATTAAATCTAGAATTGAAAACGAGCGACAGTTTGTCGCATTCGTTCTTCCCTCTAATGGAGGATATTAATTTACAAGTCGCAAAATCTTGCGTAGAGTGGATCTTTGAGGCAAACTTTGCTGAGGAAAGACCATCGTTATTGAATTTACTGATAACAAGTCCAGGTGGAGATCTTACGGCAGCATTTGCGCTGATAGATGTTATACGTGGATCTGCTATACCAGTAAGAACAATCGGATTGGGACAGGTATCTAGCGCAGGACTTTTAGTCTTCACAGCAGGAACCAAAGGTATGCGTGTCCTAACACCAAACACTTCAGTTCTGAGTCATCAATACTCATGGGGTGCGTTTGGAAAAGAGCATGAACTTTTTGCTACGGTAAAAGAATTTGATTTAACTACAAAAAGAATGATCGCTCACTATAAGAAATGTACTGGTTTGACTGAGGCAAAGATACGTGAAACTTTACTACCACCACAAGATATTTGGTTATCCGCTGAGGAAGCACAAAAACTTGGATTGTGTGATCAAGTAAAAGATTTGAAATAACATGATGGATTTTTTAAGGTACTCTGGAATTTGGTTTGGCTTCGTTGTCAATCCATATCACTGGAGAATAAAAATAGAGTCACCAACTGATGAATTTGACCATAGCGCACTTCATGGTATAGCAATATATCTCGGTCCATTTTGGTTTAGATTTATCATTGATGATGGAACACGTTAAGGAGAAGTAAAATGTTAGACACACTATTATGGGTAGCAGTAGGAGCTTTTATTGGATGGAATTTACCCCAACCACTATGGGCAAAGGTAATTCAAGAAAAACTTTCCGCAATGTTGAAAGGTAAACAATGAAGATAGAAATTATTGTCGCTGCGGTATTCTGTTTCATATCAATGATCGCTTCAGTAGCGTATTATCATACGAAAGAGCAAGAAAATATTTCTAAGACCATGGCTTTGGCTATGGAAAGAGGTATTGACCCGATGGCAGTTCGTTGTTCTTATGCACAACCCAATGATATGGTCTGCGTAGCCTATGCAGCGTCTGGCAAGAGGGCTGAATCCGCTCCAATGCTGAATAAAAAGTGAAAAACCGCAAAAAACCCTACTTTTTGAAGGGTTTTTAGCTGAAAATGGTCCAAAAACCAAGAAAACCCTACTAAAAGTAGGGTTTTTCACATAAAGTGCTTTACTTTAATTCAATAATCGTGTATAATAGTCTTATGATGATTGATAAAGGGAACGAAATGACTGAATTTGAGAAAAACTGCTACGGTATGACTGAAGCCGATATCCGCGACCAATACATGAACTCTATTACTGCTCGCTTGAGTGGTTTGGAAATGGTTGCGATGGGTGTGTTGTCTGATGCGCAAGAATTAATGACTTTTGGTCATGATCAAGCAACTGATCAAGCTCGCAAAAACATTAACATCGCGAAGTTTATTCTCTGTGAAATGATGGAAGCAAAGGAAACTGTATAATGACTAGCTGGGAAGAAATGTCTGTGTTGGAACAAATGCAATGCCAGTTCTGGGATATGTACAAGGATGCGTATGGCGTCCGTCCTCGTGGTATCGATACCACTAATTGGACTGAGGAAGAATTCATGGCTGAATTCGAAACTCTCGGTCGAGTCATCGAGCGTGAAGAGATTGCTCGCAAGGAAGCTGAGGCAGAAGCCACTGCCAAATTTGAGCAGCATGTTACCAACACAATTTGTATGGGCGCAAGGGATCGCGCAACTGCTCTCCGCTGGATTATGGATGCCAGTCAAGCGGATGGCGACTGGGAATACTTCTGTTTCCTCAATGGTTTGCCTTATGGCTATTTTCGGGAAGCAGCATAATCTTGGTAATGCTTGACATTAATTCATGATTGAGGTATAATTATACTATGATTCTTATACATACACATATTCCAAAGGCGAAGAAGCGCAAGCCTACTAAAAAACAGCGTGAGTTGAAAGCATCTTGGGAAGCCATGCTTGCTAAGTATCCAACTAAATCTGTGCCGAAAAATGTGGCTATGCCAAAACCACAACCAGCGTATCATCGTGAGACTGTTAGACATCCTAGTCTTAACAGTGGGTTGGGTAATGCTACTCTGAAACCTTCTAAGGTGTACACTGGTACTTTGGTGAAGGGTATCGCTACTATGCATAAGTCTAATGCAGTACCTGTGTTTTCTAATGAAGAAGCTGTTGAAATTTCTAAAATGAGGAGAGGTTGATTATGGAACTACATGTTTCTGAGTATTATGAAAAGTTTTCTTTGTGTGCAATTGATCGCGATTTGCCAGCACTAGTGCGTTTACGCAATTCGTTGCTTAGCGATCGTCAAAAGATGGACTCATGGTTCGACAAATTTTTGGATAAATGTAACAAGAGAATGGATTCTTCCAAACTTGACACACCCGAGTGGAAGTTATATAATAAAAAGTCAGAAGAATATAGTGAGTTGAATCGCTTAATCGTTTCAGCTGATGCCTATATCCGAAAGGTTGAAACTAATGTTTGAAGATAGTGGTTCTTTTTCGTTATACATTGAGCAGATAGTGAAGGATAAAAAGTGTACGCATCTTGATGCTGTTCTTAAATACTGTGAAGAAAATTATATTGACCCACAGGATATAAAGTCTCTGGTCAGCAAATCGCTCAAACAAAAGATTGAAGCGAACTTTATTGAAATGAATTTTTTACCTAAACAAGCAAAACTAGATGTGTGATGGATGGATTTAAAGCGTACAAATATTACATCGCTGTAAAATTACACTTTACAACCGATAATTTTAATGTGTTCGTTAACCCAAACGTAAAAGGAAGTCGTGATGTTTTTGAGTCTAGGAATGATCGTAGAATATTTGAGAATCTTGCGAGAAGGTTCGACAAAGACTTTGATATCATACAGTTCTATGTTGCAAACTTTGCTTATGGTCATGATGCCACAGTATATTCCCTTGGTGAGTCGGATCGCAATCTAACTCTTTGGCAAAAACGTAAACAATCAATTACTCAAGTGTTTCAAGCAGACTGTAATACAATTATTCTTCATATGGAAAAATCTAAGCTGAAAAGCGCAGATCTATTTGAAGCAAAGATTCCTGAATTACTCAAACTCTATCTGGGTGGTCATATATCCATTGAGAGTATGTGTATTTTGGAAAAACTCTATGGCTATCTTGATTCTTGGAAAGCAAATACAAACTTGCTTTGGGAACAAGAATACCGTAGAATATGTAAGTGTGGACCTTTCGTTAAATACGATGCCACAAAAATCGACTTAATCAATTCTAATTTTAAATCGGAACTAGAAGAGTTACAAAATGGCTAAGACGAGGAAGTTAAATCATCGGGACATTGATGATGATTTTCAAAGAAAGAAGCATCCGAGCAAACAGCAAGGTATGCGTATTATAAATAGATGGGTCGAGGAAGACTATGATGATGGATATCTAGATGATGAAGATGATGAAGACACACTACCTTCTAAGACACATACATTTAAACAAAAATTTATACTTTAACATACTTTAAACAAAGGAAATACGATGGACATTCAAACACTACGCAAAATGCGCAACACCGACTTCTCTAAAATCGCATCTGAGTTCGACAAGATCGCGAGTCCAGCAGGAGAAAAAAAATCCTATGATGACGACCGAATCTGGAAATTAACACCAGATAAAGCTGGTAACGCATCTGCGGTTATTCGGTTCTTACCACATACTCAAGGCGACGAACTCCCATTCGTTAAAGTCTTCAGTCATTCATTCCAAGGTCCAACTGGAAAGTGGTATATTCAAAACTCTCTTACTACTCTTGGTGAAAATGATCCAGTTGGTGAACTCAATTCTAAGTTGTGGAACTCAGGATCTGAATCCAATAAGGAAATTGCTCGCAAGCAAAAACGTAAGTTGAGTTTCGTTGCTAACATCTATATTGTTAGTGACCCAGCAAAACCAGAAAACAACGGCAAGGTATTCTTGTTTAAATTCGGCAAGAAAATCTTCGACAAACTTATGGACAAAGCTCGTCCTACCTTCGCTGAAGATAAACCAGTAAACGTCTTTGATTTGTGGGAAGGCGCAGACTTTAAACTACGTATGCGCAAAGTTGATGGTTACCCAAACTATGACCAATCTACATTTGCTGATGCTTCACCATTATTGGGTGGAGATGAAGAGCAACTTCTTGAAGTAGTCGGTAAACAATATCGATTGGCAGAGTTCCTTGATCGTAAGAACTTTAAGTCTTATGAAGAACTATCCCGAATCCTTAGCGATGTGTTAAGTGAAGGTGGGTCAGCTGTTCGCAGTGCTGCTTCGATGTCTGAAGATGATGATTATGTTGCACCAGTTCCACCAAAGTCAGTTGGTGCTTCTAAGCCAGCGCCAGCACCAAAGGTAGCTACTAACTCTACGCCAGATGATGACGAAGATGTTATGGCTTACTTTAATAAGATCGCCCAAGAATCATAAAGCGATTTTCATAGCAATAAAAAAGCCACCTTCGGGTGGCTTTTCTTTTTAGTAAACGTATTTCGATTCAACCATATTATAGAAGGAAGAATCTTGATTACGTATAGGTGGTTTTATTGCAGTAGTTGTTCTTTGTTGAACATTCGTTTGATTCACTGTGCTTGCTGTATTAATCTGCGGTGCGCCTTGAGATTCTTTCGCTGCTGCTACATCTTTAGAAGAAGAATCAACAGCCTTTGATGATGTAGGCGCATTTGCGGGTTTTACAGCACCCTCATCAAATCCCTTTTTACCTGATGCTAATGCGTCAGCTTCCATCTTTTTATTTGCTGCGTCGAATTCAGGTTTTTGTTTTGCATATTGCGCTTCAACTTCTGCTGGGTATGGATATTTGTTATCTTTATCCATCATTTTTTTCATACTGATCGCACGCATTTGTTTATCAGATAATGGACTTCCTGCAACAAAATCATCTCCAGCAATCTTTAATTTTTCAGTTTTGGTTGTAACAGAACCACCAGCTGGTTTCGCTGCATCTGCTTTTGGTGATGATGCTGTTGCGGTAGCAGATGCTGCTTGCGCTGCCTCTGCCTTTGGTGTTGCGGTAGCAGCTGCTGCTTGCTCTTTACCTTTACCTTCTGATTGTTTTTTCTTACCTTTGTTTTGGCGATCAGATATCTCTCTCATCTTCGCTTTATATTCTGGCGACTCAATTTTCTTTGCGATGGCTGTAAATTTTTTCGCAGCATCTTCCATTGCTGCAGCATCACCAGCCGATTCGGCTTTACCAAATGCAGCCCAGTGTTTATTTGCTTCATCTATATCTTCTTTTTTACCAGAAAGATTATATCCCGATTCGTAGCCAGCAATAGTTTGACCACCAATTTTTTCTTGTTGAACCCTTGCGCGAGCAAATGTTACTTCTGCTTCTTTCGGTGCTGTTTGTGTATTAGGTGCATTTGCTAATGTTTCTGTTTTGGCAGCAGCACCTGACTTGTCAGGATTAGGACCACTAAATGCATTTACAATTTTACCACCAGTCTCACCCAAGAAACTTCCTGCTTTACCACCAAGGAAAGAACCACCAAGACCACCAACTGCTGCACCAATTAATCCACCAACAGCAGTTCCAAGCACAGGAACAACTGAGCCAATAGCAGCTCCAACTGCTGCGCCTTTAAGCGCACCAACTGTTCCACCAACTGCTTGTCCCGTACCTTCACCAATCGCACCACCTTTTTCTACTGTTGCTTGTTCGGCAGTTATTTCGCCCTTTGCTAACTTTTCATTTGCGCCAGTAAAACCTGAATATGCAGTATAAGCGCCAGCGCCAATTGATGCTATGGCAGCAGCTGGACCAGCAAATTTACTGGCACCTTGTAGTAGACTTCCTGCTTTAGATGCTATGCCACCGATTTTACCTGCTTTACCTGCTTTATTACCCAACAAATCCATAGCACTACTTGCTACATCACCTATACTACTTCCGCTACCACCTGCTTTAACCGCAGCCAATAGTTCTGCGTCAGCTTTTGCAATTCTTTCTTTTTCTTCACGCCACTCTTCCAAATAAATTGGGAACGCACCTGTATTTTCTCTCATGCCAGCCATCAAATCATTTTGCTGAACCATTAAACGATTATTTTCTAGAGTAGTTTCTTTGTCGCTACCAAATCCTCCACCCGAACCACCTGACGATGGGAATGGAATTACATTTGATGACGATTGTGTTGCAGCTGGACCAGCAACTGATGCAGCCATTCCATCAAGAACACCCTTTACTTCTTGTTTTCTAAATTTGTCTACAGACAATTCTTCAGCTTGGGCTGTTTCTAATGCTTTCTTTTGTCGTTTACCACCAATTGATTTACCTAATTCTTCTTCGCTTATGCCACTGGCCATTAGCGAGTCCATCTTATATTTTTCAGCTTGTGTTTTTGCCTGCGCAGGCGCAAACTTTTCTTCGTGTTGTTTAATGTAGTATTGTCTTACCTTCTCATCATCCCCACCGAATTGTTTTAAATTCTTCATCTGAGGATTCATCTTCATCAATGTGTCGGCACGTTTTAATTTATCTTCACGTCTGCCAGCAAGATTACCAAAGAAACTATCATCCTTCATTCCAAATACAGTTTTGCCTAAACCACGCACACTCCCCAATTTATACTTTAACGAATCTTGATCGAAGGGGTCTCTTTTTCCATCAGATCCTTTTCGTCCTAGCAGTCCATCTTTAAATTGATCTTTTACTGTTCTCTGATCAAATGTGCCACCTTGCTTATAGTTTACTTCACCTGCTCCACTAGATTTAATCGCACCACCACGAACAGCTAATGCTAATTTTTCCAAATTGGTCGATAGTTTTTCACTAGTCTTAACCAATTTCTCATTCACATCAAGCGACTTCTTTTCCATGTCTTTTGACTGTTGGTCAACTTGAGATGTGGCTGATGATGAGTCACGATATTGACTCATTGGAATAATTTTTGCTAGTTTTGCCATTTATCTTTTACTCGCTAATCTTTGTTTTTCTTCTTCTAGGTATTGAAGCAACATCGTAACATATATGTCTCTCTCAAATGGAATCATATTTTCAATCTCAGCCAAGGAATACTTATGATATTGCATGAGAGAAAAGTTCATTTTATAAAAGTTTCCCAAATCCTCATGACTGAGATTAATTAAAAAAAACTTTCAACACCCTCCAAGGTTCTATTGTTTTCTTTTTCACAAACAGGGCACTTAAATGTCACACTGTGTTTTAGTTTGGGCATCGTATCAAAAAAGGTTTCAATTTTCTTGAACTGTTGTTGTGTCAAACTATTTAAAAAGTCTGTTAACTCTTGCTTAGTTTGTTCTTTTGCATGAAATACTTCGTCATCATTATACACATAATCAATACAGTCAGCGACCACATCAAAAATTGCTTCGATACTACCATTACGTAAACTCTCTAGAGCAATAAGAGTCTTAATATTTGGGTACTTCATCATAATTCCAAGACCATTGTGTAGGTCAACCTTCAAGGTATGATCCTTTACACCATGTACTTCAATTTTACTAATGTCTATTTGTTGTTGAGACTTCGCCTTTTCGTCATCGCAGGTGTCGCAGTAAAATAGAAGATCGACATACTCGCCAACAGATTTAGATCGTAACTGTGTGAAGATAAATTCTAAGTCAAAGATTGCTAATGCATCAACATCTATTGGTTCTTTAACACAAGAAGAAACGATTTCTCTCAATGTGTCAACCATAATGTTTATGTCTGCGCTTTGTTGCGCCAGCAATAATGCCTTTTCTTCTTTTACAAGAAAGGGTCTAATCTTAATTTCCTTTTGTGTCGAAGGAATTTTAATTGTGTATATCGGTGTCTGTATAATAGGTAAAGCCATGTTCTTAATCTCCTTTAGTCATATTCTTAATTAACTTATTCAACTCAGTAGTACTTCCAACAAAAATTGCGTTATTGTTGGTTATCTGTTTCGACTTTTCTTTTTCTACAGGATCATCTAGTTTTTGTTTCTGTTTATGTAGATCCATCAGTTGCTGGTTTGCGTCGACCAACTGTTTCATTAAATTACCAACTACCTCAAATGCTCTTGGGTGTTCAGATTGTTTGGCAATTTCTAAAGCACTTACCAAGGCTTCGTGACCCTGTTTGAGTAGTGCTTGAATGTTGCCCCTCGTTAAAGCATAATCATCTTCAACTTTTTCATTAGATGGTTTTAATACTTCGCCATCTTGTGTTATAATTTCTGTTTTCATTGTGCTCTCAATGTCAAAAACTTCATTTAATTTATCATCCATTTTCATAATTAAACTGTATTTCCTCTCACACCTAAACGAAGTGAGCCATCTGGATCAGAGGGATCTAACCCTCTTGCTCTCATCTCTCTAATATATTCTGACTCAGAGGATTGACGACTTTGCGAAGATGGTGATACAAAGGCAGCGACCTGTGGTATAATAACCTGAGGAGCTGCAACAGTAGGAGTTTTTTCTATTGCTGATTGTTTCTGCGCCTCTGCTGCTTTACCGAAGTTTAGGGGTTCATAATACCTATATTGCATCTGCACCTGTAGTCTCATTACATCTTTGGCTTCATATGATAACTGTACTGCGCTAATTTGTTTTGGGTAACATTCAAACAGTTTGACACCATATGTTCTATTGTTTAAGCTGTCTAATGTAACTACAGTCATTTCAACTGTATAATCTTTGTAGTAGGAGAAGGTTCTTGTCTTTGTGTTTTGAATTTTCGATGCCCACGTGTCAAAAAATCCTTTTATCCACATATCTCTATCACAATAAAATGTCAACTGAAGTGGATCAAAAATTCTTTCATATGGGATCTCTCTAAATTCACCGAATGTTCTTGATTGTGTTGTTGTATACGAAAGACCAGGAAGTGATGCCTGTTCGCAGTACAATATCATTGTTCTCCAATTAATATCTTCTTTATATTGCGTATCGTTTAGAACTTTTGGTTTTGCGATAGATACCTCGAACTTGGATGGCTTCGCCAGTCCTGCCACTTTTATTGTTGCAATAAATTCGTTTAACGTAGTCATCTCGTTTTCCTTATAGAGTCTGCCCAGACTGTTTCTTTTTTAGCCCCAACGAATCTTTCAACAGGTAACATCATTGCAGTTGACCAGTCGCTTGCTGGCACAAACTTAAACTGAGATTTAACGTGACTGTCTAGGTAGTGTTTTATACAAGGTTTAGCGAGATTGAACTTAGATAGTCCAGAGATTGTTTCCCATGAGTATCTTATTCTTGTTGTCTCATCTAATTTACTATTAGAAGCAAACATCATCAGACGATCTAATAATCTAACACGCAGCTGGTAGGGTAAATAGTGCATGTTTAATCCCATGAAACCACCTGGAATTTTTTGATATGGAAATACCAGTGGAAATAGGTCGTAGTATGGTAACTTATCTTTTGTCTTTGGGTCATATAAAAACATGAACAGTTTTCCTGGAGCAATTTTGCCTTTTAATCTATCAGCCTCATTGTTCATAACCTTGTTAGGTGTGAGGAATCGTTGCTTTCCAGATAAAAGCAATGCCTGTTGTTCGTACCATGTTTTAGATTTTCCCGCAATATTTGGGTCCATTCTAAACTTGTCGAACAGGGATTGGAATGATTCGTTTTTAGCCATATTGTATATTTATCTAGTTTGTGACAGCCCAAGTTCATATTCAGTAATTATCTTAAAATGCCATCCTCTGTCTTTGGCATAAGAATCAGCAGCTTTCCACTTCGCCTGATTTATAACAAAGGTAGAGGACTCGGTAAGATATCGTTTAGTTTGTCTCCCAGGATACTTTGGGGGCTGTGTTTGGTTATGGGGTTTTATCTCAACCAAATATGTTGAGAGTTTCCCTGTTTTATCTCTTGTCTGAATCCTAAAATCTATGAAATAACGATGAACCTTGTCATCAATGGGCGATCTATAAGGAACAACAGTTTCCTCTGAAGACCACTTTATAATAGACGTGCTTCGATCGCACCATGAGGCGAATCTGGTTTCCCAGCTCGATCTCATAATGATATTGGTTGGGTCACCATCATATTTTTCTGGATTCGATGGTTTATATTTTCTCTTGTGAAACATAACTAAATAATAGAAGGCTTACCTTATTTAACATATTTAGTTAGAGAATCCAGATGGCAAATCAAGAAAACCCGACAGAAACCCTATTTACTTCTGCCGATGGCAGCAAGTACAATATAGATAAACTTACTTATCCACTAGACTTAGTAGGAAACTACTCCGAGTATGGAGAGAGTATGATCCTGTTTAACATCAATGTGTTAGAGGAATCAAAGTTGGGTAAGGGTCCAGAAGACACTTTTGTGAAAGATTTTACCCCAAGTTATCGTGGTGAATTGGTCGGCGCAGCATATAGTACTGCTAGAGTTAGAATAACGGCAGCAGCAACAGGTGCGATTACAGGTGCAGGGGTAAGTAGTTTTGCTGGTGAAAATACCTTCGGTGGCGCAGCTCTTGGCGCTGGCGTAAATACTGTAGCTGGACTAGAAGTATTACCCAAGAGTGGTAAATTTACAAGACCTGTTAAGCGTTTGAAAACAGCCATCGCTTTACATATGCCAAACCAATTACAAATTAGATATGGGATGAATTGGCAGGATAAAGAGATGTTAACTGAAACAGCTGCAGTTGAAGCGACCAATATGGCAACACTGGCTGGTGGTATTGCTGGTGGTGCGATTGCGAAGGGACTTGGTAACAGTCCTGCTGCTGGCGCAGCAATTGGTGCTGGTATTGGAGCAACTATCGCTAATCCGACAGTCACTGCAGCATTAGCACTTCAAAGCGTTCCTGGTGGCGAATTTATGCAAGCAGGATCTGGGGTAGCAGTAAACCCAAAGAAAGAACAAACATTTAAAGGTGTTGATTTTAGAACATTCAACATTAACTACGAATTTTACCCAAGAGATGAAGAAGAAGCAAGAAACGTATTAAATATCATCTATCAATTTAAGTACCACATGCATCCAGAATACAAAGATGGTACTACATTCTTGTTTGTGTATCCATCAGAATTTGATGTGTTCTACTATAAGGGTAAGGGTCTAAATAAATCAATCCATAAACACACCTCATGTGTGTTGGCTGACATGACTGTTAATTATACACCAAATGGTCAATTCGCAACATTCGCAGATGGAACACCAACTCAAATCAACATTCAATTGACATTTAGAGAATTGGGTGTCCTTACTAAAGATAAAATTAAAGAGGGTCTATAATGTATTTTGATAACTTCGAACAAATATATTATGATTTTGAAACATCGCCTGGAAATTTTGATTTGATGGTGTTGAGAGATATAACAAAGAATGTTCGCTTTAGAAAAGAAGTAGTTGAAAATATTTCCCAGTGGGAATACTACTACATTAAAGATGGCGAAACAATGGAAATGATTTCAGAAAAACTATATGGATCTCCAATGTATCATTGGGTTCTCATGATTCTAAATGAAAAGTATGACTACATCAATGATATGCCATTGTCACAACCGCAACTAGATAAACATGTAATAGCAAAATATGGACAGGCGAATATAAATGCTGTTCATCATTACGAAAATGCTGCTGGTCTTATAGTTAACTCTGGTGTTGGCACAACTACTATCAGTAACACTCTACATGAAGATAGAGTAAATGAACAAAAAAGAAAATTAAAAATATTGGCACCAGCCTTGATGTCTCAAGTTTTAGATATGTATAGGAAATTATAATGTCGTTGATGGGTTTAGCATTTCCAGGTGATGTAAATATTGAAGAAGCTCTAGTAAGATCTTCCAATGGATTCGTGCAAGATGTGCGTGGGCAGATTGCGCAGGTAGAAGTATTTGAAGATATTTTTTCTCCATTTATTTCAGGCACACTTATTCTTACAGATGCAATCGATCTTGTTAATTTCTTCCCATTTATCGGCGAAGAGTATTTGACATTGAAGATTTCTACTCCTACAATGGATACTAAGGACAGAATTATCCAAGGAGATTTCTATCTCTTTAAGATGGATCAACGTCTATTGCTAAACGATAAAAATGCAGCTTACGTATTACATTTTATTTCAAAAGAAGCAGTCGCAGATTTAAATTTTAAACTTAGTAAATCGTTTGAAGGTAATTGTAGTGACATTGCGAAAGAACTTATCGGAACACCACGTGGATTAAATTCTCCGAAAGTAGTAAGATATGAGCAAGCTGCCAACAAGGTAAGATTTGTTTCTAATTTTTGGAGTCCAGTTGCTTGTCTAAATTATCTAGCGAAAGTTGCAGTGAGTGATAAGAATAATAGTACGTACTTATTTTTTGAAAACAGAACTGGTTTTAATTTTGTTACTTTAAATGAACTTTACAGTGCCCCTGTGTTTCAAGAGTTTATTTTTGATAATAAAACTAGAGCATTTACACCGCAAGGCACAAATATACAAGATACTGATGAGGGATTTAAGCGTGTTCACAAAATGGATGTCGAACGATCTTTTGACTATATGCAAAGAACACGTAGTGGCATATACTCATCAAAAATGATCACACATGATTTTGTCAGCAAAAAATATTCTGTGAAAAACTATAATCTTTTACAAGATTTTCAAAACCATAATCACCTAAACAAATTTCCCATCGCATCTTCCCGTGTTCCAGTAGCACCGAATGCGATGCAGTTATATGAACAAAAACATTTTGGTGTTTATACAGATTACAACGATATAACTAATACGAAAAATGCGCAGCAAAGAATATCTTTAATGGGACAAGCAGAATCTTTTAAGATACAAATTGTTGTTTCAGGAAGAACCGATTACACAGTTGGAATGAGAGTAAATTTGACTACATATAAAACATCGTCAGCATATACGCAAGAAAATACAGATGACTTAATTGATAAGATTCATTCTGGAAATTATTTGGTCGCAGCAATAAATCATACAATTGATAAAGAACAGCATACATGTCACATGGAACTAATAAAGGATTCTATGCTAGTTGATCTTGATAGGGGTGGAAGATGAGTGCAATGTTTCATACTGGAGTTGTGGAAAGTCGTGATGATCCACTAAGAATTGGAAGATGTAAGGTCAGAGTAGTTGGCGTTCATACCGAAGATTCAACAATATTGCCAACTGAAGATTTGCCATGGGCATTCCCAATGCAGCCAGTAACTTCTGCTGCTATGAATGGTATTGGCCATGCGCCAGTAGGTCCAGTTCCAGGCACTTGGGTAATTATATTTTTTCAAGATGATGCGAAACAGTTTCCTGTTATAATGGGAACTATTGGTGGTATACCACAACAAAGTTTATATGGACAAATTGATGCTGATACCGACAACATAATATTGGCACCACCTAGTACTGCTGTTGACTTGAGAACTGTTCCTTCTCAATTACCTGTTACAGAATTGACATTCTATGATCCGAATGGGCAGATCGAAAACTTAACAGAAAAACTCAGCAAAGATATGCGAGTTTTTGGTCCAGGTATACAAGAAGAAACTCTAATTGAACAAGTGCTCAATGCTAGGAGCATTAGAATCAATAAACCCTTTGGTCTTTCTGGCGAACAGATTATTACATTTAAAGCTGCGCCCACTAACTTAGATTCAGTAAAAGAAAGTCGTAGCGGTCAAGAAGAAACATTACAAACTGGTGGTAATATTACTGTTAATGATGGTGTGCCAACAAGATCAGCGCCACCAACAGCTGCGACTACAACTGCAGCAACCCCCACAGCAGATAAACCTGCTGATACTGATATTAATAAGGCTATCCCAACAGTTCCACCGAAAAAGTATCAGAAAAATTTATCAGTGCAAACAGCTTCAATTAAAGCCATGATTGCTGCTTGTGATAAGGTGGGCTTGACAGCGAAAGCGCAAAAGTGTGCGCTACTTGGTATTGCTGGTGGCGAGTCATCATGGCAACCACTATTTGAAAACACAAGCTACAGCGAAAAAAGATTTGCACAAATTTTCCCAGGAATTACAAACAAACGTCCAGAAGAAGAATGGAAAAATTATATCAATTGGGATTCATCAACCAAGGGAAGAGAAGGATTCTTCAGTTACATTTATGGACCAACAACACGTGGTAAAGGTTTTTTCCAACACACTACAGATGCTGAGGGTGGAAAATATTACGGACGTGGTTACATTCAGTTAACAGGTAAGTCTAACTATATTAGATACAATAATCTCGCTAAAAAATTTGGTTTGAATATTGACATTGTTAACAATCCAGATTCTCTTAATGCTGATCTTAATGTTTGTGCTATTGTTGCTGCATTATATTTGGTTGATCGTGTTCCTAAGAATACACCAACAGACGGAAGATATTTTGAAGTAGCAAAAAGAGCTGTTGGTATCAACTCACCAGACATTGGTGCCAGAAAAAAAGAATTTTTTGAATATTTCTATGGCGAGAAATCGGAAGGTATAGCTGATAAAGAAGCGTTGCCAACTGCTCTTCCTGGAGTTGAAGCATCCGCTGGTGATGATGAAAACGGTAAAGTAATTCCTTCGCCATCGGCAGCCGAAAGTAGATTTGGTTTTAGAGATCCTAATGGTAAGTATCCACTGGGTAACTTAATAAATGAGCCAGACACAAACAGACTTGCTAGAGGTGTTTCTAAGGGAACTGTTATCGATGTAAAAGATGGTTTGCGTGTATTAAAAGTTCCCACAGCGAATGGTGGGTCATGGGATCAACCAGAAGCGCCATATGGTGGCCAATATCCATATAACAAAGTTTTTGAAACAGAATCAGGACACGTTCAAGAGTGGGATGATACTCCAGGCAATGAAAGAATAACTACATTCCACAGAGCAGGAACATACTCAGATATTGATGCCGATGGCACACGTGTTGATTACATACAAGGCGACACTTATACTGTTATGTCTAAGAATGGATTTTTGTATGTATATGGATCTTGCAACTTAACTGTTGGTGGGCAAGTAAACATTTTATGTCAATCCGATGCTAACATTAAAGTTGAAGGTAATGCTGAAGCGATTTTTGGTGGCAACGTGGATCTCGGTGTCGCACAAAACTTGAATATGGCTGTTGGCTCTGACTTCTCGCTCAAAGTTGGTGGAAATTTAGATATCGATGTTGGTGGAAATGCTTCAGCTGCAGTTAAAGGTAATCTTGGCATAGCAGTTACTGAATTGACAGATATTAAATCTACTGGAAGTGTAAGGTTTAGTACTGATTCTGCCATGGAGATAAAATCAGGTGGCGCTATGCGTCTTGATTATTCTAGAGGCGATTTTGGTAATGGCGCAAATCCTGCTACGCCAACTGCTCCAGCTGATGCTACTGCATTGACACCACCACCTATTGGTAATCCACAAGGAAATAGTGTTGCTCCATTAGAGGGAAGAGAACGTACCGCAGATAAAGAAAAGGCTGGTGAAACAGAAGAAGATCTAAACACACCAGAGGGAAGAAAACTTCAAAACGATAAACAACAAGAAGTTGCTGGTAGAGAAAATACTTCTGACGCATCAGAAGTTGCGGCAGCTCCATCAGGCGGTGCGCCAGATCCTAAGTCAAAAGTTAATTGTGCAGTTATCTTCTCTTCAGAAAGATTTACTGACAGCTACAAACTTACAAAGAACTTTACTCTCGGTATGTGTATTGATGGTGGTGTTGGTGGTCGCCATAGATTACAAAATCAAACATTAACTGATGTGTTGCAGAATAATAAAGAACGTATTTACACTCCACAAGAAATTGTGTGTAACTTGGCTAACCACGTTGAAGCGTGTTTAGAACCATTGGTAGATAAAGAAATTGTTCCACAAGGTATGGTTGGTTACAGAAAAGGATTGTGGGGCATTAACTCTGGCTATCGTCTGAAGGGTGTTATCGGACCAATTGAATCTGCGACTTCTCCACACTGTAAAGGACAAGCTCTTGACATTGGCTTACGTGGCTCTGATCGTTATAAGAGAACGTATGAATTGGTGCAGGTAATAGAACGTACTATCCCTTATGACCAAATTATTCTTGAGTATGATAATCCTGGGTCATGCTGGATTCATATTGGATATAATTATGCGGGTGGTAATAGAAGAATGGCATTTACTATGTCGCGACACGCTACTTATCAAAGAGATGCTAAAGGTTTCCCACGTGGATTCGTCTTGTTGGAGCCAGTAAATGGTGTGTTCCCCAAGAAAGGATAATTAATGTTTTATCCTACTGATACTCAGCTTGGAACTGTTACTGAAAATCAATCTCTAAATTTTCAGATTTATTATGAGGAAGAAAACATACTTACACTGACAACCACCAGATATCCTGTTACCATAGTGGCTAACGAATCGAATCCAAGTACCATTTTATTACAATCACTGGTATCTCCAATTAGGGCAAGTATAAGTGGTTATTATTTTGACTCTTTTACAAATAGTATACAGTATAGGACTCCCACCGATACTTTTGTTACTGTGCCGAAATTTGAACAAATTGATATAACAAAATTGTCTGAAATGGTATCATATGATGCTGATACTAATCGAACAAAAAATTATACATATACAGCCACTGCAAGAGACGGATTGATTGTAAAGGGAATAAATATCTATACCATAACAGTGCAAAATGATTGGACTAATGGTAAAAACTCTCTTCAAACTTATGTAGGATACACAGTATAATGCCAGCAATCGTAAGAGTTGGAGATAAAAGCACTGGACATGGTTGTTTTCCACCAACCCCTATGTTACAAACACCAGTTTCTAAGACCTTTGTGAATGGTATAAAGGTTGGTGTAGTGAATAGTGGGTCGTTTCACGCCACTCATTCTTGTGGTATTACTGTGCACCCCCAGCCAAGCGCAAGGGCACATGTTTCTGGCTCTGGCAACACTTTCATAGAAGGGTTTCCTGCTGCTAGAATTGGTGATAATATTTCTTGCGGAGACGCAATCGCACAAGGTTCCACGAATACCTTCATTGGTGGATAATAAATAGGTATATGGCAAATAATACTAGAACATTCGTTGACTTAAACCTCAACTTCACGAAACACCCAGTTACAGGCGATATCGCAGTTTTACTGGATGAGAATGCCATCAAGCGTTCTGTTCGTAATCTTGTTTTAACAAAAAACTATGAGCGTCCTTTCCACAGCGAAATTGGCTCTCAAGTTACAGCACTTTTGTTTGAATTGGCAGACCCATTTACCGAAGCAGTAATTAGACAAAGTATTATTGATCTAATAAACACGTTTGAGCCAAGAGTAAGTTTAATAGATGTTCAAGCTGTATATGATGAGGGTAATAATTCGATTGCTGTCCGAATAGATTTTAAAATTTTAAACACATCAGTCCCAGTTACACTGGACTTAGTCTTAGAGAGATCTCGATAAATGGCAACAACAAATAAAAGAATAAAGATTGGCGAACTTGGTTTTGATGGCATTAAAGATAATTTAAAAGATTATCTAAAAGCGCAAACACAATTTCAAGATTATAATTTTGAAGGATCTGGTCTTTCTGTTTTGCTAGATGTCCTTGCATATAATACACATTATAATGCTCTGTATACAAACTTAGCAGTAAACGAAATGTTTTTGGATTCAGCCAGCAAAAGAAACAGTGTTGTTTCAATTGCTAAAATGTTGGGATACTTGCCAAGATCTTCTCGAGCTGCACAAGCAACTGTAAATATTCAAATCACACCGACATCTGTTACACCTCCACCATTTTTAGTTTTAGATGCTGGTACTGCATTTACTACTACCATAGATAGCCAATCGTATATACTATACACAAGAGAATCATTTACTAGTGCGCTTGTTGCTGGTAAATACACTTTTACTGGGGTAACATTATTTGAAGGAACACCATTAGAGTATCAGTTTACATTCCAAGAAGGCGCACGATACATTATACCGAATAATCAAATAGACACATCATTATTGAAGGTTAGTGTTCAAGAAGGATCGGTAGCTGGCGCATATACTGTATACACTTTCTCAAATAAAATTACATCGGTAGATGCAACAACAAGAGCATATTTCTTAAAAGAAGTTGATGATGGGTTGTACGAAATTTATTTCGGCGATGATATCATAGGCTATAAACCATCAAATGGTAACACCGTATTGGTATCATATATTAGATGTAACGAAGGTAAAGTAAATGGCGCAAGCGTATTTAATATGCAAGGAACAGTTGCTAATGTAGGAAATGTTGTAATAACAACTACTTCAGTTGCCAGTGGTGGCGCTGCTCCAGAATCTATCGCAAGTATCAAATCTAATGCACCAACAAACTATTCCGCACAAAATCGTGCTGTTACTGCTGAAGATTATAAAGTTATTTTACCACAATTATACAGTAACATCGATGCTATCTCAGTATGGGGTGGTGAAGAAAACGATCCGCCAATATATGGAAAAGTTTTCATTACTGTTAAACCAATTACTGGTGAGACGTTGACACCAGAGACAAAACTTAAAATAACAAACGAATTACTTAAGAGTAAAAATGTTGTTTCTATAACACCTGAAATTATTGATGCTGAGTTTCTAAGAGTTAATTTAACAGCCACTGTTTATTATAATCCAACAATAACTAATAATAGTGCATCTTCTATTTCATCGTTGGTTAGACAAGCCATTGTTAATTTTAACCAAACGCAATTAAATAAATTTGACAGTGTTTTGCGCTCTAGTACACTGACAAAAGTTATAGATGGTGCCGAGAAGGGTATTATTAACAGCATCATTTCAATTAGATTAACAAAATCGTTCGTACCAATTTTTAATCGTGTTCAAACATATAAAGTAAGTTTAGGAAATCCTATTTACAGCGAAACTGGTGTTAGCGGAACTGTAGTGAGTACTGGGTTTACTGTGTCGAACGATGCTACAACATATTACCTAGAAGATAATGGACTTGGCTTCTTAAAAAGATTTTCTATAACAAACACTGGTCAAAAAATTGTTTCTCCAGGAACTTATGGAACTGTAAATTATCAAGATGGAAAAATTGTTCTTCAAAGCGTAAACATTACATCAGCTGTGGATAATAAAGTCGAATTTACTGTTAGACCTGCAGCGCAAGATGTTGTCTCAGTTAGAAATCAGCTGGCCACACTTAATGAAGCAAAAATTGTTCTAAACGTAATCGAAGATAAAGTTGCATCTGGCGAAACAACCGCAGGACAATATGTCTTCACTAAAACAACTACGATAACATAAAATGTCTCTTGTAAAAACTAAAGTTTCAACTGCAGTTTCAAAACAAACTCCCCAGTTTGTAAGAGAAGACCATGAGACATTCATCAGTTTCTTAGAAGCATATTATGAGTGGTTAGAGCAAGAGTATAAAACTAGAGAATTAGAAAACATTCGAGATGTTGATGCAACTCTTGATGAGTTTGTTGCTAATTTTAAAAACGAGTTACTGAACCAATTACCCGATTTCGCAATAACTGATAAGCGTTATCTGGCTAAAGTTATTCAAGACGTATATCGTTCTAAAGGTACTGCGAAATCTTATGAATTTTTATTCAGAGCAGTGTTCAACGAAACACCTACATTATATTTTCCTAAAGTAGATTTACTGCGTGTCTCTGACGGTAAATACAGTCAAAAATCAATTTTACGTGTTGCCCCAAAATCCGCATTAACAGGGGATCCATTAAATTATTTGTCTCAAACTATTGTTCAGTATGATAATAATGGTAATGTTGTATCTTCGGCAAGAGTTGAGAATGTTGTGGCTGAACAAACAACAAGTGGATTAATATACAATTTAACACTTAACGCAGATTCTATTATTGGCACATTTAGTCCAGGAATTGATGTTGAAGGTAGTAGTAACTCAAATTCTGGTCCATCGGTAATCATATCAACTGTAAAAACAGGTGTTACAAGTTTCCAAATAATTGATGGTGGTACTTATGCTTCAGTCGGCGATCCTGTTTCAGTTATTGCTGGTGTTGGTACTGGTGCAACAGTTGAAGTGGCAGAAGTATTTAATAATGGATCTGTTACAGAGATTATTATTGACGATCCTGGTAAAGATTACTCAGTCGGTCAAGAACTAATTTTTAATAACACCAATACAGGTGGTGCATCTTCTAACCCTCTTGTTTCAGCGAGAGCTGTCATTTCAGAGGTAACAGGAACTGGTGGAATTAAAGCCATCAAATTGTTATCTGGTGGAAATTTTTATACAAAACTACCAATAGTCTCGGGACCAGTTCTACCACCAGTTGTTCCACCTCTCACTACTGGTGGTGCTGTGCTGTTAGCATCTTCCAATAATATTGGTAAAATTACCAAATTACAAGTTTCAACTTTTGGACTAGATTATGAAAGTCCACCAATTTGCGTACCACCACTATCAGTTTTATTGACAGACGTAAGCGAATTTTCTATTGGCGAAATTATACGTGGCGAACCACAAACCTTTTCTAAAGAAGATCTCGATGAACTGCTATTAGAATCAGGTGATAGATTTTTACTTGAATCACAGCAAGCACCAGAAGGTGTTTTGGTCGCAGCCGATACGGTAAGAAACCTTTACAAATTATTTCCTGTGTCGGATAGATTTGGTTATATTCTTGAAGATGGCTCAGGTGCACTAACTACTGAAAGTGGTGACCAATTTGTTACTGAGGGATCTGCTAAATTTTTGAAGAACATGACTGTTAAAGGTTATGGAACAAATGGCATAAACCCTTCAGGCTCACAAGGTAAACTTAGTGCAATCGCTCAAGCTGAGATAAAGGGTAACATTAGTACTGTTGGTGTTACGCAAGGCACGTTTTTAAATGCTGATGGAAAAATATCTGAAGCATCTAAACGTGTTCAGGATAGTTACTTCTATCAAGACTTTTCTTATGTTATTAAAGTTGGTCAATCAATTGACAAGTATCGAAGCATCGTTAGAAAATTATTACACCCAATAGGCTTGGCATTATTTGGTGAAGTAGCGATTCAATCTGTTGCTCCTGTTAAATCGCAACTTTTTGCTGGCGCTCGAATACAGCTTCTTGGTCATGTGCTGGCAGCACTTATTAATGCTAAGATGAAAGCAGTAGGTAACTACCGAACAAATAGTGAGCAATTTAATATAAACAAAGAACAAGTTACGTTATTCTTAGAAGATTTTGTAGCTTCTATTCTTTCATTATCTGTTTCTACTTCTGAGTTCTTACCAACTATCAATTTCCCAAATCTAACACCTGCAGAGGTAAACCTATTAGATCTAAGAGCATTGACAAAACAAGATGTAGAAACTATTATTCTACAACAATTAAAACTTACAAAAGTTCAAACCAAGCCCAGCTATTATGAAAAGGAATTAGAAGTAAATCCAGATAGAACTGATGCGACAATTAAATTGGGTAACAGACTAAACTGGTTAGAAAAATGGAAATTTACATTTGCTCCATATGTGGCTGGCAGCAAAGGGAGCATTCAGGTTTATAAGGGTGATTGGGTTCAACCATATCCTGGATTAAACAACAATTACTGGACTATTGGTAGCACACAAATTAAAGATTTCGGAGATATAACGATCTCCGACGTTATAAATAACCCTAATAGAAGAGTAAATCTTGCGTTCGAATCATTCATCGATGTAGTCGCTTTACCAAGGGGTGCTATTACATTCGATAAGATAACTGGTGGACATTCATTCGACAACAACTTGGCATACCGATTTGATGCTGATTCAATTGAACTTGACAATACTGCATATTCAATGGACAACAATAAAATCAAATTCGACAATCTAACATAAATTTAGGAGACAGCAAACATGGCTGCTATTATAACAACAAAATTTCGTATTCACAACGCACAAGCATTCAAAGAAGGTTTCGATGAAGCTGCAGCAACCAATATCTATCTTGGAATAGGTAGACCACAATCTTGGTCAAACGATAACGCACCAGACACACCGAAAGATACGGTTTCTGATGAGTTGTATTATTGGGATGATATGATTGCATTGAAGCGTGTTCAGACATCTGACGTAGCTTTATCAATCGTTCGTCGTAATTGGACAACAGGAAAGTATTATGACATTTATCGCCATGACTATAATGGAACAACTACTGGTGTAAACATTAACGATGGTGGTGTAACAACTCCAGCAACATTGGCAGATGCAAACTTCTTTGTTATTACAGACGAGTATCATGTCTATAAATGTATTAGCAATAGAAACTCAGCAGGTACTGTTGTTCAATCAACAAGCAAGCCAACAGGAACTACCCCAAATGCACTAATCGGTCCATTGGCTGATGGATATATTTGGAAATATATGTTTACAGTTTCTCCAGCGGATGTGCTAAAATTCGTTTCTACAGACTTTATTCCTGTAAAAACATTAGCAAGCAATCCTGGAACTACTGACGCATACTATACGCAATGGCTATCACAAAATGCTGCTATCGATGGCGCACTTGATCACGTTCTAGTAACAAACCAAGGAACCAGTTATGCAACTGTTCCAACTGTAGCGATTGCTGGTGACGGAACAGGCGCTACTGCCGTTGCTACTATCGACGTAGGAACAGGTAAAGTTACAAAAATCACACTAACAAATAGAGGTACTGGTTATACATATGGTACTGTTACACTAACAGGTGGAACATCTGGCACACCAGCAACAGCTTCCCTTATCATTTCACCAAAGGGTGGACATGGTAAAGACCCAGTTGAAGAACTTGGTGGTTTTTATGTTATGATGAATGTTCGTTTAGAATATGATGATGGCGCTGGTGACTTCCCAGTCGACAATGATTATCGTCGTATTATGTTGGTTCGTGATCCATTCAACTTTAATACATCAGTAGTTGCCTCATCTACTACGTTACGTTCTATGCGTGTTCTTACTGTAACTGGTGTTTCAGGAACATTCGTGCCAGATGAAGTAATTACAGGTGGATCTTCAACAGCTAAAGGTCGTATTGTTCGTGTATGGAGCGAATCTGGTACAAATTATATCAGCTATGTTCAAACAAGAGCTGAGAATCTTACAGGTTTATTGTTTACTAATGGTGAAGGTATTACTGGCGCAACAAGTTCAGCGACTGCTACTATTGGCGCAATCGCATTACCAGAAGTTCAACCAGATAGTGGCGATGTAATGTACGTAGAAAATAGACGTCCAATTAATCGTGCCCTTGACCAGATTGAAGATATTAAAATCATTGTTGAAATGTAATAATAAATATATGCTAATAACACTGTTAGGTAAACCGAATGACAATTAACTTTAACGTAAACCCATATTACGACGACTACGCAGACGAAGATTTATTTCTTCGTGTGTTGTTTCGTCCAGGATATGCGGTTCAGGCAAGAGAATTAACGCAAGCCCAAACAATTTTACAAAAACAAGTAAGTCGTTTGGGTGACCATATATTTAAAAATGGATCAATGGTCATTCCTGGTGGTGTAAACGTAGACAACCAAGTACACTTTGCTAAACTAGAAGATTTGTATCAAGGTATTGCTGTTAAATCATACCTGACACAGTTTGTTGACAAAGTTATAACTGGTACAACTTCAGGACTTAAAGCTGTAGTAGTTGACACTTCAGAGTGTGCATGCGTTTTAGCAGATGAAAAAGAAATCGCTACATTGTATTATAAAATTGATGGTACAGGCGATGATGATACAACAAAGAGATTTATTCCTGGCGAGCAATTAATTGCGTATGAAGTAGACAATCAAACTACAACAAACTATCGTTTGGCAACAAACCAAACAGGCGACCTTGTTGTAAACATAAGAGGATTCGGTGATACTGGTTTAGTTGGAACCACATACACAAACAATCCGATTAAAGACGTATTGGGTTATGGATATGTTGTTGAGGTTGAAGCTGGTATCTATTATATTGATGGATTTTTCGTTAGAAATGAAGAACTCCATCTTTACATCGGAAGATTTAGTACAGACACAACTGCTCGTGTTGGCTTCAGTGTAACCGAAACAATTGTTACACCAGAAGACGATGGCGCATTAAACGATAATGCTCAAGGAACAAACAACTTTGCAGCTCCTGGTGCGCATCGCTATAAGATAGAACTCTCTTTAGCGAAAAAACAACTATTAACAACAGATGAAGATAGATTTATTGAACTTGTTCGTGTTAAACAAGGACGTGTTCAGCAAATCTTATCTAAGTCATCATATGCCGAACTAGAAAAAACATTTGCCAGAAGAACATTCGATGAGTCAGGTAGTTATGAAGTAAATAAATTTAAACTTTCTGCCTTTGAACATTTACAAGATGCGAATAATCCACTGGGAATTTATACAGCTACCGATGGTGGTAATGAAGATAAATTCGTTGTTGAGATTGATCCTGGAAAAGCGTATGTTCAGGGCTACGAAATCGAATCTGTAGCGGGGCAATATTTATCATTAAATAAAGCACGTGATGCAGCAACAGGGCATATTCTCTCTTTAAATAATCAGCCTGTTGCAACACCTGTTGGAAATTATGTACTTGTAAGAAACATATACAACTACCCAGACTTCTCAACATTCTCTACAGTATATCTTGTAAAAAAACTTAACGCATCTGGTGGCGCAGCACCATCAGCAGCTGATGTAATCGGTACTGCTAAAGTAAGATCTTTCCAGCTACACAACGGAGACTACGCTACTCCAATATTCAAATTAAGTTTATTTGATATTAAAATTGATGCAGGGTATTCTTTTGAGAATCACGTAAAATCAATTGTGAGTGGTTTATCTGGCTCAACAAATTTCACATGTAATATTGTTTCCAACAATAAACAACTGACAGGTTCTGCAACATCAGCAACTAATACTACAGCAGTTACAGGTACTGGTACTAAATTTACTTCTGAACTTGTGGCAGATGATGTTATCTTTATCGATGGTGTTCAAGCAGGAACACTGGCATCAACACCAACAAATAACGCAGCATTAACATTATCCGCAAATAGTGCCGTGGCGAAAACTGCTGGTATCGTTTCTGTGTTTAGAGCAAAAATATTTGAACCTGATTCTCAGGCACTAATATTTAAAATTGGTTACGAATCTATTAAAACATTACTAGGATTTGATGGCTCGGCATATTCGCTGAACGAAACGTCATCAAAAGTAAGAAGAATTTTTGGTACGAAAACTGCAGCGGACAATAAGATTGAATATACACTTAACACCAACTTAGAAACTTTCCCTTCTGATTTAGATATTTCTAACTATCTGTTGTATAACACATCGACTAATGCTGTCGTTGCAATAACACCCGCCGATGTAACAATTACAGTAAATAACACCAAGGTGGAAATTTCTGGTTTAACTAATGGTACAATTTATCGCTTAATTGCAACAGTTACACAGGCTAATACTGAAGGTAGTGCGAAAGAAAAAATCTTAGCAACAAACACAGAATATATTACTGGCCAAAAAACTGTTATTAATAAAATTATCCCACTAGCGAAAAATGATTTGTTGAAGATTGACAGCATCATTATGAATGCTGGCGACTTTACAGGTAACACTTTTACTACAGGTATTGATGTTACTAATCGCTTTACGCTTGATGATGGTCAACGTGATACGCACTACACAAATGGTTCGCTTGTTCTAAAACCTGGAGAAGCTGTACCATCTGGTGCACTAAGAGTAGTTTACAAATATTTTAATCATGGTGGTACTGGTGATTATTTCTCTGTAGATTCTTACACCAACTCTATTAATAATAATCCTACATTTAACTATGAAGACATTCCATCTTATTCAGTAAAAAATGCAGATGGAAAAGTGGACACTATTTACCTACATGATGTTATTGACTATCGTCCATGTATCGGTGGTAACAATACAAGTTTCAACGAAATACCAGTTATTGGTAACGAGATGACAACTGACATCGCTTACTATTTACCACGTTTCGATAAAATTGTTCTAGATTCAGTCGGTCGTTTTAATGTTATAACAGGTGTTCCATCTGCGAACCCACAAGAACCACTAGATCCAAAAGACGGAATGGTTCTTGCTTCCGTTATGATTCCAGCTTACACAAAATCAGTCAGTGACATTAAATTCTATCAACGTGACAATCGTCGCTACACAATGCGCGATATCGGCGATTTGGAAAGAAGAATTTCAAATCTTGAATATTATGTTTCATTAAATCTTCTTGAAACTGAAACAGCCCAGTTACAAATTAAAGATGCAATCACTGGTATTGATCGCTTTAAAAACGGATTTATCGTTGACCAATTTACTGGTCATGGAATAGGCGATGTTAAGAATGAGGATTACAGAGTTTCTATTGATACTGTCAATAGAGAACTTCGCCCAATGCACGAAACTAATGCCGTAGCAATTGTTGAGGATCTAGAATCTGCAGCACAGCGTGTCAACTCAGGATATGCAAAAACTGGCGACATTATTTCTTTACCATACACTAAAGAACCATTCATCTTCAACCCAAATGCAACAAGAACAATTGATGTTAACCCATATAAAATTGGCGCATTCAAAGGTGAGATAATTTTAAATCCAGAAAGCGATGTTTGGAAAGACACTGAACGTAGACCAGACTTAACTGTTGTTGACGATAATGGATACGATGCTATTCGCTTTATGGCTGAACAGCTTGGTGTTACTGGAACACAGTGGGGTGAGTGGCAAACTAACTGGACAGGTATCTCTACTGCAACTTCAACATGGCAAACTGGTAATCCAAACGCACGTCGTCAAACTGTTACTGGCTTCGAGCAAACAGTTACTACACAAACAGGAACATCCTCTAGAGAAGGAATTCAAACATCATTAACTGGCACAACTAACGCAGTTGATTATGGTGATCGTGTAGTTGATATTTCTTACGCACCATACATGCGTGCAAGACCTATTGTTTATGTAGCAAAAAATCTGAAGGCGCAAACTAAATTTTATGCATTCTTTGATGGTAGATCTATCAGTCAATTTATTAAACCAGCGGACGTGTTTAAAGTTAATTTAGCAACTGGTGCTAATAAAATGATTTTTGATCCTGCGCAATTGACAGAAAATATTTTAACTGACAGTATCGCTAGAACAGAGAATGGTATTGTTCAACCAGCATTTAGCGTTGGTGACGTAGTAGAAAATGAAACACATACACCAACAAACATTACTAGCATTTCGCATATAACCAATGTGCTTGGCGCATCTTCGTTCACAATATCCGTAGCTTCTGCGACGCAAATAAAACCTGGACACTTTGTTCAACTTTACAACTTGGGTCCATCTAGAGTGATCGCTTCAACTAATACGTTGTTTGCTGATCAAGTTAGAGGAAATTCTACAATAATTGATTACACACTTAATACCAGCAGAGAATTAAATTACAGAATCTTTAAAGTAACCAATGTATCTGGAACAACACTGACATTGGCTGATCCGAATGGCGCAACTATTCCAGCATTTAGTGCATATAATACTGCAGCATATAACAATGGCGATGGTGGTAAAGTAAAACGTCTAACAGCTTCTGGTGTTGTTGCATTTGCTGGTGCGGTAACTACTTACACTACTGTGAATAATGTAGTATATCCATCTGATATGGAAATTCATGTTGTAAATATTAAAAATGGATTCGCTCCTGGTGATGTTTTACAAGGAACCACTGATATAGAGATTGGTATTAAAAATCGTGTAGACCTTGAGTTAATAAATGGTACAGGTGTTGGTTTATTGCCAACAATGAAAGTGGTTGGCGATTCCATTAAGACTGATATTTGGGGATCTGCTGTTGGGGTGTATAATCTTCCCGAGGCAACATTCAAATCAGGTGAAAGAACATTTAAACTAATTGACAATATTTCTAACAGCGATGCAGACTTTGATTCGAAGGGGTCTGCTTTCTACATCTCATCTGGAACTACACTCGCAAAAGAAAGAACGATTGTTAATTCAAGAGATGTTCGTTTCGTTCAAGATAGACTTTATGAAGAAATACCAGTACGTAGAACATCGACATCTACACGTGTGCTGTATTCATATTGGACAGGACATGATCCAGTTGCGCAAACATTCACAGTAAGTTCACTTGGTGGTGCGTTTGTTACTGGTGTTGATGTGTATTTCCAAGAAGCTGGCAATCGCCCAATTTCTATTGAGTTGAGAACAACTAATAATGGAGTGCCATCATCTAAGATCGTACCTCTAACTGAAGTTACTAAATCTCCGCAAGAAGTTAACACTTCAGAAAATGGATCTGTACCTACGAGATTTGAATTCGCATCGCCTGTATATTTACAAGATGCTGAAACATATGCTCTTATCGTTAAGACTGATGAGCCAGGATGTCAAATCTTTGTTTCTGAATTGGGTCAAAGCGACATTATAACAAACAACATTGTAACATCGCAACCATTAACAGGATCTCTATTCTTATCACAGAATACACAAGAGTTCCAAATTAATCCGTTACTAGATCTGAAGTTTACACTATATCAAGCAAAATTTGATACATCAGCTACGCTTACTGCTTCGTTTAAAGCAGTGCCACCAACTACTATTAATTTAGATGTAAATCCGTTTGAGATTTCAAAGGGTACTGCGAAAATTCGTGTTTCTGCTAAAAATCATGGATTTGCTGCTGGCGATAAAGTTGTCATTAGTCATGTACCGATTGGTAACTACGGAACGAATGATCCAGAATTAGGAATTCCTTCTACATTATTGAATGGTATACAAACTGTAATCGCAGATGGACTTTCTGATAATAACTTTGTGTTTGAAATTGCTACACAAGACAATTTATCTCCTCCTAATTTATTGCTTGCGAAAAAAGCCACTGGACCCGTGCAAACTACACTAGCTACATTGGTAAAGGGTAACTATGGTGGTTCAGGAATTAAGATTAGTAGACAACTAAGCGCAGATCAAATCTACGTTAAGACTGCAGATTTAACATTCCCTGAAACAACTCTTAGATATAAAGTAAGCGCAGAAAATGCAGCAGGAACTGCATCTCCATTTGCTTCTATTGTTACTAACTCTGACTATATCTTCGACACAAGAAAAGTTGTAAAATCTTTAGAAAACCAATTTGTTAACGTGGTGACAGGTGCTATTCGTCCTTCACTAAGATTACAAGCAGAACTATCATCTACCAATGAGAATGTATCGCCGATAATTGACATGCAAAAAATTACAACATATGTTGTAAAGAATTTGGTTAATGATGTGCAAGAATTTGATATCAACGTAAGTGATATTGACAAGCGAATTTTATTGAACAATACAATAACATCTTCACTAACATTCGCAAACGCTACATCAACAACATGTACAATATTAACTGATGATGACGCTGCAGATAATTTACTATCAACTATTACACCTGGAAAATTTATCCAAATAGAAAATGCCAGCATCGATCTAAATGGTACTGGACCTGTCGGCACTTCAACAGGAAAATACCATGTTAAGAGTGTTGTAGTTTCATCTGATACTGTTGATTCTGGTGATGCTGAGGGCGATAAGGTATTGGTTACTTTGTCTGGTCAATTTAATGCAACAGGAACTATTGCAACTAATACACAAGGTTCGACATTCGCGATTAGCGTATTGGATAAATTCTTGTCAGATAATGCAGCAGTAGGTTGCAGCAATGCAGCAAATTATGTTACTAGAGCTTTATCATTATCTTCTCCTGCAGATTCGTTTAAAATTATATTTGACGCAAACTTGCCTGAAGGAACTACCTTGAACGTGTTGTATAAAACATGGTCTAATCCTGTTGAACTAAATAATGTTCAATACGAAAGCACAGGGTTCTCTAAATCAACATCAGATGCACGTGATGTATTCAGTGAAAGAATGATAACAATTGAAAACATTGCTCTGTTTAAAAATATTATTGTGAAGTTGGTATTAAAATCCAACCATCCTGTGTATGTTCCGAAACTTAAAAACTTAAGAGTGGTTGCTTATTCATAATGCATAAAGTTGAGAATTTTCCTGATCTTAAGAAAGACTTGAATACAGGTGGTGTAGTTAACACCAATCTTGATTCTTATGAGAGTTACAAGCTGTATAGAGCTAAACTTTTAGCGGAACAAAGCGAAAAAGTCGTCATGACAGAAGAGATAAATAACATGAAGAACGATATTAATGATATCAAATCAATGCTTAAAACTTTATTAGGTAAACCATAATGGCGCTCCAAACACCTGTTGTAACTGTACCACAAACTGATACCTTTGATCAGTGGCGTGTAAAAACAAACTCTGTCATCACACAGTCGAATCAGACTGTTCAAGACGTGGGTGACATCGCAGCTCTCGGTGGTGGACAGTCTAATTTAGTTCAAGCAATAAATGATGGTACAGATTTTTCAATTGCGATAACAATTGCGTTAGGATAATACATGGCAAATAATTTTAAAAATGCTTTAGCACGAAACGTAGGGACATCTGCGGTGCAGGTCTATCAAGCACCAGCTACTAAAAAAGCGATTATGATCGAACTCGATTTATGTAATACAACACAGGGTGCTGTTACAGCTGATGTGTATATAACATCAGGTGGTAACAATTATTATGTTGTAAAAAACGCACCAGTTCCAGTTGGTGGTTCGTTACAGGTAATCGCTGGTCAAAAAATCGTTTTATTTAATTTAGATACTATAAGTGTGGTGTCTAGTGCTGGCACATCTTTAGATGTTATTGGTTCTATTTTAGAGGACGTTTAATGGCTTACATCGGTTCAGGTCCAGAAGACACAACAACAGGCGCACGACCAAGAGATGAGTATCTTGGTAATGGGGTTCAATACATTTATCCATTGGGTCAACAAGTTCCAGGTGGATTCGAGTCTGGTTTAATTGTAGTTGTCGATAACGTAGTACAAGAACCTGTAGAAGCATACTTAATTTCCGATTTGGTATTGCTATCAATAACAAATATCGCAGGAACAATTACCACTAGCAAATATATCCGCATAGGTTCAGCTGAGGGTATAATCGTACAATCAGCCAGCACTTTCGTGCGTGTTTATAAAACAACACCAAACGCTAACTTTACTACTGGTTCAGCTATAATTGCAAACACTTCTGGTGGCACTAGTGTCGCAACAGCTACAATCTCAGCTGTGGCTGTAGAAGAAAACAAAGGATTACACTTTACTGGTGTTCCTGAAGCTGGTCAAAATATTTACGCATTACATCAAGGTGGATCCACTTATCAATTACAACCTGCAGCTGGATCTGTAACGGCAGAAACACTTTCCGCGAATTTAAAGGCATTTACTGTAGATAAGTTTGTTGCCACGCAAGGACAAACTGTTTTTAATCTAACACAAGTTCCAGCATCTATACAATCAATAATTGTTACAGCAAATGGATCAGTCTATACTGATAATGTTGACTTTACTCTGTCGGGAACAACATTAACATTGGCTGTAGGTTTATCTGCTGGTGTTAAAGTTACTGTGTTCCACTTAGGATTCGGCACTGTTTCAAGAAACGCATTTACCGATGGCTCAGTATCAACTCGTGCTCTTGAAGATTTAGCTGTAACGACTGCGAAACTTGCAGCTTCGGCAGTTACTGGACCGAAACTAGCGAATGGCGCTATCGCAGCTTCTTTGGGATATACTCCTTTAAATAAAGCTGGCGACACTGTCACTGGTACACTAACAGTAAATAATCTTATTTTAGGTACAGCTACTTCGCAAGGAAGAATTCAATTTCCAGCAAACAGTTTCCCATCAACTGATCCTTACACATTAGACGATTATCAAGAGGGCGATTGGTTCCCTGTGCTAGAAATAAACAACGCTACAACTGGTATCGTACAGGCAGGAACAACATACGGCACGTTTACAAAAATGGGTAATAGAGTTTTTTGTACAGGAAGAATTGTGTTGACTAACAAAGGCGCATTAACTGGAACAGTAAAAATATCTGGTGTACCATTTGCGGTAGCGAATGAGCATATCGCCCAAGTTGCTATTATAAATGGTAGTAGTGTTGGTTCTACATTAGGTCGTTTATCAAACAACTCAGGTCTCATTTCTTTAGTTACACAACCTACATCTGGTGCGTTCGTTAACGTCGCAGATACTAATATAACTAACACAACTGAGATCTTTTTAAACTTTATGTATCAATCTAACGACTAAATAGTAATAGGAGATACTACAAAATGGCCATAAGCAAAATAAAATCAAACTCACTGCAAGACGATATTCAAATGCAGGGTCAAACCGTAAGACTGCCTGTCGGCGAACAGGCTAACAGACCAGTTGGTGATCCCACTACATATCTGAAGGGTCAGTATCGTTTTAACAATACTACAAAGAAAGTTGAACTTCACGATGGTTCGAAGTGGGATTTAGTTCCAACTCAATCATTGACTGTCGCATTTGGTATAGCATTGGGAGGATAACCCTTGGCATTTTGGAATGATGAGGTGGTCGCCGTAAGGCGAAATCAAGGTTACGTAGTACAGAAATTGTGTGGTGAAGCTGGTGATATAGGAATGATCACTATACCATGGAAGGGTTTGTGTACTGTAACTTTTATAAAGCAGGGTTCAGTTCATGTTGTTAATGAACATGGAAAAATTCTTGGTAAATTGGGAACAGGAAGATTTCATTATTCATTAATAGATCTAGAAACTAGGAAAGAAGTACCATTTCGAAACGCAGCGAAAGTTGAACCTGTAGATGGGTATATTCCCACTAAAGAAGAACTTGACGCAGCAGGTGCTCAAAAACAAATAAAGCTGGTGAGTCTTGAACCGACAGTATTTTATTGCATTAGCGATCCGAATGGGCAGTTAAAATTAGATGGAGAATTATTTGAGTTTACAGAAGAATCTCCATACTATGATATATCACCTGAGCAACTGAAAAGATTGATACCTATTGACGATGGAATAAGACTAAATAATGAAGAGATTAAAATTCATAAAGTTATATACACCGACCAATATGACAACCTCAGAATATCAGGAACAATTGGTTCGCAGTTTATAATTTTTAAATATGTTGGAAATATTCAACAGTAAAGACATTTATAAGGAAATGAAAGCATGGCAAAAAAGTTAATATACACTGGATATACACTGGATACCGTAAATAATACCATTCAAATTCCAGGAAATATCAGACCGAACAGATTGTTGTTGATGACTGATGTGACAAACAATCAGATTATCTACAACTTCGCAGATCCTACGCTTGGATATGAGTCATTTAACTTTTCGGAGCAACAAGAAGCAACTACTTATGTTCTGACTGCAGACTTGTCAACTCTTGGTTGTTTGGATGACGACGAAGTTCAAATCTTCATTGAAGAAGATCATGCGAAAATTGGCTTCGAAGAAGCAATGATCGACCCAGTTAATAAACTCCGTGTTTCAACTCCAGGCAACTTGATCGATACCGACTTTGAGTATGGTCTACAAGGAACTAAGTGGGAAACCTTACAAACTGTTCAAAATATTCCAACAATTTATTCTTCTGGCGGTGACGTTCCACTAGAAGGATTGAGATCAATTACTACAACAGCTGCTTCTAAAGTTGTCAAAGTAACTTTAAATCAAGGTACTGATCTTAAACTTGGCGACCCAATCGTTGTGCTTGGTGTTACACTATCTCTAGCTGAAGGCGCATTCCTAATTACTGGCGTTTCCTCTTCTACAGAATTTTTCTATGAGATCGACCAAGCAGCATCAAGAACAGAAGTTATTTCTGGTTCTTATACGACAGTTACCCAAGCAAAATTTTTCGAAGGTTCAGCATTACCAATCGATGAATCAGATGGTCTAGGTATTGTAACAGACGCTGCAGCTGGCAATTCTCTTCTTACTATTGGTTGCCCAGAAGTTCATGGTTTAAATCCTAGAACTAAAGTTTATCTTAGAAATACTATCGGACCAAAATCATTAGTAATAGCAAATGCAACTGCAACTGCTGCAGACGGAAGACCAACTGTCGATATTTCTCCAGCTATCGTAACTACTGCATCAGTTGATGCCACACTTATAACAAATAGAGGTGGATTTTTAGAGTTCCCAGTTGTTACATGGGATTGGACATCTACATATAATTTGTATCTAAGTCCAGGAATAGTCGATGTTGATACAGATCAAATTACTTGGACAGCTCATGGCTTAAGAGATAACTATTGTCTTGTGTTCCAAACACAAACTCGTAACCTATCTACAGGTGGCATGGTTGACGGAACAGTCTATTATGTTAAACGAGTTACAGACAACACTTTCCAATTATGTACCGACTACGGAACATTGGCCAGCGTTGTTAATCTTACTGCGCTAGACATTACACGTGGTCATCCAAGACTAGGATTGGTTTACAAAGTTGAGCAGAAAAACGGCACAGAACGTGCGACTGCATTCTTCAATAGAAATAATACAGTAAACACAAATGGTGTAACCAGAAACGAAGCATCGCAAACATACAGCGGAACACAAGTAAACTACTTGGTTGATCTTACAACTACATATGGTGTAGGAAATGTCCCTTGGGCACTTACACTTTCACAGGTAAACTTCTCTTCATCTGCAGGCACTTTTGCTGGTTCTGGTGTAAACATATTCTTCGGTGATGGTACACCTACAGGTCGCGTAAATTCTCAACGTGTCGGTGCTGCTGGTGCTGGATCTGGATCAATATTCCCAAATCTTGCCATTAACACTGCAATTTTCCAAGGTAATGGAACATCTTACAATGGTGTTGGAACAACTGCAGGTAGATACTACTTCGGCTATGGATTGAACCCAGATGGTGGTATGACAACCAAAGACAAATTCGGTAACCCAACATCTAACTGGTCAGTTCAACAATTTTTCTCTGGTCAGTTCCGTCCTTCCTCATTGAACTTGAATCATTCTGGTAGCGATTTCGCAACAACTCAATTCGGATTAGGTGGTAATGGTTCTCGACTAATCGCTTTCCAAAGCAGAACACCTGATAGTGCATATACAAATAGTGCAGATGGTTATTCCTTCTTACCGAACCAACGTCTAAATGGACGCTTTGGTACAGGTGGTCACAAGTACGGTAACGCTGCATCATCGACAAACAATTTTGGTATTATTAATACCAACTACACCGATGCAGGTTTATCTGTATTCTCTGGTAACAGTACTCATGTTTACTACATGTTTGCCAATGATATTCCATCTAACTTCCGTAATAGTATATTCCAAGCAGGGCACGGATACGCCAACAACGATTTGTGTGAAGTTACAGTTACTAACTATACAACAAGCAATAGATTTGAATTTGTTGACAGTACTGGTAATAGCATTCCTATTGCTTCATCAACTTTTGCTGCTAGAATTACTGTAGTTACAGAAGATTTGTTTAAACTTCAACCAACTCAAGCACCAAATACTGACGATATTTCTAACTATCCTGCAGCCTTTGTTGTTAGTGTTCAGAAAATAAACCCAACATACAACTCAATCTTTGTTGCAAACCACAAAATCACATCAACAAGCGATGCGACGTTTACAACTCAAGGAACAGCGCCATCGCCATTAACAAATAACCAATCACTTCGTGTTGCACGTTTGAATGATAATCGTCTTATCTTTAAACAAGCGTCTGGCGCACCAGCGACAGCTGTAACATCAGCCTTTGGTAATACATCTAATGCTGCAACTGACTTTAACATAAACTTCCAAACTCCACTTGGTCTAGACCCTTCTGTTGCCTCTATTACTAAAGTTGAATATCGTGGCGACTTTAGAAATTCCACAGAATTCGTTGTGTTAAAGTTTTACAACGCTGATGGAACTACAGTAAATAGCACGTTTAATATTGGTAACGTGGCACCGAAGGCATTTACTTCTGCCTTCCAGACAGCAACAAACTGGACATCTAAAGACGTCTCTGCATTGTTAAGAACTGATGGTGGGTTTAAGGGTATTCGTGTTCAGGTTGACCCAACATCTGATGTTAACGCAGCTCCTGCAGGTATGAGTAACTGGTGGGAACTACGATTTACTGTTAGCGCATCTTCAGAAGATATCCGCTTAACTACACAGGGTGTTGGTCAACAAACAATTACTTTGGTAAATCAAGTCGGCGCATATGATGGCGCATATCCAATTCAAAGCGTCCCCGCAGCTGATGGTGGTAAGTCTTTTGTGCTTCAAGCGCCATTCCAAGTTGTGAAGAGAACATACAGTATTGTATCGGCAAACGTCGATACAGCCAACGATATTATTACTACCTCTGCAACAGCGGATCATAATCTAATCTTGGGTGAGCAGATTGAATATGATCGCAATGGCAATACTGCTATTATTGCTGATGAAGCAAGATACGTAATTCCGATTACTGACAAGACTTTCCGTCTAGCAACTTCTGTGCAAGATGCTATTGATGGTAACTATGTTCAAATTAATGCGCCATCTGGAACTCACTTCTTTAGATCTGCTAACATTGTTAAAGGTCTTGCGGGTGTTGGTACAGTGGCAGGAACAGTAAATCAGAAAACTATTACTGGAACATCAACTAAATTCCTAACAGACTTTAAGAAGGGCGATAACCTCTACATGTTTGTTGGTGGTCGTATGCGTAAGTTTACCGTTGATCTAGTGTTTACTGATACATCTATGTCTATTCTAGAATCTGTTCAGGCTACTACTGCGTCTTCAAAATACTTCTTGAAAACAACAGTAAACCTACGTCCTGATGGATATAACTTACACAAGTCCTTCGATGGTGGTGTTGATATTACTGCAGGTACTTCTCCAAATAGTAAGATCGTTCGTCAATCTCGTAAGTATTTCCGTTACCAATCTGGTAAAGGTATTCAAAACTCTTTCGCGATTAACTTCTCGCCAGCTAAAACACTGGCTAAGTTGACATATAACACAGGAACAAACCTTATTACTGCAATTACGCAAGAACCACATAATCTTGCAGTTAATGATAGTATTACAATTCAAGATGCGGTAACAACAACAGGAACTAACTTCTATAATGGTCAGTTCCTAATTAATTCAATTATTGATCCGTTTACTTTTACAGTAACAGCTGGTGGTCAAATCCTTCAATCGATTGCTTCTGGATTCCCAGAATACTACAGAAATGAATGGCGTGATTCATATATTCGTGCGGGTATGTTTGATGATCAGAACGGATTCTTCTTTGAGTATGATGGTCAAGAAATTTATGTTGTTCGTCGTTCTTCAACACTACAGCTCTCTGGTGTAGTTGCGGCAACTAAAAACTCTCAAGTTATTGAGGGAACTAATACAAGTTTCCAAGGACAAATAGTTACAGGCGATTACATCTCTATTCGTGGTTCTTCGTATAAAGTTGTTTCGATCCAATCTGATAGTCGTTTAATTATTCAACCAGCATATCGTGGTGCATCTTCAACGCAAGTTAAAATCACCAAGATGGTTGATGTTAGAATACCAAGAACTGAGTGGAACCTAGATCGTGCCGATGGACTTGGTCCATCAGGTTATATCTTCAACCCACATAAGATTCAGATGTGTTACGCTGACTATTCATGGTATGGTGCTGGTAAAATTCGTTTCGGATTTAAAGATCGTTATGGACACGTGTTCTACTTCCATGAATTTATCCACAACAACAGATTGAACGAATCATACTTCCGCTCAGGTAACTTACCTGGACGTTATGAGATCGACAATGGTGATGATCCTACATCTTCACCTACACTATTCCACTTCGGTACTTCTGTTATTATGGATGGTTTGTTCTCTGATGACGGAGCATATAAATTCTCTGCTATCTCTAAGCCATACGTATTCGCCAACGGAGTAACAGGAACAGTTACAACAAATGCAGTATCGGTCTTTGAGCAAATTACACTACGTGGTAAACGTGTATATGTGTACACTCTTGGTGTGAGCGCTGCCGATGCTGGTAAAGTTACACAGGGTCAGTTGATCCGTGATGCTTCAGGTGTGTTACCTACTGCTACCTACATTACGCAGGTTAAAGTGCTTGGCGCTGCATCGAAAATTTATACAAACTATCCAGCCACTGCCGTTGTTCCAGATATTGGAACATATGTGGACGTAGCTTCAGGAATTGTTTGTACTTTCGGTGAGATATCCGCAACTGACTTGACAAGACCACAGCCAATTATATCGATTCGACTAGCCCCATCTGTTGATTCTTCATTAGTTGGATTCTTAGGTGAGCGTGAAATTATTAATAGAATGCAGGTTATTCTTGATTCTGTTTCTATCACTACATCGAAAGAAATTGACTTGTTCCTAGTATTGAATGGTCAACCTTCTAATCTTGTGTTTACGAATGTGGGAACTCCTTCGTTGTCACAGTTTATTGATCACAATACTGGCGACTCTGTTGCTGGTGGTGTTACTCTATATGTGGGTAAAGTCAGTGGTAATACAACATCTTCCTTCGAACTAAAAGGATTAGTTGACTTGGGTAACTCTATTTTGGGCGGTGATGGTATTTTCCCTTCTGGTCCAGATTTGTTAACATTATTGTGTCAACCTACAAATACTACGACCATTACTTCTTCTTCGCCGTTTATTGTATCAGGAAAACTTTCTTGGTCTGAGTCACAAGCATAAGGAGCCTCAAAGATGGCATACATCGGAAGAGATCCTCTCTATGGATTATTTGAGAAACAGGTGGTTTCTGCCAATGGCAGTACCACTTTGTTTACCTTAGATTTTTTAGTAGGATCTGCATCCTCTATCCTAGTAGTTGACGATGGCGCAGTAGTGCAGCCTGGAGTTGGGTATACTATTGTTGATGGTGGAACAAAGATACAGTTTGCATCTGCTCCAGCTGGAGTAGTATATCTAATCTATCTTGGCAAACAACTATTAGTTCCATCTTACGACAAAACAATTCTCGCACAAGATTTGAGTGGGAATATAACTTTAACTACATCTGATATCAGAGACATAATTTCCGTAAATCCTCTCGTTTCTAATAGGACAATTTTTATACCTGTTGCAGCAGATGCTGTTGGATACCAGACTACTATAAGAAATAGATCTTCATCACTGTCAGTTGTCATAAATGCAGGATCAACTGTTGCTACGGTTTCTCCAAATAGTTCAGTTACTATTGCCTCTGATGGTATAGGTTGGTTTATCGTTCTTTAACAAAGAGACTCGAAAGGGTCTTTTTTAATTTTGACCTTGCATATTTTATAAATATACAAGTAAAGAGTATGGGGTAAAACGTGGCAACAATAACTAATTTATTCATCGACCAAGGTTCTGATTATAGTTCAATTATTACATTGACTAATCAGGATGGCACTGTCATTAATTTGACAGGATACACGGTAGCATCACAGTTTAGAAAATCTGCTACATCATCTACCTCAATTGCGTTTACTGCAACAGTACACAATGCAGCAACTGGACAAATAAAATTAGAACTATCGGCAGCAGCATCAACAGCTATTGCTGCTGGTAGATATGTGTATGATATCGAAATAACACTAGGTACAGCAAAAAGAAGAGTGCTGGAAGGTTTGGTTGTTCTATCCCCTGAAGTAACGAGATAAAACATGACTGATATAGTAGCAGTATTAAACAATCCCAATATTGTTGTGTCGGTAGATTCTACTGGCAATAATCCAACAGTTCAATCTATTGGAATACAAGGACCAGCAGCATCAGATTCACCGCTGAGTGCCAATATTGAGGTTGATGCAACAGGAAAAACAGAAGGATCTTTGTTGGTCTACAAAACAGCTACATCAAAGTGGACAGCAACAACAACATTAAACGCCCAAAATTTAGAAGGCGGTAATTATTAACAATCGAAGGAAATAGAGATGGCATCAATTATTCGCATAAAAAGATCTACAACTGCTGGAGATCCTACCACACTTGGTAATGGAGAACTAGCATATTCAGCAGCAGATTCTTCCGTTGTCTCTGGTGGCGACCGACTTTACGTTGGTATCGGTAATGAGATCTCGGGTAATGCTGCGACGCACATTGTTGTTGGTGGTAAATATTTTACCGATATGCTGGATCATGCGAAGGGGGTTCTAACCGCATCTTCTGCAATTATTACTGATTCTAACAGTAAGATCGACAACTTAAAAGTTGACAATATTGATTTAAATGGAAACACTATTAGTATAACAGATACTAATGGTAATTTAGTACTTGCTGCCAATGGTACTGGTTTTGTTGATGTTTCTACTGGTGTTGTTAAGATTGCTTCCACAACAGCAGCAACAACCACTACTTCAGGTGCTTTACAAGTAGCTGGTGGTGCTGGTATCGGTGGCGCATTGCATGTTGGTGGTCTAATTAATGCTCAGTCTGCCACATTCACAAACATTAATAATACTCCAATTGGTAACTCAACACCAAGTACTGGTGCGTTTACCACATTATCTGCTTCTAGCACACTGGATGTAACAGGCGCAGCTACTTTCAATGGCGCAGTAAATATTGGTGCTAGCACTATTCAAGAGTATATCTATGATACAGTTGGTGGTGCAGTTACTGGTGGTACTGGTATTACTATTACCAACTCTGATGTTGGAAATACCTCAACAGTTTCTCTTTCTAATCAAATTACTGCTGCAGGACCAGTTGGTTCTTCAACATCAATTCCAGTTATAACTTTTAATGCTCAGGGTCAATTAACTGCAGTAACAACAGCATCAATTAGTACCACTCTTGGTATTGCTGGTGATACTGGTACAGATTCTATTGCTCTTGCTACCGATACGCTGACATTTACTGGTGGTGAAGGCATTGACACTTCTGTAAATTCCGCAACAAATACAATTACTATTGCAGCAGAAGATGCTTCTACAACCAACAAGGGTGTTGCTTCTTTTGAAACAAACGATTTTAACGTAACTGCTGGTGCAGTTGAGTTAAAAGACACAGTAATCAAAGGTTTAACTGTCGATTCTTCTGCTGCAGTAACCCCAAGTGGTCATGCGATTGCTATTGTTGGTGGTGAAGGTGTTGATGTTACAGCATCTGGTGCAACTATTACTGTTGCGGGTGAAGATGCTTCTGATACAAACAAGGGTATTGCTTCTTTCGCAACATCTGGATTTAATGTTGCTGCTGGTGTTGTTACTTTATCCGACACAGTTGTAAAAGCTGTTACAACAGACAGTGGCGCAATGAGTATGGCTGGGAATGCTATTAGCATTCTTGGTGGTGAAGGTATTGATGTCACACATGCTGGGACATCAATTACAGTAACTGGAGAATATGCAAGTGGTGCCAATGCTGGTATTGCTTCTTTCTCTGCAACTCATTTTGACGTATCAAACGTAGGTGATGTTACCATTAAAAATGGTGGTGTTGCCAACGCTAAACTTGTAAACAGTGCAGTAACTATTGGTTCTACATCTGTTTCTCTTGGTGCGACACAAACCTCATTGGCAGGTCTTACTGCAGTTACTGTTGATAATATTAATATCGATGGAAACACAATTTCATCTACAAATGTTAATGGCAACATTATTCTTGATCCAAATGGAACAGGTGTTATCGATGCTTCTGCAACTCGCATTACTAATCTTGCCGAACCATCTGCCGATTCAGATGCTGCTACAAAATATTACGTTGATGCTGCTCGTTCTGGTCTTGATGTTAAAAATTCAGTTAAAGCAGCTACAACTGCAAATATTACACTAAGCAATACACAAACTATTGATGGTGTTGCTCTTTCTGTTGGCGATCGTGTTCTTGTTAAAGATCAAACAACCGCATCTCAAAATGGTATCTATGTTGTTGCTTCCAGTTCTTGGACTCGCGCAACAGATGCTGATGCTCCTGCTGAATTAAATCCAGGAACTTTCGTTTTCGTTGAACAAGGTACTGTCAACGATAACACTGGTTTTGTTGTAGTTTCTGATAGTGTTGTAACTATTGGCACTGATGACATCAACTGGACATTATTCTCTGCTTCTGGCACACTAATTGCTGGTAATGGTTTATCTAAAAACGGATATACGCTAGAAGTTAATGTCGCAGGATCTGGTGGTATTGAGTTATCATCTGATGCTTTACAACTAAAATCCACAATAGCAGGTACTGGTTTAGATTATGCTTCTGGTGTTCTTTCTCTTGAAACAACATTAGCTGGTGCTGGTTTAACATATACTGCTGGTGTAATCGACCTTAATGTCGCTACGAATGGTGGCTTAGAATTAGACGGATCAGATAATCTACAACTAAAATCGACTGTTGCTGGTACTGGTTTAACACTAACATCTGGTGTTCTAAATGTTATTGGAACTGCAGATAGAATCACTGCCAATGCAGATAGTATTGATATTGCGTCAACATATGTTGGTCAAAACACTATTACTACTCTTGGCACTATTACTACTGGCACTTGGCAAGGTAGCGTAATTACAGCACTATATGGTGGTACTGGTCACTCTAGTTACAGCACTGGCGATTTGTTGGTTGCTTCTGGCGCATCTACATTAAGTAAACTAACAGTTGGCACTAGTGGAAAAATTCTACAATCTAATGGTTCAACATTAGTTTATGGTGACATTGATGGTGGAACATACGCTTAATGGCAAATGTAATTAAATTAAAGCGATCTGAAGTTGCCAATGCAGTGCCATTGGCAGCAGACCTTGCGGTCGGAGAAGTCGCATTTAATTCAGCCGATAAAAAAATATATTCGAAAGATAGTGTTGGGAATGTTGTCTTAATTGCGACTGCCAGCGATACTCTTCAAAATATTACTAGTCGTGGGGCTTCGTCATCAAACGCTATTACTTTAAGTAATACTACTGCGTCATCATCAACTACTACTGGTGCACTAAAAGTTGCAGGTGGTGTTGGTGTTGCGGGAAAATTGAGTGCGGGTTCAGTAAGTGTAAATAACGCATATACTTTACCAACATCAGACGGAACTGTAAACCAAGTTATCGCAACAGATGGTGCAGGCAATTTAACCTTTATCCCCAATGGATCTGGTTTTGCTTCCATAACTTCTCCGAGTCAAACTACATTATCTGCAATAACATCATCTTCTTTAGATTTTGTTGGTGGTTCAGGTATTTCTATTACTCTGGACTCTATACTAAATAAGATAACGATTACTAATACTGGTCTTGATGCTGGATCATATGCTTCAGAAACATATGTAGAAGATGTAGTTAACACCGAAGTGTTTCCAACTGGAGACTATGGTGACTTTACTGCTTTCTCCGCAACACAAGATGCTTTCGGTATTGACATAACATCCGCCAAAGATTACGACTTAGCAGGATATCCAGGATATCTTAGATCTGTAAACTTTGGTACATTATAAAAGTGGAGATATAAATGCCAACAGTTGTGCAATTTAGACGTGGTACTACTACACAAAACAATGCCTTCACTGGTGCGGTGGGCGAACTTAGTATTGACACACAATTAGATACTATTCGTGTTCATGATGGTAGCACTGCAGGTGGTTTCGAGTTGGTACAGAAAGCTGCTACTCAAACTCTAACAAACAAAACAATCAATTTAACAAGCAACACTTTAACAGCAACTCTTGCTCAATTAAACACAGCTATTTCAGACGCAGATGTTTCTACTATCGATGGAACAGAAACATTAACAAATAAAACATTGGCAAGTCCAGTTGTTACTACGCAGCTAACATCTAGTAGCGCATCGTTCGCTTTACTTGATACACCAACTACAATAAACTTTGGTGCTGCAGCAACCACATTCAATATTGGAAATACCAATGCTGCTGTAGCGAACACAGTAAACCTAGCAACTGCTGCTACGAACACTGGGTTAACGAAAACAGTAAATCTCGGTACTGGTGGCGCATCAGGTTCTACCACAAATATTAACATTGGTTCTGCCAGTGGTGGTACTACTACAGTAAATAAAGATTTAGTTGTTTCTGGTGACTTAACAGTAAACGGAACAACGACAACAATTAATTCCACAACTCTTTCAGTTGACGATAAGAATATTGTTCTTGGTGATATCGCATCGCCAACAGATATTACGGCAGATGGTGGTGGTATTACATTAAAAGGCGCAACTGATAAGACCTTTAACTATGTAAACGCAACAGGATTGTGGACAGCAAACATTGGTATTGAAGCAACTTCTTTCAAAGGTTCTGCGAATTTATCTGGTGGAACAATTGCTAATATTACAGGATTGGGATTTAATGCTGGAGTTTCTGTTGCTGAATTTAGTGCCGATGGAACATTAGCTGGAAACGCTGATGATGCAATCCCAACAGAGAAAGCAGTTAAGACCTACGTAGATGGTCAGAATTCAGTAACGCAAACTCTTACAAATAAAACTATTGCTTTTGGTAGCAACACAGTAAGTGGAACATTGGCTCAGTTTAATACTGCTGTAACCGATGCTGACCTTGCTTCTCTAGCAGGATCTGAAACTCTAACAAATAAAACTATTAGTGGTACAAACAACACTCTATCTAATATTGGCAACTCTTCTCTAACAAACAGTAGCATTAGCATCAATGGATCTGCTATTTCATTGGGTGGTTCAGTTACTGGTCTTGCAGTTACCTCAGGTAAACTATCACAATTTGCTGCCACAACATCATCAGAATTGCTTGGTGTTATCTCTGATGAAACAGGTTCTGGCGCATTAGTGTTTGGTACAAGTCCAACAATAACCACTGCAACACTAAGTGGTAACACAAATATTACTGGTCACCTTTTACCAACTGCATCTATTACTTACGACTTGGGTAGCGCAACAAACAGATTCCGCGACTTATATCTAGCAGGCACAACTATCTACTTGGGTACAACTAAAATTATGCTTGATGCTGATGGTAATATGATAACCAACAAGAACTCTGCAGGAGGATATCCTGCTGGAAGCAATACTGCAATGGCAACTAAAGCAGGTGCTGCATTTGCAGGTATACCTTTCGCCATTGCGCTTGGAGGTTAATATGGCAGTCGACAGTAGAGAAAAATTAAAAAAATATTGCCTAAGAGAATTGGGCGATCCAGTTGTAGAGATTAATGTTGACGATGATCAACTAGAAGATCGCTTAGACGAAGCCATAGAATATTGGAGACAATATCACTACGATGGTACTGAAAAAATTTATTTGAAACACCTAGTAACTGAAACTGATGTAACTAATCGATACATTCCAATCAATGATTTGGTTTATGGTGTGACACGTGTTTTCCCTACTATAAGCAGCACGTCATCATCTAAATCTATTTTTGATTTACAATATCAATTAAGATTAAATGATTTGTATGATTTAACATCAACATCAATTATCTACTACAAAACTGTAATGAATCATTTAGCGTTGCTTGACAATGTTCTAAATGGATCTGTCTTATACAGATTTAACCGATTACAAGATAGACTCTACATTGACTTAGATTGGGGTACTGAAGTAAAGGCTGGTCAATATTTACTTGTTGAGGCATATCGTGTATTAGACCCAGCGCAATTCCCAAAAATGTTTGGCGAACAATGGCTGAAGCATTATACAACAGCTCTGTTTAAAAAACAGTGGGCTACTAATTTGAAAAAGTTTAATGGTCTACAACTTCCTGGCGGTGTTACCGTAGATGGCGATGGTCTCTATAAAGAGGCGATTGATGAAATGCGTGAGTTAGAAGATAATCTAAAAAATAAATCAGCGCCTCTCGAATTTTTTATGGGATAACTTATGGCTAGAAATGTATATTTTAGCCACGGAACTCGAAATGAACAGCTTCTAATAGAAGATCTGATCATTGAGTCATTGGCCATTTATGGGCAAGATATGTTTTATCTTCCAAGAACACTCATAGCAAAAGATGAAATTTTGGGTGAGGATCGTTTAAGTAAATTCAAATCCTCATATCCAATCGAAATGTATTTCGAAAACGTAGATAATTTTGATGGGCAGGGACAGTTTATACAAAAGTTTGGTTTGATGAACGAGCAGTCTGCAACCCTAACAGTTGCCAGACGTAGATGGGAACAATTAATTGGCCAATTCGGCCAAACCATAATTCCATCAAGACCTTGTGAGGGCGATCTTTTATATTTCCCTCTGACTAAAGGATTGTTTGAAATTAAGTTTGTTCAACATCAAGACCCGTTCTATCAACTTGGAAAGTTGTATGTGTATAAATTACAAGTTGAGCTCTTCCAATATGGTTCAGAGAAGATCGATACAGGAATCGCTTCTATCGATGTGTTTGAAACACTCAAGACATATGATACATCAATAAATAATGATGTTCAGAAATCTACATCGTTCGGCGATAACACTAGATTTAAAACTGAAGCAACCACTGTTCTGTTTGATAAAAATAATCCGTTTGGGGATGTAAATTAATGTTAGCTGGTCAAGTTTTCTATCACGGAATTATCAGAAAAACTATTGTTGCGTTTGGTAGTTTGTTCAGCAACATCCAGATTCAAAGAAGATCTAAAGACGGAGCAAATACACTGCTCCAAACTGTTAAAGTTCCAGTTGCGTATGCGCCAAAGGAAAAATGGATAGTTCGTATTGAACAAGACCCGAATCTAGAAAACAATACATATACCGTATTACCTAGAATGTCGTTTGAGGTAACAAGTATCTCATATGACCCATCTAGAAAATTGAACAGAATGAATAAGCTGGTCCAGTATAAAGCGCCAGTGGGCGCTGGACAACCATCATATACAGCAATGTATACACCAGTTCCATATAATATAGATATATCGTTATACATCCTGACGAAGACGCAAGAAGATGCTATGCAAATAGTTGAGCAGATTCTTCCATATTTTACACCAGAGTTTACTCTGTCGCTAAATACTATTCCAGGAATGAATGTTGCTAACGATATTCCAGTTATATTGAATTCAGTTTCAGTGCAAGATGATTATGATGGCGATTTTCAAACAAGAAGATTTGTAACATATACGCTTACATTCAATTTGAAAGTCAATTTATATGGACCGACTTCTAATGGTACACCAATTAAATCAGTATTGGTTGATACTACAGTGATTAAAGATGGTCCAACAGTCGCAGACTATACGGCTACACAAACAACTCCACCTTCGGTTATTACTGAAACGTGGAACGAAGAATTTTAAAGGAGTTTTAAAATGGCAAAACAATTGATCAATGTAGGTACTACGCCAAACGATGGAACAGGCGATACTCTTCGCGATGCTGGTATTAAGGTTAATAACACACTAACAGAGTTGTATGATGCTTTGGGTACAACCGCAGGTGCGACAACACTAAAGATTACTACTGCTGGTGCATCAAATGGTGATGCTTTAAGGTGGAATGGTACTACATTTGCGCCAGCTGCAGTTGTAGCTGACACTAATACAACATATGTTATTTCATCAGAAACAGCAACTGGTGGTGCAAATCTACGCTTAACTGGTTCAGATTCATCAACAGATAACGTGAAGATTGCTTCAGGAACTAACATGTCAGTGGTTAGAACTGATGCTAATACCATTACACTAAACTCTACTGATACTAATACTACATACAACTTAACAACTGAGCAATTATTCGCTGGGCAAATAACTCTAAGACTGAATTCAGCGAATCCATCAGGAACTAATGACATCGCAATTATTCAAGGTGATGGCATTTCATTAACATCATCATTAAACAGCAACCTTCAGATTACTAATTCTGGTGTTAGATCTGTTAATGGTCAAACAGGTGCTATCTTTATGCAGCCTGCAATTACCTTTAGTTTTGGTGGTTCTGGTACAACAAACTACACAGTTACAGGTCCTGGCTTAGCAGCTGCAGGAGAAGCAGATCCAACACTATTCGTCTATCGTGGTTTTACATATCGCTTTACAACTACTATCGCTTCACAAATTTTAGAAATTTTAGATTCAAGTAACGTGGCACCAGCTGCAGCATTTATTTCTTCAACTGGCGCAACAAGAAACGAAGCTGACCAAAACGAAACTGTTACATTTACTATACCAATGAGCGCAACACCAGGAAACACATTTAAATACAGAAGTAAATCAAACCCTGCTACAATGTTAGGAACTATTACTGTTGTCTAATGGCTGCTAATTATAATTCGAACGCATCTCTAAAAGCTGCTGGTGTAAAACATTCTTTTACACAAGAGCAAGTTGAAGAGTATGTAAAGTGTTCGCAAGATCCGAAATACTTTATAGACAATTATTGTTATATTGTTACACTAGATGACGGACTGCAGCCATTTAAATTATATGAGTGTCAAAAAGAAAAAATTGATTTAATCCACAATAATCGAAAGGTTATTTTAATGGAAGGTCGTCAGCAAGGTAAGACGACCACTTCTGCTGCATATATTTTGTGGTATACTATTTTTAATGATAGTAAGACAGTTGCTGTTTTAGCCAATAAAGCAAAAACTGCGCAGGAAATTTTATCACGCTATCAATTAATGTTTGAAAATTTGCCACCATGGTTACAGCAGGGTGTTACTACTTGGAATAAGGGCGACGTAGAGTTAGAAAATGGTAGTAAAGTTTTTACTGCAGCAACAACAATATCTGGTATTCGTTCAAAGTCAGTAAATTTATTATACATTGACGAAGCAGCTATTATTCCGAACCAAGTTGCAGAGGCATTCTTTACATCTGTATATCCTACTATTTCTGCAGGTAAGACTACTAAGATTCTCATTACGTCAACACCTCTTGGATATAATCATTTCTGGAAATTTTGGAATGATGCTGAGAATGGTAGAAACGACTTTAAGAGTATGTTCATCCCTTATTGGAAAATTCCAGGTAGAGATGAAGTATGGGCTGAAGAGCAAAGAAGACAGCTTGGTGAAATTAAATTCAATCAAGAAGTTCTTTGTAATTTTCTTGGTTCTGCGCTTACGCTTATTGCAGGCGATGCTATTGGCCAAATGTCGCCAGAGCCATACATCTTCCAGAAAGATGGGTTTGATGTTATTAAGCCACCGAAAAAAGATAACATTTATACTTTAGTTGCTGACGTAGGAAGAGGTGTTGAGGGTGATTATAGCGCATTTACAGTTGTAGACGTCACAGAATCGCCATATCACATAGTAGCTAAATATAGAAACAATACTGTTAGTACATTATTATACCCTTCTATCATTGAAAAAGTTGGTAGAGAATATAATAATGCATTCGTTCTTATTGAGCAAAATACTAGTGATCAAGTAACTGATATTTTGTATAATGAGTTAGAATACGAAAACCTATTATTTGTCAACAGAACCACTAAGGGACAATTTGTTTCTGGTGGTTTTGGTGGCGGTAAAACTCAATTAGGTGTTTACACAGATAAGGCTGTCAAAAGACGTGGTTGCTTAAATCTAAAGACACTTGTTGAAGAAAAGAAATTGTTGGTAACGGATTTCGATGCAATTTCAGAACTCTCGACCTTCATCGAAACAAAGGGATCTTTTGCTGCTGATGATGGGTATCATGATGATGTAGTAATGACTTTGGTGCTTTTTGCTTGGCTTACAACCCAGCCATACTTTAAAGAACTTACTGATGTAAATATGAGAACTGTTATATACGAAAAACACATACAAGCAATAGAAGAACAATTAACACCATTTGGGTTTATTTCAGATGGAAGAGAAGAGGAAGCGGTTCCATTGAATTTCTAAAATCATAGAATTACTAAATAATACTATGAAGACCGTGCTCCTCAGTAGCAATCAAAAATAATAATGTAATAAGGAGAATTACAATGCCTTTCCAACTTAGTCCTGGCGTTGCAGTAGTAGAAAGAGATCTAACTTCAATCGTTCCTGCGGTATCAACATCTGCAGGCGCTTTTGCTGGCGCATTTGCTTGGGGTCCTGTAGAGGATCCAGTTCAGATTGCATCTGAGAATGAACTTGTAAGTCGTTTCGGGAAACCAAACGATAACAATTTTATTCCATTCTACACAGCAGCTAACTTTTTGTCATACGCAAACAATCTATTAGTTGTGCGAACAACTGGTACGAACTTAAAAAACGCAGGTACTTCTGGTACACCTGTGTTGATTAAAAATCTAGATAATTACACTTCAGCTTACGCAAATGGCCAAGGTACTGTCGGCGAATTCGCTGCCAAATATCCTGGATCATTAGGTAATTCTCTTAAATTCATTATGGTTGACTCTGAGTCATTTGCTTCCTTTGCCTCTTCTAACGCAGATCTAGCAGCTCAATTTGAATATGCTCCTGGCACATCTCCTTTTGCTGTAAACGCAGGTAAAACTGCTGCTGAAGATGAAGTGCATATCATGGTTATTGACGTTGATGGTCAATGGACTGGAACTGCAGGTTCTGTTTTAGAGAAATTTACTGGTCTTTCAAAAGCATCTGATGCTAAGAAACCAGATGGATCTAACAACTACTATGCAGCTGTTATCAATAGTCAATCTAAGTATCTATGGTGGATGGATCACCCAACTGCTCTTGAAGCAACAGGTGTAGCTTGGGGCGCAGCAATTACCAGCGTTACATCAAGTGGCGCTACCACAGAATACAAATCTTTATCTGCAGCATTAAACGTAACACTTGCTGGTGGTGCTGATGATTATTCTCCTTCTAGCGGAAATATACAAACAGCATATAGCATTTTTGCTAATGATGAGTTGTATGATATTTCTCTAGTTATGGCAGGTAAAGCAACTACTACTGACGCTACATACATCATCAATAATATTGCTGAAGTGCGTAAAGATTGTGTTGCATTTATTAGCCCACAAGATGTTAGCGACGGATCAATTGTTATTGGTTCTACTTCTACCGAAATCAATAAACTTACTGCATACCGTGATGCGCTACCAAGCTCTTCATATGCCGTATTAGATTCTGGTTACAAGTATCAGTATGACAGATACAATGATAAATTCCGCTACATTCCATTGAATGGTGATATCGCAGGTCTATGTGCCCGTACTGATTACACTACAGATCCTTGGTTCTCTCCAGGTGGTCTAAATCGTGGACAAATTAAAAACGTAGTTAAACTAGCTGTAAACGCAGGAAAAACACAACGTGATACACTCTATAAAAAGGGTATTAATCCAGTTGTTACATTCCCAGGAGAAGGAACAGTATTGTTTGGAGATAAAACTCTATTGGCTGCACCAAGTGCATTTGATAGAATTAACGTGCGTCGTTTGTTTATCGTTCTTGAAAAAGCGATTGCAACTGCTGCTAAATTCCAACTGTTTGAGTTTAACGATGGCTTTACTCGTGCGCAATTCAGAAACTTAATTGAACCATTCCTACGTGATGTTCAAGGTCGTAGAGGTGTTACTGACTTCCGAGTAAAGTGCGATGATACAAATAACACTGGCGAAGTAATTGACCGCAATGAATTCGTTGCCGAAATCTTCGTGAAACCAAATCGCTCTATTAACTTTATCACCCTTACTTTCGTTGCTTCACGTTCGTCTGTGAACTTTAACGAAATCGGTGCATAATCAACTAAATAGAAGATAAGGAGAAAAGAATATGGCAAATATTGCTGATTTTAAAGCGCAACTACTTGGTGGTGGGGCACGTCCTAACCAATTCCGAGTAGAACTAAGTTTTCCCTCATATGTAACAGCAGGGATTATCGCAGGTACTCGTGCTCAGTTTTTATGTAAAGCTGCGCAATTACCTGCTGCTACGATTGAAGACATTCCTGTCCAATATCGTGGTCGTGCTGTTCACGTTGCAGGAGAAAGAACTTTTGCACCATGGTCTGTTACTATTATTAATGATACGTCGTTTAATATTAGAAACGCATTGGAACAATGGTCAAATGGTATCCAAAATTTAACAACAACTAATGGTAGAACTGCACCTCGCGAATATCAAGTGGACTTAGATGTTCATCAGTTAGATCGTAATGGCGCTATCATTAAATCGTACAGATTTGTGGATGCGTATCCAACAAACATCTCTGCGATTGCGTTAAGTTTTGATCAAACAAATGCAATTGAAGAATTTGAGTGCGAATTTACATACAACTATTGGTCTTCAAATACAGCAACTGCTTCTGGCGTTGGTGTAAATGTATCGATCGATACACCGATCGGATCGCTACCAATTCGTATTTAATACATTTTTATAATTATTTTGAGAGTAGGTCACAATGGCTGAATTATTTGGTTTTGAAATAAAGCGAAAGAAAGATAAAGAACTACCCAGTGTGGTAGTTCCCTCATCTGATGATGGAAGTACGGTAGTCAACAGTGCGGGTGGTTATTTTGGGATGGTTCTCGATCTTGATGCATTAATTAAGAGCGAGAACGATCTTATTAAGAAGTATAGGGAAGTGGCTCAGTATCCTGATTGTGATGCTGCAGTCGAAGACATTGTTAATGAAGCAATTATTTCTGAGGATAATAAATCTCCAGTAAATATTGTTTTAGACCATGTAAAATTGTCAACTAACATTAAGAATAAAATTCAAGAAGAATTTGCTCAGGTTCTTAAGTTGTTGAAGTTTGAGGATCGTTGTAATGAAATGTTCCGCTCATGGTATGTAGATGGAAGATTATACTATCATATTTTGATTGATCTAGAAAAACCAAAAAATGGTATTGTTGAGTTAAGATATATTGATCCACGAAAAATTCGTAAGATAAAAGAGATCGTAAAAGAGCGTGCGAAAAATGGCGCTGAGGTTGTTAAGGGTGTAGAAGAATACTACCTATATAACGACAAGGGTATTACTGAAGGAAGAACGCAAGGAATTAGGCTATCGCTTGATTCCGTAATCTTCATTCCTTCTGGGCTTACTGATGGCAACTCTGGTATGACATTGAGTCATCTCCACAAAGCAATTAAGCCAGTGAATCAACTAAAGATGATTGAAGATTCTTTAGTGATTTATAGAATTACAAGAGCACCAGAACGTAGGGTGTTTTATATTGATGTCGGTAACTTGCCTAAGTTAAAAGCTGAGCAATATGTTAACGACATTATGAATAAGTTTAAGAATAAAGTTGTTTATGATGCAACTACAGGTGAAGTAAGAGATGATAGAAAACACCTTAGTATGCTTGAAGATTTTTGGATGCCACGTCGTGAAGGCGGTAAGGGAACTGAGATTACCACGTTACAGGGTGGTCAAAGTTTAGCAAATATTGAAGATGTCAATTATTTCCAAAATAAACTATATCAAGCATTAAGTGTTCCTGTTACACGTCTAAGACAAGATACAGGTTTTACACTTGGCAAGGCATCAGAGATTACTCGTGACGAAGTTAAGTTTAGTAAATTTATCAATCGTTTACGTAAAAAGTTTTCGAAATTGTTTTTAGATACATTAAGAGTACAGTTGATTGCTAAATCAATTATCTCACCAGATGACTGGGAAGAAATGGATCTAGAACAAAGTATCAAGTTTGACTATATGAAGGATAATTTCTTCGCAGAGTTAAAAGGTACTGAGATATTACAAGGTCGGTTAAATATGCTTCAGGCAATCGAACCATATGTTGGTAAGTATTATTCTGTTGCATATATTCGTAAACATGTTTTACACCAATCTGAAGAAGAGATGGAAGAAATTGATAAGCAGGTTGAAGAAGAACAAGAGCATATTGCCAAACTACAGTTTGCGCAAACTCCCGTGACTCAACAACCAGATGAAGTTGATAGTGAACAACAAGATGATCCTCAAGGAGATAGTAAATGACCACAAGAGATTTAATTGATGCAATGGCAGCAGGTAAAACAGTTGACATGGAGTCAGCTTTCAATGCGCAAGTCGCAGAACGTGTTGCTGCAAAAATAGAACAAATGAAACTAGATATGTCACAAACTTTGTTTCAAAACAAAGAAGCTGTTGAGCAAGAGACTGAAGAAAACTCAGAAGATTCAACAGTAGAATAATATGTTATCTTTTTCGTCATTAAGAAAAAACCTTTGCCAAATGACTAATGTATTAGAGTCATTTACATATGGTAAAAATAAGTCTTCTGTAAAAATTGCAGAAGATTTTAGTGTTTTCATAAATGACGAAAAACATGAACAAGAATTTTCCAGTTTGGAAGAAGCCAAAAAATACTGTAAAGATCACATAACAACATTAGAAATATTAGAAGACATAGACTTAACGATACCTGAAAATAAGGTAGCATCATATATCAAGAAACACTATAATATCGAAAAAATAACCGATACTCTTGTAGAATCATATATTGAATTGGCTTCTTCTAATATTTTTACCATAGACCCTGTAGTTTTGGAAATGAAATTAAATTCATCATTAATTGCAGGCAAACTAGATTATACGCTCGAAGACAAAAGTGTAGTTGCTATTAGCGAATCCACTCAAAACAAACTAAATATGTTAATGAAAGATCGTGCTGATGTGGTGCAATACATGAGAGAGTCTAAAGAAAATTTTATGCGTGTAGTTAAAGAAATCTAAAGGACAAAGTAATGGCAGCGACAAAAACAGTCACTAAAAAAACAAATCAAGATGCGCATGTAAGAATTATTGCGACAGCTAATGCTGATACATCTACAATTTCTTTAGCAACAGACTTAAAACTGGCAAACGAAGTAACAGCTAGTTTAACGCAAAAAGTTATTATCACACAAGTTGCTTTTACATCAAGTTCAAATATAACATTAACCAGAAATGGTGTTGTCGTAGCAAATTATCATGGTACAGGATCTTTTGTTGATTCTGAGTTTGTCATAATTGATGAACCAACATCTGATATTGTTGTTACTTTTGCTGGCGCAGGTATGATCAATTTAAAACTTAAGAAGATTGATGGTTATACTGATCCAATCGAAACTGGCGCATTCGGTATTAAAGATAACCCAGCTGTGGTCGGGAGTTAATCTATGAAACTAATTAGAGAAGAAGTTCAAGACGTCAGATTTATCGTAGAAGAAAAAGTAGGAAAGAAGAAAGACTACTTTATCGAAGGTATCTTTCTACAAGCTGATCTTAAGAATAAGAATGGGCGCATGTATCCATCCGAAGTTATGGATAAAGAAGTCGCTCGTTACATGGAAGAAACAGTTAAGAACAATCGTGCCTTTGGAGAGTTGGGTCATCCTGATGGTCCAGGCATAAATCTCCACTTAGTATCACATATGATTACTGAGTTGAGAAAAGAAGGCTCCAACTATTATGGAAGAGCAAAAATTTTAGAAACACCGAACGGGATGATTGCTAGAGGTCTTTTAGATGGTGGCGCAAATCTTGGTGTTTCTAGTCGAGCAGTTGGTACACTAAAAGAAAACAAAGATGGTGTTCAGATTGTTCAAGACGATTTTACGCTGTCAACAGCAGCAGATATCGTTGCTGACCCTTCAGCCCCAGATGCTTTCGTTCGTGGCATTATGGAAGGCAAGGAATGGGTTTTCGTTAATGGGAAATTTGTGGAGAAACATATAGATGAAGTGAAGCGTGTAATTCGTAAAACTTCATCAAAGAATTTAACGGAAGCCAAAGTCCGTGCTTTCCAGAATTTTTTGAGTAAAATCAAATAATTTATAAATAATTACATAGAACTTATCCAGTTATAGGAGATCAAAGATGTCAATTGAAAAGAAAATCGCAGAAATGTTGGCTGAATCAAATCAGCTTAAAACAGCATTGAGCGAAGAAAACCAAGAACCAAACAATAAGAGAAACGATGTTCGCGAGCCGACAGCGCCTACTACCAAGAAGGGCGATGTAAAGAGCAATGCTTCAGCTCCTGAGACATCAAATCTTAAAGCGGTCAAAGAAGAAGAAGAAGTAATCGAAGACGAAACTCTTGTAGAAGAAGAAGTCGTTGAAGATGAAGTTAAGACTCGCGAATTTACTATCGATGTCAGCGAAGATGTTGCTGCTCTTGTAAATGGCGAAGAACTTTCTGAAGAATTTAAAACTAAAGCTGCTACTATTTTCGAAGCAGCAGTAGTAACAAGAGTTAAACAAGAAATTGTTAAACTCGACGAAGAGTATGAGTCTAAACTTGCTGAGCAAGTTGAGAATTATAAAGAGGGTCTTGTTGAAAAGATTGATGGTTATCTCAACTATATGGTTGAGCAGTGGATTGCTGATAATGAACTTGCCCTAGAATCTGGTATTAAGTCTGAAATCATGGAAGACTTTATTGAGAAGTTGAAAGTTGCGTTCCAAGAATCGTATATCGAAATTCCTGAAGAGCGTTTCGATGTGTTAGCTGATATGGAAGAAACACTTCAATCTCTCGAATCAAAACTTGACGAAACAGTTGCTAAGAATATCGAACTAACAAAAACAATCAATGAAACTGCTCGCAAGGCAACAGTTGATGCTTTCGTTAAAGATATGACAGACACTGAAGTTGAGAAGTTTAAGTCTTTGTCTGAAGAACTATCTTATGATGATGCAGAATCATTTAAGAAAAAGCTACAAACAATCCATGAGAACTATTTTGCTAAAAAGGCATCTTCAGAAGTTAAGTCTGTAGTAACAGACAGTGCAGTCGAAGAGCTACGTGAGGAAAAAGTAATTGATCCTAACGTAAAAGCATATTTGAACGCATTTAACACAAAAAAATAACAATCCAAATCTTAGGAGTAAATAATGGATAGAACCGAACTACTTAAAAAATGGGCACCGATCCTCGATCACGAGTCAATGCCTGCTATTACCAATAACTACCGTAAGGAAGTTACTGCTGTTCTTTTAGAGAACCAAGAAAAAGCATTACAAGAAGAGCGTCAACAATTGTTTGAAACAGTTCCTGCTAACTTTAGCGGTACTGGTCTTTCACTTGGTGGTGCTGGCAATAACGCTAATATGGCTGGCTATGACCCAGTTCTTATCAGCCTAGTGCGTCGTGCTGCTCCACAAATGATCGCTTATGACATTTGCGGTGTACAACCAATGACACAACCAACAGGTCTAATCTTCGCAATGAAGAGCAAGTATAGCACACAAGGTGGTACTGAAGCTCTTTACAACGAAGCTGATACAGACTTCGCTGGTACAGGTACTCACGCTGGCGCTAACCCATACGCTGGTTCTTTCACAACTGGTACTGGTATGACTACTGCTAACGCAGAAGATCTAGGTGGCGCAAATACTTTCAACGAAATGGCATTCTCAATCGAGAAAACCAGCGTAGTTGCTAAGACTCGTGCTCTAAAAGCTGAATACTCAGTTGAACTAGCACAAGACTTGAAAGCTGTTCATGGTCTTGATGCTGAAGGCGAATTGTCAAGCATTCTTTCTACAGAAATTCTTGCTGAAATCAATCGCGAAGTTATCCGTACTGTATACAGTGGCGCTAAAGTTGGTGCTCAACAAGGTACTGCAACTGCAGGTATTTTCGACTTAGACGTTGACGCAAATGGTCGTTGGTCTGTTGAAAAATTCAAAGGCTTACTATTCCAAATCGAGCGTGAAGCAAATGCAATTGCCCAAACAACTCGTCGTGGTCGTGGTAACTTTATCATCTGTTCTAGCGACGTTGCTTCTGCAATGGCAATGGCAGGTGTTCTTGACTATACACCAGCTCTTGCTGGTAACAATGGCTTAAATGTTGATGAGTCTTCAACAACATTCGCTGGTGTTCTAAATGGTCGTTACAAAGTATATGTTGATCCATATACTGTTGCTAACGCATCTGCAGGTACTGGTCAACAGTTCTTCGTAGTTGGCTATAAAGGCACTTCTGCTTTTGACGCTGGCTTGTTCTACTGCCCATACGTTCCATTACAATTGGTTCGTGCAGTTGATCCAGCTACTTTCCAACCAAAGATTGGTTTCAAGACTCGCTACGGCATGGTCTCAAATCCATTCGTTCAATTGGATGGTTCTGGCAACATGGTTGCTGGCGAGAACTACTACTACCGCAAAGTACGTGTAAACAACCTAATGTAATTTTGGTTGAACCACCAATAAGAGTGGTATTTAAAAAGGTCTCTTCGGAGACCTTTTTTTTGTCTTATAAATATGTGTAAAGGTTAGGAGATAAAATAATGACACAAAGCACTTATGGTACTGTACCAGACAATGTAAACTTCTTAAGTCCCAATGGATTTAGATTTGAAATAAACAAATTACCAGATCTAACATTTTTCGCGCAAGAGGTAAACTTGCCTGGACTATCGCTAGGCGAGCCAGAGTTCGGCACACCTTTCGCACGTGTTCCAGTTCCTGGCGAAACACTCACGTATGATGCCTTTGAAATACGCTTTATTGTTGATGAAGAGATGGCAAATTATAAAGCCGTATATAATTGGATGGTTGCATTAGGATTCCCTGAGTCATATACACAATATGTTAATTTGATTGATGAAGCGCAAATCGCAGCCATCAGTGAACTCGCTGCAAATTATTCTGACGCACAGTTACAAATTTTATCAAACGTAAATACACCGAATCAAAGTGTTCAATTCTATGATTGTTTTCCAATAGCACTATCTTCTGTTGTGTTCCAATCAACAAACTCAGATGTGCCTTACGTAGTTGCAAATGCAACATTTAAATTCTCATATTACAAGTTCTTGTAATACTTTACAATAATTGACTTTTCAGGTATAATGGATATACCTATGGAGATTTTACTATGAATATTGAACAGTTACAAGAGATGTGGGGTGTGGATTGTCAGATAGATGATGATCGACTGGACAAAGAAGCTGTCCGTACTCCCAACCTTCACTCTAAATACCTAAACATTCTAATCGCGAACAAGTTAAAACTTGCCAAAGTGAAGGCAGATTACAACACACTTAGACAAGCAAAGTTTCGATACTATCGTGGCGAGATGGGTAAACAAGAATTAATCGAATTTGGGTGGGAACAATGGCAAGGTGCCAAACCATTGAAGAATGAGATGGATGAGTTTCTATCAGGCGACCCTGACTTGAATAAAGAATTTATGAAAGTTGAGTATCTGTCAGCAATCATAACATTCAGTGAATCAATACTTGGGCAAATAAAATCAAGAGACTTTCAAATTAAAGGTGCTATTGATTGGAAGAAGTTTATTAGTGGTGCTTAATGAAATTAAAAATTGAGAAGATTGATCATGTTTATGTAAGAGTTCTTTCAGAAGATGAAGGAATCTTATATGAACTCTCTGAGTTCTTTACCTATGAGTATCCAGGAGCAAGGTTTACGCCACAATATCGTGCTAAACTTTGGGATGGGAAAGTGCGCATGTATGATATTATGCGTAAGACTCTATACGTGGGCTTAGTAAAATATGTTGAAAGTTTTGCTCTAGAACGTGGATATGAACTGGAGTTTGTCAATCAAGTAATTACTCACACTGATGTCGATATCGATACAGTTTCTAAGTTTGCTGAATGGCTAACGCCAATGGGTCATGGTAACCCTATTGAGATTAGAGATTATCAACTGGAAGCAGTACATAAAGCAATACATGATGAGCGTACATTATTGCTATCACCAACGGCATCTGGAAAATCTTTTATCATTTATACTACCATGAGGTGGCATTTAAATGAAGGCAGAAAACAAATTATCATTGTTCCAACTACATCTTTAGTTGAGCAACTTTACACTGACTTTGCCGACTACTCATCTGCTAATGGATGGAGAGTTGATAAACATTGCCAGAAACTTTATTCTGGTTTCCCAAAAGAATTTACCTCAGACGTATTGATCACTACTTGGCAATCTATCTACAAACAGCCAAAGAGTTGGTTTCAACAATTCGATGTAATCTATGGTGACGAAGCGCACCAATTCAAAGCAAAATCCTTAACTACTATAATGGAAAAACTTACTGATGTAAGATATAGGATTGGAACAACTGGAACATTAGATAATAAGAAAGTCCATAAATTAGTCTTAGAAGGTATATTTGGTCCAGTACATCGTGTAACTACAACCAAAGCATTAATGGACAGTCAGAGACTGGCAAACCTAAATATTACGTGTATCTTGTTGAAGTACGATGACATAACAAGACAAGGTCGAAAGAACAATCAATATCAAGATGAAATAGACTTTATCGTTTCACATACTAAGCGAAACAATTTTATTGCAAATATAGCATTAAAGTCAACAGGGAACACCTTAGTATTGTTTCAGTTTGTTGAGAAGCATGGAAAGTTGTTATATGATCTCATTAAGGAAAAGGCGCACTCTGAAAGAAAAATATTTTTCGTTTATGGTGGCACTGAAACAACTGATCGTGAAGCGATTAGACATATTACCGAAGGTGAAACAGACGCTATTATTATCGCATCCTTTGGGACTTTTTCGACTGGTATTAACATACCTTCATTGGAAAATGTTATCTTCGCTTCGCCATCTAAAAGTAAAATAAGAAACCTGCAAAGTATTGGTCGTGGTTTGAGGTTGAAAGATGGTAAGACGTCTTGTAATTTATATGATATCGCTGACGACCTTTCATGGAAGTCATGGAAGAATCATACATTGCACCACTTTGCTGAAAGAGTAAAAATATATTCTGAGGAGAAATTTGATTACAAATTAATAGAGGTTAAGATATGACCACAGAACAAGAAGAAAAATTTGTATTTTTAAAGTTGTATAATGGCGAACAAGTTATGGCTGAAAAGATATTCGAAAATAATGAACTCATAACAGTTGAGTCTCCATTTTTAATACGCTTGATACCTAGACTTGAACCACAGGGGTTGGTTGAGCAAATTACGTCGGGTCCATATTGCCAATTTACAGAAGATAAATCGTTTACCTTCTTAAAGAAAGATTTGTTGTTTTCCAAACCACTGCACTCTTTTATGATTCCCGTCTATAAGAAAATGTCGTTAGATCATGATGGCGATCAAGAGGCGATACATTTTCGGGGGAAACAAGAGGAAGAGATAGAAGAAGATCCAGATGATCAGTTAATAGTTATGAACTCTAATGATACATTACATTAACCTTATCAACCCTAACACAGTTAGTATACCTCGTGTCAAGTATGGAAGCAAATATATTAGTTTGTAACATAAATTTGCTTTTAAGTTTATATTATAATATAATGATTGTAGTTAGAAAATGAACCAAGGATGAATATGATATGGCAACACACTACGTAAATAACGCTGAACTGCTACAGGCATTGATTGCATGGAAGGCGCAAATTGCAGAAGCGCAGGCAGCAGGAACTACTGAGCCAAGGATCCCTGAGTATGTTGGAAAATGCATACTACAGATTGCGACTCGGTTGTCGTATAAACCAAACTTCTTAAATTATACATATCGTGAAGAGATGATTAGTGATGGGATAGAAAATTGTATACAATATGTTCGAAACTTTGACCCCACAAAATCTTCTAATCCTTTCGCCTATTTTACACAGATTATATGGTATGCTTTTTTACGAAGGATTCAAAAAGAAAAGAAGCAAAACTATGTGAAGCAAAAAATGATTCAAGAAATGCCCTTTGAATCGTTTGAACTGCAAGAGCATGATGGAGATGGCATATATAATAATGCGTATGTTGATTATTTACAGATGAACAACAATACAGAACAATTACCAACAAAACCGAAGAAATCTAAAAAGCGTTCAACGCTAGAGGACTTCACTGAAGGAGAACTAAATGGCTAAGACTAAAACATATAAAATTTATCACAATGGTGCATTTGTTCCATGTACATACCTAAAAGATTCAGAGACTATGGGTCGTGCTTGGATCGAGTATGATCACGTTGAAGATGACGAAGAAGGTGTACCTAAAGAAGCTGTAAAGCGCACTTTACATGTAGAGATTTCGGAACTACAAATTACTGAATAATTAGGTAGGTTTATATTATGAAGACTGCGATTATAACCGATCAGCATTTCGGCGCACGTAATGACTCATTGGTTTTTCTATCTTACTATGAGAAGTTTTATAATGATGTGTTCTTTCCTAAGTTAAAAGAGGAAGGCATCACAACATTACTAATCCTTGGTGATACATTTGATCGCCGTAAGTATGTAAATTTCTTCACACTCAAGAAAACAAAGCAGATGTTTTTTGATAGGTTGGAAGAAATGGGCATAACTGTTTATATGCTTGCAGGCAATCATGACACTTACTTTAAAAACACCAATGATGTAAACTCAGTTGACTTATTATTAGCTGAATACACTAATGTCAATGTTATCGATACACCACAAACTATCCACTTAGATTACGGCAACACTGCTGCTGATGTTTGCATGGTTCCTTGGATTTGTGCCGATAACTATGAAAGAGCAATAGATGAGATGACTAACACAAGCGCACATTTGTGTATGGGTCACTTTGAGATTGCTGGATTTGCTATGTATCGTGGTATGGAAAGTCATGAAGGTCTAGATCCGTCTCTCTTTAAAAAGTTCGACAAGACTTTCAGCGGACATTACCATCACCGCAGTAGTAAAGATAATATCACTTATCTAGGAAACCCATATGAACTTACATGGCAGGATTACAACGATCCTCGTGGTTTCCATATTTTTGATGTAAACAGTCAAGAATTGACATTCATTCAAAACCCCTATACTATGTTCGATCGTTATGAATATGATGACAGCACTACAGAAGCAGAAACACTTGACGTAAGTAGATTCGCTGAAAAGTTTGTCAAGATTATTGTTGTAAACAAAGCAGACTTTTACAAGTTTGACAAATTCCTCTCAAGAGTATATACTAATAATCCTCCACCGTATGAAGTAAAAATTATTGAAGATTTTTCTGCTTTTAACGAAGGAGAAGTATCTTCTGAAATTAATCTTGAAGATACGCAAACAGTATTAAGCGAATACATCGATTCAATTGAAACTGATCTTGACAAAGAAAAAATCAAAACCTTTGTCAAAACACTTTATACGGAAGCAATTAATATAGAGGTGGTATAATGCGACAACTTGAGATTCAGTATTTTTATCCTTTGACGGAACAGATTCCACTTGAGTTAGATTATACTGAATGCGTCAAACCTAAAATGTGGACTACCATTGATTCAGGATTGACGTTGACACTATCTAATAGTGTTGTTGGAACAGTGGGTATGTCAAATAATCTTGGTAACCCATCCTTTACTATTAATGTTGATGCTACACCGATTACTATTGTGTCAAAAAAGAAACCCAACTTTGTGAAGAAATTCATTTATAAATCGTTGGGTATGAAATGGAAGAGTGAATGATTTTACTAAAAAGCGTACAGTGGAAAAACTTCTTATCAACTGGTAACTCCGAAAATAAAGTCCTATTAAACAGATCGCCTTCAACATTGATTGTTGGAAAAAATGGCGAAGGTAAATCTACTATACTTGATGCCCTGTGTTTTGGTCTTTTCGGTAAACCATTTCGTAATGTAAATAAGAACCAATTAATCAACAGTATAAATTTAAAAAACACTGTTGTTGAAATTGAGTTTAGCGTTGGATCAACTGAGTATAAAATAATTCGTGGTATCAAACCAAATATCTTTGAGATCTATCAAGCATCTACTTTACTCAATCAAGACTCTGCATCAAAAGATTATCAAAAAATCCTTGAACAGCAGATCCTAAAATTAAACTATAAAACATTCACTCAAGTAGTCATATTGGGGAGCGCATCGTTTGTTCCTTTTATGCAACTACCATCGACACAGCGCAAGGATGTGATTGAAGATATTTTGGATATTCGTATCTTCTCAACAATGAACACGCTACTAAAAGACAAAGCATCTAAATCTAAGATGGAGTTGATAAACGTAGATAGTGCTATCGCAAAATCAAGAGTGGAAGTTGAGTCTCAACAGAAACTCATTAAGACGCTGGTTCAGTCTAAACAAGAATATCTGTTGTCAGTGCAACAAAAGATTACATCTAACAATGATCAGATAGCCAAGATTTCTTTAGATATCAGCGCAACAAATGAAAAGATCAAAACTCTTCGCGATAGCATAGCTGATTGTACTCAGGTTGAAGAAGGTATCGAAAAGTTGCTCAATTCTTTGAATAGAAAAAAAGAAAAGAACTCTGAGATTGTTACAAACATAGACTTCTTTGAGAGCAATGATAATTGTCCATCATGCGCACAAAATATACCGCATGAGCATAAGCAATCTATCGTTGAAACTATGCGTAACGAAACCCAAAACAATAAAGAATTTATTGAGAAAGTGGATACTGCTCTTTCTGGGATGCGCCAACGTATGGCTGAGATCAAAAAAGTTCAAGATGAAATTATGAAACTTACAACTGAGGTTTCTTCATTCAACTCATCGATTACCTTGTTAAACACACAGAACTCATCATACCAAACCGAGATAACAGGTGCCAACGAAAACACATCAAACATCGATGAGGAAAAGACTAAGTTAAAACAACTTGCTTCCACAGCACTTGAAAACATAGAGTTGAAAACAGCCATCTTAGAACAAAGAAATCTAGAAGAAGTTGCAGCAACATTGTTGAAAGACACTGGTATTAAAACTGCAATCATTCGTGAGTATTTACCTGCGATGAATAAGATGATCAACATGTATTTACAAGCGATGGACTTCTTTGTGCACTTTGAACTTGATGAATCCTTTAATGAAATTATCAAGTCACGCTATCGCGATGAGTTTACCTATGCAAGTTTCTCTGAAGGTGAGAAAATGCGTATCGATCTTGCGATCTTATTCACTTGGCGCCAAATCGCTAAGATGAAGAACTCTGTCAACACAAACTTACTTGTGCTTGATGAGATCTTCGATTCATCCCTTGACGCATCGGGAACTGACTACTTCCTCAATGTCATGACACATCTGGGCGAAAACACCAACACTTTCGTCATCAGCCACAAAGGCGACCAGCTCTTCGATAAATTCCGTAACGTAATCAAATTCGAAAAACGAAACGACTTCTCAGTTATCGTTTGACATTAATTTGGAAATAAGGTATAATTGTCTTTTCAATGGAGATAACTATGCCTATTTTTGAGACCGACTTAGATTATATAGAATTCTTAGACTTCTTAGCTACCCTCTCGGTAGAGGGGGAAACCTTTGAAATTTGTCTTAATGCTCTAAAACTTCAAACAGCGCTACAAGAGTGTTACGGTAAACCCCTATGATCTTAGGGGTTAAAATCCCCTTTAAAATCAACGACTTACAAAGTGCTTTACTTTAATTCAGCTTTCATGTATAATTATGTTATATTATGAAGGAGTTGACTATGAATGAGCAATGGGAGTCTTTTACTGACAACGAACTGTATATCCTCTGTTTTGGATATGGTATTGAATCTGAGTGCGTTATGCTTGGATCTCGTCTGATGAATCGCGGACACGTAGAACTTGTGTTGACGAACTTCGAACGTGATTTGGCTTTCGCTTGACATTAATTCAAGGATCAGGTATAATTATATTATGAATACACACTTTAACTCAAAAGACCTATTGGCAAAACTTCTTGCCACCGAAAACCTTACGGTGCTTCGGGCACCTGTTCGTACCGCATGTTTTGACGTCGAGTCAAGAACATTGACGCTACCGCAATGGAAAGAAATGTCCAATGAGGTGGAAGAAATGCTCATCGGTCATGAGGTAGGACATGCCTTGTTTACAACTAATGAGTACATCAAAGCCGAAACCTATACACGTTCTTTTCATGGTTACATGAATGTTTGTGAAGATGTTCGCATTGAAAAGAAAATTAAAAACAAGTATCCAGGTCTCCGTCGCACCTTTATCCAAGGATACAAAGAACTCAACGAAAAAGATTTCTTTGACATCGCAGGTAAAGACCTCACCAAAATTTTATTGATCGATAAAATAAATCTATATTTTAAATGTGGCATCAACTGTGGTGTTCGTTTTACACCTGCTGAAATGGATCTAGTCCGTAAGGTTGAGCGCACAGATACCATGGCTGATGTTTATGATATCGCCAACGAAATCTATACCTACGAAAAGGGTGAGCGCAAAAAGCGTCGCCAAGAAATGCGTGAAGCACGCAAACTTCTTAACTTGGATGCTGAAGATGCCAAGGAAGAACAAGAAGAACTAGAGGAAATGCTCAATCAAGAATATGATGATGAAGCACTTGACGATGATGAATTAGATGACTATGATGAGGGCGACACCTCAGAAGAATCTAGCGATTCTGATTCTGAAGAATCATCTGCAACTCCTCCGTCTTCAGCAGGTGATCCATGGCTCGACAAAGATGAAGAGAAAAAAGAACCAGAAATAACTGAAGACGATGAAATTAAGTCACACACTGATGACGCATTTTATCGCAGAGTTGAAGAATATGCTGACACAGATACGGAAGTCCATATCTATGAACCCAAGATTTTTGATAACATCTATACTGATACAGTTATTGGATACAAACGTGTTATCGCAGAACTATCGGCAGGTCGTGTTCAACGTGATATTCGCTACTATACTTCAGCTGAAGGTGTTTTTGATAAAGCAAGCCAAGCAAAGGCACTCGCCAGACACAATTCAAATGTTGAGAAATATAAATCAGAAAATTCTCGTGTTGTGAATTATCTTGTAAAAGAGTTTGAAATGCGTAAATCTGCCACTCAATATAAGAGAACGCAGACAGCGAAGATCGGACAATTGAATACAAGCAAACTTGCAGTTTACCAACTCACCGATGACCTATTCCGTCGCATACAAATTGTGCCTGATGCTAAAAATCACGGTATGATGTTTTTGCTTGACTGGTCAGGTTCTATGATGGAATGTATCGAAGATACTCTGAAGCAAGTTATCAGTCTTGCTACTTTCTGTCAACGTGCCATGATCCCATATCAAGTATTCGCATTCTCAAACGACTATGAAACTTCTTCACGTAGAGATCGCAAATTCTACTCTAGGGAAGAAGTCAAAGCGATGGGTGCGGGAAGACAGTTTATTGCTTGTGGTGGTTTTAACTTGATCGAGTTGTTTAGCAACAAGATGACAACAAGCGAATTTAATCAGCAAGTTTCTCTCATGCTTGACTCACCATGGCATCTAGATAGGAACTATGGACTAGGTGCTACGCCATTGAACGAAGCATTATTGTATATGATTGAAACACAAATCAGCAAGTTTATGCGTGCGAATAATGTTGAAAAATTCTCGTTCATTACATTGACAGATGGTCAAGGTAGTGGCTTACAAACTGCGGATCGCGAACATCTCTATGACTCACGCTACGACTACGATACACATAAAAACATAAAAGTTAAAAACTACATGCGTGATCCAATCACTCATCGTGAGTATGCTCTTACTCGCCACAATAACACATCTGTTCTTTTACAAATTATTAAAGACAGATATAATTGCTCAGTTGTTGGCTTCCACGTGTTGAGGAATAGCAAACGAAATGTTCAACAATTCCTTGACGATAATGTGTTTTCGGGTAATGAGTCATCTTCAGATTGGGCACGGAAACATATTATGATGGATGAGATTCGTGTTGATTTGCGCAAAGAAGGTTTCTACAGTCTTACTGAAACTTCTCATGATGAACTATTCCTCATCTCCCAAACTAAACTCTCAATCGATGAGGGCGAACTTGAAGTCAAAGACAATATGAACTCCAAAGCGATTGCAAAGCAGTTTGAGAAGTATATGAATGTGAAGAAAACCAGTCGTATCCTGTTGAACCGATTTGTGGGGTTGGTGGCTTAATTAAACCCCTACTGTTGGTAGGGTTATTGATTAAAGTGCTTGACTTTAATTTGGAAATAAGATATAATAGTCTTATGATAATTGAAAGGGAATTTATATTATGTTAGCATATTGCGATTACATGGCAAAAGTCATTAATGAGTCTTTGAAAAAAGACGCCCATGTCTACGGAACTTTCGTGGATTCAGTGGGTAAAATAAATTGGGATCTTGGTGAGAATGGTGAATTCCTTTCTACGAAGAAAACGATGACTGTCGTTGACAGAAATGGGAAAAATTATATTGTAACTGTCCAAGAAATGATTTGACATTAATTCTTGTATGGGGTATAATTTATATATGTGTTCTTTATTATGAATGGAGTGAATGATGGCTAAAATTACTGAAGCCCAAATGATCGAGTTTGAAAATAAACTCAAGGAGATGTTTCCCGATGTCGCAACCAACGGCACTGTCTCACGGAAAGAACTAATGGCTGTTCGTGATGAAGTTGGTGTTACATGGTATCCGACATGGTTGATGCAAACACAACTAAGTCGTGGTCTATATGCGATTCCTGGTGGATCTATTACAGCACCTGTAACAGACATTAGCAAATGGGATGCGCCTATTAAACAAAAGACGGAGTCTTACGTGGTTGATTTTACAAATACTGATTCGTTAATCCCAAAGATCGACGGGAACTATGTTCCTTTCGGTAACCACAAAGATCTTGAACAAATTTGCGCAGCCAAGATATTCTATCCTGCATATATCTCAGGTCCAACTGGGAATGGCAAATCAACAACGATTGAACAAATTTGCGCCAAGCAAAGACGTGCGCTTATTCGTATCAACTTGAACACCATGACTGATGAAGATCAGCTTATCGGAACTAAGACCCTCTTGAATGGCAACGTGGAGATTGTTGAAGGACCAGTGCTAATCGCTATGCGTACAGGATCTGTATTGCTACTAGACGAGATTGACGCTGGCTCAGCAAACACTCTGTTGTGCCTACAACCAATTCTTGAGGGCAAACCCTATTACTTCAAACTTAAGAATGAAATGATCATCCCTGCTCCTGGATTCACTGTGTTCGCTACGGCAAACACAAAGGGTAAGGGTAGCGATGATGGTCGTTACATCGGTACAAACGTCCTCAACGAAGCGTTTTTAGAGCGATTTGCGGTTACTTTCAACCAAGAGTACCCTGATGCAAAGGTCGAAAAACGGATCATTATGAACCTCATGAAGACTTACAATGCGGTTGATGAGGACTTTGCCGATAACATGGTCAAGTGGGCAGACGCTATCCGTCGCACCTTTGACGCTGGTGGCGTAGATGAAACTATCACTACACGTCGCCTCATCCATATCGTTCGTGCCTTCTCTATTTTCAAGACCCCAAAGAAGGCTATTGAACTCTGTACAAACCGATTTGACGACTCTACAAGGATCGCCTTCAACGATTTGTTCGATAAGGTTTCAAGTGGTGAGTTGCAAGTTGAGGAAACACCTCCACAGGCGACCCCAGTGGAGCCTGTTGCAAGTGCTTGACTTTAATTCAAAAATCAGGTATAATTATATGGTAGTCTTGAAAAACACACTTAACACACAGGAGTTTATATTATGTTGAAATACAGTGATCTTACAAAAGGGCAAAAGCGTTGTATCGATGCGTTCATCGCTCGTCGTCCCGAACTAGCTACAGCTGACACAATGACCACCAAGGAAGTTTACAACCTTTGGAACGAGATTTATGCTCAGCGTGGTCAAGGTGGCGCCAAAGTTGGTTACCCAAATTGGCTTCCGAAATACAATCAAGTACAACGTGGCTTGGTTTACTTTCCAGGTCCAAACTCTACAGGCGAAAAGTCTGCGCTTGAGAAGTCTAAACTTCAAAAGATTATCAATGACAGTGAGTCAACAGTCAGCGATGATGAGTTCGAAGCAGAGTTGCGAGCAAACGGAATTCAAGTTTAATACTTGAGTCTTTGTGGGGATGATAACTGCCATCGTCATCCCCATTTTTTTGAAGATGGCGTTATATGGAGTATTTAAACATGTCTAAAAAAGATCTTCTTTTGAAACATCTACAAGCTGGCAAAGCATTTACTGCGAAGCAAATTACTGCTTCTTTCGGTATCGCTAACCCTGCTCGTCACGTGCAAGTTTTGCGCGAACAAGGTTACTGTGTATACAGCAACCCTTCTAAGTTGAGCAACGGATCTGTTGCTACCAAGTATCGTATCGGCACACCAAGTCGCCGTATCGTTGCTTTGGCACAACAAATCGTTGGGGCGACTGCCTTTACACGATAAGTGTAATACAACTGAGCATTCTTCCGAGTGCTCAGTTTTGTTTTCATTTGGAGTAGTATAATTGCTTTCATTACGATGGATTACCACATGGCTGTATATACTTGGGGGTTCGCTTTTAATCTTACTTGATACACCAATATGGATATGGGCATTTTTGAGCGCACATTTTATACTACTTTTCCTATCGATTAATATGCGTGATGTTAGATTGAAGATACAATACACTTTTCTAGTAGTTGTAGACTTCTTTGTTATTGTCCACTTGTTTATTTTGAGGTGACGTCTTGAACGATAAAGTTAAATTATCACAAACAGCTACTACGGGTGGCAGAAAATTTGATGGTGGTAAGCTACAATATGGCTTACTACCTCCACTTGCTCTAAAGGCAACTGTAGAGATTCTAACATTTGGTGCGGAGAAATACGAACCAGATAATTGGAAACATGTTCCAGATTCTAAGCGTAGGTACTTTGATGCTATGCAAAGACATCTATGGGCATGGAAAGAGGGCGAGCAAAATGATCCCGAAACTGGGAAGAACCATTTGGCTCACGCAATGTGTTGTTTGATGTTTCTATATGAGCATGATATAAAATATAGTTTGGAGAAGAAATGATTAAAATCGTAGCAGTTTTTCTTTTTGTGTTTGCTCTTTTCTACTTTGGTATCGAAGCATTTAATCGAAAGACCAATGTTGAGAAATGGGATGTCGCTAAAACATTCTCTTACAGTTTAGCATTGGCGCTGGCTGTTGTTGTATTTCTTGTTAGTATCGTTGTTTTATTTTAAGGATTTTAAATGAAAAAAGTTTTTACACTTTCTATCTTGGCTGCTGCTATTCTTGCCAGTGGGTGTACTCGTATTGAGACAGGCGAAGTTGGTTTGCGTCGTGGCTTCGACAAGCAAGTTAAGACAGAAGAATTGCTTCCTGGCTCATTCAACCAAGTTATCATTGGTGAAGTTTTGACTTTCCCAGTGAAAGAAATCTCTGTCAAGGTTGAAGACATGACTCCATTGGCTAAAGATAACAGCACAATGAAAGACTTCGACACATTGGTTACGTATAACATTAATCAAGCGCAGGTCGCCGAGATTTATAATGCCAAGAATCGTAGCTTCCATGCTATTCATAATGGTGATGTTTACTTGATGTATAACTATATCTTCAATGCTTCACGTAATGCCATCTACAAAGCTGCACGTAAGTATGAAGCATTAGAAATGGGCGATGCTCGTCAAGCCATGGAAACTGAAATTAAAGAACAGATTATTAAAACATTGGCTGATGAAAAGCTGGATGGAACCATTGTTATCGGACAGGTTCTAATCCGCAATATCGTGCC
>Ga0247723_1000028_pt1 | contig 87776 bp, 138 predicted proteins | sample MSEWelMarce5H_FC_FD_189079 | JGI IMG/M metagenome (GOLD analysis project Ga0247723, IMG submission 189079) | Subsurface sediment microbial communities from gas well in West Virginia, United States - MSEEL Well Study Marcellus 5H_FC | ecosystem: Environmental > Terrestrial > Deep subsurface >...
GTGGCGAGCCAATTCCAAACCGAGAACACGCTGGTGCTTATGCAGGAGCAATCTCACGCCGTGACAACGCCACCGAAATATGCAGTGAATGCGGCACTATTGAAGCGATTGAAGACATGGAGATTCAATCAGCATGGAAGGCACTACGTCAGTGGCACGATGCAATGGACACAATGATCAGAGATGATAAGCGTGAGTTGCTCACCCAGAATCCGCACGAGTGGTGGAAGTACATGGGGCTACGTGGAGTGATGAATGATCTCGCCAAAGCAGTGCTGAAGCAGGACTGGATCGCTGAGAACATCGCAAAGGAAGCCAAGTGAGACTCGCCCGAAAAGAAACGATGTGGAAGGTGCAATTTCACGGGGACTATTTCTCGCTGAGTATGCATCTGTCCGCCGAGACTGAAGACCAAGCGATTGACAATGCCAAAGCCTTGCTTCAGGATCATCACGGGTTCGATATGGACATGGAAGCCGACTCAGCAGAAGCGGAACGGATCACCGAGTAGTCCAGATCAATCAGACCCCCTGAAGAGAATCCCTCAGCAGAAATGCTGGGGGATTTTTTTATGCCCACGTGCGAAACGTGCAGATTGCCGCTTTTCGCCCAAAGACCCAAAAACCCACCATTCACTGAGAAAACCACGCATTGAGAAGCGATCTAAGAGGAGAGATGAATGAGTCATGGGTGTTGGGTGCAGGCAATTCATCAATGAAATTGGGGTTGATTGAGAACGGCATTGTGCCGGCATTGCCATTCTGAGCTCAAATTGGGAGTAAAGCAGCGTGTTGAATTGCCCAATGAAATTGGGGTCTTTTTGGTGGCCTGCAAATCGCCCGATGTATTCACTCATCACTCACCCAGAGGGAAGAGAAGGGAAGCACGTGGAGCACTCTGGAGTGTGTAGAGCCACCGATCACCGAGTGATCCCAGAAGCGGCGTGAGAAGCGATTACAGCGTGTCTGGTGAGCCAATACCAATGAGTCCACGTGGAGAAGTGAGGGTAAATCTCCCCCTAGTCCCCGATACCGATTCACGCCCATTCCATAGACCCAAATGCAGGGCAGGAGAAGCCCCTGTAAGCCCCGTAGAGCGTGGTAGACGCTGGATGGGGATCGATACGTGGGCAAACGCTCCTAGAGCCTCTGGAAGCCTGTAATCACTCCAGCAATGCGGCACTCTGGGGTATCGATATGCCATGAGCCAGTGTGCAGGGCAATACAAACCCTCAACTACGCCCAAACCCAATGCCCATAAGGGATTCGCCCAAACCCTAAACCACTTCGGCAGCATACGGTATAACCCTATAGTAGAGGTATAGAGTATGGCTGTATGTCTAACCCTCTAGTAGAGGTAGAGGGATACCCCCCACCCTTAAGTCTCAAGTGAGGGTTGAGAGGGGGGCGAGGACCCACTAGCCAATACGCACCAATCCACTAGATAGACCCACCCCAAAAAATTGGACACACACACGTTTTCGCCCAAATAGCCCTATACTTGAAACCATGACTCTTAGTCCCGACCAGTTCCACATGCATATGTATCATGGGACTTCAAAAAAGAATGCCCAAGACATCAAGCATTATGGACTAGGTATTAAAACAGGATTAGGTAAACCCAACGTCTATTTAACACATGACTATGAATTGGCTCAACACTACGCCAACAGGAATTACGGCGAGCCAGCAATCGTAAAAGTCCGTGTAAACCCAAGAAACCTGCAAGTGGACTGGAATTCCTTTGAAACTCCTGTACATACAAGCGTAAATAGAAATTTTGATGAGTCTAAACTACGTACTGATGATTCCAGTGACTGGAAGAATAGCCTTCGCCAAACAGGTTCAGTAATGCACTGGGGTCACATTCCTCCAGAGAATGTGCTTGAAATTAAGTAGACCTAAATTTCGCTCTAAATTTAGTACTACTCTGTCTCCCATGTATGGGTTGTACCCATGTGTTGACGCTTAGGTACTCGTTTTCCTGTACTTTTAGCCCAAGCATCGCCTTCGTCAGTCCGATCTGGTGAATGCTTAGGTGGTTGCACCCCACGAGTAGTTTTTGCCACCTCATGTGCATAGTTAAACATGTCAGTTGCTACACCCTGTCTACGGTGGTTTGGTTCTACAAAAATGTTTGATATGTGGTTGTTACCCTTTGAGTACCACTCCAACTCGCCAACATAGTCAGTATCTTCTTCCGCCACCACCCGATGCCTAGTTTCTTTACCTATAGGTGATTTAGGGTTACCCTTTTCAAACCTAAATTGGTAGCCACTCAGACTCTCGTGAGCAGCCATTAGCGTTCCAAATCTTCCGTTGGTAGATACCTATTAGGGGGTACTTCATCGCCAGTGGACTTCGCCCAAGCATCTCCAGCCGCAGTGCGGTATTGGGAGTGTCTTACTGACGGAATACGCTTGTTTACACCCTTGTTAGAGGCAGCATCAGCCACATTTTGAGCGTGATTCCACATTCCTGTGGCTAGTCCTTTACGTTGGTGGGGTTCTTTTACAGCGATCTCCCACAACTTTCCGTGCTGGTTCCAGTCCATATACCCAACTTGCTCACCTGTTGGCTTGTGTATAGCCTGTACTTCATGGCTATATTCGGGAATGAATGGACCAGAATCCTTAATTGGGCGGTATCGGAACTGATACTCACTGATACTTTCATGTGCAGCCATTATCGTATGCGCCCCTGACGGGGGCCAGATTGATGCTGTTCTTTACAGTCATCGCCGCAATAGTAGTTGGTTACATGGTTTGGATTAACTTTAGTATTGTCTGAATACCGCTCTGGTTTGACAACTTTTACATCATCCATGTGTACGTCATTCCCACAATTGTCGCATTCAACAATAGACATGAGGTAATCGTTGTCTTCGTGACTATTCTGAGCGTTTGGGTAAGACCCTTGCAAAGCATTAAAAAACTGCTCAGGATTGATATGCTTATCGGCAGCCATTAGGCTCTTCCTCGTCTGCGTGGGGTAAACTCATGGTAAGTATCATTACCATCACGGTTAAAGTTTGTTGCTTGTACAATGTGTACAGGTGTACCCCTACGTAGAGGTATCTCTTGTTCTGATTCTACAGACCCCATACCCTCGTTAGCGTAGTATTCATGCTCTGGAGTACCTGGTTTCAACATATGGCGTTTGTGTACTAGACCGACAAGGACTGTACCTTTATTTTCTTCTCGGTCATGTCCACCTGTAAAGTCGGCATCACCAAAATACTCAGTTGCAAACTTGTCGGCTGTCTGGGGGTTGTTATCCCCAACCCAATGATGTCCTAGGTTATTCTCGTTTACCTCATCGTGGTGTAACCCTGCAAAGCCACGGTGTAGGCGCACATAACGACCTGATTGGAAACTATTGAGGTTTTCGTACGCAGCCATTTACTAATTATACGCTAAGTAAAAAATTTGCCGTGTAAAGGGCGATTACTTCTTCCTACTTGGTCGCATTTCGGGTGGTGTTTGCTGTGGTTTCCAGTTTTCTGGGTTGTTTTGTATAGTTTCCATACGAGGCTTTTCAATACCTATTTTGTTGTATGTTGTTGTTTCAGTAGTGTTTTCAGGGTTGTCTTTTTCTATTTTGCGTAAATATCCTCTTTTGGGCAAAACAACGGCTGATTTAGCCTTATTGTTGTATTGCCTGTACGTAAAATCCACTACATATGGGCCGTGAGTAGTTCCTACCTCTACAGCCGAATGTCCTATCCCACGAGCATCATTGTTTAGCGATACTTGCTTAACGTGCTTTGGATTAAGTCCTGTGTGACCCAGGTGACTGCGTTCCACGAAATCCTCAGAACATTCGTAACATACGCCAGATTCATCACTAAAATCAGGGTTTGATTCAGGATCGTTGCGGTTTGGGTTATCCCAGTTGATAGCAACATTCTTTTTCTCATATCGGGTTGCTAATTGACGAAGTACCCAGGGATTTATAGACTCATGTGCAGCCATTATTTATCCGTAATGCCTAATTCATCTTTTGCTTCAGCATGATATCCACCATAATCTCGTTCTTGAGCGCCAGGGTCAGTAGAGAACTGTTGTGTGCTTAAATGCTTTACATGACCTAATTGGACTGCTTGATGTGGGATTACATAGGAAGTAGAGCCTGGTTCTTCCCAACGGTTTCGGTATTTTTTAATACTTTTAGTACTGTCTTCTTTTACCCGTAAATCTTCTACGTAATCATGGGCTTCTGTATCAGCAATAATACCTGGAATATCATACCCTTCAGAGTGTGGGTCTTCATAGGTAAGCATTGATGGGCGCTTCTTAATTTGGTAAGTATGTAGATATGTTGTGAAATCTGGGCCATCTGGGTGGTCTTCGTTATCTGGGTCTTCGTAAAACTCTTGTTCCCTTTGTGCATGCATTAGCAATGAACGATCTAATGCAGCATTAATTGTTCCAGCGTGAAAACCGCCTCTTGGTTTAAGTCCTAGTTTTTTCTTATATGCCTCATCTCTTGCAGCAAGGGTATGGGGAGGCACTACGTTTGTACTGGTATGGTAAACCGTGATGTTGGTAGGGTCTTTTTTAGCCATTACTTTTTCTTTTCTGTTGGCGTGTGTACGTATGCATCAATAAATGGTCGTTTATCCACTAAAGCAGCAGCAATACGATGAGTCCCATCCAATATTTCAGCAGTACCTTGATGCATATACACATTTGGGTATTCCAAGTGTTCGTATTCTGGGTCTTCTTCTTCGCCCCATACGTCTGACTTGCGTTCTGACTGTGCTTTCCTGTATGCATCCACTGTGCTGGGGTTTAGGTCAGTTTGTTTATTGCTAAAAAACTTGGTGTTTTGAAGGTCTAGTTGAGTAGTCCCTCGTTCTACCGCACCAGCAAAATCTTCTTTAAAGATTGGTCGCCCCTGCATAGGCCAGTTTTTGGGTGTAGTTGTACCTATACCTACTTTTTTAAGGCTGTCAAACTGCCCACTTAAACTTTCATGTGCTGCCATTATTTATCAATCCTCATATTGACTTGAGATATCCCAATCTTTATATTCTTTTCTTTGACGTTTTGATTTTTCTGTGTCTGAAGTGCCTGAATAGTCCATAGGAATTACAGGTTGGGTTTGTGGGTCTGGAGCGCCGTGTACACGAAGATTAAGACGTGGGGAAGGTACAGCATATGAAATAAACGCACTATCTGGTACTTCTTCAGGTTTTAGTGGATTACCTTTAGGTGATACAGGTGTTTCCCAATCATTTCGGTAAGGAACAACCTTATTGCTTTCAAGGGCTTTAAATGCTTCCTGTACATCTGGGTGATTTTCTAACTCTTCAAAATTACTTGGTATTGCTGCATATCGTGAATGCATTTTGTTTTTTCGTAAAAGCAAACCGTGTGCGACATTTATTGCGGTATCGCTCATTATTCGTGGGTGAAATTCAGCAAATTGAGAAAACTGTAGTTTATGAACACCTGGAAAACTAACACCAGTAGGCCATTGTGGGTCTGGGTTGTTGTCTAATTCTGTTTCTATATATGATTCTGGTGTTTCAATTCTTTGATTGGCTTGGTCTTGTGTCCCAACATGTAATAATGGCGCTCTTAAAAATTCATGGGGTTCAAAAAAGTTACTCCCGTGATATACAGGAGTACCCTTTGCTTCATCTACATTAAAGTTTAATTCGCTCTTAGGACCTACTCTTTTAGCCATTATCCTAAATACCCTTCGTAAACATCTGTATGGGAATCCCCACGAAGACGAGATGCCACTATGCGGTGATGCCCTTCGTCAATCCATTTTGATCCTCTTGCTGTCTCATAGACTTCTGGGATGTATCTTCTTTCAGGGTAGTGTGGGTCTATTTCAGGAGCACCTTTTGACATATATTGTTGAACTGTAGGACCATCAAGATAATCTTGTGCCGTATTGAGTGTTTCTCTAGATGATACTGACCCTTCACTTTCTAACCCATAATCACGACCACTACTAGTAGGCATTTCTTCTAAAGGCCATGAACGAATGTTTGTTGCTTTGAATACTTTGCGAGCGTCATCACCCTCAATCACACCCTTACTGCGTTTAACAATATCTAACGCTTCTGCAAACTGGTCATTACTGGTGTGTTCGTGAGCAGCCATTATTTGGGTACTCCGTGGTTAAATACGCTTCCACCAACCATTCCTTGCATGGCTTTACCGATATCTTGACCGTCACGACCACGTAAGGCTTGAAACTGTACTCCAAGGTACTTTACGTGGTTTCCTATAAATTTTGAAGGAATAACGTATGAAGTTGATCCTTCATCTTCAATTTTGTTCTTGTAAGGGTAGATACGCTTTTGGTTGTACTCAGGAACAACATTTGGAACATCATCATATTCCTCTATAGGGTCTGACCACATAGCACGGGAAGTGGGGGCTTTGTCAGAGATTTCATACCCATGAATAGAGGCAATACCACCTAACCGTTCTTCTTCATCTAACCTCTCTTGGGAAGCACGAAGTGTTCCTGCATGAAAAGGAGTGTTGTAAGAATGTGGTGCTTCTTGGCTAAACGTGCCGTGGTAGACGATTTTGCCCATTATTTCTTCTTCTTTGCTTGTTTGGCTTTATGCTTTTCTAAAAGGTATGCAGGGTCACGCTTGGTAAAACCTGCTGCTTGATGGATTTCACTTAGTGATACAGGCTCACCATCAACCCACGTTCCTGGTTCAATGGGGAACTGCTGTCCGTTGAGGTTGTTTTGGGCTGGCATCTTCCAAGTATATACTGAGGTTATGAACACAACTTGTCCAAATTGCCAACACCATTTCAATGCAAAAGAGCATGCCGATCAAGAGCCGTTTCTAACGATTGAAAAGGATACTGCTCCGTGGAAACTGCTAGAAGCGTATCGTTTTCAGATGGAAAGACCAAAACTAGACGAAGACCTGTATGAAATCGCTAAACAGATGTTTCCAGGTCTAGATATATCCAGCCCGTGGAGAGTTATTACATCGTTGGTTAAATCTGGATATGTACAAAAAGTCGGGGAAAAAATGTCTAGCCGTAACCGCCCTGCACGGGTTTGCACCATTACTGACTTTGGGCGCAATACAATGAGAGAACTTGACTAACCATCTATACTCAGCACTATGGCAACACACATTACAGATATCCCTAAACCGTTTTACTGTAATGTCCAAAATGAGTTTTTGTACAACTTTGAAAAAGGGTTTGGTGAATACACTGCCTGTTTAGTTTATGGTCTATCTGCAATCCCCAATAGGGCGTGGGGTGTATCTCTACTTTTAGAAAACGGTGCGCTAGTACAACATGTTCCCTTGCATGCTTTGACTTTTCATACACCTGCTGTACATCAACATCCTTTAGACCATTTACAGGTATGGAGTTGCTATGGGCAAGATTTCACTACCCATGAGTACAGCGCCCTATCTGAGTTAGCCGTAAAGGTGTACATGAAGGAAGGTGTTTGGGAAACAGGTAGGTATATGTTTACGGCTGCCCCGTACGGTGATATGTACTCCTCAACTCCTGACCAGCACAAGCACTTTAACTTTGTGCGTTTAGATTGTGGTCGTGTAGGTGCATGGCCTGGTAACCGCATGCTGGTGTTTGACGAGTCTTTTGTCAAATTGTCAGATGAGCGCCCTAAATACATTACAAACACTAAAATTTGGTATCCAGAGGGTTTAGACGTGTCTGACCCATTTGACACGGTTATTTCCCCAGACACCTCTTTGTAATTGTATATACTTACCGTATGGACTACAAACACACAAATACCACCAAAAAGTACACCAATAAGTTTTGCAAGCCACTATTAGTTGAGTGGTTAATTGGGTTGTCGCTTTACTTTTCTGCAATAACACTCACGATTACTGGTTCAATGTCATTAGTACTTGGTTCAATAACTATCTGTTTATCTTATTTTATCTTATTTAACTCAATGCATGCAGCAGCACACCGACATTTTTCTGGCGGTGTAAAAAAATACCTATGGGTAGATAAGACTATTGGGAAAACATCTGGAGTACTAACCCAAATACCATATAAACCATTTGCAGAAATACATCTTGCCCACCACAAAAATACTGGGACATTTGGTTCAGACCCAGACTTCATACCATTCCCATCGTTTAGATTGATGAATCGGTATTACTTTTTGTCGTATCTAGTTCAAGTTGGTTCAATTATTCCAATTTTTAAAAACATCATGATTAAGAGGCTTCCTAAGTTTGTTAGACAAAGGCTGGAATTCCGTAAGAATAAGACTATTGACAGACAGTTAGGAATAACCCTTCTTGTTGTTTTGGCTACAGTGGTTACAGGCTATGGTGCTTACGGTTTATGGTTGATTTACTTTCCGTTTCTTTTGCAACGGTATGTTTTGATGGTGCTTTTTATGTGGTTACCACATGTGTCTGGAAGTTCGGACAGGTATAAAAACACCCGTAGTTTGATAACTCCATTGATAAATAGGGTTTCGTTTATTAAACTAGTGGACTTTCACACAGAACACCACCTATACCCTTCGGTTCCGTCTTCATATCTGCGAAAACTGCATTTTGAAATACTTGATGAATTAGAAGAAAACAAGGTAGTTATTCTGGGAAGGTTCAATAGAAAGCCTTGGAAAAGATAAAGACTTATTAAATAGTTCTATACTTGATCTATGGCAGCACACGAAGGTATTAACTGGGATCAGTTTTACAACAGTTATGAGCAGGGGCATGCTCCGTATTTGGTAGGTACTGAGGCAGAGGCTGACATGGAGCAATGGTCGTACGGAACCACTAAGTGGCCTAAAACGTATCTACGAGAGGTAAGAGATAGGCGTGGTGAGCCTTACCAAAGTATGCAACAGCATCTACGAGATGAGGTTAAACTCCCTGATCAGGTTCAGGTAACCCACAGAGGTGATGTGCCTAAAGGGGCAAAAGTACGCAGTGGTTCAATTTTTCCTGAATGGACAGGTAGTAACCCAGATAGTGAAGAGTTTGGCATTCACCACTACGGACAAAACAATCGTTTGCATATATACCTAGTACCCCGTGAGCACATCGTTGGGATTGGGCATGAAGGAGAGGGTGAAGTATTTTTTGACGAAGGAAGCCGAAAGAAGAAAGCACCTGCTCCAGGTCTTGGTGATAAGGGCAGAAGAAAAGTAAGAAGAAACTTAAAAGGACTTAAGTAGTGGGTAAACAGCACCTTCACGGAGAACAACTACAGATGTTTATGCCTGCTCATAAGTTGGTTGAGTACACATCAAGAGATGCTGTTGAAAACGCTTACCTTGATGATGACGATCACAATATAGCAGAACATGGCCCATTTGCTGACACTTCGGCATACCAATCAAAATTAGATGATATTTATGACAAACATTATTATCACGATCAAGATTATGCAAATCCAAAATATCGTGACCTTGAGGAAGACCTTGACACAAACGGTATTCAATCTCCCATAACTTTAACTCATTTTAAAAAATATATCAATAGTATGGATAAAAGGGGAAAAGTTCACCCAAAACAAACAAAGACAATGATCACTGAAGGTCATCACCGACTTGTTCATGCGTACGAAAAAGATCCAGATATGGAACTACCTGTAGAGCACGAGATACGCTAACATTCAAGTATGCCAACATATGCTTATAAATGTGAAAACGATCATCGGCACGAGGAAACCCGTAGTATTTACGATGAGCAGAAAACAATCTTTTGTCCAGACTGCAACAAGAAATTACGCCCTGTTTATTTCTCCCCAGCCGTTAACTTGGTAGGAAGAGGCTTTTACTCCAATGGAGGATAAGAAGAGCCTTAGTTCTCAGTTTGACGAAGAATACGGGGAAGAAGGACATTACGAAGATTTGCACTTCCGAAAGAGCAATCGTAAGGATTCCCATGACCGTAAGGACAAAAAGAAGATAAAGAAGTTTTCTAAGTACGATTACTAAGGTACGATTGACTTATGCTGATTACCTACACATTTCATACACCTACGATGCTTGACGCAAAGCAACAGGCTGTTATACTCGCACACAACCAAGGATTCAGTTCTGTAGTTGTTTCCAACATAAAACAGCCTGAATACGGGGAATACCAAGTATCCGTAATCGTTTCAAAGTAAGGAAAAAACATGGCAAAAGAAGAGATGGATTTTGACGCATGGTTGGCCTATGGGGTTGACCGCAAATGGGCAATGTACCCAGTCTGCTACATGCACGATGGTGTACCTTCCACTGAGGAAGAAGAGAATGAGATGGAAGAGGGCGGAGATCCTTGCATGCATGTCATTCGTGTCTTCAGCACAGAGGAAGAGTTTGACTCGGCATTGTCTCGCATGAACGACATTTTGCCGTACAGGTTGCCTCAAGACCTGTAGTAAACTATGTAAATGGGCGCTCGTACAGTCAATTATGTTGCCACTCAAGGCATTCCTTTTAAGCGCATACTTGTAATTAAAAGTAAAAGCAAACATCGCTTGATGGTTCCAACTGCTGTCAAAGCACAGATTCAATCAACATCAACATCTAAGCGAAAACTTAATGCTGAAATCACAGGGTCTGGAGAAATCCTATTATCCCTTACTGGTGCTGAAACTTCTGAATTACCTATTGGTGACTTAGAGTATGATGTTTTAGCCCAATTTAGCGGTACGTACTACAAAGTTAGTACTGGCGTTATTGCGGTAGAAGCCAACAACACTGTAACCGATGGAAACGAGGCGCAATCAATGGAACTGCGTATGACCCAAAATCAGGATTTCCGTAAAACATTTACGTGGAAAGACAGTGCTGGAGCACTTCAGGTTGTCTCTAACGCATACCTTCAGGCAGTAGACGCTAACGATGTAAAGACTCTTGACTTGCGTTGGTACTCAACTGCCCCCAACGAAGCAACAATTATTGCCCTCACTGCTAACAGACGTGGTTACTTGGCCCCAAAGACTGGGACTACCTTAGAAATGCATATTTCGGATAAAAACCCTATTCCTTCAGGTAGGCATACCTTTGACCTGTTTGTTCAAGACAGCGCTGGAGATTGGGACAGAATTGCTTCAGGAACCATTGTTGTAGACGCTTCGGTGGCAACTAACCCGTATGCCTGATTACACCCTTGTACTTAGTCCAGATGACAGCGTTGTCTATGTAGACGAATCTGCTCTTGGTAACTTAAGTGTAAACTCTTCAACCGTTGACATAATTGTCAGCGACCCTGGTGTTGCTGGTCCCCCAAATGTTCTAACTATCGGCACAGTTACTACTGGTGAAACTGCTTCTGCCAGCATTACAGGAATTTCACCAAACCAAGTTCTTAACCTTGTTTATCCCAAGGCATCACGCCACGTACATACTCAAGGAACAGCGTCAGCAACATGGACAATAAACCACTCTTTAGGTGGTTACCCGTCTGTTTCTGTTGTTGACAGTGCAAAAACGGTTGTATTCGGAGAAGTCACATATACAAGTACCTCACAAATTGTAGTAAACTTTTCATCAGCGTTCTCAGGCTATGCCTACCTCACGTAAGGATTTTTAATGGCTCAAAAATTTCTAACTAATATTGACCTTAATCAGAACCAACTGATTAATGCCACCTTTGAAAAACTAGGCACAGACCCATCATCAGGCAACTTTGAGGGTCGTCTTGTCTATAACACTACAACTGACACTATTAAGGTTTATACAGGTTCTGCGTTTGTTTCCCTTCCTCACACCATTGTTTCTGGTGGTGGGGCAGGTATTGCTGAAGCCCTTACTGTATCTGAGTCAAATGGCACAGTAACCCTAACCCTCAATGTTGCTGACACCGATAGTGCTGGTCTATTGCCAGCCACAATGTGGAACATGCTCACAGATGCCACTTCAGATGCAACTGCTTCAAAACTTGTAAAACGTGATGGAAACGGTAACGCTAAGGTTGCCACCCCAACAGATGCCGCACATATTGCAACCAAAGGCTATGTAGACTCTGCCCGTCAAGGTCTTGATGTCAAGCAATCCGTAAGAGTTGCAACAACTGACCCAATCAACCTTGCTTCAGACCTCAATGCTGGAGACACGATTGACGGGGTAACACTTGTTGCTGGTGATCGTGTTCTCGTAAAGAACCAAACCACTGCCCTTGAAAACGGTATTTACGTAGCAACAACATCAGGTGCAGCATCACGCTCATCTGATGCTAACGGTACAGCCGACACAGGTGAACTCAAGCCAGGTACTTTTACCTTCGTTGAAGAAGGTTCGGTCAACTCTGATAAGGGTTTTGTTGTATCAACCAATGGAACAATCACCATTGATTCAACAGCAATTGCTTGGACACAGTTCTCTGGCGCTGGCTCGTTCACTTCAGGTGATGGTCTTTCAAAAGACGGAAACACCATCAATGTCAACGTCACAGCAAACCGTACTGCAATTACGGCTGATGCGATTGACATTGCATCAACTTACGTTGGTCAGTCCTCAATCACCACGCTCGGTACAATCACCACAGGTGTTTGGAACGGTACTGATGTTGCCGTTGCAGACGGTGGTACTGGTGCAAGTGATGCGGCAACTGCTCGTACAAACCTTGGTATTAAAACCAGTGCTGGTGCAGTCACAACATCAACCTCAACACTTGCTCGTATTGCCAAGCAGGGTTGTGCCGCAAGTAGCACAGGTGTATCAACCACCACAGTTACTCACAACTTTAATACAACAGATGTAAACGTGCAGATTTACGAAGTATCAACTGGTGCTACGGTAATTGGAGATGTGACCCGTGCTAACGCAGATACTGTGTCAGTTGTTCTTTACGGAACTATCTCCGCTAACGATTACACCATCGTTGTAGTAGGTTAGTACCTAAATAGACTCTGAGGAGTCACAACATAGAAAGCGATTGAGGTCGTGGCACAGAAATTTACAGTACCTATCACTGTTAAGCAGTTATCATCTGCTGGTTCTGATGCTGTAACCGTTTATGTTGACCAAGACACATATTCTCGCTTAAAAATTGAAGCAGGTGGTCGTCTTGTTTGGGGTGACGGTTCTGCCGTTGGTGATGTAAACCTATACCGTGACTCTGCCAATGTTCTTAAGACAGATGACACTTTTAAAGCACCTGTTTTATTTGTAGACAGTATTGAAATAGACCCTACGGGTGCAACTACAAATCAAGTTCTTAAATTTGATGGAACTAAATTTGCCCCAGGGGTTGCCAGCACCGTTGGCTCCATTGATGATCTGTCAGATGTTATTATTACAACTGCTGCTAACGGGCAAGTTCTTGCATATAACGGTACAAACTGGGTAAACCAAGACAACAGTGGTGGTGGGTCAGGCTACATAGACGGTGGTCAGGCAAATACTATATTTGACACCACAAATATTGATGGAGGAAATGCTAATGGCATCTAGAATTCAAATACGCAGAGATACTGCGGCAAACTGGACTAGTGCTAACCCAGCACTCCTTGCTGGTGAACTTTGCTACGAAACAGACAGTGGCAGGATGAAAATTGGTACAGGCGCTAACTGGTCCAGCACTGACTACTTTGTTTACGAAGACACAAAACTTGCAGAATTACTTGACGTAACTATTACGGGAGCAGCCGCAGGTGATTTTCTCCGTTATAACAACTCCTCATCTGTTTGGTACAACGATGCCGTAAACCTTGCTACCGACACCATTGGTAACTATGTTGAGTCACTGGTTGCTGGTACTGGTCTGACCATTACAAACAATTCAGGTGAAGGTTCTACCCCAACACTCGCAATTGGGCAGGCCGTTGGTACTAGTGCGTCAGTTACTTTTGCACAAGTAACCCTAAACAATGAACCTTCTGCATCAAATCACGCTGTAACAAAACAATATGTTGACGCAGTATCAGCAGGAATTAACTGGCACTTATCTGCAAAGTTGGCAACTGCAACAATTCTTCCATTTTTACCAGATTATGACAATGGTGCAAGCGGTGTTGGTGCAACCCTTACCGCTACTCAAAATGGTCGTCTTTCTATTGACGGAATAAACGCAACAACAAATGACCGTGTTTTGATTAAAAATCAAAGTAGTGCGCTACAAAACGGTATTTATTCTGTTACAGCGCAAGGCTCTGCAAGTGCTGTGTACGTACTTACACGTACAACAGACTTTGATGGTGCTACTAATGACGTTATTGTTCGTGGTGATGCCCTGTACATTGGGTCTGGTTCTGTAAACGGTAACCAAGGTTTTATTGTTAACTCGGTAGGTACTTCTGGAGAAAACTTAGCCCACGTTGTTGGTACTGATGACATCACATTTACTCAATTTACTGGTACAGCAAACATCATTGCTGGAACAGGTGTTACAAAAACTGGTAATACTTTGTCAATTGGGCAAGACGTAGCAACTAGTGCTTCTGTTACCTTTGCTAGGGTTTACGGAGAGTTTACAGGTAATGCTGATACAGCCACAACACTTGCTACACCAAGAAACATTCAGTTGACTGGTGCGGTAACTGGAACTGTTCCTTTTAATGGAAGTTCCAACGTAGAGATTCTTGCAACTATGAATTCAACATTGGATTCATTAACAGACGTATCTGCTTCTGCACCTGGTGAAAATACTTTCCTTAAGTGGGTATCAACTGGTTGGGAACCTGACGTTATTAATCTAGGAACTGACACCACTGGTAACTACATGGTAGACCTAACCCAAGGAACTGGTGTAACAATCACACACACTCCAGGTGAAGGCTCCAATGCAACAATTGCTATCGGACAGGCAGTGGGAACTAGTTCATCAGTTACTTTTGCACATGTTTCTGCACCAGTCACTGGAGATGTTACTGGTAATGTGACTGGAAGTTCTGGTTCTACTACTGGGAATGCGGCCACTGCAACTGCTCTACAGAATGCTCGCACCATCTCGCTTTCTGGCGATGTTTCTGGTTCTGTATCGTTTGATGGAACCAGCAATGTATCAATCAGCGCAACAGTTCAACCAAACTCGGTTGCCCTCGGAACCGACACTACAGGAAACTATGTAAACGATATAACTGCTGGAACTGGTGTTTCTGTTACGCATACACCTGGTGAGGGTTCAAGTCCAACAGTTGCAATTGGTCAAGCCGTTGGGACAAGCGCATCAGTCACATTTGCTGCCGTAACAGCACCGCTCATTGGTAATTCCTCTACGGCAACAACCCTTCAAACGGCTCGGACAATTGCTGGTCAATCATTTGATGGTTCTACAAATATTTCTATCGCTCCAACGGATTTAACTGGTGTTACTTCAACAGCCGCAGAACTAAACATTCTTGATGGTGCGACTCTTTCAACAACAGAACTTAACTATGTTGACGGAGTAACCTCTGCCATTCAAACACAGATTGATTCTAAGGCCCCAAGCGCCTCGCCTACCTTTACTGGGGTTGTAACACTCCCAGACAACACGGTTGCACTTGGGACAAAGACAACTGGCGACTATGTTGCATCACTTGTTGCTGGAACGGGTGTAACCCTTACCAATAACTCTGGGGAAACAGCAACTCCAACTGTAGCAATTGGACAAGAAGTTGGGACATCAGCATCAGTAACTTTTTCAAACATCACCGCAACTGGAACGGTAACACTTGCCGCAGACCCAGCATTAGCACTACAAGCAGCAACAAAACAGTATGTTGACAATGTTGTCTCTGGAGTAAACTTTCATGCATCAGTAGTTGCCGCAACAACTGGGAACCTCGCTGGAACATACAACAACGGAACTGCTGGCGTTGGTGCAACTCTAACAAAAGCAACAAATGGCTCAATCGGTACTATTGATGGAGCCTCAGTTGTTGTTGGAAACAGAATTCTTGTTAAATCGCAGACTGACTCAAGACAAAATGGTATCTACACTATTACGGCAGTCGGTAGCGTAAGCGCTCCTTGGGTAGTCACAAGAGCAACAGATGCTGACAATAACCCTTTAGGTGAAATGTTAACTGGAGACTTCTGCTTTGTTATGGGTGGAAATACCAATGCTGGGTATGGTTTTATAAATAACAGCCCAACGAATCCAATTGTTATTGGGACTGACAACATCACATACACAGAGTTTAATGCCGCACAAACAATAACTGCTGGAACTGGTCTTGACCTTACATCTAATGTAATGTCACTTAACGCAACACTTGACAACCTATCCAATGTCACTGCCCCATCACCAACTGATGGTCATTTCCTCAAGTATGTTTCTGCGTCAACAGCGTGGATTCCAGCAGCAATTCCAACAATTAATGCTCTTGATGATATTGGTAACGTATCTGCTTCAGCGCCTGTTGATAACAGTCCTCTTACTTGGTCTACTTCTGCATCCGCATGGGTTGCAAACGGTAACTCCATAAAATTGGATAATGCTAATGGCTCTGCGGATGTTAGCCCTTCTGGATTTAGTTCCTTTGCAATCGCTGGTAGTCAGATTATAGATATAACAGCGAATTACATTAACATATCTACAACAGATACTGGAAGTGTGGATATAACACCTGATTACATAGAGAGTACCACTCCTGATAATGGTCCATTTTATCGGTTAGATGCTAACAATGTTACGTTTAGTAACGGTACTGACGAGTTTATAGTAGACCCATACTGGGGTACGAGTGGTCAAGTCTTAGCGTTTACCCCTGGTGGCGGTAGTGGTGGAACATGGGGACCAACAACTCCTACCCTTGACTTTTTATCCGATGTTTCTGCATCAGCACCATCAGACGGAAACTTCCTTAAGTATGTTTCTGCTTCATCTGCGTGGGTTCCAGCATCAGTTCCGACTATCAATGCACTTGACGACATTGGTAATGTTTCTGCTTCAGCCCCTACTTCAGGTGATTTCCTTAAATGGAACGGCTCTGCTTGGGTTAACGCAAGTGGTGTTGTAACTACTAGTGATAGTGGGACTGTCACAAGCACAATGATTGCCGATGCAACCATTGTCAATGGTGACATCAGCGCATCTGCTGGAATTGCACTCAGCAAATTGGCAACGAGTACTGCTGGAAACATCATTGTTTACAACTCATCTGGCGTACCAACGGCAGTTACTGAAACTGGAGATATAACTATCTCGGATACTGGCGTAACGGCAATCGCTTCTGGTGTGATTGTGAACGCTGACATCAGTGCATCTGCTGCAATTGAACTTGGTAAGTTGGCTGACGTTTCAACAAACGCCCAAACTGCTTCTTACACACTCGTGTTGGCTGACAAAAACAAGGTTGTAGAAATGGGGGTTGGCTCCGCAAACAACTTGACAGTACCCCTCAACTCTTCGGTAGCATTCCCAGTAGGGTCGCAAATCAATATTCTTCAGACTGGCTCAGGTCAAACCACAATCGTGGCTACGGGTGGAGTGACCATCAACGCCACACCAGGACTCAAGATGCGAGCACAGTGGTCATATGCTACGCTCATCAAACGAGCAACCGATACATGGGTATTGGTCGGAGACATTTCGGCATAATTTATGGCATCACCAAAGGACTCAGGCGGTAAAAAGCCAACTAAACCAGTTATTGGAACTCCCAATAGGTTAAACAACGTAACTAGTGACTCAAACTCGCAGCAAGTACAAGTAACATTTACGCATGCTTATACGGGTAAAGGTACGGTAACCTACACCGCAACATCATCCCCTGGTGGTAGAACTGCAACCTCTTCATCCTCCCCTGTTACCGTTTCTGGTTTAACTTCTAACACGGCTTATACCTTTACGGTTTCTGCAACAACAAACTATGGTGTTACCGCAGACGTATCTGATGCTTCACCTTCTGTTACACCACCTTATTTCCCTCCAAGTTTTTGTCCACCATGTGCTCCGCAACCTTGGCCTGGTAATTGTACATACATTGGTATTACATGTGATGGTCAGGTTTCTTACCAGTACTATGATTGTGGTGGATGTCAAACATGCGCTGGAACTGGTGGTTATAACGGAGCATACCGAGATGGGTTGTGTGGCTATACAGCACCACCACCATTTGGTCCGTCATTCCCACCACCATTTGGTCCGTCATTTGGGCCATCGTTTGGACCGTCATTTAAGTAATAAAAACAGTAAAAATTAAAGGATAAGTAGATGGAAAACAAGATGGATATTACCTTTGAATATCTTTCAGATTTTAAGTTAGGTGTTGTTGTATACCGAAATGTTTTGCCTAAGTCTTTAAAGATTATTGAAAGACTTGAAGAAACCATAGGTGATAGTACAACTCCCACGTACATGTGGCAAGAAGCATTGGTTGGTGACTATGAATCTATGCCCCAATATAGAAATTGTTTTGATTGCAAAATAGATGAAATTAGAGCAAAGGCTGCTCCATCACAATATTCTGAGATATATAACATCTGGAAAGATACCGTTGACCCGTTAACAGCCTGCCTTAAACATTACGAATCCCTTGTCAATGTTAAAACTGAGTACATGGAAGCAATTAATTACGTTAAATATGGAGTTGGGCAGCACTTCCAAACACACGCAGACCACGGGTTTTCTTATACTTGTGTTGTATCTTCTGTTATGTACCTCAATGATGACTACGAGGGTGGTGAACTGTGGTTTCCACGATTTGACCTAAAGTTTAAACCAGATGCAGGAGATATTATTTTCTTCCCATCGTCATTTCTTTTCCAACATGCCTCACTACCAGTTACTAGTGGGACAAAGTATTCTGCGGTCACTATGTTTGATTACAACGATAGACACCACAAATGCACAGGAATAAGTCAGGGTAACTATAGTGCCAAGCATTAAGTTCCTAAAAGTATCTAATAACCCACCTGAAATAAGGCAATCACGCTTAAAAAGGGATTGGATGGATGTTACACATAACAAGCATGCATACCAATGCTTGCCTGTTACAACAGCCAATGTTTTAGGATGGGAGTTTGTACTACAAGAAGATGTTGTCGTACAACTTGATGAACCGAATTCAATGGCAAGGATTATCTCTGGGGAAACAACAGCAGACGGTAGGGAACAAGCACGAGCATCAATCATAGACATGATTACTTTTCATCTAGATTGGGCTATTGAGACTGACGAAAACTACAGTACGTGGATTACTGGTTCGCCAAACTATTTTCACCCAGATGCTGACCCACTATCAGCATCAATTCCTAGTTTCTGGTGGCCTGACCCAGTTGACATTAGTTGGAGAATTCGCACAATTGGAAAACCAGTAACCTTCCATGCTGGAGAACCTTTTTGTTTCTTGACTATTTACGACAATACCATTTTAGAAAATGTGACAGTCTCAACAGGAAACTGGGGGGATGATAAAGAAAAGGTTCGCCAACGGTTACGGTACACAGAATCAAAACAGAAAAATAGCGTTGAAAACCCTTGGACTTGGGTTAAGGGTATAAAAACAGGAATTGACGCAGACGGTAATAGCATTGGACCACCCACTAGAGGCTTACCCAGATTAGATACCCCAGTAGTGTAAACTATGGTTGTTAAATACCCCACAAAGGATACTTTTATGGCTCTTTCAGAAGAACAAATGCTTAAAGCAAAAAGTGAAGCAATTTCACACTTGGAATACTCCATTAGCGTACTGGCTGCTGCATTGGGTGTTGATATATCTACCATTGATTACCCCTACGAACATGGCTTTCCTGAAACTGACCTCATGTTTAAATCGCATGAATTGCTAAAAAAGCACGTTTCAAATTTGGAAAAACTTAAGGCATAACTAATTATGAAGCCTTTTGAAACCCCGTTTCCACCAAGTGTGGATGAGACAACGGATGACGACACTACAAAGGTTCCAGAAACCAACCTTGATGAGTTGATTGTTCGTTATGACCCAAACTCAAAGCAATGGTTTACTCAAGATGAAAATGTGCTTTTAATTTGTTCAGCACAAATGGCTACGTACAAAGACAAGACAGAGGATAACTAGTATGCCAGTTTCATGTGCGCCAGGTTCGTCAGCAGTACTTTACGATTGGGCTGAGGATTTAAACAGGCATGAGTATTGGTTTACTGTTCTTATGATGATTACAGGACTAGACCCATCTAAATTAGAAGAAATGACAATAGATGAGTATATTGATGCATTACGCAAAACATATAACTACATACTAGTTCCTGATAACAAGTCTGAGGAAGAGAGTTACAGTAACGATATGTTTTCTATTTATCCGTTTGTAAGTAAAAACTATAAATATTTTATCCATAGAATAAGAGTCAGTTGGCAAGGGTTGACCCTTTGTAAGTATTTGGAGCAAGCATGAACAAAGACGTTGCGTATACTGCTTTAATTTCTTCTAAATTGTCTTCCTTTAATTCACAGGTTTCATCAGAAGAAACACGTACAGAGTGGAATGACTTCATTAGTAAAGTAAAACAAACTACGGTTGAAGCAAACCTTGACGCTCGTTTTATTGCTCGTGGAGTGCATCTTGAAACAAATTGGTACGACATTCCATTTACCGAAGATTTACATGCCATTGCTGGGGCAAACTGTCTAGTTGACCTATTACTTATTTCAACAAAAAAACCACAAAATGTCCTTATTGTTGACGGGTTAATCAACCGACTTCCTTTGTACGGATTGTTAAAAGACTCAAATATAAATTTTGTAAACAATCAGTATTTTTTTTGGTGGGAAAAACATCTAAAGAACACATCAGAAAACCACTCATTTGGGTACACTGCCTACTCTATTGAAGAGTTGGTTGAAATGCAAGAACCAATATTTGACATGATTTTTATTTCGGGTTACGCAATGTTTAACAACTCTGAAGTATTGGATTCTTTTTCTAACCTACTACTGCCAGGAGGCATGATAAGTGCTTCTTCTACGAATGGGTTTTCAACTCTTTACTCACCTTTGTATAAAGAACACGACATGTACCCACTACATGAGACACTTAATAACGCTGATGGACTAACCATACATCTTGCTAACTTCCTTGGAAGTACTTATTTCCTAAAGAACTAGTTACCATACTTAGAAGTATCGTATTGGTGCATCCAAAACCCATTAAAGAAGCGTTCTGTTTCAGAAAATCCTCCTAAAACAGCGTGAAACATAACCATTAAATCAACAATTAGTAAATCACCATCTTGCCAATAATGCACCTGGCGGATGTTTGTATTATTTAGTACTTGCTCTCCAAGCCACTGTTCATACCACCCAAACATTCCAATTGCATAATCGTTTGGTTTGCTTCCATTAAACTCAATTAATTTACAATTAGTATTTGTTTCACCCTCTCTACAGAAAGTCATACGCATAATCTCTTTATTAGATAATTTGTGTTTTTGTATGGCATTAAAAACTGTTGGAGTTTTTGGCATCACTGGATCATCACAAGATGGGAGCGCAGAAATCTTGCATAACCTAAGAAACGACTTTTGTTCATTGTCTAGTAAAGCAAACACATCTGAGGTGTCAACAAAGATGGTTGCCCCAGCATCACTGTCACATGTAAACTTTTCCATGTTCCAAGTAGCCCCAATTGCTGGATTGGGGTAGCCAAAATGCTCAAGATGCCAAGGAACTAAAATGTCTTGCTTGGTAGTTCCTTTCCTTCTACCAAGTGAAAGTCGGTGGCTTTCCTGATAGTGCCAGTACTGCATACTGCTGAGATTTGGGTAGTAACCAAGGTAGTTTCCGTATACCTGAGTAACGATTAACTGTTCTTCTCTTGAAAACCTGTGACCACGAAGGACTATTGCACCAAGGTCTTTGAGGGCATTAACGTATTTTTCACTGTTTTCTAGAAACTCTTGAAAAGAAGAATTGTTGATAATGCTAATTTGTTTCATTTCTAGAGGCTACAACATGGACACCACGGGATGCTTCCATGATAAAATAGGGACCATTACAGACTTTTAAGGAGCGCCCGTGGCCCAAGCATATAAGGTTCTTGCCCAATCTGCACCGTCAGCAACTACCAATACAGACCTTCTCACCGTAGGTTCTGGTAAATCGGTAGTGGCTTCAACGCTGTCAGTGTGCAACCGTGGCACTTCGGCAGCCACCTACCGTGTGGCTATTCGCCCTGCTGGTACGTCAATTGCTAACCAGCACTACATCATTTACGATGCAAACATCTTGCCAAAGGACACCGCTACTTTGAGCGTTGGTTTTACCTTGGCGGCTACAGACGTAGTGACAATTTACGCATCTAGTGCCAACCTTTCCTTCTCAATCTTTGGAGTAGAAATTTCGTGATTTCACGCCTTTCTGAGGTAAGCGCAAGTAGGAATTTGTCAGGAATTAATCTTCCTATTAACACCCAAACTGGCACTACCTACACACTCGTACTTGAAGACCGTGGGAAGATGCTTGAGTTTAATAACTCCAGCGCAATTACTGTAACTGTTCCTGCTGATTCATCTGTTCCCTTTTATGAAGGAGATGTGATTGAAGTAATCCAATCAGGAACTGGTGGTGTTACTTTTTCCCCAGCAGGTGGAGTCACAATAAATGCATTCAATGATTATTTAAACCTAAATGGTCAATGGTCTTCAGCAACACTTGTAAAACGTGCTGCAAATAGTTGGGAATTTCTTTCAAAAAATACCACCGCATCTACGCTGACAACTAAAGGTGACATGCTTGTTACTTCAGGATCATCGTTAAGCCGACTTCCTATCGGCACAAATGATTACGCTTTACTTGCTGATTCTTCGGCTACCTACGGTGTTTCATGGAAGCAAATCCCTGCTGCTGGGTTGGCTTCAGATTCAGTTACCACAGTAAAGATTTTAAACTCAAACGTAACAGAAGCAAAGATTGCTGATAATGCTGTTACCCAAGCGAAACTATCTGACCGTGCCGTTGGTTCTGCTGAACTGGCTAGTCTTACGTTAAACGCACAAACTGCTTCATATACACCAGTACTTACTGATGCACACAAACTTGTAACTATGAGTGCTAGTGCGGCAATGAACTTTACTATCCCAACAGATGCTTCTGTTAACTTTCAAGTTGGTGATCAAATAAACATCCTTCAATTGGGTGCTGGTGCTGTAACAATTTCTGCCGTAACACCTGGAACTACTAGTGTTGTTTCTCAAGGTTCAAAACTTAAGACAAACGGTCAGTACGCAATGGCTACAGCAGTTAAAGTCGCTGCAAATTCTTGGGTGGTTGTCGGAAACCTAGCGGTGTAATTATGCAAATACTCGCTGGAATTGGTTCTGCGGAAAGTACACCAACACCAACGCTGTCTAGTAGTGGTGACCTTGGCTCAATAGTTACCACCATCACCAACTACGATTCAGCAGCCACATACTATGTAAGTACTGATGTTGGTAGCGCAAGTCGCAGTGGTGCAACTATTACTGTTTCTGGACTAAATAACTCCCAATCAGCAACTGTAAGCGTATACGCTACAAAACCTGGGTTTAACAACTCAGCAACTGCAACATCTTCCGCCACCTCTATACCTGTTTGTACGTATACAGGTTCTGGTCCACAATCAATGGCTGGAGGAAACTGCGGTACTTGCGGCATTATTTGTTGTGAGGTAGGTGTACCAGCACACATTTATTGCACAAATTATTACACACCTAGCCTTTGCAACCTAAACGGAACCAAAATTACATCAGGTTCATACTCCTACATCTGTGTTGGGTGGCATTGCGCTACAACTGGAACTGCTTCTGGACTATCTTGTGGCCCTGGAAGCCCATGTGGTGGTGTGAACGGTTGTTAATGTGTAGACTGAGGACATGACAGAAATAAACGAATTCCCACCCGTACCAGACTTCTATTCAAGACCACATTCATTCTTTGCATTTGTGATTGATGGTGAAGTAACTTGGATTCATACGGTTCCAAATGAAATAGAACACCTTATTGCGGTTCTTCAATCTGATCCAAAGATCATAGAGATACCTTCTGACATGACAAAAGAAGTTTCTATGGGTTGGAAATATGATGGTAATTACTTTACAAGAGGAGAATAAACATGGCATCAGCATGGCAGGAATATAAAAAGAAGTTAGGTGACACACGACCTTGGGATGTTATAAACCCAAGTGTTGAACGTGCTTCAGAAGAAGAAGCAGAGTCACGCATGAACATTTGCTTGGAATGTCCTGAACTTATTGGGTTAACTAAACAATGCAAACAATGTGGTTGCTTGATGTCAGCAAAAACAAAGTTGCTTAAAGCAGTTTGTCCCATAGGTAAGTGGTAACGGCTATAATGGGCCGTGCCTAAACTACGCAAAGGATTTTGGTTCTACTTCCCCGTAGCGCTTTTGGCTTGGTTTGCACCAGTCACTTCCGTTAAAGCAGATGCTCTTGGGGACTGGACTTTTAGCCAGTCATGTGCAACAGGTTCAGTAGAAGTTATAGACAACAACATCGTCTTGCATGGTCCTGACGGTGGTGGGTGCGGTGGTGCTAACTGGGTCAAGATTGAAACCACCATCCCTGCTGATGTGAACACAGTTGACTTCACATGGGCATACCAAACCAATGACGGATGGGTGTATGACCCACCACAGTACGGTATCAACGGCGTATACACCTTGCTTACACAACAGAACAATGCGACAGGAACCAAGTCTGTACCCGTCAACGAGGGTGACATATTTACGTTTCGGCAGTACTCAATTGACTCTTGCTGTCAACCTGGGCATCTTACAATTAGCAATTTGTCTTTATGGAATGGTCTTGTTGAACCAACAACCACTAGTTCTACAACTACAACAACCACTAGTTCTACAACAACATCTACTTCTTCTTCCGTACCCCAAACAACATCAACAGTATCAAGCACGACCACGACACTGCCGTTAGAAACGTCAACATCTACGACTGAGCCTCAGACGACAACGACTTCTTCAACTTCCACAACAGTGCCAGAAACAAGTACCACGTTAGTGGAGAATACAACAAGCACCACAACAACAACCTCATCTACAACCACCTCCGTACCCGAAGTGATCGTTGAAGTGCCGACAGGGACCACAACGACAGTAGTAGAGGAACCTTATATAGAAGAGATGCCTGTAGAAGAAACAACCACGACAACTGAACCAGAGCCAGAAACAACTGAGCCAGAGACAACAACAACTGAAACATACCCTGATACTACTGTGGAAGAAACTACAACCACAACTACCCTTGAAGAAATTATTCCTGAAGATACTGTTGTTGATAACGTAATTACCGAAGAAGAGGTAGATGCGGTGGTTGAGGAATTGACCACCATTACAGAAATTACTCCAGAGATTTTGTCCGAGGTTGTAGATGCCCTTAACTCCGACAACATCACGGAAGAACAAGTTCAAGCCATTGTTGATGCCGTGGTTGAGAACCTGGATACCCTTGAAGAGATAACTCCAGAAGTTCTTGAAGAAGTATTGGGTATTTTGGAGTCAGACAGCATTACCCAAGAACAGGTTCAGGAAGTTGTGGACACTATCTTGGCTACAGAAATCTCTAGCGATCAAGCAACTGAACTTGCTACCAGCGCAGCCGTTCTGGAAAACGTAACTGCTAACCAAGCAACTGAGATTTTCGCCACAGTAGATACTGGCGAGTTAACTAGCGAACAAGCACAAGCAATTGTTGATGCTGTACAGGATGCGCCAACCGAAGTAAAAGAAGCCTTTGAAGAAGAAATTAACGTCTTTGAAGGTGGCTTTGATAACTATGTTCCTACGGATTCTACGATATCTGTAGGGGTACGCCGTGTCGTGGTAGCCGCCACTACGGTATCATTTATACTGCCTGCACCAGTTGTTTCTAGTCGTAGACGATAACCCCACAAGCCCCGTAGAGCCTCCTAGGAGGCCCGTAGACAAGCGTAAATAGGCAAAACGACCCCTACTAAGGAGAATTGTGAAGAAACTTTGGGAAGAAGTACATGGTCTTGTTTGGACCTTGGCAGGAACGGGAATGGTTCTCATTACCCTGTCTGGTCAAACATTAACCTGGGGTGTGTGGATCACAGTCGCTGGTCTTGTTGTACACTTCGTTGCTGTTGCTGGAAAGGGTAGTGACACAGACGAAGAGTAGAGGTTCATGGGTAACAAAACGATTGGGTTTTTGACATACGACTGGGCGCACGGGACAAAGCCACTACAACCAAATGGTTGTGCATGGTATCGCTGTCTGCTACCTAAAAACGAACTAGAGAAGTTTGGTTGGAAGACAGGTCTTGGATTTCCACGCTGGCATGACGAGTACGGATATGGGTTAGTTATATCTAACGACAAAGCCATACACGGTTGGGAGATACTTGTATTCAAGTTAGTGATGCGTAAGGAAATCACCGACCAAGTAAAAGTAGCAAAGTCTAAAGGTCAGAAAATAGTAGTAGATATTGATGATTTCTTTGAAGGTCTTGACCCATCTAATCGGGCGTATATGGCTACCGATCCAAAGTTACACCCAGATAACAATCGTGACCATTACATAAAAATGATTTACGAAGCAGATGCTGTAATTACATCAACACCATTTTTGTACGACTACTACGCAAGTAAGCGTAACAATGTGTTTCTAGTTCGCAACGGTATTGACATTGACCGTTGGAAGATGAGAAAAGACAAGGCAAAAAGATCACCAGTTGTTGGATGGGTTGGTGCTACCCCGTGGCGTTCCAAAGATTTAGAAAGTTTAAATCCATACGTTCCTAAATTTTTGAAGAAACACAATTTGACTTTCCACCATTCTGGTCACACGGCAGATGCCCCTTTTGCGTATGAGCAAATTGGGTATCACCGACAAAAATCAACAATAATGCCAATGGCCCCTATTCTTGATTATCCAAAACTATTTCCACCAATAGATGTTGGATTAGTTCCTCTTAACAACCTTGAATTTAACCACGCTAAGTCCTTCATTAAGGGTCTTGAATATGCGGCGGCTGGTGTGCCATTTATTACATCGTATTCACCTGAGTACCAGTATCTTGCTGATGCTGGAGTTGGGCGTATTGCTAAAAGTCCAGAGGAATGGACTTACCATTTAACTGAGTTGCTAGACCCACAAATGCGTAAAGATGACGCAATGGTAAACTACGAGATAGTCAAAGACCAATTTTCAATGCAAAAGCGTGGCTTTGAGTGGAACGAAGTAATGGAGAAGATTGCAGCACTATGACCACCTTAGATGACCTAACAATACCTGCACCGCCCATTGGACCGATGGATTGGAATGCAGACGGATTTGTTATTAAGAAAAACTTAGTTCCAGAAGAGTTAATGGTTAACTACGAACAGTGCTGGATGGAAAACAATGCTGAACGACCTGGTGGTTGGCCTGATTGCACACCGTACCGCAGACACCCAGAGGTCATGGAGATTCTTACTTATAGCGGCATCAGCGACACCATGCAAGAACTGATTGGTGAACCTGCTGGTCTTCATTTAAATCTAACGGGGTGGGTTACTACTCGCCGTAATTGGCATCAAGATTCTTACTTAAATCCAGACCACGTGGGTGATTACTACGCTGCTATCTGGATTGCTCTTGAAACTATCCACCCAGACTCTGGTCCATTCCAGTTTGTTCGTGGATCACATAGGTGGCCTACGGTTACTAGAGAAAAGATTCTTGATGCGTTAGAACCATCTGAACGTGATCACACGTGGCCCAAACACAGTGAACGACTACTTACCCCATTGTTTGAAGCAGAGATTGAAAAGCGAAACGCTGAAGTAATCACTTATCTTCCAGAGCGTGGTGACGTGTTGTTCTGGCATGGTCGTTTACTACATCGTGGTTCTGAGCCTAATGTTGTGGGTATGCCACGCAAGTCTTTGATTGCCCACTACTCAGGAATCAATCATCGTCAAGATATGCCTACAGCAAAACGTCATGGTGGGGGTTGGTACTTCCCACTAGAAGGTGGTCCTGTCTCATGAAACTACTTAACGCAGGTTGTGGAACACACTACGCACAAGGTTGGGTAAACACAGACGTTTGGGAAAACGAAGACACTAGACCTGATGTTCGTGTAGAACCTGGTAAGCCATACCCATTTGAAGACAATACATTTGACGCTGTATTCATGAGCCACGTGCTTGAACATATCCATTGGGGTGAAGTCCCTGCGTTCTTAAATGAGATGTCCCGTGTAGGTAACCCAGGAGCACCAATGCTCATTATCTGCCCCGATGTCTACAAGACCATCAAACTTTGGCATCAGGGATCTATGCCTTGGTGGTTAGTTGAATCAGTCATGGAACACGCTGAAGTTGCTCCAGAGCATCTTCAAGACGTTGAATGGTGGGATGGGGCTACCCACCATTGGAACGCCCATGAAAAACGGATAGAAGATTTACTTAAAGGTATGGGGTTCCCAGACATTGAGAATGTTTTTAGCCTGATTCCTAATGGAAACTTGTGGAAAGATAACCACATTACAGATTTAACTTGGCCTGTTGTGGGTAAGGCTGAATGGCAACTCTGCCTAAGATTTAATAACAAACTATAATTGCTGCATGGCACAACGTGGTTTAGGTAAATACGGCAAGGACAGGATTAAGGAATCCCTTAACGCTACCTCTAAAGATGTTGGTGGTGCTAAGAGTAGTCGTGAAGAAGCATTTGATCCTTGGATTGCTGCCAGTCCTGGGTTTAACAACGCAGTTCCAGCAATGCTTGGTGTAAACACTAACGGAACAGACAGTACCCGTCTTTCTCACGCCCAGTATTTCTTTGACCCAGAAACGATGTCTGGTAACTTTTATGTAAAGTTCCGCCGTAGGGGTGACGAGTATGTGTACTCAGGAGTTCCACTTTATGCCGCTAGAAGAATCTATGATGCACTATCTAAGGGTAAATCCACGCCAGAATTAGAACAGTTTGGTTATTACAAACATCAAGGTGGTGAGTCTGAATACTTTGCTCGTCAACCAGGAACACCTCTTGGAAGAAAGTTTATGTCTGGAATAGTTACACCACAAGATAACCAGCAGAAGACACTATTTGAGGCAGAAGGCAAGGAAGTAAATCCTGTACAGCGTAACCTGTACCAGGATCAACTTGGTCTAAACTGGGGAGAAATAGACTAAGGTAAGGTTACAACATGAATAAAATGAAAGGTATTTTGTTCTTCTATTGGATCGCCCGTGACACTGGTGATTCTAATATTCCACACATCGCAATGGGTACGTGCCAAGAACTTGGTGGGTACTGGCGAAAGGGAAGAGGAATCCAACTTAGATTTGGTAAGTACTTATTTCAATTTGGTTTGTGTAAAAAGAACAAGATCCAAGATGAAACAGAAGGATTACTATTTGCTGTGGGTGGTCGTGAACTGGATACAACTGTGAAGGAAATCAAAACATGGGCATAAATGTTTTTAAAAAAGAAACAAAAAAGATTGAAAACCTTCCACCTACTAAGGCACAACAACGTGCTTCCAAGATGGAAACAAGTGGCTTATACACAACAATGGATAACACGATTATGTACTTAGGACAAGCATTTGATGCCTGGAGATATAAGTCAGCACCAGCCAGTGAAGTCAAAGATTGTCTAGAGGCATTACAGACTATTTGGGAAGAAATAGAGGCTAGAAAACAATGAGATCACCAGAAGAACTTAGGATGGACAGTACTATTTGGTTGGCAAAAGAACTTGCAAACCGTGTGCAGGCATTCCCCCACAACGGGCTGTTAAAGCGTATTGATTACCAATTGGTAGCAGACACTGGTGACATGCTTGACTTTTTACGCCAGGTAGAAAAGTACGTGGATGAGGTAGAAGCCACTCGCCGTATGTTTGCCCCAAATAACCCTGACCAATTATCATTGTTCTAAACTGGGGTAGCCTAGTAGGGTATGTCGGATACCGTATTAGATCAAGAACAAGAGTTACTAGCAGAGGAAATAGTTGAGGAACTTGACGAAACCTCGGCTGAATTTGTTGACCAGTTAGTTACCAAACTTGTTCTTTTTACCGAACAGTTTTGCAATGTGCAATTGTTTCCGTACCAAATTCCAATTGCATATCGGATTATTGAATCTATTGTTTTAGGTGACGGTGAAGAACTAACCCTTGTTGCTACTCGTCAGTCTGGTAAGTCTGAAGTGCTTTCTAATGTGCTCGCTGCACAGATGGTTATCCTTCCTAAATTGGCTAAGGTTTACCCAACGTGGTTGTCTAAGTTTGAAAAAGGATTTTGGGTTGGTGTATTTGCCCCAACTGAAGATCAAGCAGACACTGTATTCAGTCGTATCGTAAGTCGGTTAACTAGTGACCATGCTCTTGAGTTTTTACTTGACCCAGAACTAGATGACAAAGCACAGTCTGGTGGTACTCGTGGTAAAGGAAAAATCATAACGATGAAGCGTTCTGGGTCGCTTTGCCGTATGCAGACTTGTAACCCAAAGGCAAAGATTGAATCAAAGACATATCACTTCGTGCTTATTGACGAGGCCCAAGAAGCAGATGAGTTTATGATTACTAAGTCAATCAAGCCGATGTTGGCGTTTAACAACGGAAGCATCATGCTTACTGGGACTGCTTCCCGTACCAAGTCTTATTTCTACAAGATGATCCAGTACAACAAGCGCCGTGCTACACAGGCTAGAAACATCAGAGATGCACACTTTGAGTACGACTGGAGAGTTGCGTCAAAGTACAACCCAAACTACGGAAAGTTTATTGCCAAAGAAAAACTCCGTATTGGTGAGGATTCTGATGAGTTCAGAATGTCTTACTGCAATCATTGGATGTTGGAAAAGGGAATGTTTGTAACTGAGGAACGGATGGAAAGACTCTACGACTCATCCATGCCTATGGTCAAACAGTGGTGGAGAACCCCAGTCGTGGTGGGTATTGACGTTGCCCGATCCAACGACTCCACCGTAGTGACCGTTTGCTGGGTGGACTGGGATCATCCAGATCCGTTTGGTTTTTATGAACACCGAATTCTTAACTGGTTGGAAATCAACGACCAGGAATGGGAACAGCAGTACTTCCAGATCATTGACTTCTTACGTAACTACGATGTACTGCGTATCGGGGTAGACGCACAAGGTGTTGGTGGGGCTGTAGCAGAACGTCTTAAAATACTTCTTCCAAACATTGAAGTCTTACCAATTAGTTCGGACTCAAAAGCACAAAACGAACGATGGGTACACCTAACAGAATTAATCCAGCGAGAGCAGTTAGTAATTCCTGGACACTCTAAGGCTCGCCGTACCCGTAACTGGAAACGGTTTAACCAACAGATGAATGATCTTGAGAAGGTCTACCGTGGTCCGTACATGCTGGCAGAAGCACCCGATGAAAAAGGAGCGTTTGACGACTACCCAGATTCACTAGCAATTGCTTGCTATATGACCGTTCAAGATGCAATGCCGACAATTCAAGTTGGGGAAAACCCGTTTTTCAATTAATGGTATTCTATGGACACCCCTATTTACTGAGGAGTCAATATGACAGTAGCACCAGCACCTATGTTCCCTGAGAAGTTTTCGCCAGTTTTTGAACGAAACTTTGCTCCAAGCATCCCTGGAAACAAAGGACCTCTTCGCTTTGAAGAAGGAATTGCAACAGACACAGACGTACCAAATGACTTTGGTCGTGGCGCATATGAGGACACTGCTCCATCGCCACTCCGTCAAAACCAGAACAACCCAGAAATGTTCTACAAGCATGCAGCAGACACGATGCGTGAACGAGCACACGTTGGCTCGGCATCGTGGGTAGAAGCACCTTCGGTACTTTCAGAGTTTGTTGAAGGCGCAATGGCAGGAGATGACATGCCTAAGTTTGAGTATTCATATAACTCAGGCATGCACATGAACCGACCAAACGTGACGGTAGTTACCGACTAATCATGGAAACTGGCGGTGGCAACGAAAGCGTTGACGCTGGCACAACTTCAGGACAAGGGGTTGACCCTTCTCCTTTGCTGACCTCAACCGATGATTTAAAAGAAGGTATTGCTCAATCGTATGGATTAACCCCATACGGTCAGTACACCCCTACCCTTTCATTTGGTCGTTCCGCCGCATTCCAAGGTTCTATCCCACGCTCTGAAAAAAAGAAAACATATGAGCGTAGGCCACAGTATGTTCTTTCTTCTTTTGTAAAAAGAAATTTGAATGTCAATGTTTACCAACCTACTGGGTTTTCTGTGACTCGCCAGTTGCAAGCATCTGACTCTATGCAAGAAGAACAGACATCACGCCCAGACCCAAATGCTGATCCTATTGACTCGGTGTTTAGCAGGGGCAAGCCAATGCTTGATGGAAAAGTTAAGGATACTCCTCGCCCTGAAGAAGAAGGTCGCCTAGTTAAGGAAACCGATTTGCGCCGTAGAGCGATTCACGTTAGCAAGGGCCGCAAAGACGAAAACGATTTTGGACAGTAAAGGTAGAATAGGACATGGCTAAGAAAAGCATACAAGTAACCCCAAAGCCCCCAGCGCTTCAAGACATTGTTAACTCTGTCAGTGAGGCTGAGTATCGCCAAGCAATTGCCGAACCTAGAAAGGTAATGGCTGACTGGGATAAGTTTAAAACAAGCCGTGGCGCTGGCGCTGGTTTAACGATGATTAGCGATATTGACCCAGAAGCAAAATCAACTAACTTAAAAATTGCTAAAAACGCAAGTCACCCAAACGAACTTATTAGGGCAACCCATGAAATGGGAATGTCGTTAGCAAACGCAGACACAAGTGGTTTATTTGAAGGATGTCATGGTTGTAGAACACCAGAATGTACTGCGTTGTGTAACTCTCATTCAGGACATTACGGAATGCCTAAGGGTTCTGCAAATAAGGCAAAACTAGTTCGTTCCGCTTACTGGGCAGAAAACCCACAGTTTGCTGGAGCACTTGCTGTACTTCAATCACGAAGAGGTGCTCGTGCTGCTCGTGAAATTGGAATGATACCTGCTATGCGTAGCAACATGTGGACAGACGTTCCTTGGCATAAAACAACATTGGCTGGCCCTTGGATTGCGGACTTTGAAGGTAAAGGAAGCACAGACCCAGAGGCTACTGGTCTTGCAAAACAACATCCGTTAATGACCCACTCAAATTACACAAAAGAAACAATGAACCGTGTACTTCGCCCAGGTGAAAAAGAACCTGAAGCAGATGCACCATCAAACTATATTCTTACTGGAAGTATCAGCGAACAAACTCCTACAAAACGTGTTCAACAACGACACGATGCTGGACTTACTACGCAAGCAGCGTTGTGGTTAGGGGAAGATGACCCTAAGCCTGAAAGATGGACAATGCGAGATGCACATGGCAACGAAGCAGAATTTCATTTGTATGATGCAGACGCTTACGATGCTCGTTTACATGACACTGCGCTTGGTCACGCTGGGCAAACTGGTGGTCTACGTGGCAAACGAACAAAGGGATTAGAAAGCCTAGTAGGTAAAGCAACTGAATCAAGTTTTATACGCCCAGTACACCCTGACATTCCAGTTGGTCAACCTGGGGGTATTCCTAAGAAGTACGCATCTCCTGATGTTATACAACGCCAAAAGATTAGGGGAATTCTTGATAGCACACCGCAAGGTGCTTCAAGTCGTGTACGTAACCACATGAGTGGTCAGCAATTCGGTGAGAGCGAGTGACAGATGACAGATGCATGGGCGATCATCATTGCGGCTGCTATACCCGTAGTCGGAACTGGAGTCGGTTTTCTTATAAGGGAATTCAAAAACTTCAGAGTAGAAAATCGCCAAGATCACGCAAACGTAATGGCAGAACTTCGTAAAGTTCGTAGCGGTATTGACGTAGTTGCTGGTCGTTTAAACCAACACATTGACTGGCATATGGATAAGGGAAAGAAATGAAAAAGTTATTCTTTATTTCAGCAATACTTTTAGCAAGTTGTGGCTATGACGGTAAGTACCGTTATGAATGCCAAGACCCAGCAAACTGGGAAAAGCCTGAGTGCCAACGCCCTGCATGCCAAGTAGATGGGGCATGCCCAGACACATTACTAGGTTTTGACCCAACTTTGGAAGGTTTAGTAAACCCAGAATTAAATGATCTAATCCCAACACAGGAGACAACAGCACCATGAAACCACGGTTAACCTCAGCAGAACTAGATGCCCGTTTGAAGTTTGTAATCGGATGCATGCTTGGTTTTGTCCTACTCATCACCACAGTCGGAGTGCTTTGGGCGCTTGTGTTTGTTACACAGCCTATCGGCGCTCAAGCAGAGAATGATAAAATGTTCTTTAGCGTTCTTTCTTCAGTAGCGACATTCATTACTGGAACACTTGCTGGTTTGATGATTTCAACTGGCAGGAACGCAGAAGATAAAAATGGTAATGGTATCCCTGACGATGAGGAGATTGCATGAGTAAGAAAGTTGCTTGGGATTATATTGTTCCCGTAGTATTACCAAAGGATCTTAAGGGCATTGAGCCTGGAAAGTTGCCAGCAAACCTCCTCGTTCCAGCAGTCGGTGGTGGAAAACTGCACCACATTGCAGCAAAAGCATGGGCTGCGATGGTCGCTGCTGCAAAGGCTGACGGTATTGAACTCAAGCCGACTTCCGCAGGCGACACATACCGTGAATACGAATTGCAGAAAAAAGGATTCCTCCAACGCTACAGCCTTGAGGATACGGGAACTGGTAAGACAAAGACCTTTGAAGGAAAGACTTGGTACTTGAAGAAAGGCATGGCGACCTTGGCTACTCCTGGTAAGTCCCAGCATAACCTCGGAATTGCCGTTGATGTGGCTAACGCCGCAGAACCAAAGCGTTTGAATTGGCTCATTGCCAATGTGAAGAAGTTTGGTTTCTCATGGGAAGTTGTCCCTGAAGAGCCTTGGCATCTTCGTTATGTCTGTGGCGACAACATGCCAGAAGCGGTTGCAGCCTTTCAAGGATAATTGACACGCCTACTTAGGTAGGATATGCTACACAACCTAACCAAAGGGTGGTAGCATGAAAGTACATGACATTGACCGTATTATCTATTACCTCGGAAAGGTCTTTGTTGGACCTTCTGATGCTGAAGACTTGTTCAGGGTGATAGAGGTGCTTCAAAAAGAGAGACAAAAACTGGAGAAGAAACATGTCCAAAAATAGTCTATTAGACGACCTCAAAGCAGGTTCTGCACCACTCAAACAATGTGGTGTTGGGAAGGTTCGTGCTGGAATGACACTTGAAGAACAGGGTGCTCTTGATGAAGCATTTGCAAAGATTCGTGAAAGAAATTCGTCACCTCGCACAATTCAAACAAGTGGTTACACGTATAAGTGGCTAACTGACTTGCTCAAGAAACATGGGCATGACATAACAATCCGAATGGTAGAAAAACACAGCAGAAGGGTATGTAGTTGCGATGACAATTAAAGAAGAACTAACAGCAGGACCTCCTAATCCAAAAGAGGTTCTTGGAAAACTTGCTGATCTATTTACCCGACAAGGAATAGACATTGATGAAATTGGTCAGATACAACGAGTATCTCTTTACCAATCACTTACTAAAAACGAAGAAGGTGAAGCAGAGATTCACGATCTCGCTGGTGTGCAATTTAAATTCTCACCTAAGTGGGAGTCTGGTCCTGAATGGCCTGTTGTACAACAAGGTCCTGCAATCAAATTGCCAGCACCAAAAGTAACCAAGAAAAAAGCAACAGGGTTTAAGACTTGTGTAGTTCCCCCAGACATTCAGATCGGTTACTACCGTAATCGTGAAGGGTTGCTAGAACCAACGCATGATGAAAAGGCTCTTGACATTTGCATCAAGGTTGTAGAAGAACTACAACCTGAAGTTGTTGCACTTGTTGGAGACAATCTTGACCTTCCTGAAATGGGCAAGTATGTAACGTACCCAGCGTACGCACAAACTACTCAAGCGTCAATTGATCGTGCGACTTTGTTCTGCGCTCAACTTCGTGCTGCTGCTCCAAATGCGAAGATCATCTGGCTTGCTGGTAACCACGAAGAGCGTATGCCTAAGTACCTTGTACAAAACGCAGGTGCTGCTTATGGTCTTCGCAAGGGAAACACCCCAGAATCATGGCCTGTTCTTTCAGTCCCGTATCTCTGCCGTATGGATGAATTTGGGGTTGAGTACAAGCCAGGTTACCCAGCATCAGACTATTGGGTCAATGAAAAACTTCGTATCATTCACGGTGACCGTGTTAAGTCATCAGGTTCAACCGCACACGTTTACTTAAACAATGAGAAGACCAGCGTAATCTACGGACATATTCATCGCATTGAGACAGCGTTTAAAACACGTGAAGACTTTGATGGTCCACGAACCATCATGGCTGCTTCTCCTGGTTGCCTTGCTCGTATTGACGGTGCTATCCCATCCACTAGAGGTGGTGTGGATCTTGATGGTCGCCCACTAACTCGTCACGAGAATTGGCAGCAAGGTATCGGTGTTGTCACTTATGAGGATGACGGAAATCACAGGTTCGCATACGATGTTATTCCCATCTACAACGGCTGGGCGTTGTATCATGGGAAAGAATTCATCGCTGAGTAGCCATGACTACTATTGTCGCTGTCCAAGGTGATGGGTTCGCAGTCGTCTGCGTGGACTCTCGCATCTCGTCTATTGACGGGGGCATTGCCACGCAAATAGGAACTCTTCGTGAAGGAAGTAGCAAGGTATCAACTAATGGAAAATATTTACTCGGTGCTGCTGGAGATGTACGGGCCATCAACATTCTCCATCATGTGTTCCAACCGCCAACACCACCACCAAACCTTAAAGGGAAGAAACTTGACCAGTTCTTTACGGCGAAGTTTATCCCGTCACTCAGAGAATGCTTTGATTCACAAGGCTACTCAATCCCAGACCTCAACGAAAACAAACAGCACATCGCTGAACAAGGGTCGTTAATCCTTGTAGTCATTAACGGCACTATCTATATTGTTGATGGTGATTACGCTTGGGCTTCTGAAGCCAGTGGTCTGTACGTAATTGGGTCTGGCGGAGAGTACGCATTAGGGGCTATGCATGTACTTACGCACAATAAGAAGCAAACTGTGCAACAGGCTAAAAACCATGCGCTGAAGGCTCTCGCCGTTAGTGCTAAGTTTGACCCTCATACGGGACCTCCGTATCACACGTACATTCAGGAGTACGAACAAAGCAAAACCCGTAAGCCTGTATAATCGGGTATCCCCTATTAAGGAGTTAATATGAATCAAGCAAAAGTAGAAACAACAGACGCAGCAATTAAGGGCGCAGTTTTGGGCGCACTTACCTATGCAGGAGCCAAGTTGGACTTGACCCCAGAAGTAATCGCAATCGCATTGCCTGCGGTAGCAGCACTTGTCTCGGTTGTATCAACCAAAATTGGTCCAAAAAACACTGCTCTTCTTTTAAGCGTAGCAACCAAGGCTATGGAAGCAGCACCTGTTGCTAAGAAAGCACCAGCCAAAAAAGCCGCACCAGCAAAAAAGAAGTAATATCTTAGTATTCTTCTTTTTAGAAAAGGTGTAACGAATGCCTGTTGATTTTTGGTCCCCGTCTTATAGGGCGGCATCTAGTGACTTAACCGTAGCGATTAGTCCACTTGGGTTGGTTGAACTTGCTGACGAAGAGTTTGAAGTTCACGGACCAAGACTCAACAGGTATGCGGCTGCATGGGCTTGGTATCTAGGACACCACTGGTCGCACCGCCGTGAGATGGGTGACAACAACGTCACCATGAACTACGTGAAAACCATGTCGGATTTCATTACAAACTTTTGTTTTGGTAAAGGTATTCAGTTTAAAGTACCTGAAGAAAACGAAGCAATCATTCCTCGCTTGTTACATGAAGTATGGGATAACCATAACAACAAGCATTATTTGCTTTGGGAAATGGGACAACTTGCATCAGTAACTGGTGACGTATTTGTCAAAGTTGCGTACGATGAACCGTACCAAGATGCAGTTGGGATGATGCACCCAGGCCGTATTCGCATTCTTCCATTGAACCCAGCACATTGTTTCCCTGAATATCACCCACATGACCGTGAACGGTTAATGCGGTTTAAACTTAAGTATCGCTTCTGGGGAACATCACCAGAAGGAACTCGTCAGGTTTATACTTTTACAGAAATCCTTACGGATGGAAATGTTCAGCAATTTATTAACGATGAACTAATTGATGAGTACCCAAACCCAATTGGTCAAGTTCCTATTGTTCACATTCCGAACATTACAATAACTTCGTCACCTTGGGGTCAGTCAGACATTTGGGACATTATCCAATTGAACCGTGAACTCAATGAAAAGATGACTGAAATCTCAGACATCATTAACTACCATGCTGCCCCAGTAACCATCATTACTGGCGCTAAGGCTTCACAACTAGAGCGTGGTCCTAAAAAGGTATGGGCTGGTCTTCCTAAAGAAGCACAAGTATTTAACCTTGAATCCCGTGGTGAAATGGCTGGTGCTATTGAGTACGTTCAGATGATTAAGCGAGCCATGCATGAAATCACTGGTGTACCTGAGACTGCACTTGGGCAATTCCAACCAGTGTCAAACACATCGGGTGTTGCTTTGGCTATTCAATACCAGCCTTTGATGAACCGTTATCAAATGAAGAAGATTCATTTTACTAAGGGTCTTGAGAAACTTAATGAGGTAATCATTAAGACTGCTGCGGTATTTGTTCCAGAACTGTTGATGTATGACCCATCTCAAACAGCACAGCCTGAGCCTGAGATGTTGACACAGTTGGACCCTAACGACCCAAACACATACAAGACAACAATCCACTGGCCTGAACCGCTACCTGTTGATGCCCTTATCAAACTTAATGAAGTTCAATCTAAAATGGCTCTTGGTATTGAGTCCAAACGTGGGGCATTGAAGTTGTTGGGCGAAGAATTCCCGAACGAAAAGATGATTGAAATCTTTGAAGAACTCAGAGATGATGCTATTGACCAAGGAGCACTTGACATGCTTCGTGCTCAGATTGGTCAAGCAGTAATGATGGCTACAGGATTACTTCCAACTGGTGGAGGCGGCTTAGAGCAGACCTCTGCTGGAGGTGATAATGTAACTAGCGCAGGAAGCCCCGAAGGGGGTGGAGTGCTTCCAGGAACTGCTGTACCGCCAGTAGAAATGGAATTGATGAACCAGATGACTAGCAGGGCATATGGTGCGAGGTTCGCCCAACGCCGTATCCCTGATGAAGACAAATAATACGTATTAATAACACAAGTCAATATTTGCTAAACAACACTTAGGAGAAAATCATGGCAAAAGGTAATGACGAAATTGTCATCCCTGTGGAGGCTACAGAAGCCTTCCATGCGGAGGCAAACACAGTTGCCCCAAAGGGCAAAGTCTTCACTGAAGACGAAGTAGAAAACATCCGTAAGCAAGAGAAAGACAAACTCTACAAGCGTATTGAAGAAGCGGAAAACCGCTACAAGACGATGGAAGAGCAAGTAACTTCACTCGCCCAAGACCGTGAGAAGGCTATCCGTGAGGCGCAGGAAATTGCCCGTAAGGAAGAAGAAATCCGCCGTCAACGTGAGTTTGATGAACTTAGTGCTAAAGAACTTCTCAAGCGAACAGAGGATGAATTCAATGTCAAGATTAAGAATGTTGATGCAGAGTGGCAGAGTCGCTTTGCTCAGATTGAAGCAGAACGCCAAGCGCAGTCTGCCCTTCTAGATAAAGAGCGCCAGTTGCGTGAGGTTGAAACCTACCGCCAGCGCCGTGTACACGAGTCTCAAGATGAGATCATTCCAGAACTGATTGATCTCGTAGCAGGAAACACGCCAGAAGAGATTGAAGCATCAGTGGAAATCCTTCGTCAGCGCAGTGCTGCTATCATTGAGAGTATCCAACAAGCGACTCAACCGAGTCGTGTTAAAGGTGTGTCGGTAACGGCTCCATCTGTTGGGCCAATGGAAACTCAAACGGAATACCAAACATTGAATGCGGAGGATATCCGAAACATGACAATGGATCAGTATGTTAAAATGCGAGACAGGCTTTTAAGTTCACGACCTAAAGGTCGTTTTTAGTTAATTATCCATTAGCCATTAAGGAGTAACTCATGGCATTTCCAGCACCAACAGGCGGTGCGATTACTGCAACAGCGAACATTAGTTCAACTGGTTACAGTAGCGACACCGCTCTATCCCCAGCAATTCAAACTATCTGGTCCAAGGAAATCTTGTTCCAGGCAATGCCTGTTCTGCGCTTTGAGCAGTTCGCAGTGAAGAAGACCGAACTTGGTGTACAACCTGGTTTGACCATCAACTTCATGCGTTACAGCAACCTTGCAGTAGACCAGACCGAAGGAGCAACCCTTGATGAAGGTGTGCGTATGGAGCCAGTTGCTCTGTCAGCATCACAGATTCAAATCACCGTTGGTGAACAAGGTCAGGCTCTTGCAGTTACTGAGTTGCTCCTTAACGCATCGTTTGATGACGTTATGGCATCATCCAGCCGCTTGCTCGGTCGTCACATGGCACAGTCAATGGACATCCAGGCTCGCAACACCCTTTACAAGACAGCAATCCCATTCGGTGGCGGTGCAGCAGTACCACCAAACGTAGTGTTTGGTCGCAAGACCCTCGGTGCAACCCGTGGTTCAATTGCTCCTTACGATGCAGGCACTTTGGGTGACGCAAGTAACCCAGGTTACCTCTCACCTGCAACCATTAAGGATGCAGTTGAAATTCTTGCTGGTCAGAACATCCCACGCCTTGGCGACACTTATGTTTGCTTCGTTCACCCATCACAGAGCCGTGCGCTCCGTGACTGGCCTGAATTCATTGAAGTAACCAAGTACGCTGCACCTGGCAACTTCATGCTTGGTGAAATTGGTCGTCTGTATGACGTAGTATTCATTGAAACCACACAGGTTGCAAAGAACACAGGTCCAGCAGACATTGACAACTCAGCATCGGGTACGCAAGCAATGAACGCAGACTCGTACAACGCAATCATGATTGGAGACAACGCATTTGGACATGCAATCGCATTGCCAGTTGAACTCCGTGACGGTGGCGTAATTGACTTCGGTCGTGAGCATGGACTTGCTTGGTACGCAATTTGGGGCTTCGGCATGATCACGCATGAATCACGTGTATTGTTGAACACCAAGGGTGGAGCAATCGCTTCCTCGTAATTAAGTCAACTAGTATTGGGGGGTCGGGGTAAAACCCGACTCCCCCAACCCCTTTCAATTGGAGAATAAAATGGCAGCACGTAAGAAATCAGTAGTTCAAGAATTTGTAGAGCAAGAAGAAGATGTTCTTTTTGTTTCGGAAATCCCTGATACAAAAGTAAAAGAAACCTCATTAAAGAGCAGTGAAGTTAGCGCTCGTGTTAAAGGTTCTTGGACAATGTTTTGGGGTCAAGACACTTGGATCTTTAATGACGGTCATCGTTATAAACTTCCTCGTGGATTGTTTGAATACCTAAAGAAGAACGGCAACATCTACGACACCCTCTGAGGTTTAAATGGCTGGATTTACAGTACCTAATGCAAGCGAGTACGGAGTAACAATCCAGAGCCTTGACCAAGCAGAACCAGATTCGCTTGATTTTCAAATCCTTGGTAATCACAATTACGGTGTACTTTCTGGTGCAGACATTACTGTCTATTCAGCAGACAACGGTTCTGCTGCGTTAACTGCTTCATATGTTTATGTAAATAATCATTACGGGTATGTGTCAGCAAGCACCGTAGTTTTTGATGCCCCTGAAGCAGATGCAAGATTTGACATACTTGTTGTAACCCGTATTGATGCAAGCACTTTCCAATATGGTGTGGTTAAAGGAACGGCTAGTTCAACTAACCCAATCTTCCCAACACTTTCATCTAGCCAACTTCCTTTATATGCAATCTACAGGAAGTCTGGTTTAACACTTAATACATTGAGTGTTGTTGATAAACGCATGTTCTTAAACATGGCACATAGAACTGGCACTGGTATCCCATCTGAAGCAGCAGATCAAGGTGACTTGTACATTCGTACAGGTACAGCACCTGCAACTGAACAATCATCGTTATACGTATACGTAGATAGCGCTTGGCAAAACCTTGCTAAGTATGAAGGAGTACGTGAAGATCCACTTCACCCATTTTTGTTTGCAGGTATCTAATGACTGCAAGAGAGCCTTACGTATCAGAGTTACCTAAACCTGCTGGTTCTGTATTAGACATTACAAGAATTCGTAGAGTTCACATCCCACGTTTTCGTGAACAACAACCTGCGATTGGTCAAGACTTGCAGAAGACAGTTCCTGGCACAGGCTCTGCGGATCAATAGTAAACTTTATCTATGTACGCTAACTACACTCAAGAAACAATGGATAAGATTACGAGAATTGCTCGTACGTTCCTTCGTGATTACCCTAAATTCTTTCAAGTATCTTTTGATGCCATTGGTCGTACTTACGAACTGGGTAGCCCAAACATCCAGGCTGAAAGCCTATGGGTGGCTACATACACATCAGGAAATGACCCTGTAGAAGTTACCTCAAATACTAGTGCATCAACCTATTATTCGTTGGATGAACGTAACGGTATTCTTCGTTTTAACCGCTCACTTCCAGCAAATACAAAGGTAATGGTTGAAGGGTATTACTTTGAATGGGTACTCCCTAAAGACCTTGAGTATTTTGCTGCACATGCTATTGAGCAGCACACCTACAACATTGATGTTCACTTAGAGAACTTTACGCCAATTATTTATGACACCATTGGAATGGCTACTGTGGTTGAAACCTTATGGGGTTTGCTTACTGAATACAGCCGTGACATTGACGTAACTACTTCAGAGTCTGTGCATATCCCTGCCAGCCAGCGTTTCCGAATGGTTCAATCCATGTTGGATTATTGGACCCGTAACTATCAGCAGCAGGCTCGTGCTCTAAACATCGGTCTTGAGCGTATTGAGATCATGAATCTTCGCCGTGTATCTCGTACAACTGGATACCTTGTACCTATCTACCGTGCTCGTGAACTTGGCGACATGAACCCACTTGAGCGTCAATGGCCTGAAATTAATCATGGAGATATTGTTATTGAAGATACTCAAGAACCTATGCGTGAAAACGTATACCTTGAACTAGAACCTCCACAGGGGAATTCAACCGCAGCAGTCGTTGGCTGGTAACTCATGGACTCCCGTAGAGAACTTGGGCAAATACGAAAGCATTATCGGCAATACCACCGCCATGTAGGTGAGCACATCACCTGGTTTGAGTTTATTGACTTTGAATCTGGAAGCACTATTGACGATATCTATGACGAAGGAAATGCTGGAGCAGGTGGAAAGACTTACGCAAAAGGGATAACCCTTCCTGTACTTATGGTTACAGAAACTGAAGACACCAAGAGAGCAATCCCTGAAGGTCGCCAGCCTGTTCAAATTGTAAACGCCGTATTGTCTATTCAAGATGCTCGTGATGCTGGTCTAACTAATCCATTTGAATACCAAAACCATTTAAATGACATGTTCTTTTATGATGGTCGTTATTACGCAGTGTCAATGTACCGAGTAAGAGGTCGTGCATCTGATGATGTGTTAATTGTTGTTGAAGGCATTGAAGTTTATATTGATCAAGAAATGCCATTTGATCCAGGTCCAGGGGAGATGTCAGTCAATGACCTTCCTTGGCCTTCAGCACTCCCTACATTCCTGGTAAACTAATAAAGCATGCCGTGCGGCATGCAAACATCGCCTAGAACTAAGGAGTGCCTATGGCTGGCAAACCTAAAACCAAGATTAACCTTAGTTCTGCTACGCATAAGTACGTTCAGGGAACCGCTTCACCCATTGCTTTTTACGGTGATTTAATGCTAAACCTAGAAGAATACCTAGGCAAGATTGTAAACCGAGCAATTGAGGCTGAAGTCAAGGTAGCCAAAGAAGCCTTGATCACCGATGAAGCCCAGTATGCTGAATTAGTAAATGACTTTAATATCACTTACAACAAATCAGATAAAACCTTCTCCTATAAGGTAACTGGAAAATCTAGACAAAAAGCCACGGCTTTAGAGTTCGGCCCCCCTGCTAGGTCAATACTGCGTAAACAATGCATTCAAGGTGCTGCCCGTTTGACCAAGCGCATCAACAAAGACCTAGATAAACTCACAGGAACAAACGGCGGAATATGAGAACTGGTTTTCTCCTTGCCGAAGACGAGGCTATTAAACTTCGTTTTAGTGGCTTATACGTAACCGATGATCGTAATGCTCGCCGCCCAGTACAGGTTTTCTTCCGATACCCAGAAGGGGAAACAGAGCGAGAATACCCATTTGTCACTATTGAACTTATTGACGTTATTCACGCTACCGAGCGTCAGCATTCTGATGTCCTTATCTACGCAGACACATCAGCAAGCACTCGGTTCGTAGACCACCCAGCATTCTTTGACTACTGGCCTAGCGAGGCTGATCACATTTCAGCAAGTGCTACCTCTGCATCGGCTGGGCAGTTTGTTATAGCAGATGATTTCATCCCCGTAGACTTACTCTACCAGGTGTCTATTTATTCACGTTCTGCCCTACATGACCGTCAGTTATCTGCTGGGATCATGTCTAGGGTTGCCCCATTTCGTTGGAACTCTATCCAAATACAAGCAGACAATACGGTTCGCCGTTTTGACCTGCTTGACTGGACCAACGCAGACTTACTGGATATGGAGTCGGGTTACCGAAAGCGCATATTCCGTAAGGTATTAACTCTCAAGATGTCAGCAGAGATCACGCATCTAACGCTTGATCAACTGCAAGGAATTCAATCCGTGCAAGAAATTAGTAGTACAATTATCCCTCAGACCTATGTTTTTAACCCGTAAGTTTTTTAATTACCTCTAACTTTTAGGAGCAATAATGGCATACGAACGCCCAGGAGTATACGTACAGGATGGTACGTTTGCTACCAACATTCAAACAACCAACGGACCAACTGCTGCTGCATTTGTTGGTCTTGCAGACCGTGGACCAACCACGCCAACGCTTGTTTCTTCATGGAACCAGTACACCAGTTTGTTTGGTGAATTGAGCAATGCCTATGATCTAGGTTACGCCGTTTATCATTACTTTGCTAACGGTGGGCAGACTGCGTACGTAACACGAGTTATTGACACCTCAGCAATCAAGGCATCTGGAATTTTAACTGCTACACCTAGCGGTGGAACTATCGCACCGTTGATTACCTTGATGACCAAATCAGCAGGTTCATGGGGTAACGATGTAACAGTTGATTACACATATGACCCAGAAACTTTGGAAGATGTTTCTACCGCACCAAAAGCAACTAAGGATTCACTCTTTTCAGTCACTGTAAAACTTAATGGAACAGAAGTAGAGCGTTGGAATGACCTTTCAGTTGACCCTGAAGATAACCGATACATCACAACAGTTCTTGATCTGTATTCTTCATATGTCAGTGCTTCAACCGTAGCAGCAGTAGCGGCTGGTACAGAACTTACTGTAACTGGTGTTGCTGTTGGTGATTACGTATCTAGCGTAACATTCACAGGTGGTTCTGAAGGTGCAGGAGCAATTGACGCAACTGACTGGGAAAACGCTGTTGAGTCTCATGAAACAATTACATCTGGACTATTGTTTAACTTGGTGGGTCAAACCTCATCAACAATTATTAACAATGCCATTACGGTAATGCAGACACGTGGAAACTCAATGCTCATTGTTGATACCCCACTTTCCGCCACAACTGCTGACCTGCTACAAAGCGCAGTATCTGGATACACCAAATCAGGGTATGCAGCAGTGTACGGACCAGCACTTAAGATGTTTGATCCTAAGAAGACTGGTGCTGCTGCAATCCGCAACACCTATGCTGGTGGTGCAGTAATTGGTGCAATGGTTCGCTCAGAGATCGCCCGTGGTGTTTCAAAAGCACCTGCTGGTTACTCATTGGACATCCGTAACGTATACGGTCTTGTTGGAAACCTCACCGAGACTCAGCAAGGAACTGTTTACAAGGAAAGTCAAATTAACTTGTTTAACGTAGTACCTGGTGTTGGTGTAATCATCAACGGTTCACGTACACTTGCCCGTAACACTTCTGAAAAGTACATCACGGTTCGCCGTTCGTTGAACTACCTTAAGGATGCTGTTAAGGCTAAGACACAGTTTGCTTTGTTTGAGCCAAACGATCAGCGTTTGTGGTCAGACATCACTGTTCGTGTTTCGGCTCTTCTTACCACCTTCTGGGGAACTGGGGGTCTTAAAGGTAAGACGACTAGCGAAGCATTCTACGTAATTTGTAACTCAACAAACAACACGCAAGCAGATATTGAAGACGGAAAAGTAAACGTAACTATCGGAGTCGCTTTGCAGTCTCCTGCTGAATTCATTGTAATTACTATCAGTCAGTGGACTGGTGGTTCATCCGTAACTACTAACGCCTAGGAGAAATCATGGCATTACAAGCAAAAACAACACGCACTGATCCACTACGTAACTTTAAGTTCACTGTTAACTTTGTTCCGTTGGATGACCGACTCAAGCAGTTGGTAACTGGTATTGGTGACCTAGGATTCGCTTCAATGGGCGGTCTTGCCGTTAACAACGAAGTAATCCCTTACCGTGAGGGTGGTATGAATACACACACCCACAAGATGATCGGTCTTACTGACTTCCCACCAGTATCATTTGCACGAGGTGCGTTTGCTAACCAAGATGCTCTTTGGAAATGGCAAAAGTTCATGCATGCATGGGTTAGCGGTGGTGTAGGCGGATTTGATGGTGGATCAATTGGTGATGACGCTAATTACCGTTGCAACATCATTGTAAAGATTTACGATCACCCATTTACTGGTCAAGTACAAGGTGGAGACACCAACTACTCGTACGACAGTGGCGATGGTGGCTCAGTAAACATTAAGCCAGGAAACGTAAAGTTGGCTTACAAATTGTTCAACGCATGGCCTGGAACGTATGCACTCAGCGACCTCAACGCTGGTGACAACGGAATCATGGTACAGTCAATGGTTATGCACCACGAAGGTTTCCATGTTGCATGGAAGCAAGGTGAGATTGCAAATATTGACGCATATAACTAAATAACATATTTAATAACTAGGAGAATAAATGTCTACACAATCGGAAGCAGCAGCAGTAAACGCCGCAATGACGGACCCAGTTCCACGGATTGAGAACGCCCCTGAAACGACCATTGAGTTGTTCAGGGGTGTTCAAAACCCTGAAACTAAGGAGTGGGAAACACTCGCTACAGTAAAAGAACTTACTGGTGAAGACGAGGAAGCCCTTGCTTCAATGGAGTCCGATGATGACTACTTGTACGCTAAGTACATGTCAGCATTACTTAAGCGCAGTGTTGCCAGTATCGGAAACATCAAAATTGAAGATAACCCATCGGTTATTGACAACCTAATTATTGGTGACCGAGACATGCTGTTCTTGGCTACGGTAAAAGCAACGTACGGTGAAAACCGTGAGTATCAAATGTTTTGCCCACACTGTGAAAAGTCAAACGATGTCCATATCAATGTCTCTGAATTCCCAATTAAACAAGGATCAAATTCAATGCATGACGGTGTAACAATTGTTATGCGTGATGGGACATCACAAAGTTTCCGATTGGTTTCTGGTGCAGATACACAATATGTAAGCGTTAAGGCTAAGACAGTACCTGAGCAAAATACCATTCTTATTTCCCGTTGTGCCGTTTGGGAAGACGGTAACAAGCCAGCAAACCCATTGTCTTGGGCAAAAAAGTTAGGTATGAAGGACCGAGCAAAGATTATTGAAGCCCTATTAGAAGCACAACCTGGCCCAGAAATCAAGGAGGTGGAAGCCCACTGCGCCCATTGCGAAAAGCAATTCCCTGTAATGCTCAACTGGGCCTCACTTCTATTCGGCTAATTTAGTAGTAACATATTGGGAATACGATTCAATTGCATCTGTCTACAAGGGCTTCTCGCTCAACGATATAAAAACGATGACTGTAAGGCAAAGAACTTACTGGTCAGCAATGAGTAGATGGCGTAAACAGGAGTCGTAATGGCTGAAAATGATTTAACTGGAGGGCGAGGGTCAATCCCACGAGGCAGCGCTGCTGCCGATATTCGTGCTCGCTTTAAAATAGACAACCAGTCTTTAAAGGAAATGTCTACAAACGTAAAAGATATCAAATCATCTTTTATGTATTTGAATCAAAACCTTGCTTCAATTAACACTAAGTTAGATACTACTTACAGAACACTTGCCAAGATTGCAGGACTAAACCTTTCAAACCTTTCAGGTGGTGCTGCTGCTGGTGGGGGTAAGACTCAATACAGTGCTGCTGTAAACCCATTTCTAAACAACACCAGCGCAAACGCAATCTCTGCTCCACAAATTTATGCTCCACGAAATACGTTTGTACTTCCATCTCCAGCAGGTCCTAGTGGTGGTGGATACGGTGGGGTAGATGACGGACCAGTGCGTGGTTCTGGAGCATTTGCTGGACTAACCCAAATACTATCAACAGCACTACAAGCAATGGATGCTCGCACTAACTCTGGTTATGCAAAAGCACAAAGCGCTGACAAGTTGGGTGTTTATTATCAGCAAGTAATGGGTATTAGTCAACAACAATACCAATCCCAAGTTCGTCAACCGATGACTGGAAGAATGCTTGGTGAAGGTGGGATTAACACACTACTTGCGTTGCAAGCACAGACTGGTATTGACGCACAGAAAAACGTGGCTGGAGTTGAAGGTCTTCGTGCGTTGTCTGGGTTCTCACTAAGTACAGGTGACATTGCAGGTATGGCTCAAAACCTTGGCTCTGCACAAACCAACAACCGAATGACCATGATGCTTGGTACTGGTCTTTATGGACCTGGTGGCAAACAGCGTTCAATAGACCAAGTTGTAAAAGACATTGCAAGAAATTCTGGTCTGCTTTCTAACCCTACGTTAGTTAAAGGCGCAAGGCAAAGTGGTTCGGTAACCCGTACTCGTTTGTCTGCAATGGGTGTTAGTGAAGACATTCAAAACTTGGTATTTGATTATGCTGAAGGAAATAACACCTACCGCAGTAAGGGTGGAAAAGGTGACTACGACCCATCAAGCGCCGCCCAACGTAAGTTGATGGGCATTGAGGATAACTTTGCTACTCAAGCAGAGAAGACCACAATGGTTAAAGATAAGCGTGATGAGCAGTTTTATAAAGATCAGGCTGATAACTACGCCAAAATGGAAAAGGGTATTCAAGCAACAACAAAAGCATTGGCAGATTTTGAACACAAACTCCGTGGAATAGTTGGTGTTGGAATTAGTACTAAAGGTGGACTAGCACGAAAAGGAATCGGCGCTGCCATGATGCTTGGTGGTGGTATTGCTTCAATGACTGGTGCTGGCGCAGCCTTTGGTGTCCCACTAATGATGCTTGGTGGACAACTGGCTATGGGTGACGGAAGCATGCCTGCTGGTAACACAATGGTTCCAACATATGGAAAGAGCCGAATCTCGTTTAGCCAAATGCAAAATAGCGGTACTGTACGAGGATTGAACTCTAAGTTTAGGGATCGTTTGTTCCAAATGATTGCAGACAACCCAAACGTAGGTATTGGTCAGGGTTCTCGTTCTGAATCAGAACAGCGTCAGTTGTTTCTTTCACGATATAAAAAAGACCCTAACGGTGAAGTTAGTTGGGAAGGTGAGAACTGGAAGCGTGTATCTGGCGCTCCTGCTACACCCCCAGGACACTCCATGCACGAAATTGGTCTTGCTGCTGACCTTGTAGGTGATCTTGATTGGGTACAAGAAAATGCTGGAAGGTATGGTCTTAAAACATTTGGTGGTGTCAACGGTGAGCCTTGGCACGTACAGCCAGCAGAACTTCCTAACTCACGATTTGATTATGAAAAAGGTGGCGCTCAATGGGGTATGCCTGCTGGTTCTTCCCGTGGTGCTGTAGCAATAGACAACGCTACAGGACAACCAATTGGTTCTGATGTTGTTGGAGATAAATACCAATCACAAAGTGTTTCAAACAAGCCAACAACGTATGATGCATATCAAGGGCTTGGTACTGTTGAGCAAATGGGTGTTCTACAGAGTAGAAACCAAGTAACTAGTGTTAGCACTAAGTACTCAAAGTATTCGGGAAACACTAATGTTGATTCAAGTATTCAATCAAGTGATTCAAGTTACACACTTTCTGCTGGACAAATGAATCCTGAAGATCTTGCAAAACTTTTATACAAACGTGGTTTCCGTGGAAAAACACTTGTAAACATGTTGGCTATTGCTGGTCGTGAATCCAGTTGGAGGCCAAGCGCATTCAATGGAAAGCCACCAGATAAATCATATGGATTATTTCAAATCAACATGATTGATACTAAAGCATCTAACTATTTAGGTGCTGCACGTAGAAAGCAATTTGGTATTTCCAATGATGAAGCGCTGTGGGACCCAGAAACAAACATAAAAGCAGCATGGATTGTTTCTGGTGGTGGTGGAAACCTTAGCCCTTGGAAAGTTGGTAAAAACGGTTCGTACTTAGATAAAACAGAAAAATGGATGCCAAAGGCTCAGGCTGCTGCAAAGTCTGCTGGAGTTGATAAAGGTGACCCAATGCCAATGGGAGCACCAACTCGTTCTGGTTCAACCAGTGTTGCAGTAGGTGGAGATACCAACATAAGTATTGCCCCAGTAATTAACTTGACTGGTGGTGGCGGTTCGGAAAGGGATGCACGTAAGTTGTCTGAATACATCATCAAGATGGTTGAAACGGAACTTAAAAAACAAGCAATGAGGACTAACTAATGTCTGACAATCAAAGAGCAATTGATGCACAAGCAGCACGTTGGGCATCCATCGCTGCAAAAGCACAAGGTAAAGGCCCTGCCGCAATTAAGGCTGCTGGTAAGGTCACATCACCATCGCCACCACCCTCTGCTGGTGTTAAAAGTGATATCAAATGGGGAGAACAGGCTACTGAAGATACACAATATTCAAAGAAAAATCCCCCATTCATATACCCAACACCAGCAGAGCGTATTGCTACCTTAAATGACAGTAATACAGACTCAACAAAACTTGGAATTAAACGTGGGTATATTCGTAGACTTACTGAGTACTACAACCATGTCAAAGGTTCTCCAACCTTAGACACCTTGCGTTGCAACTTTCAATTCAACCCACAAACAATTAGTCGCAGTGTTCAAGCAAACTACGACATGCAATTCTTTTTTAACCAAAGCCCAGATCAACTTGCTCAACCTATTCCTGGTCAATCAACATTCTCAATTGAATTGCTATTTAACCGTGAAGCAGAAGTTGCTACAAATATGTACCGTGGGGAAGATGGGAAGTTACTTAAAGGTAATTCTTACGAAACAAGTAACATTGCAACTAATCCAGCAGCCTACATTACAGAACAGTATGATCCAAAATGGGTTACCGAAATAGGTGTTCTTGCAGACCTTAAAATTCTTGATGACATTATTGGTCAAGGTATAGCACAAGACTTAATTGAAAATGCATCAGCATTTAAAACTACCTCAACTGGTAATAAAACTACAGGAAAAGATGAAACAGATACATCAAGCACTGATGCTGCGTCAGGATTTAATTCTGCAAAATTAGGACCGTTTGCTTCAAACATGGGTAACAAAGCGTTCTTGGTTCCAACACCTATTCGTTTATTGATATCTGAATTGTTTATGATTGAAGGCTTTGTAATGAGTAGCCAGGTCGTATTTAACAAGTTCACACCAAACATGGTTCCTACTCAGGCTCTTGTAGGTTTGCAAATACAAGCACTGTACTTTGGCTTTGCCCAAAAGAATACGTTCTTGTCAACACTGGATGTTTCACCAGACCCAGGGAATGGTTCTCCAGTTGTTACTGGGACACAGACAGCAGCAGACAAAGCAATTGTTGCCCAAACACAACAAGGAATGGAAAACTTCTTTAGAACAGTTTATTGGCAAGAAGGGAAAAATGGAACTAGAAGTCTGATTGACTCAATCTTTAACAATGCAAAGAATGACCAAATCTTTAACTTCACTTCGGAAGTTTCACAAAAAGGACATGACTTCTACCAAGCAGCAACTGCAAAAGGTAAAACTGGTGGTGGATTATCAATTACTTTTTCTGGAAGAATAAAGATTTGGTGGCATTCTTACGTAGATGGTGCTTCAAACTCTAGGTCAACAATTCCAACAAGTGCTGGTGGTAGTTGGACATACAAAACTGGTGCTCCACCGTCAGCAGCAACTGGTGGAATATCACTATCGTCTTGGGGTACGTCTAGTTCTCCATTTACATTAAGTTGTCAAGACTTTCATACAAAATATGATGTAAGTAATACCTTCTCAGATACTTGTTATTTTGGTTTGGGAAGTGATGATGATTACGAAGCGCACTATAAATGGGAACGACCAATTGCTAACTTGCCAATACCATTTAACCAAGACAAGTTTAATGTTGATCTTGAGATAAACATTAAAGTAACACGTGGTGGTCAAACCTTGTACGCTCCACAAAAAATAATTAAGTCATACAGGGGGCTTGAGGCAGGGGATGAGAGACTATGGGAATCAGTGTCGTTGTCCCCTGCGTACCTTGAAAGGAAAAGGATTAACTGATGATTACAGTTCTTTCTCGCTATACCTACGCAGATGTCAACTTAAATGGATTGCGTACTGCTGAACGTAAAGAAGTCCGTGATGTCTATGTTCAGAAGTACACAGTAAGAATGAAAGACACAATTGAATCTATTGCGGCAGAAATCTATGGTGATTCATCATTGTGGTGGAGAATCGCAGACCTTAATCCACAAGTACAATTTCCTTTAGATCTAGAACCAGGGATGGTTATCCGTATTCCACAATGATTAGAAGGGATGCGTATAAAGATGCCCCAATCATTGAGATTGAGGTGGTTGGCGGAACAGTACCAGTTGCTGACGTTGTTTCTACAGAAATTGTTTTCTCTGAAAACAAACACGATATGGCTACATTAACTTATTCAGGGTTTCCTCCACAGGCTGTAACTGCGTACTCAGGGTTACCTGTATACATTAAGTTTGGAAATAACGAAGCAAACATTAAAGAGTTTCATGGGTATGTTGCCTACGTTGAGGCTAACTCATATACACGTATGGGCCTTGTAAACGACTCACGAATTCAAGAAGCAAAAGTGGTTTGCTTTGGTGTTAGTTATAACATGAAGCCAACTAGGTCTGTTGTTTATAAAGATATTACTTTGCCTAAGTTAGTTAAAACTATTGCCAACCGATATAACTTTTCTTACTCAGTACCAAACAATAACTTTGTAATTCCATCAATAGATCAATCTTCTAAATCAGATTGGGAAGTTCTTGTAAGTACAGCAAAGCAACTTGGTTATTACGTCACAGTTACTGATACACATATATCTGTATACGACCCCTTTTCTTCGTATTATCGTTCCTTGCCAGTCACTATTTTAAATTCATTAGAAGCAGACAAAGGTTCAGAACGGAACCCAGGAAACATTTTGGAGTTTAAAGGAACATTTGGTGACGTTACACCACACGGTTCTAGCCATAACTATGTTATAAAAACATTAGATGCAAAAGGAAAGAATGTTGAGTATTCAACTAAAAACAATGTTGGAAGTGGTTTAGGTAAAAAAGTAAACCGTAGGTTTACTCAAGAGGTAACCATGAACGCTGTATCTAAAGAAGCGTTGCGACAATACGCAGACGGATACATAAAACAATCCGTGCCTCTACATGCTGATGTTACTGCACTGGGTATTTCTACAGTATTCCCTGGGTCACTTGTTATTGTTAATAAATACCAATCGGAATTTGATGGTTACTGGTTTGTAGAAGAAGTAAGGCATGTAATAAATACTGATCATTACTTAACACATTTACATATAAAAACAGATTCAACTAACGCTGCTTCTATGACCCTTGGTTCTGGAAGAACGTATAAAAAACATCCAGGGTCACGATTGGTTAATAACACATGGATAACCCAAAAGGAATTTTCTTATGTCTACTAATTTGTACCGTGCTGTAGTTGCGTATTCAAATGCAAGTACTGGAGAAATAAAAGTCCGTATACCTTCAAAGTTTGGACCAGATGTAACTGTTCCAATCTCGTATTACGGTAGGTCAGCACCTTGGGATGTCCCAGCAGTTGGTAACCAAGTTGTAGTTGGCGCAGATGACGAACACTTTACAAACGTATTTATTATTAATATAAACCCGACAGGATAGTTATGATTATTAAAGAACCATTTTCAATAGCACCCTCTGGAAAAGTTGCAGTAGTTACTGAGGCATCGTCTGTTACCTCACAAAAGGTAGCAAACTATATATTGACAAACACGTATGAACGACCTATGTCATCTGCTTATGGTGCTAACAGCCAAATGCTTGTATATGAAAACTTTGATTCAATGATATTTTCTGAATTTAAAATGGAGACATTACGAGAATTACAAAAGCATATTTCTGGGGCAGCGATACTTGATATGCGTATGATCCCTGGTGGGTACTCTGAGCGTAATGGCTCAAACGAGAACACAATGCTTATTGATGTACAGTATAAATTGCCAATTGGTGGGGTGCGAAGTACCCAAATAGACCTTGTATCCCCCCTTTCATTGACTGAGGAAAGCCCATTATGACCACATTTGATTACACAAGCCGAGATTACTTCTCAATTAAAACTGACCTTTTGGCACGTGCTGAACAAGTTCTACCAGAATGGACATCCCGTGATTCATCTGACTTCGGTATGTTACTTGTGGACCTTTGGGCTTATATGGGAGACATTCTTCATTACTATATTGATCGTGCTGCTCAAGAATCGTTCTTAGAAACAGCAACACAACGTGAAAGTATTTTGGCAATTGCTAACTTGTTGGACTACACACCAGCAGGTAGGACCGCAGCAGCGACAAACATTGTTTTAGACGCAACAAATTCTTCGGCCACAGACGCTACTCCCATCCTCATACCAAAGTACACACGATTTTTGGCTAAACCACTGTTGGATACTGCTGACGATGTTGTGTTTACATCTGATACTGCTATTGCATTTAACTCAACTGGTGCTGCTATATCTGGGTATGCAACATACCAAAAAACAGAACCAGTAAATCTAAACCTTACTGAAGGCGAGTTATTTGAGGAATCATTTACCAGTGATGGTCGGGTATCACAACAATACACATTGTCATACACGGGTGTAATTGATTCTTCGGTTGAGGTATACATTGCTGAAGGAACTAACGGCGCTGAAGTAACTTATAGCAAAGTTGATCGTTTAATTGAGGCAACAAACTCAGACTTAGTATTTGCTGTATCTCTTGCTGCTGATGATTCATCCACAATTGTATTCGGTAACTCAGTACACGGAAAAATCCCAACCACAAACGCACTTGTTCGTATTGTGTACAGGCGTAGTCGTGGTGCTGCTGGAAACGTAGACGTAAACGCTGTACAAGGTTTTGAATCACTTAACAACATCTATGGACCTACCTATGATGGTATTGAAATTACTCCAAACACAACTAAAGCATTTGGTGGTTCTGATAGTGAAAGCATTGCATCACTTCAAAATAACATCCCAGCATCGTTCCGTTCACAAGACCGTGCTGTGTCCTTAAACGACTACAGCGATTTAACTCTTCGTGTTCCTAGCGTTGTAAAAGCAACTGCTGCTGTGAGTGCAAGTGTTTCCTACCAGGGTCTTATTACGTCTAAACAAATTACTAATGACTATGTAATTCTTAAGACAGCATCAGCACATGGACTTACAGTTTCTAATATTATTGGCGTTTCTGGGTTAGGAGAACCATACGATGGTTCTTTCCAACTAACTACGGCATCAGCAACAACATTGGCTTATGCAATAGATGATGGGTACTCAAACACCGCATCTATTGCAGTTAACTCTGCTACTGCTTTATGGCGTAACGACAACATTAGAATATACGCACTCACTGACCAAGCAATTTATGACGGAACACTAGATGTATCACCAACAACATCACCACTTTATGTAGATGCGTTTACTCGTACGCAAGTATATGACTACATCAATCCACGTCAAATGATTGGTGTTAACTCTGTAGTTATGCCAACAGTAACTTTAACACCTGTAAATATTGACATTACATTAAACGTAATGCCAACATATGTTAAACAAAGCGTTGAAGAGGATGTAACAAACGCAATTAAAGATTTGTTCTCTTTTTCAAATGTTTCATTTGACCAGGTGGTAACTTTAGGAACTTTGTATAGGACAATACTTGATGTATCTGGAGTTGATTACGTAACCATTAATCAATTCACCACAACAAGTAGTCCAAACACAATTGACACTGTTGGAATTAGCCCAAGCGTTAAAGGTGTTACAACTACAACTGGAACACTTTTATTGTTATCTTCGTTGGTAATTACATCTAGTGGCGGAATTGTAACGGCATAATATGGCATACACCTCGTTCCGTATTCGTAGGCAAGACACCGTTGGTGCGCCTGACTCTAACCCATTTGGTTCGTACCTTCGTGGTACGGATACAACAGCACCAACTGGACTAACTAGAGATACATCAGACAACGCACTACGTGCTGATGGGTTCATTGCAGCAACTGGAGAACTAGTTGTCAACGCAACTTTTACTGCTACTGCGGTTGACTACGCAACAATTAATTTGGAATGGTCACAATTTGGAATGAACAACCCTTCTGAAAATGGATCTGGTGAGTCTGGAATATATGAAATTGTAGTTGTCTACGGAAAAAATGGTGCTCCAGAAACTGTCGCTGATGGTGTCGTAATTAAAGCACAACAGTATGACGACATTGTTTGGGCTGTGGAACACCATGATCTTCCTCAAGGCAGATGGGCTTACTATTCATTGTTCTTGCATTGGAACCAAAATGGAACTGGACCTACTGGTGTTAGTTGGTACGAACGTGTAGCGACATTACAAGAATTAGTTCCTTATAACCACGAATCAACTGACAAGTTATGGAAAAGAATTCCTGAGTATCTTCGTTCTTCGGATACATCTGGGGCAGATATTGACCCGTACAACCAAGGTCAAGGACAATTCCGTAGGTTCATTTCAATTTTTGGTTTTGAAATGGATAGAACACAAACCCTTATTGATGCAGTTATGACTGGGTATGACCCTTCGTTAAATGAATCAACATCAATTTCCCATCTAACAAACATGCTTGGTTTGGAAATAACACCAGAAGAAATCGGTACTTCACGTATCCGCCAGATCATCCAAGACATTGGTTACTACCGTTTACGTAAAGGAACTATTGAAGCAGCAGCACAATACATTACGGCGCTAAGTGGTTGCCAAGTTGATGTAATTGAAAACACTACAGACCCCCGATACACCTTCCGTGTGTACTCTGAAAAGGTAAACCTTGTTGCTGACTCATTGTTTGTAATTGAAACAGGGGTTAAAAAATGGGAATTTAGTTCTTCTACTGCATCATGCTCGTACACCAAATCAAATGAAGTTCTCACAGTTACAAACACAAGCGGTGCTTCAGCACAATTTGCCCTTACCTCAATGGTAGCCGTACCTGTAGATGCAGAAACAGATTACTGGTCTTCTATGAAAGTGTCTGGTAATGGATCTGTGTACGGTTCATACTGGTCAGCATCTGCTGGGTGGGCAACATGGAACACAGCAGAACAAACTGATTCTTTAATCCCAGTGAACCTTTCACCCACAGGCCGCCGTGTAACTCTTATGCCAAATAGCGCTAGTGCTATGGCATATCCAGTAATGCTGTTTAAGTTAAACGCTGGGCAAACCATGACAGTTTCAGAGTGGATGGTTGAACCAAAAACTTATGGAACATTCTTCAACGGTGACTCAGACTTTGGTGGGTTTATTTATCAAAACAACTTTGCTGACTACGCTTGGAGTGGTAGTCAATACGCTTCTTATTCTTTGTACACTACAAACAAACAGAAAACAAAAAATGCAATTAACAAGTTGTTGCCGACCCTCATTCCAGTTACAGTATTGATTAAAGGTCTTACAGGATACGAAGTTGTATACGATTGGATTCCAGGAAAAGAATGAACTACATAATCTGTGCATTAGCCGTTTACAAAGCAGTTCAAATACTTGAAGCAATTTCTCCACGGGAAGCAATGCCGTGGGTCAAGGTATTGGTAGGAACAGTTTTGTCTTACGCTTCAATCTTTATCGTTCCTTTTGATGACCGATGGTTAGCAGGTTTAGCAGTAGCGACACTTGCAGGAACGGTACACACCCTGCTACGCTTGCTGACTCTAATGGGGGACATGTCGTTTAAACGCTCAATCAAATAAGGAAAGAACATGGATTACTTAATCGGTGGTACTGGTAACGCATCAGCAAACGTAATTGAATCTGGTCTTAGTGACCTTAAAGGAAGTTGGTTTCACATCTTGTGGACAGGTAAACCAACCGCAGGTCAGGCACGAGTCCTTGACTGGATGATTGACCACAGTGCAAAGTTCACGGTCTATACAGAATCTGGAAAAGTTCCCCCAGCAGTTGGTCAGGCTTCCGATTCAATTGTCAAGGTAGACAGTCTTGTAGAAGACGCTTTTTTTCAAGCCCAAACTCGTTCAGAGAATTCACTAGCAGTCCTTGTCCTGTATGACGAAGACGAGACTAAAGAGGCTACAGAACTTACGCAAAGCCTTGTGTTTGGGGCAAATGACCGCAACCTAGTCTGCTTGGAGTTGACCAATGGTCTTGCCCCACTAACCGTTGACTCGGACAAACCCTCTTCAGAGGCCCCTAGGAAGCCCCAGGATGAGCCAAAAATTGATGTGGTGTCTACCCCACGCATGGAGAAGGTATTGAGTGTTAGAGAGCCTGTAATGCAGATTACGGTCTACTCTGACGGATCTATAAAAACCAAGCAGTTATAGGAGAGAGCGGTGGGCAAAGAAGAGAAAAACCCACCGCCCTCAATCCCATAAGAGCCAATTCCGCCAGAAAGGGGGAGCGGAATGGCAGGAAGGATGAAGGTTTCCTTCCATAAATAAATCGTAACACAGCAAATAAGAGGAGACAAGTATGGCAAAGTTCAACGGAACATTTATCCCAATCCCAAGTTGGGTCATGGAATACATTGGGAATGACCCAATTGCTTTATGTGTATTGATAAATGCAATGAAGTACATGGACAATGAGACTCAACAGTTCACAACGTCTTACGACCATCTGGCTGAAAAGACTGGATTAAACAGGAGAACAATACTCCGTGCCATGAAGCGCATTGAGTCTTCTGGGGTACTACGAAAAACCATTCGCAGGGCTAAAGGTGGCAACAATAAAACCAACTTGTACACCGTGGATTTCAACAACCCTAAATCAAGGGAGGGTGTCTCCAGGGACACCCCCCATAGTGTCTCCAGTGTCACCCCCCTAGTGACTCCAGGGACACCCTCGGAGGGTGACTCCCGTGACACCCAATCTATAGAGACTAATCATTCTCTAGAGGGGGCCAGAAAAAAGGATGGAAAAATTCCTACGTTTATGCTTCAAGACCCTAGGTGGATGCGCCAGATAAAAAACTTGGAGTCGGAATGAAAAAGAAACACGATGACTGGGGTGTCAAAGTAATCGGCGCTGACGAAGATAAGCCAAAGGTTGAACCGCAGAAAGGTCCAAGCCTCAAAAAGTTAGTTATGTACCTTCAAGACCGCACGACTGGTATGTCCATGTCATTAAACGCTCCAGTTAACGGGCCAGCCATGATGAAAATCTTTAGCACCATGATTGCAGACTCAGTTACACATGATCAGATATATCAGATGATTGATTTGTTTGCTGATGACATTAAGCGCACACCGTTAAAAGAACAAGAGACACCTTGGAGAGCGTTTGCTGCCAGACGAGGTGAATTGTTTAAGCGTGTTCAAGGTAGTACAGTGCAGTCCACTTCTGAAGAGATGAAGTTTGATCCACGATTGGAGAAGTACCTTGAGGGGTGAAAAGAAAGCAATCAACATCATGGTTGATTATCTTGAATCACGACATGAGTACGACATCGCTCTTCAGTGGCGTGATTGGGAATCAGCAGAGACTTGGCTTGTTCAAACACAAGTTGATTTGCAAGCAATGAAAGACTACGTAAAAAAGTATTACAAAGAAAATAAGAAGAGCGTTGAAAGGACTTTGATTGATGACGATGAATACTGAGTGGCACGGTTCTCGGTACTGGCGCAACCGACAACCAAAAGAACGTGTGGATAACGCACACATACCACGCCGATACATTGAAAAAACTTTAGACAACTACGATGAAGAAGTAGGTAGTTGGGGAGTTGTTAAAGCCATTCGTGGATGGATGGGAAACTTTGAAGAGAACCGTTTGAACGGTGAAGGTTTGTATCTGTGCGGTTCCACTGGTACTGGTAAGACTCATCTTGCCGCAGGCTTGCTATCTGAATTATTGGAGAAGCACAAACTTGGTGGTTTCTTTATTACTGCTGAGAAGTTTGTTGAGGCATCTTACGATGAGATTCGCAATGATGGTGAACTCCCGATGGAGTACGGTGATGAGTACTTGCTGAAGTATTTAAACGCTGTCTATGACGTTGTGGTTATTGACGGGCTTGGTAGCGAGAAGAAGACTGAATTTACAAAGGGTGCTCTTGTATCATTGTTTAACAGTAGGTACGAGCAGAAACTGATTACAATCGTTACATCGGAGTACAGCATTGCTTCGTTGTCTAAAATTTATGGTCCACGGCTATCTTCAATACTCCAGGACTCAACCTTACAGATTCCATTTGAAGGAAAGGATTACCGAATTACTCAGTATGGAACGAAATGACCTGTCATCGTTTTCACAAAAGTCGCAAGCAACAATGTTTGAAGGTGTGCTTGCTTCAGAGCCTGAAGGTATCGCAAAGATAAAAGCCGCATACTTTTTGAGAAATGAAAAATGGGATCAGTACCTAAGAATGTGGGAACCAAATACTCTCCCAATCAAATCTCTTAGTGATTCAATAAACAGGTTGGGTATCGGTACAGAGGTTTATACACTGCTTCCTCCGCCAGTCGCTGATGCGATTGACAGGTGGTTAATTAAGAAGGGGATTTCAACTAACGTGGTTTCATTTCAAGACATCAAAGAACTTGCTTATGACCTCAGCATCAATCGTGGTATTACGCAGATATATGTTGCAGATCAGGAGCACTACAAACTTATTGGGCTTAGGGCAACCGTAGTCTCACCAAAGACTGCGTGGTCTGCCTAATGGCTAGTGCAGAACAATTACTAATCAGTAAGGTCATTCAAGACCAAGACATTTCCTTTCCGTTAAAGCATGGCGTAAAGACTGAACACTTCACTAAAGAGTGGGGGAATGTCTGGACATGGATTACTTCATACTGGCGTAATCATGGGTCAGTTCCAACTGAACGTGCGCTTGGTATGGAGTTTGGAGACATAAAAGTAATTGATGCTAAACCAGAACCGTTTACCGCATTGGTAGATGAACTCTATACAAGTTACCGCCAGCGCAATCTTGTTGAGGCCATGTCAGCAGCGATGCCTGCACTCAATGCTGGGGACACAAGTGAAGCGTTTAAGTTGCTTGCCGCAGGTGTACAGAAGGCTGGAGCAGATGTTGCTCGCCTACGAGATGTAAACCTTATTGAGCAGTGGGAAGAACGTGTTTCAAAATATGACGAACTACGTAAGATGCCTAATGCTATTCGTGGTATTCCTACAGGTATTCAAGGTCTTGACAGAATCACTTCGGGTCTTCGCCCACAACAGTTGATTACATTTGTTGGTGAAGCAAAGAAAGGTAAGTCGTTGATGACGTTGATGATGGCTAACGCAGCCCACATCCACGGTAAACGCCCACTCTTTGTTTCGTTTGAAATGTCAGCAGAAGAACAAGCGGCACGTTACGATGCGATTGTTGCCAAAGTTCCGTACAGCAACATCTTGCGAGCAAGTCTTTCTGACGAAGAGTTTGAGCGTGTTCGTAATACTTTGCGTATGCGTAAGAACATGCATCCGTTTGTTATCACTGAGGACACATCATCACTCACCACCGTTAGTTCACTTGCGGCAAAGGTGCAAGAGTACAAGCCAGACATTCTTTTTGTTGACGGTGTGTATCTAATGGATGACGAGCAAGGAGAACCAAAGGGTTCGCCACAGGCGCTCACAAACATCACTCGGTCTTTAAAGCGTCTTGCACAGACTGCTGACATTCCAATTGTTGGGACTACCCAGGTTCTTTCATGGAAGTTGGGTAACAAGAAGTCACGCAAGGTAACGGTTGACTCAATTGGTTACACCTCGTCATTTGCTCAAGACTCAGACCTTGTTATTGCAGTTGAGTCTGATCCAGATATTGAGAACCAAGGAATCATTCGTGTAGTCATTGCACGTTCAGCCCCACAAGGAGAGATTAGAATTAACTGGGACTGGAACAACATGGACTTTACAGAGGTAGGAGAAGATGAGGATGATAATGACTCGGACAATGACAACTGGTACTACTGATATTGCTGGTGTCCTAACTCAGTTAGGAGTAACCGTAAAGCGTGTAGGTGAGAAGGAAATATCTGGGTGTTGTCCTGTACACGCTGCACGAACTGGTAAAGAAGATAGGTCACCATCGTGGTCAATGAATGCAAACACTGGTTTGTGGATTTGTTATTCCTGTGGTGCTAAAGGAACATTGTCAACCCTTGTTTCAGAACTTACTGGTGAGCCAGACAGCATTATTGCTGTACATACTTTCTTGATTAACTCTGGTCTTGAAAGATTGACAGCAGAACCTGTTGCTGAGTTAAAGCCAGAAGTAGATTGGAAAATGTTTAGTTCTTTTCCAGCGCCCTCTGACAACTGGTTGTGGACTCGTGGTCTTGATAGAGCGTCTGCAAGAAAGTATGGAGTTAGGTTTGATGAGAAGAAACAAGCATGGATTCTTCCCATAGTTTCTTCGTTTGGTGAATTGCTTGGGTGGCAAGAGAAAGAACCATCACAGGTTCGCAACTACCCAATCGGGATTAAGAAGTCAGATACGCTATTTGGCCTAGACAAAGTTTCTCAAAAGATTGTAATGGTTGTTGAGTCCCCGTTAGATGTAGTCAGGGTTGACACTGTTATGGATGGGGTAAGTGCCGTGGCAACTTTTGGAGCACACGTAAGTAAGGCCCAGATACGTCTTCTATCCGAACATGCTGACGGGTTAATTATTGCTATGGATAATGATGAGGCAGGTATTGAGTCTGCAAAACGTATTACAAAGCAGTTACCAGCGTTTAGGTATGGTGTAAAATATATACACTACGCACACACGAACGCAAAAGACATCGGTGAAATGACTCAAGACGAAACGCTAACGGCAATAAAGCAAGCATCAGTAATACCTTGGTGGATAAATGTTTAAAGGGAAACTTTATCCGTTTCAAGAAGAGGCAACCGAACTCATGGTTGACCGTGGTCAAATGTTGTTAGCCCTAGTGATGGGTGCTGGTAAAACTGTTACTACTATTGCTGCACTAGAAAAGTTGTTTGAGTCTGGTGAGATAAAGAAAGTAATTGTGGTAGTCCCATCTGCATTGAAGTATCAATGGGCTAGAGAAATTAAAAAGTTTACTGATTCTGATGTCGTTGTTATTGATGGTTCTGCTGCCGCTAGAAAGAAAGAATGGCGTAACGCACTCAGCGCAAAGTACGTTGTTGTTAACCCTGAATCATTAGTTAACGACTTGGCTCATTTTGAAAAACATAAGTTTGATGCAATTGTGGTTGACGAAGCAACCATGATTAAGACCCCAAGAGCCAAGCGTTCTAGGCTCATTAAGCGCATAGGTAAGAAATACCATTACAGGTTTGCGCTCACTGGTCAGCCTATTGAGAATCGCCCAGAAGAATTGTTTTCTATTATGGAGTTTGTTGACCCAGCAGTACTTGGGAAGTTTGAAGTGTTTGACCGCACCTTTATTGTGCGTGATCATTTTGGTAAGCCAAGCAGATATCGAAATCTTAAGGCTCTAAATGAAAGTATGCAAGACGTAATGGTCCGCAAAACTCGTGAAGATATTCAAGACCAGTTGCCCCAAGTAATCAACCACTTCATTCCAGTACCATTTGATTCCGCAGGTGCTGCTGTGTATAGGAAGTTGTCTAATGACTTGCTTGATTCTATTCAAAAAGCAATAACCCAACATGGCAGAGGGTTTGATTTGTGGGCGCACTATTACGGAAACAATAAGAACATGGAAGCACAGGGGGATGTCATGTCCAGATTGACTACCCTACGTATGTTCTGTGATAACCCAGAACTGGTAAAGATATCCGCAGAGCAATACCTAGACGACAATAACGATCAAGGTAGTAAGCATGCTTCTCAAGTTGTAGCACAGGGTCTTATTCCAGAGAGGTTTAACACCCCCAAGTTAGATGCGGTGCTTCAGTACATTGAAGATGTTTTAAATGAAGATCCAAAGAATAAAGTTGTATTGTTTTCGTTTTTTAAAAACAATTTACGATTAATTCAAAACGCTACAAAAGGGCTAACCAACAGCGTTTTGTTTATGGGTGGCATGGATATGATGTCTAGAGACAGAGCAAAACAACAGTTTGCTAACGATCCAAACACCCGTTTGTTCTTATCATCGGATGCTGGTGGCTACGGTGTGGACTTACCTGTGGCTAACTATTTGATTTCCTATGACCTTCCTTGGAGCGCTGGAAAACTAGACCAACGAGAAGCCAGAATTATCAGGTTGTCATCTGAGTTTCCGCACGTTAACATAGTCTCATTCGTAATGAAGGGGAGTATTGAAGAGAGGCAATACGAAATGTTGCAAGAGAAAAGGAACATCAACAAAGCATTCGTTGATGGTGGTCACGACCACAAAGGAAACTTTCAACTGAACTTAGGCGCATTGTCTTCGTTCTTAACAAACAGCGAGGTATAACATGGCAAAGATTGTAAGAGAAACACCAGCATCAGAATTTAATGAAGCGCATGCACGGCGAGTGGTTGAGGATTACAAGAACCACAAGTCAATGCTTGACCAAGTTCAGAAAAGAGCAGACGCTCTTAAAGCAGAACTAACTGAGATGCTTGTTGCTCACGGTAACCCAGATGAAAAGGGAAACATCTGGATTGACTTGGGAGATGTAGAACTTAAGCGTGAGCGCCGTGTATCCAAATCGTTTAACACCAGTGCTGCTGAAGCATGGGCTAAAGAGAACGGTCATTGGGATACTGTAAAAGAAGTTATTGAAGTTCTTAGTGAGGACAAGTTGCTTGGCCTTGCTTGGAATGACGAAAACATTCAAGAGAAAGTTAAGACGTTTTATGTTGAGAAAGAAACATGGGCGCTCAAGGCTTAGATAGTTTTCTTGAGGATCTTCCTAACTACCCTGGAAAGAAGCCGCCTAAAAACAGGGCGGAAACTAAAAAGAGTAAGGAAGAAGATCCTTTTGAATTTCTTCACGCAACGTACTACCAGGTGCGTGGGGAAAAGGTGGCCTTCTACACAATTGGGGAGGTTGCCAAAGCACTTGGAAGAAAACCAGATACATTACGACACTGGGAACATGATGGAATTATTCCTGTTCCAAAGTTTCGGACTTCTCCTCCAGAGGGGAATCAAATTCCTGGAAAAAGTTCCAAGGGGCGTAGGCTTTACAGCCGAAGTCAGGTAGAGTTACTGCTATACGCAGTTGATCATTTTGGACTCAATAAAGCACGAGGACAAAATGTAGATTGGGTAGCATTCAAAAAACACATACATACACACTGGTCAAATTAAACACACGAAAGCAAGGTACATCATGTCAAACCGTTATGACGAATATGAAGATGACGAGCAAGAAATTGCATCGCCAGTAAAAGCAAAGCAAACAAACGCAACTGAAGCACCAGCAGCACGATCAATCAAGCGTGGTTGGGGTGCAGCAGACCGTGTTCAGGAAGCATCCTCACCGTACGCACAGCGCTTCAAGGTAACTGAAGACACACAAGTCATCAAGTTCTTGGAAGACGAACCATACGCATCGTTCCGCACACACTGGATTGATGGTCGTCAAGGCCAGAAGTCTTTTGTCTGCTTGCATGACGATCCAAATGGTTGCCCACTTTGTGATGCAGGCAATCGCCCAAGCACGAAGTTTGCATTCAACATTGCAGTCCTTAGCAATGAAGAAGAAGCAATTGTTAAGTCGTTTGAAGTTGGCGTTCGTCTGATTGACCAACTAAAGAACTTCCACCTTGACCCACGTCAAGGACCTCTGTCCAAGAACTATTGGGCAGTATCCAAGACTGGCAAGGGAGCACAGACACAGACCATCTTGCAGATGGTACGTGAGCGTGACCTTGAGGAATGGAATCTCAAAGCATTTGATGAAGACACCATGAAGGTGTTGAACAACAATGCTTACGATCCAAGCATCATCAAGATCCCTACTCGCACAGAACTGTTGGAAGTAGCAACAGACATTCTTGACGCTCAATAATCTTTATGCAACAGACGGTTCACACCGTTGAAGAGTTGCACAAACTTGTTGAGATAGTTACAAAGGCAGGGGAATTTGCCTTTGACATTGAGTCCCGTGGGGTTATTGAGCGCCATGATGATATCAATACACTTTTCTTGAAAGAGTGTAAAGATCACATTGCAACGCTCAAAAACCCTACGGATTCAATTGTTGCCTCATCAACGGAAGCAATTCGCCAACGATACCTAAAAGATTTAGCACTAGACCCTCTACGTAACGAGGTGTTTTGGATTGGCATTGCTACCTACGGTCACTCATGGGCTATACCTATGGGTCATTTGCTTGGTGAGATAGTTATTCCAGAAGAACGTGGTGACGGTACAACCATCCCACCATCTGGATATCGCAAGGTAACAGCAAGCGGTAAGGAGTCAATGGCTAAAGCCAAATATGTGATTCCAGGTGTCTATTCAGACCCACCAGCGCAGTTATCTCGCTATGAAGTTTTTGAAGCGTTGCGCCCAATATTCTTTAGCGACCTTGTAAAGGTTGGTCACAACGTAAAGTTTGACGCTCGCTCTATTAAGAAGTACTACGGAGAGTTACCACCAGGTCCATACATGGACACGATGATTCTTCAACATCTAGAGAATGAGAACTCACAATCGTTTTCGTTGACTAACTTAATTGCCCAGAACTTTGGTGGGCATGATGCTTACGCCAAGGAAGGAAAACTTGGTGCTGTTATTAACACTGTTCCCTTTAGTTCTGCGGCTAAGTACGTTCACTTAGATGCTCGTTGGACATGGTTGCTTTACTCTAAGTTGCGTTCTAAGTTAAACCTTATTGAAGATTTACAGCCAGCCATTCAGCAAGAGTCTGAAGTTCTTCGGGTGCTCATGTGTATGGAAGAAGAAGGGATTACAGTTAACTCAGCCTCACTTAAGTTATTGAGGAAAGAACTGGATGCCAAGATGCGTGAGTGCCTACTGGACATTGTAGACAACTCCTACGCAGGGTTTAACCCAGACTCTAATAAGGACAAACAAACGTACTTGTTTACAGGTAAGCGAGCAGGTGGCCTAGGGCTTAAGCCAACTAAGAAGACCGCTAAGGGGGTTCCATCAGTTGATGCGGATGCTCTTGAGAAACTTAAAGGCAAGCATCCCTTGATCCCACTTTTGTTGCAATGGTCAGAACTTGGGAAGATGAAATCAACATATGTTGATGGTCTTATACCTAAGTTAAACAACGGCAAGTTGCACCCATCGTTTAACATGCACCGAGCAGCAACTGGTCGGTTATCTTCATCTAATCCAAACTTGCAGAACATTCCACGAGACTCCACCATCCGTAGTTTGTTTGTACCACCAGATAAGTACACCATGTTGGTGGCTGACTACGACCAGATTGAACTCCGAGTCATGGCAATGTTTAGTCAAGATGAACGGTTGCTTCATATTTTTAAACACAACGAAGACATTCACGCCGCTACTGCGGCTGCCGTGTTTAAGAAGCCTTTAGAAGAGGTAACATCTGAAGAACGACAGATTGGTAAAGGTGTTAACTTCCTCACCGCATACGGTGGTGGTCATAAAAAACTTGCCCTACAAACAGGTATTGAAGAAGAACACGCTATGTCGATACTTGATAACTACTACAAGAGTTTTGCTGGGTTGACTAGGTGGAAGCAGATTGCTATTACCAAGGCTGTTCGTTCTGGGTATGTGTCCACGATTAGTGGTCGCAGGCGTAGGCTTCCAGAGTTGTTATCAAAAGATTCGTTTACACAGTCACGAGCACAACGCCAAGCCATTAACGCCATTATTCAGGGAAGCGCCGCAGATATCTGTAAGCAAGCCATGATTGATGTGGACAAGGCTTTTACAGGGACACAGGCAAGGATGCTTGTACAAGTGCATGACGAACTTGTAGCAATTGCCCCAGAAGAAGACGAAATCTCTGCAATGTCCACCCTAGTTACTGCGATGGGTCACGATAGGAGTATTATGGGGGTCACACTTAAAGTGTCGTGTCATGCAGCAACTAATTGGTCGGAGGCAAAAGGAAAATGAATCTTATTACTGAGAAAAGAAACTTCTGTCTTATGCTTTCCATTCCATCAGGACAAGACGTTGCTGTAAAGTTAGGCTTTACCCCATCTTCTGAAGATGTTAAGGAATTAGAGCAACAACAGATTGATGAGCAGTGGGAACTCCTACATGATTTTGGAATCTTTGATGAGATTGCTGAGTCAGTTGATTGGTTTACAGAGGTTCTAACCACTAGCCTAGATGACGAGGAATTACCACCTTTGGCTGCGGTTGAAAGTTCAAAGAATGTGTTAATTTCTTATGGAATGGCACTTGTTCAAAAACTATTAGAAAATCAAATGATTGCGATAATCTCTCCGTTAGAATAAGGAAACAATAATGAGCAGTTGGTGGGATAGGAAGTTAAACAACGCACCCCAAGAAGAACGTAGGGCGTTACCGTCTGAGCGAGTAGTTTTGCCTGCACTACAACAGCAAGCGCAACAACGTGTAATGCAGTCACCGTTACAGCACCAAACAACTGTTGCCCAACAAGTTGACCCTAACGGGCAGACCGACATGGGTACTGCTATTCGTTCATGGAAAGGTGGGGAAGCACATCGTGTTGACGGTAACCAAACATGCCCACGATGTGGAAGTGGGAATGTATTTAGTAGATCAAATGCATCAGCAGGTGGAAAAGTTCCTGCTCCAAGATGCTTTCAATGTGGGTGGAACTCCCTGTATGATCAAGGTGAACAATCAAACTGGGTATAGGAGTATACGTGGAAAACAATTGGGACAGTCTGTCTTCAATCATTAATTCGGTTAACAAACAATATGGTGCAGGAACAATTGTTAAGGGTAGTGAAACCCGTGGCAAGTTAGAGCGTATCTCTACAGGTATCTTGTCCTACGACCTCATGCTTGGTGGTGGTTGGCCTGTAAATCAATGGAGTGAAATCATTGGTGAAGAGTCATCAGGTAAGACTGCACTTGCATTTAAAACTATTGCAACTAACCAAGCACTCAACCCAGACTTCATCGCTTTGTGGATTGCTGCGGAAGAGTTTGTTCCTGAGTATGCAGAGTCCATAGGTGTTGACCTAGAACGTCTGTGGATTGTTGAAACCAACATCATGGAGCAGGCGTACAACTTGGTTATCAATGTCATGGCTAACCGTGCTGTTGACATGATTGTCATTGACTCACTACCTGCACTTGTTCCAGACGATGAGTCTGAGAAGATGATGGAAGAGTTCACCGTAGGTCTTGGTGCTCGTCTTACATCTAAGTTCTTCCGCAAGTCATCAGAGGCACAGAAGCGTTCACTTATTACTGATGAGCGCAACTGCACTGGATTGATGATCAACCAATGGAGACAAAAGATTGGTGTCATGTGGGGTGACCCACGTACAACACCAGGTGGGCTGGCAAAGAACTTTGCTTACTTCTGCCGTGTTGAAGTAAAGCGTGACGAATGGCTGAAAGACAAAGATGAAGTTGTTGGTCAAACTATCAAGGCTCGTACACTCAAAAATAAGACTTATCGCCCTAACCAAAGTGCGATCATTGACTTCTATTTTGCAGACACACAAGGATTTGAGAAAGGTGACTACGACACTCTTAAAGACATGTTGAACATCGGTATTGCTATTGACATCATTACTCGTGCTGGTGCTTACTACTCGTTTGGTGAGGGGCGCTGGCAAGGTAAGGACAAGATGCTTGATGCATTCCGTGAAGACCTTGATATGCAGAGAGACTTGATTGCCAAGGTTGAAGCGCACTACGGTGTCGCACGGTGAGGATTATAGGGAAAGACCCAGCCGATGACAAACGAAAGATCAATAAAGCGTCTGTTAAGCAAGAGAAGCGAACCGCTAATTCGTATAAGGGATCTCGTAATGCTCGCTCTGGTGCTGGTTGGCTTCGCAAAAATGATGTTCGTGCGGAGAACTTCCTCATTGAAAACAAACTCACAACAGGACTAACACAGATAACTATTAAGGCACTTGATCTTGTTGAGTTGCGTGAACGTGCAATCATTGAGGAAAGAGTTCCTGTATTGCAGTTTGATATTGGCGGTAGGCGCTATGTTGTTATACCAGAAGATGATTTTTTGGAGATGATTGATGAGTGAGATGCATGACTACAAGAAGTTGCTGACCATGAATGGTCGTGTGCTTCCTACTGTGGCTATGCAGATCCTAAAAGATCGTAATGTCAAGGAGTCCACACGGGATACAGACCACATTCACCCAAGCGATTTAGCAAAGCGTGATTGGTGTCCACGTTCTAATTGGTACACCATTAAGAAGCACCCTAAAGACCCAGACAATTTTTCGTTTCAGCGCTTGAATGTGTTTGCTGAGGGACACTACATTCACGCTAAATGGCAGGACTGGCTAAATAACGCTGGTGTTCTTGAAGGTTTGTGGCAATGTAAGAACGATATTTGTAACCACAAATGGGAAGCGGTGAGTCCAGAGAAGTGTCCATCATGCGGAACCCCAAAACCTATTTACCGTGAAGTTCCAATTAGTAACGAAGAACATCATATTCTTGGTCATGCTGACGGTATTGTTAACGACAAGCAAGGCCGTACTTTGATTGAGATTAAATCAGTTGGTCTTGGTTCAGTTCGTTTTGAAGCACCCGATTTGTATTACGCATATCAAAAGGGTGAAATAACACTTGATGGTTTGTGGAAGAAGATTCGTCAACCTTTTGCAAGCCATATACGTCAAGGTTTGTTGTATATGTATTGCACTGGTATCCACCAAATGACATTTCTATACGAATGGAAACCAACACAAGAAGTCAAAGAGTTTGTAGTTGGGTTTACTCCAGAATTAGTGCAACCAATGCTTGACAACTGCAAGCGACTTATGTCAGCATTAAACGGAGATATTCCACCAATGCGACCAATGTGGGCAGAAGAACCTACATGCAATGGTTGTAAATACTGTCCTTATAAAAACACATGTTGGAGACTAGACGATGAATCCAGAGATGGAACTGTTCAAACAAAACTTCCCGTTACCAGAAAAGCCAAAGGGACTACTCCCCGAACTTCCTCGTAACATCGGAGACATCGGGGACTCCGATCTTATGGAGTTGTACACCGACTTTATGGCATGGTTGGTCTATGCCAAGGCTCAACTAGTTCAGGCTGAGATTTCAGAAGAACGTGAGCGCAACATCCTTGAGTACCTACAGTCATCTGTATTGATTGAGCAGTGGGGTGACAAGGCTAAGGGTGATTTGGTTACCGTGGCTAAAGCCAAGCGAGATGTTGACCCAAAGATCCAAGATCAGATTGAAGTACACACACAGAAACGTGCGTACCGTAAGTTGGTAGACACTGTGTTTGATCGCTGCGAACGTGGTGCTCAAGTAGTTTCCCGTGAACTGTCACGCCGCATTGGTATGTCAGGTAAGGAACTTCGCCAACACAGATTTACGCCATAAAAAGTTTGTACCCACACACCAAAATTTGGAGATAGACCCAGATGGGAAATAAACACAAAGCAAAAGGGACATCGTTTGAAACCCTTATTGTTAACTACCTCAAAGAGCAAGATTTCTGTAATGCTCGCCGCACAGCCCTTGCTGGGGAGAATGATGCTGGTGACATCCACGGTGTGGTTCAGGCTCGTGAGATACCTGCCAAAGAACTTGCCATTCAGTGCAAGAATCAGAAGTCATTCAAACTAAGTGAATGGCTCAATGCCACTGTGGAGCAGGCATCTAGATTGACTTGTGGAGTACCTCTATTGGTGGTTAAACGACCAGGAAAAGGTGCTGCTGCTGTTGGTGAATCCTATGCAATTATGCCGTTAGAAGACATGCTTAAATTGCTCAAGGATGCTGGTTACGCATAAATGATATTATTGGGACAACTGTTTACCTAACTAGGAGTCAATATGTCCCAAGAATTGAATACAAAAGTTGAAGATGTCCTGAAAGTATCAGGATCAAGTAACCCCCAGAGCGTAGGTTCTATCCTTGCCCGTTCTATTGTGGCTGGTCATTTGCCCAAGATTCGGGCTATTGGCGCAAGCGCTGTAAACCAAGCCGCTAAAGCATCAGCAATCGCACGGGGGTTTGTTGCCCCACGTGGCATTGACTTATCTTTTGTTATTGGCTTTGATGATATTATTGGAGAGAATGGAGAGAATATCTCCGCTATTTCCTTCAAACCCGTAGTGAGGTAAAACATGGGCTGGTTTAATCGTGATAAGGTGAACGGGATTACACCGTTTGCAAACAGTGGCGCACATCGCCCACGAGTAGGTGCAACCCCAGATACTCACACGGTGCGTGACGACAGTGGCAACACTACACAGGCGATGACCCAGCGCCGTGCAGACCGTGATGCTGCATCTGCATCAGGACCACACTCTGGTTATATCAACCCAAGTGGTGGTGATGCAATGGGTCCAAAAAAACCTAATATTAAAATTGGTGCTGAATACACCACTTACCATGAACCAGGTTCTCCAGAAGGTAAAGCAATCCTTAAGGACAAAAAGAAGACTGCAAAGGCTTTGAAGAACGTAAACAGTCCTAAAGTAATGAATGAATCACGAGCAGCCGCAGGTTCATTTGAGGTTGCTAAAGCAGAAGAAACAAAGCGTATGAAAGATAATCGTGCTATTGCTGGTGGAGAAGGAACTCCATTCTCCGAAAAACCATCTGGCAGTGAAGCCGCATACCTTAAAGGTGGGGCTAAGGCTGAACAAGCCTACCGTCAAGGTGAAAACCGCAAGCGAATGGGAAAGTAATGCGTAACCGCCCAAGAACTGCTGAAACAATTAAGTACGGTGGTCGTAAGGCTCGCCGCCAAGTTGATCAAGCGCATAATACATCTGCCCCAACAAACACAACTGACAAGGCAAGAGAAGCACGTGATGCGTTTGCTAAAACAAACCCAGATATATATGGTGGCTGGCATCCACAAACTAACCCAGATTATTTCCTACAAGGGACTCCGCCCCAGTACAGAGAAAATCGTATTTCTGATCTTAATTGGTAAAACTACCCAAAAGGTAAATAATGGCTGCTAAAAAGAAAAAGACTGCTAAAAAGAAAGTTGCTCCTAAAAAGGATGCCCCACGCCCTATCACTTCTGCGGCAGGTGCGGCTGGAGGGTTTATTACTAGCATTGGAACTATCTAATGCCTAAAGGACAAGACACTCGCAATCACCCTAAGCGCCAAGTAGGTCCACAAACTTCTACTGGTGGTAGTGGTACAACCCCACCTAAGAAACCAGGAACTAAGACTGGTGGGTATGGTGACAACGAACAGCCCCCTAGAAAGCCTTTTGAGTATCAAGAATCATATGATGAATCTCGTGAAAACAGGTACAGTAACGGCTGGTACAACTAATGGCTGGGTCTTCACAGACCTCGTTTAACCATTGGCAAGGACCATCTGAAGCCTCTGGTGGTGCAACCCAAAACCAATTTGGTCCTGCTCCTGTTTTCCGTAACAACAAGGATTACCAACTTGCTGGTTATCGGACTATTTCAGATACCACGTACCCAGATGGATACCTTGGAACAATGTCGTCTAACCGCCGACAAGACAAGATTCTTGGAACGCTTAGTCGCAATAACGCCCGTCAATATTCTCGTGGTGTCCACAAAGGTGAGCGTATTAACCAAGGCGATTACCTATGGCCTAACGAGTTCAATCTTTGGACTGGGATCGCCCATGAGTCACGAGGTCAGAAATTCGCACCCCCAGGCGCAGTGCCTGTACAATTGACTAATGACGGAAAAGTTGGTCCCAAAGGAATCCCACGGGTTATTGACCAACCTAATCAGGACTATATTGACGCTGAACGCCGTGCCAAACTCCAATCGCTTCGCCCTTCTTGGAGATAAGTAATGGCTGCTAAGAAAAAGAATGGTCAACCACGGGCTAAAAAAGGTGATCCACATGCTGCTTATTGGACTCCTGAAAGAACAGAAGAATTTAGTATAAGACAACGCCAAGAAAATGCATGGCTGATGGCAGAAGAATTAAAAAGCCAAGCGTTTATGGATCATCCAAATTTTGCTGAATTACATAATCAAATCCACACAGAAGATAGGAATAGAGATCCTGAACACCATAATGCGCTATTGGGACAATATGAAAATCTTAAATCTCAAATAGAAAAAGAACGTAGTATTCCAGAAGGGCATTTTGAAGAACAGGCTCTTAATAAAGCAACAGATATTGCAAACCAGTTTGAAGAACAGGGTGTTAAAGGTCCTATTAATTTTCAAACATTAAGAGGAAATGGAAGATGGAACTTTGATGAAGTTTCTCCAGGAAAATACGTTCCAACAGGGAGACTTGCTGAAAGCATTAGTAAACCCAGTAAACCTCATATTTCTGCTCAACAATTTCCTGTATTTCAACAACCATCTTTATTTGACTAAGGCTGTATATGGCTAAGAAAAAGAAAAATAACCCACTAGAAGGTCTTCAACGATTTGATGTCGCCCCTAATTATGTACCAGAGATAAACAAAATCTTAGGTATGCGTCACCGCTTGGCTGGTGCATCACATGATAAATATTGGAAATCAAGAGGGCATGGTGAAGAAGACATGCTTAAAACAAAATGGGACAGACGAGCCGACTACCTAGAAAAGGGATTAGTAACACCATATCAATGGGGTACGTTTAGTTCTGGAAGAAGAGGTCCAATTGACGAGGAAGGAAACATTATTAAATATAATGTTGACGAAAAAGGAAACAGAACAACTCCTGTTGACCCTAATCAATGGCCTGATGATTACTACAGTTATGGACTAGAAGCACATCCTGATTACCAACCAGGTTTTGAACTGCATGGTCCAGTTCATGAAGGTGGGGAAATACCAGACTGGATAGGAAACGCCGTTCATCCTTATCGCACTGGATTTCCTAAGCCTCCACCAACTACACCATTGTATGAACCTAAACCTACAAAGGCTGGTGCAAAAGAAACTCAAAAAAGGGAAGAAAACCGACTAAAAGTAAAAGAAACATACGAAAGTTCTAGAGATTCACTTCTCAATACTTCTAATAAAACTGGTAAAGTAGAAGAACCTGCATTACCCCAAGCATCGGAGAAGCCAGTGGCTAAGAAAAAGAAAAGCGAATCAGAATACGTTCCTTCACAAAGTGAAAAGGATTTTGCCGCAGGCCGAATGCCTGGCATTACTGGAACTGAAGCAGAAGCCGCAGCAGCGCTTGATAAAGCACGTAAATCAAACACTCGCAGAGCAACTGGTAAGGCTAGAGAAAAACTTCAAGCAGAAATTGAAGCACATCCTGACTTCCGTGGGACTAGAGAAGTTTCTGACGCTGAGTCAGATGCCCCTGCTCCAAAGGGTAAGGGTAAGGGTAAAAAGAAGCCTTCCGCTCCTGCTGTTGGCTCACCAGAGGCAGTTGAAGCAGAACTTGCTACAGGTCGTTCTGCTCAACGTGAGAAGCCACGACCACCAGAAGAACCAAAGAAGACCGCAGTAGAACAGTACATGGCAGATATTAACGACCCAGAAAAAACTGCACAGAAGAAGGCTGAAATTGATGCTGCAATGGCAGCACCTGCCGAAACTAAAAAGAAGCGCAACTTTCCAAACGTCAATAATAAGCCAACTGCGGCAGAAACTGCTGCTGAGACTGATGCACCTGACAAAAAGAAGCCAGGTTATTACCGAGAAAAGTACGGCGCACTTCTTGATTCAATGACACCAGAAGAAAAAGCAATGAGCGAAGCAGGAATGGCTGCTGTTAGGGATAAAGAAGAAGCAGCACTGGATGCTGATGCCTACGGAGATGAGGTCGGTGTAATTCGCTTTGGCTCTGATGCTGAAGATGCTTCTTCTTCTTCAGATCCAAATTGGGAATACTGGAAAAAACCAGCAGGTGATGGTAAAAAGTTCATTCTTAACACTGATAAGAGTGGAACCAGTGAACCTGTTTACGGAACAGCGTCAGAGGCTAAGGCAAACGCAGAGCGTATTCGTCAAATTCGTACTGCTCGTGAAGGCGGAACAATGCGGACTTCGGAGAGTGCTCCACGCCCTGCTGATGGGAACTTCTATGATTGGGGTTCGGAAACAGAACCAACTCCTGCATCACCTGCTTCACCATCAAGACCAGGTTTAGGTGGTCGTATGCGTACGTTCTTTGGTGGTGGAAGAGGTGGTCGTGCTGGAGGTACGCCAACTCCTGCAACTAACACACCAATGACACCCCCATCGGTATCAGGTGGTGGAAAACCAAGTGCAATGCCAGCACCAGCAGGTCCAAGTTCTTCAGCGCCTGCTCCATCTGCTCCATCAAGTCGTTCTGGTTCGTTCTATAACATTTCAGGACCAGTTACTTTTGGTGATCAAACAAACCTTGGTCGTGGTGATTTTGGTGGTGGCAACGGCGGTGGAATCAATGTTAATAACAGCGCAAACATAAACTTTGCCCCACAAGTAATTGGTGAATCCACATTCGGAAACATCACTGGTGGAACTGTTAACACTACTCCAACAGTGGCGAGCACTGCTGGTCGTGCAACATCAACAAACAGGGGAGCAACCGTTCTTTCAACGGGTGGCCCTGCAAGTTCTGGTCAGCCTTCACACCCACGTGCAAGGAATGCACAGAGTGCAGGTCGCCCAACAACAAACAATGCAGCACCTGCTTCTGCACCAGCACCAGCACCTGCTTCTCAACCAAAAAACCCACGTAGAAAGAAGCCATAATGCCTAGAGGAGAAAACACAAATAACCACCCTAACCGCAGGGTTGATCGTTCAGGATTTGCTGCTAGGTCTTCAGAAAGACTTCCTACTTTTATTGACCGCCAGACATCAGGTTCTGACAAATTCACAAGTCCTGGTAGCGGTGACCACCCGTCATACCAAATACCAGAAGGTGAAATTGGGCATCCTGGTGATGTTAAGGGAGCACCACGCCGAAAAGGTACTGGGAACATCCTAATTGACCCAATCACAAACACGTGGTCAAACACACCACAATAAAGGAATAGTTTATGCCTAGAGGTGAAGATACACGCCATCACGGTGCTCGCATCGTAAGTCTTGATGCACATCGTGCTAAAAAGGCAAAGCCTTCAATGATGTCACGCATTAAAGATGCATTGATTGGGCCTCCAGGAAATCCTGACTTGGATGACCCAAACACGCCTGAGTACACAGGTCAAGAAGCCCGTTTGTCTGATATTGCCCCTCGCAACCTTATTGATAAGGCTAAGGGTGGTACTGGACAGGTAGAAAAGAAACCTTTATTCTCTTGGGATGAAAACAACAATCCATCCTTTAGAGGAAAGCCAATTAAGTAGTAATTAGAGAAACGAGAAAATCATGGCACATGACCACAGAATGAACCCAATATCAGACCCTTTTCTTACTGCTAAAGCACGTTTAGCAGAAGATGCAAAAGCAGGAATGCTAAGACGTAAAAATGGTGTTGGTCGTTATGGCGCATCAGGGTCAGTTGGTCAACGAGGTATGGACAAATATATGGAAGACCTCAAGCGAGAAACAGCAGATCTGGGTTTTGATCCTGAAAATATGGAACATTTAGGTGGAGTACATCGTGTGTATGCGGCACATTTACCTATCCAAGATAGGCACTACCTCACAGGAAACATGGGTTTACCTGAAACAACTTCACCAGACGCTTTTGATTTTTTAAAATAGTCGTAATGCCTAGAGGACAAGACACTCGTTTTCACATGGGTCGCCAGGTTGGGCGTGATGTTATGGACATGCATAACGAGATAAAAGAAATGCAAATGGAATCTCGTGAGCGTCAGGCTAGAAAACATACGCAAAATGATGAAGAATTTGAAGCGTATTTGGATGCTTACGGAAACGATGGTGTTGCTAAATCAAATGATGAACAATACCATCCTGAAGCACCTGAAAACTGGTCAAGTTATGACCCTAACTTTTACCCACCAGAGCACTAAGGAAGCAATTATGGCTAATGGAGAATCCACAGAACATCACCCAAATCGCAGAGTTGACCGTGCAGGATGTGCTGCTAGGTCTTTAGAGTCTTCAGGGTCTTCAGGTTTGTTTGGTTATAGAGACAAGTTTAATGATGCACTTTCTATGCACATGTCTGGTGATTCCAGTGATTATGAAGCACTCCTTAAATCAGAAGGTTATCTAACTCCTAGTGGAAAAGTTACTGGAGCAGGTAGGACAAACCCTATGGCTAGAAATAGTTTGAATTGGGATACCGAATAATGCCTACTGTAGATAACCACAGAAACACACGCCCGTGGCAGTCTCGTGAAGAGATGTTGACTGATATTGCGTTGCAATCAGCCATTTCTGACCCAGAAACTATTCGTGCTACTCGCCCTGTTGTACCACAGCAAGCATTCCCAGAAAGTCGTGGGTTTTTAAAGCAAGAACTTGGGATTGTGGACATTTTGTCAGTGGATCGTTGGACACCACAATACCGTTCATGGGTTTCAGGTGCTCCTGTGATGTTCCAAAGAGCACAAATGAACGATGATGAGTTTAGTGGTTCTGGGCGATACTCAATGCAAAGTCTTTGGGTATAATTAGACATGGCTAATAACCCTTTCGGCGGTGTCCCTCAGCAGAATATGTCTGCCCCAACTGGGCAGATTCAAGGTGGAAACTTTGCAGCCCCACAGCCATACAACGCTGGTACTGGTTCTATGCAACGTAACTGGGGTGCAACTTCTGGCCCACCACAACAAGACAGCATGCTTGCACAAGGTATGAATGCATGGATGATGAATCCTGCAAACCGAAATAACTTTTACAACTATCGTGCTGGTCGTGGTGGTGGTGGTCGTGGGTTCTGGGGTCGTGGAAGAAAACAACAGCAACAGCAACCGCAAGGTCCACAAAGCCCATCAACTACATATACGATCAACCTTGATCAACGAGCAACTTTTGGTGATCAAACAAACCTTGGGCGTGGTGACTTTGGTGGAGGATCTGCTGGAGTTCAATTTCAACAACCAACAGGTCAGCAACCAGTAGGGCAGAACCCAGCAGGGCAAACTCCCAGGCAACGCCCACAGTTAACCCAAGAGCAAAGGGATCGTAGAAACGCTACTGCTCGTGCTCGCCGTTCTCTTGCTACGGACATTGCAAAGAATGGAACTCCAGATCAACAACAGCGCATTCAACAACAGGGTGTTGCTGGTGGTAGGGTTCGTCAACCACGACAGCCTAAAACTGCTGCACAATCTACGCCTGCGATGCAACCACCTGCTGCTACCAACACAAACACTAGCGCAAACGTAAACAACGCCCCACAAATTTACGCCCCTAAAAATGGTGGTGCTTCAACAGGTACTTCTGGTGCTCCAGGCAACCCATTTATTTCAATTGGTGGAATGCGTGGTGGAAATGCACAATCTGGTGGTGCTTCAGCACAAGGTGCTGATTTTGATAGAATTAATATCTACTGAGTAAAAGGATCTTTATGCAAAACATGGAACGCTCCGCAAACGCTGATCTCCGCAAAGGAATCATGGATGGAACATACAAATCGCTTACCCCAGATCGTGGTGGTGATGTTGAGATGGAGTATGTAACCAAGCGAAATATTGTTGCTCCACCTCAGTACGGGATTACTCCTCGTAACCCAATGGCTGAGGCAACTGAACCAGTAATTAGCCTCTAAAAGGTTGTAATGTGGGTGACATTGTTGATATGGCGGAGTTCCGCAAGAAGAAGGCTGAACGCCAATTAAGTCAACGCCAGTTCCACCCTGCTGGTCAGGGTCTGTTTGGTGACGCTAAAAAGCAGATTGATGAAAGACTGTTTCACCAAAAGACTTTTGATCTTTTGAAAGGATTTCCAGACCAGACAATTCATGAGTTAGGTTCTGGTTTTGGTCATATTCCGAAGCAGATGGATATTATGAAGATGAAAGACTTGGACTATGATACTGTACGGTGGGATTTAGCGATGAATCCAGATTTTCATTACACATTAGGTCAAGCATTTAAGGACACTGATAATGAGTGATAAAAAAGGTGCAAAGAAGGTTGCCAAAGTACTGAAAGAATATGCCAAAGGCGATCTTCATTCAGGTTCTAAAGAAGGTCCTACGGTTACTTCCAAGAAGCAGGCAATTGCGATAGCATTGTCTGAAGCAGGTCAATCCAAAAAACAAACCAAGAAAAAGGCAGGTAAGTAATATGTGTGCAGAATGTGGTTGCATGATGACAGATAAAAAAGCACCAGGTTATGGCAAGGGCAAAAAGAAAGCCGCTAAAAAAGCCGTTAAGAAGAAAAAGAAATAACTATGGCTTGCAAATCATGTGGTTGTTCTTGTAAGGACAAAAAGAAGAAGAAATAATGGCTTCTAAAAAAGACGTTTGGGATAAACCAAATCCTAAAAAGAAATCAACTAAATTGACCCCTGAGCAAAAATCAGAGGCAAAGGCTCGTGCCAAGGCTGCTGGTCGCCCATACCCAAACTTAGTTGACAACATGGCTGTCAGTAAAAAGGGTAAAAAGTAATGGCAAAACTTGCTGATTCTCTCAAAACATTAATGTCTGATGTTGTCACGGAGTACTTCGTGGCGCACGGATACCACTGGAACGTAGAAGGGTCTGATTTTAGCCAATATCACGCTTTGTTTGAAGAGATTTACAGCGATGTTTATGGGAGCATTGATCCTCTTGCTGAGAACCTTCGCAAGTTGGATGTTTATGCCCCGTTTAGCCTCAAAACCTTCTTGGACAGCCGTACAGTAGAATCCAAGGAAGTAAAGCCAGACCCTAAAGCAATGGCTAAAGAGTTACTGCGTATTAATGATGAAGTTGCCAAATCAGTCAAGGTAGCATTTGATGCGGCAATTAAAGAGGATCAACAAGGAATTGCCAACTTCCTTGCTGATCGGATCGATATGCATGCAAAGTGGAGTTGGCAACTAAAATCATCAACTAAATAACAAGTTCATAGAAAGTAGTACAACATGCCAAGACTTCTAGTTTGCAATTCTTGCGGAACAATGCACAAAATGCGTGATTATGACGGTAACGCAGATAATGACATGGAGTTGCAAGAAATTATCAAGATGCATCTTGCTCGTGCTCAAAACCCTGCCCCTGAAGCACACTTGTCTCAAATCTTCCGTTGTGACCAAGCAACATATGATGCCCTTGACGGTGAGACAGGGATCAAAAAAGAATTGATGAAGAATGAGATTGAGGTTCGTGAAGTTCGTGATGACCTCAAAGTAGAAGCCCTCAAATGCTTCCAACGCCACGGTGCTCCTAAAGGCAGTTGCATTGACTGGGAAGATGAATCTAAGACGATTGGTCGCAAGACTGGTGTTCCAAAAGAACAATGGCAGTACCTTTGCCATTTCTGCCCAGTAGGTTCAGGTTACGTAGCAACCAAAGAACGTAAAGCGATGGGCATGTACAACTGATGCTTGTTGTTACTTTTGATGTATTAGCGTATGCAAATACTGACAAAGCGTTCTCCCCTGGTGCAAGACAACCTATTCCCGATGGTCAAAAACTGTACGAAGCGTTATTTGCACGGTACAACGGAAGACTTATCATTTTGGGGACTGATGTTGGTGCTGAGATTTTGACAGAGTGGGCAAAACGTGAAGGTTATAAATTTGCCACTGTTGAGGTAGCCAAGTCTGGAAAACCTTCAGATGTACGTGACCGTGTACGGGACTTGAACGCCGTATACGGAAAAATTGACTGGTTTGTAGACACCAATCCTGAAACTGTTACTTTGGTAATGCAGGATGCTATTCCTTGCCTTTTGATGTGCTTGCCCAACTTTGTACGCCCAGAATGGCGAAATGATAAGCCTAGGGAAAGAAAGGTCTGGACAGACCTGACTCGTGAACTTGAAGTACAGTCGTTGTACCGCACTAATGGAGGTGACGAGTGAAAATCTATTTTGCTAATGCCGAAAAGTCCTCTCACCGATCTTTGCTGTCCGCTTCTGGGGTAACCAGATACGCCATAAACCTCACCCATTTGGCTGTGCCTAAGAAAAAAGAACTAGATTTATCTGTAATGTGCAATGGCGGTGAGGTCGTTTTGTACACTTCAGAAAGTGACGAAGATGTCACTCGTTACGATGATTTCCTACGTCAGCACTACGAAAACATTGCAATGGTCATTGGTCGCCCTGATTATGATGGGGCATGGCTAAACGAACGGTATATTCCTTTATGGAATGATGGTGACGATTTAGAGCGTTTGGCGTATTTATGCCAACGTCATGGCAGGGCCGCAGTCAGCGATAAGGCTGTAAACGGTAAAAACATTTCCCGTATTCGTAACCTCATTCAGAGGTGGGATGCCAAGTTAGTGGGGTTGTCATCTAAACCAGATGTCATTGAATCACTACCTTGGGATTCAGTAGTCGTGGGGTCGTGGACATCGGCTGTGCGTTACGGGGAAACTCAGGTATGGGATGGTCACGGTCTACGCCGATACCCAGCACAGCAAAAAGATTCCGCCCGAAAGAAACACCGAGCCGACATTATTCGGTTAGGAATTGACTATGAACAGATAGTACAAGACGATAATGCTGAGGTTGCAAAGTTGGCAATCAAGTCTTGGCAAGCGTGGGAGCAAGGTGCTTTTGGGGTCTATGACCCTACAAATGACGATGACGAACAAGAAATAGGTCTATCGGAAAATAGTACAAATCCTAATGATTTGCAAAATATTGGTAATGTCCAAAATGTGGCTTCTGGGGGTACAAGTATTATGATTAGGGGTGCTGACAAGCGGCACGAAGACGAAAAAGTATTATTACCAGTTATCGGTATCCAGAACATCACACCACAAATTGCTGAAAACCTTACAGAACTTGAAGATGAGGGCAATTCTGAGGCTTTTTCAACACCTGTTTTGCAGTATCAAAGTAACCTTTTGAGGCAGTGCAATCATTGTTATTTGTCCAGCCGTTGTCCTGCATTCAAGGAGAATTCTGATTGTGGATTCAAATTGCCCGTAGAGATCAAAACTAAAGATCAGTTACAGGCTGCGATGAGGGCATTGTTGGAGATGCAAATGAGCCGAGTGCTGTTTGCTCGCTTTGCCGAAGAACTGGAAGGTCAAGGTCTTGACCCAGCATTGTCCGATGAGGTTGAGCGGTTGTTCTCTTTAGTTGAGAAGTTCAAAGACATTTCAGACACTCGTGATGTCATGCGTCTTGAGGTTGAAGCACGTGGCGGTGCAGGAGTACTTAGTCGTATCTTTGGCGCTCAAGTAGGCGAAGCCACCAGGCAACTTACAGGTGGTGGTTTGAATGCTAACCAGGCTGACAGTATGTACGCAGACATCCTTGATCTTTCGGATGAGGCTTGACAAGACCATTCATAGGTTGTACGCTTGTACATAACCTAGGAAATGGGGTTTTATGGAGTCATTTGAGTTTGCAGTAATTCAAGACCTTCAAGTATCGCTTGCTCGTGCGTACGATGACAAGCAGGCTCTTCGCCAGATGATTGAAGCAATGGCTAAGAAGTTGGAAATGGCAGAATCTGTTGCCAAGACCGCTTCCTCGTATTGCCAGTCGTTGGTCAATGAAGACGAAAATGCTGATGATGTCTTGGGTGTCCTAATCCAATCAGTTCACCATTGGAGTACAGAGAAGTAAATCTGTACTAAGGTATTCCTAATACGGATATTAGGAGTACATAATGGGTGGACAAATATGGTCATGGGTGCTTGCCATCTTTGGAGTTACGGGAATGTGGTACGTGGGAAAGAAACACGCTCACGCATTCTTTTTTCTTTCAGTCAATGAATTGCTTTGGATTATTTTTGCTATTCAAACCAAACAATACGGATTTATATTCATGGCCTTCTGTTACGCCACCGTATATCTTCGTAATGGTCTGAAATGGTTACAGGAAAAGTAATGACAAAGGTATTCATTGTTATTGCGCTTGCTTGTTACTACATGGCTTTTCGTTCTAGTATGAATGAGAATTCGTAGTGGCTGATTTTCATCTGAGGAACTACTCAGAAGACATCATGGCAGAAGGAGTAAACAAAGAGTTTATGAGAACGCTTGCTCACATCCTCTTACCGCACGTATACATTGTTGGTACTTGCGTACACAGCGATTCAGAAGAAAACGTGAACACAGCAATTGACGTTGCTGATGATCTATACACAAGTGGTATTTGTTTGCCAGTTATTCCTGCACTCACTTACTACTGGGAAAAACGTCACCCAAGAGGTTATGAGTTTTACAACGAATATTGCTTTCAGATAATGAAACGCTGCGATGCTGTTTTTGTTGATGAGATTCAAGAAGGTGCTGACTGGCATATTGATGAACTTGCTGAAGCACAACGCTTAGGTCTTCCAATCTTCTGGTCATCAGGAGACTTACAAAATTGGGTAGAAGACGGAGCAGAATGATAACAACACCTGACTGGATGTCAGATTCTTTATGTAGAAAAAAACACGGAGACATTTGGTTTCCACCGTTTGAAACGACAACTCCAGAAATCAATTACGCAATAGCAAAAAAAGTCTGCAATGTCTGTCCAGTTTGGGCAGACTGTTTGTCGTTTGGTAAGAAAGAAATATACGGAGTGTGGGGTGGGCTAACACCACAGGAACGATTGCCAATGCAAAAAGAATCAAAGCAACAATTTCTTGCTGAACACGGGACTGTTACACGTTACCGTCAAGGATGCATTTGCCCCATTTGCTGTGAAGCGCATGATGATATGGAAGACACAGAATATGTGCTTATTGAAGAAATCCCCAATATTGGAGATAAATTGCCCGATCTAAAAAAGTTGCTCAAGAGGTTGTTAGAGGGCTGACATCGTGTAAACTAGTAGTGCTCCCCATATCGAGCCTTGCGCCCCATACTTCAATGGATGGGGCTTTTTTATTACCCGAACAAAGGATGATGAATGCTTAGATTGTCGGAAATACTCAGAACTATTGCGCTGACAGGAAACCTTGTCCTCGCTTCCATTTTTTCTGTAATGTCCCCAAACACAGCAAGTACACCAGAATCTGTTTACCCAAAAACCCCAATACAAGTTGAGCCATATTTGATTGTGCCAACTACAACCACAACGATTCCAGAACCCATTGACCCAAGAATCCCAGCAGATAAGTCAAAGAGATGCCCTCAGTTTGAGCAGGCATTTCGTGACTACGGTTTAGTCCCTGTGCAAGTGTTTTCGTATATTGCATGGCGTGAAAGCGGTTGTAATCCAGATGCAGTAAATGCTAAGTGGAAAAATGGAAAGATCGTTTGGACACTCAATAAGAATGGCTCATACGATAGCGGCCTTCTACAAGTCAATTCTTCATGGCAGACCGTAACAAGAAACATTTGTGGCGGAGAAATAAAACTTCTCAGAACACTTGACTGCAACCTAAAAGTAAGCAAGTATTTACTTGATAATGGTGGATTGAGGCATTGGAGTTTATAATGTCAAAAGGAACAACGTATCTTTGCCCTTGGTGTAACCACAAGGTAATTTTATATGTGAGAACTAATTTCCCACCCATGCATCAATGTGGTGGTAGTACCCTTCCCGAAAAGTACCTTCCTATGCATGAGTTCCCTTCTAAGGCTGAAAAAGAATCTAAAGAATAGGGTTGTCGTCAGCGTAGAAAACCAGTAATGTCATGCTCCTAGACAAAGGAGCAACAATGGCATACGAAAACATCAAGCCTTTGGGAGAAAATTGGGTGAATACCACAATCTCCGAAGGAACACTCCGCACTGAGGATTTGGCAAAAGCCTTTCTCAAAGTGATCGGGGAACACGACCAAAAAATCAAAGATGCAATCCTTGACGAATGGACTGACGTTCTGTTTGCAATGATTGATCCAAAAGCAACACGTGACGAGGAACAAGAAATGTACCTTGTTGAGCACCTATGCAACGTCATGGATGCAATCGCACCAGAAGGTTGCATTTTTGGCGCACTGGAACATGACGGTGCTTGCTTTGGTTTCTGGGCTATGGAGGAAGTATGGGAGCGATAAATTACGAGGAGCGTTACATCCCAGAAGAAATTCGCAAGCCGCTTGTATTGCGTGAACCAATGACGTGGATGCAACATGGTACTTGCAAGAATGCACCACCAGATCAATTCTTTCCAGATCGCACGATGGGAAAAACTGATTACAAAAAAGTGATTGCAGAATATTGCAATGTATGCCCCGTAAAAGAAAGTTGTCTCAATTTTGCCATTGACAACTTTGAACTTGGTATCTGGGGTGGTACAACCACAAAAGGTCGTGTTGCAATTAGAGCAAAAATGGTGGAAGAAAGAAAAGCACAATGTCAGCAGTAGTTCTTACATGGAAAGACACTGTTACCAACAAAAAGTATTTTGTATCCATTGAGTTCAATACCATTGATGGTGAAAATCGTTTTGTTGGATACGGAGTTTCATCTGTTGATGATTCTCAAATAACAGTTGAATTGACTCGCCGCATACCACTTATGAAGTTGGCAAAAGAAGCAACAGTGCGAGCATTTCCAAAACCAAAGTTCAACGCAACGCTCACTGGAGCACAACGGGGATCGACATTGCCCGATGATCTTTTGGAAGAAGTTGCAACCATTTACAAGGATGCAGTCAATTACAAAGTGTCACCGATTGAGGCTGTCGCAAAAGCGTTCAACATTTCAAAGTCCACGTCAGCCAAACGTGTGATGCTGGCTCGCAAGCATGGGTATCTAGGAAAAGCCACACGTGGCAAGGCTGGATAAAAAGTTTGAAATGGTGGTTGCTATTCCACTCAAATGTCTGTACTGTTCCATACACGAACAACCAAAGGAGAAGACATGAAAGTAAGCAAGGTCATTGAGTTACTTAGCGAACTCAACCCAGATGAAGAGATTGCGTGTTCATGGTGGGAACGCAACTTGTTCACAGACACAGACGATGTAATCGTTTCAGAAGACAAGTGGAACAAAGCAGTAGACGAGTTTGACGCTGAAGGTGGATACGACAGCGTGAACGAACAAGTGTGGATGAATCTCAACTACGCAATCACAGGGGAAGGTGAGTTCTAATGAAACTCCAGAAGTACCGAGTCACTTACACATACATTCGCACAGATGTATATGAGATTGAAGCAGATAGCCCACACACAGCAGAAGAACACGCATCTGACAAAGGTAAGTTCATTTTTGAACACGCCGAATTACAGAACGTGGAAGCAGTTGAAGAAGGAGGAAATCTGTAATGTCAATTCTTGCAGATGTAACAATCACACTCCCAACAGAAACAATTTGGATGTGGATTGGTATCGCATACGGAGTAATTCAAACAACCATGTATTTCAAGTTCAAGGAGAAGCGCAATGGCTGAAGTAAC